>ERZ761603.147-NODE-147-length-60709-cov-37.986398_pt1 | contig 60709 bp, 44 predicted proteins | sample MGYA00511879_ERZ761603 | MGnify/ENA primary metagenome ERZ761603 (study PRJEB28899, sample SAMN02850040) | bioreactor sludge metagenome | biome: EBPR Sludge; feature: EBPR Bioreactor; material: flocular biomat | place: Australia: Thorneside Wastwater Treatment...
GCGGCAGCAACCGGGGCCGCCGCCGCAACCGCAGGCGCCGCGCCCGCCGCCGGAGCCGACGCCTTCTCGTCGATCTCGCCCACCACCGCCCCGATCGAGACCGTGTCGCCCTCCTTCACCTTGGCCGACATCAGCACCCCGGCCTGGGGCGAAGGAACCTCCATCGTCGCCTTGTCCGTCTCGATCTCCAGAAGCGTCTCGTCACGCTTCACGTAATCCCCGACCTTCTTCACCCAGCGCAGCACCACGCCGCTGGTCACACTCTCGCCGGCCTGGGGAATCATGATTTGAACGGCCATCGCTCTGCCTTCCGTGACTTGGGTTCACTCTGCCGAATCGTTCGATCCACTCTTCCGACTCAACGCCCCGCCTTCGTCGCCGCCTTCTTCGCCGTCACCACCTCGCGGGCCGACCCGTTTACGCCCCCCGACGGAGACGCCTTGGGCTCGGGCTTGGCGCCCTCGGGCGAAGGGCCCAGCGGCCCGATCGCCGAAGACAGGATCGCCTCCTGCTGCCGCTTGTGCGCATACTCGCTGCCTGTCGCCGGGCTCGCCGACGCCGGCCGACCGCAATACGCCAGCGACACGCCCAGCTTCTCGCGGAACACGTCCGCGATGTACAGGAACGCGCCCGCGTTCCGCGGCTCCTCCTGCACCCACACCCGTTCCGCCGCCTTGGGATACCGCCCGTCGATCGCCCGCACCATTTCCGCGTGGAACGGATAGAGCTGCTCGATGCGCACAATCGCGGTCTCCGCGTTGCCGATCGCCGCCCGACGCTCCGCCAGCTCGTGGAACACCTTGCCCGTGCAATAGATCACCCGGCGAACCTTCGAAGCGTCCTTCACGCCCGCGTCATCGATCGCGTGCTCGAACCGGCCCTTCACCAGCTCGTCCGTCGTCGCCGTCTCCACGCGCAGGAACTTCTTGGGCGTCATCACGATCAGCGGCTTGCGGAAGTTCCGCTTCACGTGCCGCCGCAGCAGGTGGAACATCTGCGCACCCGTCGACGGGTACACCACTTCCATGTTCTCGTCCGCGCACAACTGCAGGAACCGCTCAAGCCGCGCCGAGCTGTGCTCCGGGCCCTGCCCCTCGTACCCGTGCGGCAGCATCAGCACCAGCCCCGCCCAGCGGTCCCACTTCACCTCGCTCGCGGCCATGAACTGATCGATGATCACCTGCGCCGTGTTGCAGAAGTCCCCGAACTGCCCCTCCCACATCACCAGCGCGTGCGGGTTCGCCCGAGAATACCCGTAGTCAAACCCCATCACCGAGTATTCGCTCAGCGGGCTGTCCCACACCTGCATCTTCGCCTGCTTCTCGCGGATGTGGTTCAGCGGCGCCACACGCTCGCCCGTCTTCTCGTCACGAAGCACCGCATGACGCTGCGTGAACGTCCCACGCCGGCAGTCCTGCCCGCTCAACCGGATCGGCGTCCCCTCCAGCAGCAGCGTCCCGAACGCCAACTGCTCCCCGTCCGCGTGATTCAGCTTCTTCGTCTTCGGCAGGTTCGCCCGAGACTCCAGCAAGCCCTTCAGCTTCGAGTGAGGCGTAAAGCCCCCCGGCAGGTTCGCGTACGCCCCGCACACCTCCGCCAGAACCTGCTCGCTGACCGCCGTCGGCACGTGCTCAAAGCTGTACCGCCCCACGAACCCCGCCCAACGCCCCTGCCCCGGCGGCGGCACGGGGTTCACCGGCTTGCTCTTGACCTGCGTCTGCACCTCATCCAGCAACGCGATCTCCGCGTCGATCAGCCCCTGCGCCTCGTTCGAAGTGATCACGCCCGCGCGCTCAAGCCGCTCCGCATAAATCGCCCGCGTCCCCGGGTGCGCACGGATCTTCGCGTACATCCCGGGCTGCGTGTACCCCGGCTCGTCCTGCTCGTTGTGCCCGTGCTTGCGGAAGCACACCAGATCGATCCACACGTCCTTCCCGAACGCGTGGCGATACTCGATCGCCAGCCACGCCGCCCGCACGCACGCCTCCGGGTCGTCCCCGTTGACGTGCAGCACCGGCGCGCTCGTGATCTTCGACACGTCCGTGCAGTACGACGTCGACCGCGAGTCCGACGCGTCCGTCGTGAACCCGACCTGGTTGTTGATCACCACGTGGAGTGTCCCCCCGACGTGGTACCCCTCCAGGTACGACATATTGATGCACTCGGCCACCACGCCCTGCCCGATCACCGCCGCGTCCCCGTGAATCAGCAACGCCGCGATCTCGCGCCGCCCGTCACGCCCCTCCGCCGACGCCGCGTCCTGCCTCGCCCGCGCTCGCCCCATCACCAGCGGGTTCACGCTCTCAAGGTGGCTCGGGTTGTTCAGCATCGACAGGTGGACCGGGCCCGCCGGCGTGATCTGATCAAACGAATACCCGCGGTGGTACTTCACGTCCCCGCCCCCGGCGTCCGCACCCTCGGTCCACGAGTCCTCGAACTCCGTGATGAGCCGATCCAGACCCTTGCCCAGGTAGTTCCGCAGCACGTTCAGACGCCCGCGGTGCGCCATCCCCACGATGATCTCACGCGTCCCGAGCTCCCCCGCCCGGTCGGTCATCATCCGCAGCATCGGGATCAGCGTCTCGCCCCCCTCCAGGCTGAATCGCTTCTTCCCCTGATACCGCTTGCTCAGCCAGCGCTCGAGCGTCTCCGACTGCGTGAGCGCCCCGAGGATCGACCTCCTGTGCTCCTCGCTCAGGGCGATCGGCGACTCCAGCCGCGCGATCCACCACGCTCGTTCCTCCGGGCTCGGCGCGTGCATGAACTCCGCGCCAAGCGTCCCGCTGTACACCGACTTGAGCCGCCCCACAAGCTCCCCGAGCGTCCCGCCGCGTGCCAGCGGCTTGCCCAGGTCCGACTCGCTCAGCCCGAACGTCGACAGACTCAGCGCCGCGACCTCTCCACGCCCACCGCCCAGCGGATCGATCTGCGCCGCCAGATGCCCGTGGGTCCGATACGCCTCGACCAGCCGGTCCGCCGCGATCTCGATCGTCGACGCGCCGCCGCCGGCCGGTTGCGCCGCGCCGAGGTCAAAGCCCTGGCAGAAGGCGCGCACGTCCGCGGGCACGCTGTTCGGGTCGGCCTTGAACTGGGCGTACGCCGCGTCGAGATACTCCGCGCTCCAAGCATTGATCGAGGGTTGCACGCCGCGCGGGCTGGTCGAAGATGGGTCAGCAGTCATGTTCCGGTCCGTCGTGAGGCCCGAATAAAACACGAACAATCGGGCGGTTCTAAGATCCTGAATCGTACGCCTTCATATCGGGCCGCACGCGGAGACCCGCTTCAGAACATGATCGCTCGATTCCTGCGAACGCCGACGCGGGTTCGCGAGATCCCGATACCGGGTGTGAACGGATCCGCCGACATCGGGATTGTCTCATGGGCCGCGGATGCGGTGAGGGGTTCGGCAGGGGTGCCGGAGGGATGGGGGCCGATAATGTGGAAAACGTCTCACATCATAAAGTCACCGCTTGCGACAGACGATGCTCCCGGTTACGGTACCCCGATGCGAGTTGCAGCAACCATGACAGTCGTCTCGCTTTCCACCCTCCTTTTCGGATCGGTGCTCGCCGCGGGAAGCATGAAGGTCCGCGAAAAAGGGGGCCTCGCGGCTCAGCCGATCTCGGCGGAGCACATGCGGGCTTTGGCCGGCGCCGATACGGGCATCAGAAGGTGCAACCCGAACGGAAGCACCAACGGATGCCCCGGCAAGGGCTGTTCCGGAGGGGACAATTCGATCTGCGTCATCTGCAATCACGAGCCATTCGCCAACGAGGAGTGCTCGTCCTCCGGCACCGGTCCTCAATGCACCATGGCTCAGCTCAATTGGTGCAAGGACCGCGACCCGCCCATCAACGGAACCAAAGGCTACTGCCTCGCCGGAACGTGCTATCCCTATCACCCGGCTGTCTATGTGGGTTGCGGCGTCTACACGACCTGCCCATGACTCTGCGCGTCTCATGCTTCTTGCGCTGGCGAGAAGTGTCTGTTCCATGTTCGAACGAGGAAAGGAGCCAAACTATGGCGTTCATGCCCTTCGCGTCCGTTCTCATCTCTTTCGCGGCGACGGTCTCCGCCCCGCCCACGCCCGCCGATATCCGCGAGGAACTCGGCATCGCCCGCTCCCTGCTCAGCGGGCTGTCGATCACCTGCATGAACGAGGTGCGTGCGTTCGGCGAGGACCCCGAGTCTCGCGAACCACGCTCGACGCAGCGCCGCAGCATCTTCACGTGGGGCGAGAACGGCAAGAAGCGAGTCGAGTCCTGGTACTACGGGTACGAAGCGCCCGGCCAAGGGCCCTTCATGCACGGCATCGCCTTCTTTGACGGCAGAGACACCTTCCGAATCCGCGAGCGGTCCGAGAGGGACACGCAGCCGGGGATGCCCGTGGCGGTCTGGAGCGGACTCAACACCGAGTTCTTCCCGACGCACTCGATCGCCAATTTCGAAACGATCGCCTTCGGAGGCGTGCAGCCTCTGACCCTCGACGCCGTCCTCGCCGATCCGCAGTGGATCGCGGTTGTTGCTCCGGAACCCGAAGTGGTAGGCGGGCAAAGCTGCTGGAAGCTCGAAGTGGCGAGGGAAGGCAGGCCCGACTCGGTGTTCACGTTCTGGCTCGGGCGTGACGTCGGTCTGATGCCCGTCAAGTCGACGTTCGTCGTCTCGCGTCATCCGGAAACGGGCCAGCCCGGGCTCATCAACGGAACCATCGCGTCGGACTTCGATGAAGTCCGGCCCGGGCTGTGGCTGCCGAGGGTCGTGCGGATGACCGATCCTGACGACCCGTCGCCTGAGACCTGGCAGCAGTTCACGAGAACAGAGGTCCGCACGCTCGAGGCCGGTGCCGACCTTGCGCCCGAGCTGGCACGCGGCGCGCTGGACATGATCGATTTTCGCAGCGGCGAGCGGTACCTGCTGCTCGACGGCGAACGCGGCCCGTCCACGCCCATCGCGGATGCGAAGAAGCTCGAACGCGAACTCAACGATCTCACCTCGCAAGGTCGGGTTCTCGCCGCGAGCGCCAACACACCGAGCCCCAAGGGGCTGCCGATTGTCGCCCTGATCGGCCTGACTGCCGGCCTCGGCGCGGCCATAGGCTGGGGTGTGTGGCAGCTCGCCCGCCGTTGACAGGCCGAGGGCAGCAACCGTGCGTTCATTCCGAGCATTGATCGGGATGGTTGTCCTGTTCGCGTGCGGGGCGTCGTGGTCCGCGAAGGCCCAGGGCCCAGCCACGCCACCCGCCACGACATCCGTCACCACGGGCCAGGATCAAGCGTGCGCGGCCAAGGCCGCGTACATCTACGCGTTGCTCGTCGAGCGGCCGCGCAGCTACCAGGATCTGGTCACATCGCTTCCCCCCGAAGAGGGCGGCGTGAGTCTCGCCGCGATGTACGCCGCTCTGAACGCGGTTCATCCCGCGGTCGCCGTCGGCGCGGTCAGCATCGACACACTGCGATCCGCGCGGCGTCCGGTGGTCCTCCTGTATCCGGGCACGTCCCGAGCGGTCGATGGGGTCGGCGGCGGGGAACGATCGGTCGGGCACTTCGTGGTCGTGCTTCCGATCGGCGATCAGGCCGTGATGCTGGACGCTTCGCTCGGTCGGGCCGAGCGGCTCGGCTGGTCGCAGATCTGGCTCCGGGCGGGGCTTGGGCCCTCGGACAAGATGGTCGTGCTCTCGGATGAACTGAGGCTCGGAGGTGAGACGGCGCAGCTCGGGGCGTACGAGGCGCCATCGCCGACGGTCGAGCCGCACGCTTCGGTGCTCCGGTCGATCGACCTGGGGGTGGTGCTGGCGCCCGCCACCGGCGAGACCACCGTGGTTGATCTCGACGCGGGCGCCTACGCCGTGGGTGATGAAGTGCACTTTACCCTTCGGCTCGAGGGTGAGGATGCCCCCTTCCGAGTGGAGCGTGGCACATCGACCTGCGCCTGCGCCGCGATGGCGGTGGTTGACGCCGGGGAGGGCCCGTTCAGGTCCGCCACGCTGTTCGGGCGTGTGCAGATCCGACCGCAACTCGCCTCTGGCGAGGTTGAACAGACGAGCGTGCGGCTTGTTCGCGGGGCTGGAGAGGGCGTCGTCGCGGTCCGGGTTGGCGGGACGCCGAAGATCCGGGCCGAGGTCTGGCCGTCCGTTCTGAGTCTGGGACTTCTCCCGGTGGGAAGGGAAGGAACGGGGCACGCGCGGGTGCGGCTCGATCGTCCGCGGCGATTGTCGGTCCGGGACGCGGGCGTCGTCGCGGCGGAGCTGACGCGCGGCGGCGATACTTCCGACTGGGAGTTGCGTGTTCGGCTCGGACGCGGCGAGGACGGCGGGCGGACGTTGGTCGTCCTTCACGACCCCGACCACCCGGAGTATGAGATCGAAGTTCCTGTCACGTGGCAGCGGTGTGACGTGCTGGCCTGTGACCCGAGTGTGATGGAGGTCGAGGGCGACGGCTGGCGGGCGTGCGTTCGATTCGCCGACGGACGCCGCATCGTCCGGGCCGAGTCGAGCGGGTGGCTTTCGACCGAGATCGAGATCGACGGCAGCGTGAGCGTGCGGGTCCGTGAGGGGACGTTGAGGCAGCGGGGCGAAGTGCGCCTGCACGCGGAGGACGGCGGCACGGCGCGAGCGGTCGTGCTGCGACGATTGATCAGCCGAAACGACCCGTGACGTAGTCCTCGGTCTCGTTGAGGCGAGGGTTCTGGAAGAGGTCGGCGGTGCGCCCGTATTCGACCAGGCGGCCGAGGTACATAAAGGCGGTGTAGTCGCTGACGCGGGCGGCCTGCTGCATGTTGTGCGTCACGATCAGCACGGTGTACCGCTGCGAGACCTCGTGGATGAGTTCCTCGATGCGGAGTGTGGCGATGGGGTCCAGGGCCGAGCAGGGTTCGTCCATGAGAAGGACTTCAGGCTCGGCGACGATCGCGCGGGCGATGCAGAGACGCTGCTGCTGTCCGCCCGAAAGTCCCAGGGCCGACTCGTGCAGGCGGTCCTTGACTTCCTCCCAGAGTGCGGCGGCCTTGAGGCATCGCTCGCAGGCTTCGGCGAGGACGGCCTTTCGGCGTTCGCCGTCGATCCGCAACGGGTAGACGACGTTCTCGTAGATCGACATGGGGAAGGGGTTGGGCTTCTGAAAGACCATGCCGAGGCGTTTGCGCAGGTCGATCACGTCGACGTGGGGGGAATAGATGGGGTCGTCGTTGAGGAGCATGTCGCCCGAGACTCGGACGCCGTCGATGAGGTCGTTGAGGCGGTTGACGGAGCGGAGGAGGGTGGATTTGCCGCAGCCGCTGGGCCCGATGAGTGCGGTGACGCGTCCGCGTGGGATGGACATGGAGACTTCGTGGATGGCCTTGGCGGACCCGTACCAGAGGCAGAAGTCCTTGGTTCGGATGACGGGCTCCTCGTTGGCGAGCGAATCGTGGACCTCGGGGGTAGAGGTTTTGCCGGAGCGGATGGCGTCGATGACGCGGTAATTGCGATGGGCCGCGGCGGGCTCAGCGCCGAGGCTGATGCGTTTGATCGAGGGCGTGGAGGGAGGTGCGTCGGTCATGGTTGGGCTCATTGTTCGCCTCCGGCGGGCGTGTGGCGTTAGATCGAGGCTCCTCCGCCGCGGGCGCGAAGTCGGGATCGGATGAAGATCGCGGCGAGGTTCAGAAAGAAGACGATGGTGATCAGCAGGAGCGTGGTGGTCCAGACGAGGGGTCGGGCTGCCTCGGAGTCCGGGCTTTGGAAGCCAAGATCGAAGATGTGGAAGCCCAGGTGCATGAAGGAGCGGTCGGCGTGGATGAAGGGGAAGGAGGAGGAAAAGGGCAGTTCGGGAGCGAGTTTCATGGCGCCCACGAGCATGAGCGGGGCGACCTCGCCCGCGCCGCGGGCCATCGCGAGGATCATGCCTGTCATGATGCCGGGCATCGCGCCGGGGAGCACGATGCGCCAGATCGTCTGCCACTTGCTCGCGCCGCAGCCGTACGAGCCTTCGCGCATGGTGCGTGGCACGGCGGCGATGGCTTCCTCGGTCGCGACGATCACAACGGGCAGCGTGAGCAGGGCGAGCGTGAGCGAGGCCCAGAGAAGGCCACGCCCGCGGAAGGTTTCGGAGGGCTTGGCCTCGAAGAAGCCATGGAAGTAGGGGGTGTGTGCGACGAGGAAGACCGCCAGGGCGAACGCGGCGAACCAGAAGCCCGCGGTGAAGAAGCCGAGCCAGCGGTGCCTGGAGGTCGCGGGCTGTCCCGGGACGGGCCTTGAGAGCATGGCGAAGGCGAGCGAGGCAAGAACGACGAGGACGGCGGCCGCGGCCCAGATCCACCAGATGCCCGGGGCGAGCTGGAGCGCTCTGTCGGGTCCGCGATCGATGTAACCGCCGAGCGTGTAGCAGAAGAACCCGAGCCCGAACATCCCGAAGACGATGGAGGGGACGCCGGCGAGGTTGTTGATGGCGATGCGGAGGATCGAGGTGATGACGCCCTGGGAGGCGTACTCGCGGAGGTAGAGGGCGGCGATGACGCCGAGAGGCACGACAAGGATGCTCAGGAGCAGCGTCATGGTGACCGTGCCGAAGATCACGGGGAAGACGCCGCCCTCGGAGTTGCTTTCGCGAGGATCGTCGGTGAGGAACTCGTTCCAACGGGAGAGGTAGACGCCCAGTTTTTCGGTGGCGGAGAGTTCGTTCGCGCGGACGGCACGGACGATCTGAGAGAGCGCCAGGGGGTCGCCGGGGGAGGATTGGGCACGAGGAGCAATCGCCCCCGAGGCATCGACAAACTCGACGCGGAAGGACTCGTCGTGTCGAGCGAGTTCGTTCTTGCGAGCGAGCGTGGTCTCGTACTGCGTGTTGAGCTCCGCCAGCGTCCGCTCGTTGGCTTCGCGGGCCGCGGCGAGCTGGGCGTCGCTGACGGGGGCGTTGCCCCACGGGCGCTCGAGCCATGCGGCGAGACCGAGCCCCATCGCGAGTACGACAGCGACACGTCGACCCAGGACCGGTCGGAACCCGCGTCGAGTGGGGGGGAGGTCGGAGAGTCTGCGGCCGATGACCACAGCGATGGCAGCGCAGGCTGCGGCACCCGCGGCGATCAGTGCCCACAGCGGCAGCGAAAGCCGGCGGAGCGTGGCGTTGCGAGCGTGGGCGATCTCGACGGCACGAAGGGCGATCTGGGCGTGAGCGATCTGATCGTTGATGGCGCCGATGTCGTGCTTCTCGAGGGTGCGGATTTCTGCGCGGCGGGCGAGGGCTTCGGCGTGCAGCGAGGGGAACGCTTTCCAGGTTTCGGCCTCACCCTCGGAGAGGTAGGTACGGGTTCGGAGTTGGCGAACGTCGCCGGATTCGACAATGTCTCGGACGACGCGTGCGGGCCTGCCGTCGAGGTCGATCGTGGACTCGGGCTCGAAAGGTTTGGATTCGTCGAGCGGCGAGAGAGCGACGGTGTAGATCGCACGGGGTGTGCCGAGCCAGATGCCCCAGCCGGTTCGTTCGAGCATGGCGGCGGAGGCGGGGGTCGAGGTTGAGGCGATGTCGGCGATGGGGACCCAGAGGAAGGGGACGCTGTTGACTTCGCGATTGCCGACGCGGTACTGACGTCGAACGGGGCGGCCGTCGGGGGCGAACGAGCCGGGCAGGGCGTTGCCGGCCCGGCGTCGTTCTTCGAGGCGGTCGGCCTCGGGGGGCGTCGGGGTGTAGGGCTCTTCCTTGAGCGGGATGCCGAGGAACGAGCGGGGTTGCTGGCCTTCTGGTGCGACGAGGGTGACAAGTTCGATCGGGCGTGGCCAGAAGGTGCGAGCGCCTTCGGCGACGATTTTGGAGACGAGAGCGAGGATGAGCACGAGACAGGCGATGAGGGCGGTGCCCATCATCCAGGTCATGGGTTCGCCGCGGGCGGCCATGGGGGTGCGGCGGAGGCTGCGGGCCCGCGCGGGCTTCTGCGAGTGGTCGGTGTTGGCGGTGGAGGATTCGGACATGAGGGGTCAGAGGGCGGCAGACCGGCGACGGAATCGCTGGCGGACCACTTCCGCCGACGTGTTGACGACGAACGTGAGCACGAAGAGCACAAAGCCGCAGAGGAAGAGAACGCGGTAGTGCACGTCGCCCTGGACGGCTTCGGGCATTTCGACGGCGATGTTGGCGGAAAGCGTTCGGCACCCGGAGAAGGCGTTGAAATCGAGGGTGGGTGTGTTTCCGGTGGCCATGACGACGATCATGGTCTCGCCGACGGCGCGGCCGAGCCCGATCATGATGGCGGAGAAGATGCCGGAGGCGGCGACGGGGAGGACAACGCGGATCGCGGTCTGCCAGGGTGTCGCGCCCGAGCCGAGAGAGGCGGAGCGGAGAGAATCCGGGACGGCGGTCATGGCGTCCTCGGCGATGGTGTAGATGATGGGGATGATGGCAAAGCCCATGATGAGCCCGACGACGAGCGTGTTGCGTTGGGAGAAAGACCCGAAGATCAGATCGCGTGAATCGAGGCCGATCGCGGTGAGGGCGTGTGCGCCGAGCCAGGCGAGGGCGAAGGTCAGTGCGAGGAGCACGGCGTAGCGTCCAAGATCGAGCAGCGCTGATCGGGCGTAGGTCGCGCCGTCGCTGAGATCGGCGAAGCGGCGGCCGAGGAAGAAGCGGAAGGCCAGCCCCGCGACGATCGCGGCCGGGCCGACGAGGAGCAACTTCCAGCCCGGCGTGGCGTCGCCGAAGTTGCCATTGAGCCAGTCGGTGAGCCTTGAGCCGGCGGCTTCGCGAGCGAGGTCGGATTGGGCGAGGACGGCGGACTCGGCGTCGCTAGCCGGTGGACGAGCCCGCACGACCCGGCCTTCGCTGAAGTACAGCCCGGAGGCGCGAAGTTCGCGGCGCTCATCCCCGGACATGGTCGGGCGTGCGCCCACCCAGGAGGGAATCTCGCTCTCGGGGGCTGGTTCAACGAGCCCGGCCATCGCCCAACGGTCGGGATCGGACGGGGCGAACATGGAACGTTCGAGCGAAGGGCCGAGGAAGGAGGCGGCCGCGAGCGAGCCGGCGAAGACCGCGAGCATGGCGCCGACCTTGGCCAGAGGCGGGATTTTGCGGATTACCGAGAGGGGAATGAGCTGCCAGAGGAACCCGGCGGAGAGCATCGCGAGCGGCACGGTGATGAAGGCGATGAGAACGCTCGAGAGGTTGTCGGCGACCCAGGGAGCGACGACGATGCCGGCGAGGAAGCCGAGCACGACGGAGGGGAGCGAGGCCATCATCTCGATGGCGGGCTTGACCACCTTGCGCGTGCCGCGGGAGAGAAACTCGCTTGTGAAGATGGCGCCGAGCACGGCGAGCGGAACGGCGAAGAGGAGGGCGAAGGAAGTTGCCTTGAGCGTTCCCGAGATCAGCGGGACGATGCTGTATTTGACTTCGGATGTGTCCTCACCGGTCGAGGATTGGTAGGTGAATTCTGGGGCCAACTGGCCTTCATAGTGGACTCGGCCGAAGAGGGAGGAGAACGAGGCTTCGGGGTATCCCTTGTTGAACTCGTCGACGCGGAGTGTTCCGGCCTGGTCGAGCACGGCAAGAGTGTCGAGCTTTGGTGTGAGAACGGCGGCGAGCACGCGTCCCTGCCCCATGGTGGTGGGGGGGAGGACCATCTTGCCGCTGGTGGCGTGGAAGACGGCGACGGATCCGGCATGGTCGCCGACGGCGAGTGTGCGGTCGCGTGTGGAGAGGCCGAAGGTTGAGATGGGGGACTGGTGGAGCTGGAGTCGTTCGGCGATGATGAAGCGTTGGCCGCCGGGCACTGTGGTCGCGGGGTCGACGGCGGGGAAGCCTCTGGTGACGGTGCCGGAATCGTCGCCGACGAGGAGCGTGAGCCCGCCCAAGAGCATGGCGGCGGCCGTGACTTTGCGGTCGGGGTCGAGCAGTTGGAGGGACTCGGCGAAGACTGGGGCGCTTCGCTCGGGGCTCGCGGTGGAGTAGCGTTGGAGCAGGCCGGTGTCCCAGAGAGCGAGCACACTCTGGCCGTCGCCGGTGACGAAGACCCAGCCTGGGAGCCCGAGGCCCGGCGGTGGATCGAAGGGGAGGGAGTATTCCTCGAGCTTTGATCTCGGTTTGCCGCCGCCGAGTGGTCGTGTGGTGCGGACGAGGTCGAAGGAGGCCTTGCCGTCGGCGCGAAGGGCGACGAGGTACTCGCGTGAGGCGCTCGAGCGGTAGTCGATTCGAGCGATCGGCGAAACGCCCTCCTTTGAGAGAGCGGTCGGGGCCCTGAGATCGACGACGGGGGCGATTCGTCGGAACTGATCGGCGGAGACTCTCTCGATCGCCCCGCCGAAGGGGTAGGTGTCGGAGGGCGAGAGGATCTCACTGGAGCCGATGCGGAGGTTTCTGGCGCTTCGGGGTGCCTCGTCGGGCGTGAGGAGCTTGACGTCGAATCCCATGGTGCCCAGCGAGACCTTTCCCGAGGCAAGGCCGAGCGCGAGCAGCCCTTTGGAGGGCTCGAAGGAGAGGGAAGTGACCTGCTCTCCTTCGGGTGCGATGGAGAGGCGGGAGATGGGGACGCCGTCGGGAACGTGGTCGGCGTTGAGGGTGCCGTCGGCTTCGAGCCGGAGGAGGACGCGGCGGTACTCGTCGGTGAGGGAGGCGGCCGGGGGGACGGGTTTGGTGGCGAGGGTATTGACCGAGCGGGGTTCGATGGAGCCGCTGGTGAAAAGCGGGAGCACCTGAGCGGTGAGGTAGACGAAGATGCCGAGCACGGCGAGGATGACAAAGAGCCCGCCGAAGGTGATGGTGGTTTCGGCGAAGGCGTTGATGGAGTGAACGAATGAGCGCGTGCGGCGGGGGCGGTTTCGATGGCCCGCCCTCGGGTGTTGGCCGCTGGTCATCACTCGAACGTCCTCTGCACGGAAAAGGGGTCGGACGCGGTCGAGCGTCCGACCCCAGTGTAGGAACTTTCAGGCCGGGCTGCACACCCGACGGTGGGCTTAGAAGTTGGGCTTGATGCCGAGGACGGTGAGATCCTCGCGGGCGATGTCGGCGGTGACGGGGAAGTAGCCGTCCTTGATGACGGACTCCTGACCCTGCTTGGAGTAGATGGTCTTGACGAACTCGGCGCGGAGGGGGTCGAGAGCCTTCTTGGGGTCGTGGTTGATGTAGATGTAGAGGAAGCGTGCGATGGGGTACTCGCCGGAGTAGGCGTTGTCGGCGGTGGCGGCGACGCCGGCCTTCCCGCCCTTGGGGATCACGCGGAGGGCCTTGACGTCGGCGGTCTTGTAGCCGATGCCGGAGTAGCCCATGCCGAACTTGTCGTTGGCGACGCCCTGCACGACGGCGGAGGAGCCGGGCTGTTCCTTGACGGCGTTCTTGAAGTCCTTCTTCTCGAGGACGTGCTCCTTGAAGAAGCCGTAGGTGCCCGAGGCGGAGTTGCGGCCGTAGAGGCTCACGGGCTTGCTCTTGTACTCGGCGGAGGTGAGCCCGAGGTCGCCCCAGGTCATCTCGGGGCCTGCGACGGAGAAGACCTTCATCGCGTTCTCCATCGAGATCTCGTCGAGCGGGCAGTCCTTATGGACGTAGATCGCGAGAGAGTCGACGGCGACGCGGAGGGCGGTGGGCTTGTAACCCCACTTCTTCTCGAACTCGTCGATCTCGGCGGACTTCATCTCGCGGCTCATGGGGCCGAACTGGCTCTGCCCGGCGGTGAGGGCGGGCGGGGCGGTCGACGAGCCCTTGCCTTCGACCTCGACACGCACGGCGGGGTAGTACTTGTTGAAGAGCTCGGTCCAGTGCGTCATCAGGTTGTTGAGGGTGTCCGAGCCGATGCTCTTGATCGTTCCGGAGATGCCCTGAACCGGCGTGTAATCCTTGAGGGCGGCGTCGACCTGAACGGTCGACTTCTTGTCTTCCGGGCCGAAGCCCGCGACCATCGGGAGAGCGGTCAGGAGGGTGACGGCGGCAGCAACTTTGAACCACGATTTCATCTGCGTTCTCCGTGAGTACGAGTCGGATGTGCCTGAAGATCAGGCCCCGGATCGAACGCGGAGAGGCTAGCCCCCGTGTCCCTGACACTGTGTCAAGCCAGTGTCAAGACTGCGCAAAGAGAACGGCCGTGGCGGGCTCACGGACGTGGTTGGATGCGGTACCACCCGAACAGAACATGAGCAATCAGCGGGTGCGTCCGAAGTGGCGGGAGACCACGTTGGAGGCGCGCGGGGGCGGGGAATTGGTGCCGTCCGCGACGGCGTAGAAGGAACAGCGCAGGTCGATCGTCTCGGTCTCGATGCGGTCGGTGCGGCCGCCTTCGAGCAGGGAGAGCTCGAAGACGTAGGCGGGGCCGACGGCGTCTGGGACCAGTCGTGCGGCGGTCTGCTCGGGGTTGATGGTCCAGGAGGCGACGGTCTTGCCGCGGGAGATGAGATCGAACTTGAACCACCCCGGGATGGTGACGGCGAGGGGGAAGCCGCCCTCAGGCTCGAAGAGGTGGACGCGCGTGGTGAGGGTGTCCGGGTAGCCGTTGCCGTCGACGTCACGCGGATGCGTGGTGGTCATGACCAGGCGCGTGGGGCGGGGCTCCTTGGGCGGGTCGATGGCAACGTTGGGACGGTTGTCGGGCACGCACCCCGCCGAAAGCAAGGCAAGGGCGAGCAGCGAGGTCGTGCGAAGGCGAATCGAGGGAGGGTTGGGCATACGGGTGGTCCTCATCGATCGCGTGGCGGGGTGGTCTTGTCGCCCGCGTTGCTCTCACGGCGGAGATCGACCGGTGCGTTGGGGTCGGCGGCGGGCTCGAACATTCCGGGGAGACTCGGGCGGATGATGGTGTGGGACTTGGGCCCCGTGTCGCCGGGCATGGGAGTCAGGAGCTCGCGGATCTCTCGCGTGCGGGTGTCCTGTTCATCGAGGTGTTGACGCAGCGGGAGCGGGTCGGTGATGTTGTTGATCGCATCGTCGTTGAGCTTGCGGATGCGGGTTTCCCAGTCGGGCCCGGCACCGGGGACGACGCGCGGCGTGAGGATGACGAGGAGCTCGGTCTTCACGTTGGACTTCTTGGTCGTGCGGAAGGCGGGGCCGATGATGGGAATGTCGCCGAGGCCGGGCACCTTGGTTCGGCGGTCTTCCTCGGAGGACTGGATGAGCCCGCCGATGACGACGGATTGGCCGTCCTTGACGTTGACGGTGGTTTTGAGGGTTCGCTGGTTGATGACGGGTGCCGAGAAGTCTTCGGAGACCTGCGTGGTGCGAGCGGTGAGGGAGGAGATTTTGGGGGCGATGTCCATCTGGACGAAACCGTCGTTGGAGATGCGGGGCGTGACCTCGAGGATGATGCCGACGTCCTCGCGGGTGACGTCGGCGCGTGTGGAGCCCTGCGGGGTTCGCTCGGAGCCGGTGGCGACGGCGATGTTGTCGCCGACCTGAATGGAGGCGGTCTTGTTGTTGTTGACCATGACCTCCGGGCGCGAGAGCACCTGGAGCTTGCCCTGGACTTCGAGCGCGCGGACGAGGAGGGAGAAGTCGGCGGAAGAGACGGCGAGGTTGCCGCCGCCGAGGGTGCTGACGATGCCGCCGGAGCCGCCGCCGGAGTATGACGCGCGGTAGAGGTCGCCGCCGAAGGGCCCGACGCGCAGATCCATGCCCCAGGAGTCCTCGCTGTCGAGGGTGACCTCGGCCAGGAGGACCTGGATGGTGACCTGAGGAGGTGTGGCGTCGAGCTCGTCGACGATCTTGAGGACCTTGTCGATGAAGCGCGGGCTGGTGGCGATGAGCAGCTTGTTGCTGTTCTCGTCGCCGACGACGGTCACCTCGGCTTCGAGCTGGCGTTCGAGCGAGCCGATCTGCTGCGTGCCGAGCGTGGAGCGAGTCAGCGAGGACTCTGCACGGAAGACGTCCTGGAGCGTGGTGGCCATTTCCTTGGCCTTGGCGTTCTTGAGGTGGTAGACGGTCTGGAGGCGTTCGACGGCTTCGATGGAATCGAGCTTGTTGACCAGTTCACGGACCTGGTCGAGATAGCGCTGGGTGCCTGAGACGATCAGCGTGTTGGTGCGGGCGTCGACAGCGATGGAGAGGGCCTGGCGTTCGTCGGGCACCGCGGTGACACGGGCCGAGGTATCCGTCGGCGTCGAGTCCTCGGTTGAGTTGGCCGAGTCGTCGCGGGGGACGAGCACGTAGCTGGTGCCCTGCTGGCGGAGGGTGAAGACGCGGGAGAGGACTTCCGCCGTGCGGGCCGCGTCGGCATTGACGAGCCGGAAGTAGGCGATCTCGCGGTCGGCCTTGTTGCTGTCGAGGTCGTTGATGATCTCTCGGATCAGCGTGAGCACGGGGGGCGGCGCGTTGACGAGCACCGCGTTGGTGCGGATGTCTGGGGTCAGGGTGACCTGGTCGCGGATCGCGCCGTCGATTTCGGCCTCGGTGGGCGGGCGGTCGCCATCGACCAGCTCATCGACGATCTGATCGCGGAGGTACTGGATCTTGGTGGCCTGGCGTGCGCCGAGCCGCGTGCCCCCGACGCCGCGACCTGAGAGCACGTTCTCGAGCAGGTTGACGACTTCGAGGCTGTTGGCGCTCTTGAGCTCGATGCGGTCGAGCTGGCGGACCAGAGCGACCTCGGTCGATTCGAGTCGTTCGACGAGGGAGCGGATTTCCTGGATGTCCTTGGCGGTGCCGTTGACGAGGATCGCGTTCAGGCGTTCGTTGGGCGACACGGTGACGGCGTTGGGCCCGCGGCGTTCGGTTTCTTTCTTGATGTAGATGTCGGTGACCTGGGTGACGGCGTCGGCGACGGTCATCTTCTTGAGCTGGATGAGCCCGGTGTCGAGGGCGGCGGCGAGGGCCTCCCCGTTCTTGACGAGCGCGTCGACGAGCTCCTTCACCACGCCGAAGTTCTCCTCGCTCGAGGCGATGATGAGGAGGTTGTTGCTGGGCTCGGCCTCGATGGAGAAGGCGTCGAGGGGGTTCGTCACGCCGCCGGCGCGGCTGGCCGCTTCGATGCGTTCACGCATGAGACGCTGGATCTTGGAGGCGAGCTGGGCGACGTCGGCCCCTTCGACCGGGAGCAGGTGCAGGGCGACGCTGGGGCTGGCCTGCGCGGAATCGAGAGCCTTGACCAGGCTGTCGACGACGGCGAGGGACCTGGCCGAGCTGGAGATGATGAGGCTGTTGGTGCGGAAGTCGGTGGAGATGACCAGGCTGTCTTCGGGGCGCAGTGCTCCGGCCTGCTGACGCTGCTTGAAGAGATCCTGGAGGATGGTGGCGGCCCGATCCGCGGCGGCGTTCTGGAGCGCGAGGATGCGGAAGGTGTTGGAGGCGGCGACCGCCTCGACATCGAGCTGCGTGACCAACTCGCGGACGACGGCGATGTTGCCGGAGGAACCGATCACGATCAGCGCGTTGAGCGTCGGATCCGAGGAGATCACGAGCCCGTTGAGCGGCGCGAAGAGGTCGGCCTCGACGCGATTCTCGGGTTGGTTGGGGTCCTTCCCGGCCATCACCATGCGGAGGCGGCCGTACTGCTTCTGAAGTCCGGCGGCTTCGGGCGTCGTGGCGAGCCCGCGGACGAGCACGTCGTTGAGCCGCTGGGCGATGGCGCCGGCGTCGCCGTGCTTGACCTGGATCACCACGGGCTCGATCCAGTTGCTCATGCGTTCGCTGTCGAGGTTCTTGACCAGCACTTCGACGAGCGCGAGCGACTCGTCGGAGCCCGCGACGACGATCGTGTTGGTGCGTTCGTCGAGGGCGACGGCGACCGAGCCGATGAGGGCCTGACCGGTCGTGCTGATCGGTTCGCCGGGGCGAGTGGTGCCGGGCTGGCGGGAGAGCGTCGCGCCCTGGCGGTAGAGTTCATCGATCACGAGCTTGACGCGGGCTGCCTGGGCGTTCTGGAGCGGGAACATGCGGATGAGCACGCTTTCTCCCAACGGGAGCGTGTCGAGCATTTCGATCACGGGGATCAGCGCGGCGATGTTGCCGGGGGTGGAGCCGACCACGAGCGAGTTGCTCGCGTTGTCTGGCACCAGACGGATCGGCTTGGTGAGGTCGATGTCGAGGTCTTCCTGACCCAGGCCCGATCGCGTGAGCTTGATGCGGCGGAGCTGCTCGGCCAGCGCGGGCACGGGCCCCGCCTTGTTCGCCGAGCGGGACTGGTCGAGCATCGCCGTCAGGGTTGTGGCGAGGTCTTGGGCGGAGGCCCGCTTGAGGCGCAAGATGGAAACCGTCTCGCCGGCCTGCGGCGGGGTGGCGTCGAGCGCCTTGACGAGTTCCACGATCGCCGGCCCATCGCCGGGGCTGGCGAGGATCGCCAACGCCGACCGCGTGACCATCGGAACGATCGTCACGGGCTCGGAGACCACGCCCGGACGGTCGGCGGGCTGGGGCTTGGTGAGCCCCATGTCGTCGAGCATCTTCTGCACGGCGGTGGGGGCGTTGTTCACGAGGTCGACGATGAGGACGCTCTGCCCCATGCCGCTGGCGGCGGGCTTGCCGTCCATGCCGAACGTGGCGACGTCGAGCTCGCGGAGGGTCTTCTCGACCTCGGCCTTGAGGCGTTCGGAGCAGGCGACGACGATGGAGTTGCTCCCGCGTTCGACCTCGACGCCGATGGACTCGCCCATCTGCTGGGCGATGGGCGCGAACGTGCGCTGGAGCGTGGGGGCGATGCGTGCCGCGGGCACGTTGGCGAGTTTGAAGACGTGGGGGAGGATTCGCCCGGCGTCGACGGCGGTCTGGAGGCTGTCCGCGAGCGCCTTGATCTGGGCGAACTTGTCGTCGGGCGCGCGGACGATGAGGGCTCCGGCGGTGTCGTCGCCGACGATGAGCACGCCGCGAACCTTGCTGTCACGTTCGCTGCCAAGGTCGTTGAGGAAGAGCGTGCGGATCTGCTGCGCGATGGAGGAGGGCTTGCCCGCCTTGAGCGGGATCAGGCGGATGTCGTTGATGTTGGCCAGCGCCGGCACGTCGAGCTGGCGGACGAGCGACTGGATCCGTTCGAGCATCTTGGGGCCGGCGAAGACGACGAGGCTGTTGGTCTGCGGCTCGGCCGAGACGGTCGGAATGTCCTTCGCGTCGATGAGCACGCTGGGCTGCAGGTACTCGTCGCGGTCGCGGGTGCGCTGCCCGCGGGCCTCGCGCTCGATGCGGATCCGTTCGCGATCGAGCTCGGCCTGGAGCGGTGCACGCAACCCCTCGTTGATCGCGCGAGCGACCGACACCGCGTCGGCGTGCTGCAGCGCGATCACCGCGGACTGCTGCGACGTGTCGTATTCCTTTGTGTCGAGCTTCTTGAGCAGCTCGCGGATGCCCGCCCAGACGCTTTCTTCCGCCGAGATCACGAGCGAATTGCTGGCCGGGTCGGGGATGATCGTCACGTTGCGTGCCGCGGGGCTCGCCTCGAAGGCGAATCGTCCGTAGAAGTTCTCGAGCGCCTTGGCGGTCTGCTCGGCCTTGGCGTAATCGAGCTTGATGAAGTCCATTCGCCGCGGCTTGTCCGGGGGCAGGTCGAGCGACTGGATCATCTTCTCGACTTCCGGCATCGCGTCGGCCGAGGCGGCGATCATCAGCGTGTTGTCGTTGCGGTTGTAGTCCACGCTGGCGGTCGGCTCGCCGTCGCCGCGCGGGCGTGCCGTCAGCATCTGGCGCACGGTGAACGCGAGATCGTCCGCGGCGGCGTTCTCGAGCTTGAATCGGCGGAAGACAGTCAGCGCCTTGGGCTTCTCCGTGTCGAGCTTGCCGATCTGCTCGAGCGCGAGGGCGATCGCCTCGTTCGAGCCGGTCAGCATGAGGCTGTTCGAGCGAGAAACCGCCGTGATGGCGATCTTGACGTTTTGAGGGAGGGCCTGCTTGAGCGCGGTGGCCACTTCCTGGGCGCGGGCCGAGTTGAGCGTGATCGTCTGGATGTTCGCCTGCTCGGGCTTGGGCGCCGCGTCGAGCTGGCGCACCAGTGTCGCGATCTGGTCGAACTGGACGATCGGCGCGGAGATCAGCAGCGAGTTCTGCGAGGGCTGGGGGGTGATGACGACCCGCTCCTCCTCCTTACCCGCTCGCGGGAACATCGTGCGGAGCGTGTTGGAGGCTTCGGTCGCGGTCGTGTTCTGGAGGACGTAGATCTCCGTGCGGCGATCGGTGCCGAGGTTGTCGGCGTCGATCTGGGTCAGGAGCTCGCGGATGACCGCGAGGTTCGCCTCATCCGCCGAAACAACCAGCACGTTCCCGTCGGCCGAACCCATGATGCTCACCGGGCTTTCGGCCAGGCCTTGCGCCCGGGCCCGCTCGGTGAAGAACGATCGCAGGCTGGTCGCGGCCCGGTCGGCCTTGGCGTGGTTCAGGGGGATCGACTCGATCTTCGTGTCGCCGCGTCCGCTGGCCCGCTCCAGTTCCTCGATATACGCCTGGGCCTCGGCGACGCGCTGCTCCTTGCCTACGAGCACGAGGCTGCGGCGGCCGTGGTCGAGCTCGACCCGCACGCCGTCGGGGTCCGCGCCGCGCCACGAACGCCAGCCCGGCGTGGTGAACGCCTGCTCGATCACGTTCTTGACCGTCCGCAGGTCGGCCTTCTGCACGCCGACCGCGCGGATGGCGAGCTTGGCACGCCCTTCCTCGGGCACGTCGAGCTGCGTGACGATGCGTTCGACGGTCGCGATGACGTCGTTGTCGCCCATGACCACGAGCGAGTTGGTCCGCTCGTTGGTCTGGATGAAGACCTTGTCGGCGCGGTTTTCGCCGTCGCGTCCGCCCGTCCACTTGAACTCGTCGATGAGGTTTGTGACGGTGCTCTGGATCTCGGAGATGCGGGCGTTGCGGAGCGGGATCACCTTGAACTGCATGTCCTGGATCGGCGCGGGCTGATCGAAGGACGACGCCAGCTCCTTGATCTGGGCGAAGTCATCGTCCGCGGCTGCGACGACGATGGTCCCGGTGCGGCGATCGCCGATGATCGCGACTCGATTCGCGGTCCGCTGTCCGGGCTTGGCCGAGACCTGCGCCCGCTGGGTGTAGAACTGGGTGAGGGCCTGGGCGGTCTGCTGGGCGTCGGCCCGTTCGAGCTTGATGGAGCGCACGGGCAAGCCGGAGACCTCGGCCGAATCAACCTTCGAGATGAGCTCGCGGATCTCGGCGATGTCTTCCTTGGGCGCGCGGAGCGCCAGCAGGCTCGACCCTTCCTCGGCAGAGACCCGGATGCGATCACGCTTCGCCGGGTCGCGGCCGATCACGACCTGCTCGATGATCCGCTGCACCGTTGCGGGCGAGGCGGTCTGGAGCGAGAGGATCGCCGTCTCAAGCTGCTGGTCTTCGAGCGAGAGGTCGGCCGTCGCCAGCAGGCGCGTCACTTCGTCGTGCTGCGGGCTCGAGGCGGTGACGAGCAGGGCGTTGGCGCGGTCATCGGCGATGAAGCGGGCCTTGGGGGCTTCCTGGTTTCCCGGGCCTTGCTGCTGGGCATCGAAAAGCGTCTGGAACGTGCGCGCAAGGTCGGCCGCGCGGGCGTTCTTCAGCTCATACCGGCGGATCGCCATGCGGCTTTCGCCGGGCGACTGGTCGAGCAGCGTGACGAAGCGATCGAGAATCGCGATCGCCTCCGCTGGCGCGGACACGATCAGCGACGCTCCGCCTGGGCCGGCAGCCACTCGAACAAGCGCCGGATCGAGCTTGGCGACCAGCGGCTTGCCGTCGGGCCCCATCACGCTCACCTCGGCCGAACGCACCCTCCGAGCCTGGGCTCCGGTGGGGGAGGGGGCGAGGAGATCGCGGACCGCGTCCTCGGCCTGGCGGGCCGACACGCTGTTGAGCGGGTACACCTTGATCGTGAGCTGATTGGCCCCGGAGACCTGGGCCACGCCCGCGATGAGCGAGCCGATGGTTTCAAAGTCCGTCGAGTTGCTGAGCACGACGAGCGCGTTGCCCGTCGGATCGGGCAAGAGCGAGACCGGGCCGGTGAAGCCTCCCGGGTTCGTCGTGGAACGACGGCCGATCGTCGTGATCGTCTGCCCAACCAGCTGAGACAGCGACTGCTGATCGATCCCCGCGGGCAGGGTCACCACGCGGACCGTCGCCGGATCGCCCGGCATCTGGTCCTGGAGCATCGCGGCCAGTTCCGCGAGCTGCTCCGTCGTGCGGGGGCTGCCCACGATCATCAGGCTGTTGGTCGCCGGATCGACCGCGATTGTCACGCCGGGCTCGTCGTTCGCGGGTGGCTCGCTCGCGGGCGTCGCGGCGGGCTGCTTTTCGGCGGGCTCGGGCAGAGCGCGGGGCGCAGCGAGCACCGAACTCGCCAACGCCGTGAACAGCGGGTGCGATCCCGCGTCGGCGAACGTGCGCACGTTCTGGGTCGTGTCCAGCATCGCGCCGGGCTTGCGGGGTTGGCTCTTCTCCTGCTGGCGGCGGAGCAACTCCTCGACCGAGATGACTTCGACCTTCGATCCGCCCTGCTTCTCGACCATTCGGCGGAGCGTCTCGGCGATGAGCTGAGCGTCGGCCTTGCTCTTGTCCAGCGGGACCATCTTGATCTGGCGGTTCCCCGCGAGCGACGCCTGGTCGACCTTGCGGACGACCTCGTCGATCGTCGCGAGCTGCGTTGTGTCGGCGCGGATGATCAGCGAATTGCTCGACACATCCACCTGAATCGTCGGCGGCATCGCCGCCGGATCGTCCTTGAACACCGCTTCGAGACTCTTGGCGACCTCGGCCGCGTCCGCGTTCTGAAGCGAGAGCACCCGGACCGTCCGCGATCCCGAGCGAGGGTCCTTCGACGCCGGATCGAGGTCCAGATCCTTGACCATCTGCTCGGCCAGATCGAGGAGTGTCTTGGGCCCGCTGACGACCAGCGCGTTGAGTCTCGGTTCGGCGGCCACGCGCACCTTGGGCTGCATCGTGAGCCCGCCGCGGCTAATGACCTGCGCACGCTGCGCCGGCGGGAGCATGTCGAGCATGCTCTCCTGCGTCAGCACGCTTTCGATCACGGGTTGAACCGATTCGGCCCTTGCGAACTTGAGATTGATCGTTCGGACGGCCAGCATGTCGGGCTTGGCCATCTGATCCATCGAGCTGATCAGCTTCTCGACTTCGTCGAGCTGTCGCCGCGACGCCGAGATGATCACCGCGTTGCTCGCCACCTCGGCGGTGACCTGCGGCTTGGGCTCCGTGGGCAGCGACGCCGCCGCCAGCGACGACTGCAGCGAGCCCGCGACACTCTGCGCATCGCCGGATTCGAGCCGGTACACGCGCACCTCGGCCTGGCCGCTTTCGCCGCCCGCCTGATCGAGCTGGGTGATCAGTTGCTCCGCGGCCTTCTGCACCGACTCCGTGCCGCTGATGAGCACGGTGTTGGTCGGGCTGTCGGCGGCCACCGCGAACAGACGCTGGAGATCGGCCGCTGTCGCGTCGCGGGGCGCGTCGGCCGCCACGCGGATCATGAGCAAGCGCTCGATGACGGGCTGAAGCTCGCCAACGCGGGCATTCTTCAGGGCGTACATCCGCACGATTCCGGGCTGGCTGGCGGCCTCGGCGTCGGTGTCCTTGATGACCTTCTCGATCGTCGCGAACGACTCCTTCGGGGCGCTCACCACGATCGTCCGGCTGATCGGCTCGCTGCTCACCGTTACGGGGGTCGTCGGGGCTGCCCCGGGCAATGCGTTGGCCGAGACCAGTCCGCGGAGTGTCGTCGTCAGTGCCGTCAGATCCGCACGCTCGATCTTGTACGTTCGCACCTCGGCGTCGCCGGCCACCTTCGCCTGGTCGAGCCGACGCACGATCTCCTCGAAGCCCGACAGCCGCCTCGACGGCGCATCGACGATCAGCGAGTTCGTCGCCTTGTCCGCGCGCACCACCACCTCGCGGGGCTGCTTGAGGTCCGGGCGGGGCGCCCGCGTCCGCGGATCCAGCGGGATCGGCGGCTCGGGGAACATCTGATCGATCGTCTGCGCGAGATCCTCCGCCCGCGCAACCTTCAGCGGGAAGATCCGGATCTCTCGCCCGGACTTGTCGAGCGTCTGCGTCTCGTTGAGCTCCGTGACGACCTTCTCGATTTCCGGGAAAATCTCCGGGTGTGCCGAGATCAGCAGCGTGTTCGTCGCCGCGTCGGCCTGAATCTCCACCGGGTGCTTCCCGATCGACTCAGGCGTCCGCTGCGAGTACGCCTGCTGCAGCACCTGCGCCAGGTTCGCCGCGTCGCTGCTGGTCACCTTCAGGATCCGCATCGGCGGGCGGTCCGAAGCACGGCTCGCATCGAGCCCCTTGACCAACGCCTCGATCACGGCGAGCTGTGTGCTCGTCGCCGCCACCATCACGCTGTTGGTTGTCGGGATCGCTTCGAACACCGGGCTTGGCCCGCCGGAGATATTGAGCGTCCGGCTTCCCTTCAGCAGCTCTTCGAGGTAGCGGACCACTTCCTCCGCCTTCGCCAGCTTCAGCGAGAGCATCCGGATTTCGCGGGCCGGACCCTGCTGCTTGCTCAACTCCTCAAGAATCCGCACGACCCGCGGCATCGCCAGCACGTCCGCCACGATGTTCACCGCGCTCGCGTTGTCGTCCCCGGTGATCTCCGCCGCCGTCGCCGTCGGATCGCCCGTGGTCTGCGCCGCGTACAGCTCCGCCGCCTTGCGGGCCAGATCGGTCGCGCGAGCGTTCGTCACGGGGTACACCCGCAGCGTCCGCTCGGCCGGCACCGCGGACAGCTCCTTGAGAATCTTCTCGACCGTTCCAAACGCCTGCGCGTCGCCCGCCACGATCAGCGTGCTGCTCCGCGGCTCCGCGTCCACCACGATCTGCACCGGCGGCTTCCCGGGCTGCGTCGCGCCCGTCAGCACGCCCCGCGCGATCATGTTCTGCAGCGTCGTCCGCACCGTCTCCAGGCTCGCCCCGGCGACCCGGTACGTGCGCAGCTCGGCCTGCGGCGGCAACTCGACTTTGTCCAACTTCTCCGCCAGATCGCGGATCGAGTCCATCTGGTCCGCCGGCGCGTAGACCACCAGCGAGTTCGTCGCCGCGTCCGACGACACCAGCACCGGCTTGGGCTGCTGAAGCCACGGCTGAGGCCGACCCAACCGATCCACCGGCACCGGGGGCTGCGGGTACAGCTTGTCCAGCGCCGCCGCGATATCGACCGCCTTTGCGACCTTCAGCGGGAAGAGCCTCGTGACCTTGTCCTGGCCCGCGCCCTTGTCCTTGTTCAGGTCTTCCACGAGCGACTTGATCTGCTCGAAGGGCTCCGGGTGCGCCGTCACGATCAGCGTGTTCGTCGCGGCGTCGCTCTTGACGTCCACCGGCTTGTTCGCCCGCTCTTCCGGGCTTCGATCGCCGTAACGCTGGTTCAGCATCGCCGCGATCTTGTCCGCCTCCGCCGTCCGCAACTGAAGCAGTTGGATCGGGGGCAGTTCCTTCTGGTCGATCCGGTCCAGCCGCTTCACAAAGTCCGCCACCAGTGCGTGCTGAACTTCCTCGGCCGTCACCACCAGGCTGTTCGTCTGATCCAGCGCGCTGATCGTCACCGCGGGCAGCTCGCGCTCCGCCGGCACGGGCGCCGCCTTCAGCAGCTCGTTGAGCTTCGGCAGCACATCCGACGCCTTGGCCTGCCGGATATCGATCAGCCTCGTCGTGCGTGCGGGCGGCGTCAACTGCTGCGCCTGAGTCAGCGACTCGCTGAACAGCCGCATCGCCGTCGCCCGACCCGAGAAAATCGCGTTCCCGCTCGCCGCGTCATACTCGCTCGAGACCTCGCCCGCCTGTTCCGCCGGAAGCCCCGCCGAACGCTCCGCGTAGAGCTTCTTCGCCCGCTCGATGATCCCCGCCGCGGACTCTGGGGGCAGCTTCACCACGCGGATCTCCCGCGTGCCCGGCTCGTCCACATCGAAACGCTGCACCAACTGCTCGATCACGGCGAGCTGTTCCGGCTGCGCTCGGACCATCAGCTTCCGCAGATCATCGATCGGCTCGAACACCGGCTCCACGAACGGCGCCGTCTCGTCCGTCTGAAGCATCGGCCGCGACAGCTTCGCAAGCCGCCCCGCCAGAACGCTCGGCGTCGCCCGCGTCAGATCGAACATCCGCCCCGTCCGCGCCACGCGGATGTTCCCCTGCGCCGTCTCCAGCATCTTCTGGTACGCCGCCAGGCCCGCCTTGCTCCCGATCAGCACCACGCTGCGGCTCGCCTCGTCCGCGTTGACGCTCACCGGCTCCTTGTCCTGGTTGCCCGTCGCCTCGTACAGGCTGTTCGCCGCCCGCACCACCTCCGCCACCGCCCCCTTGTCGATCCGAACGACCGCGACCTCACGCTCGCCGTTGGACGACACATCGAGCGTCGTCACGATCTTCTCGATGATCTCGGTGTCCTCCGCCGGGCCGTGGATCACCAGCCCGCGACCATCCGGCGTCGGGGCGAGCTTGACCATGTTCGTCTGCCTCGGGGTCAGCAGGCGGGCCACCGTCTGAGACACCTCCGCGGCCTTCCCGTAGCGAAGGCGGACCACCGCCGCGCGGGTCTCCGCGCGCACCGCTCCCCCCTCGTTCGCCACGCCCGGATCGATCGCTGTCAGAAGGGTCATCGCCCGCTGAATCTGGTCCGCCGGGCCCATCAGCATGATCTTGTTGACCTGGGGCAGCGGGATGATCGTCGGGCGCTTCGGCTCGGGCTGGGTCTTGAACAGCTCCCCCAGACGCGCCGCAGCGTCCGCCGCCGTCGCCTGCGACAGCGCGATCGTGACCATCTGGCTGCCCGGCCCGCCGTCCGCCGTCGCGGGAACGTCAAGCAGCGTGATCATCTCCTCGACAACCTTGATCCTCGCCGAGGTTCCCACCGCGACGATGGAATTGGTCCGAGGGTCGGGCTGGAGGTTCAGCTGACCCATCTGGTCGTCCTGCACCGTCACGCGCTTCCCGTCCGCCTGCACGAGCGTCGTGACCACGCGCTGCGACAAGAGCCCGCGCAGCGTCTGCGCGATCACGTCCGCCTGGGCGTGCTTGAGCGGGAAGATCCGGTACTGCGCGTCCGCGACCTTCTGCTGGTCCACCGAGGCCACGATCTCGCGGATCCGCCGGACCTGCGCCGCGGAGTCCGTCACCAACACCATGTTCTGCTGCGGGATCGGCACCACCACGCCGAACTGCCCCAGCAGAGGCTTGATCTGCTCCACGACCGTTGCCGCCACCGCGTGGTTCAGCGGGATCGCCATCGTGAGAATCTCGTCGGGGCGCACTCCGGGCGGGAGCTCCGTCACGACCTGCCCCGGCTTCTTTGCCGCGTCGGTCAGCGAGTTCAGGTACAGGAACTTGTCCTGCCGGCGCAATTGCACTCCGCGCGTGGCCAGGTTCAGGTTCAGGATCGACAGCGCGTCCTCAAGGCTGTACCCCTGCGGCGAGAGGAACGTCAGCGCACCTTGCGGGATCGCCGTCTCGAAGATCACCGGCAGGCCGGCCTCGCGCGCAAAGAAGTCGATCACCTGGTCGAGCGGCGTGTCCTTGAAGTTCAGCGTGATCAGCCCGTTCGCGGGCGGGGTCGCGGGCGGGGCCGGCGGCTGCGTCGCTGCTTCAGGGGATCCCGCACCTCCGGCCGGTGCCGGCGCGGGTGTGGATGAACTGTCGGTTGGCTGGTACGCCCAGATCGTCCTCGGAAGGCCGGCCGCGGCAACAAGCGCAGCGCAGAGCCAGATCGTCGTGTGCGGGCGAGAATTCATGCGTATCTCCATCGATCAGGTCCGTCCGTCGCGCCAAGGCGGGGATTCTTCAACAGTTTACCGGTCAGCCCTGGGGCGTCCGGTCGGCCAACGTTTGGTGAATGCGAACTCGGAACAGCTTCCCACCGATCTCGAACACCGCGGTCTCGCCGGAGCCGTCCACCAGCGTCGCGTCCTCCACCTTCGCTCCCTTCAGAATCGTCACGTTCTGATTCGTCCGCGTGTTGCTGAACATCGCCTGCAGCCCCGTCGCTCGGCCCAGCACCACGCCCGTCAGCTTCCACTCGGCGTACGGCGGCGGTGGGGGGGGCAGCACGGGCGGCGGCTCCTGCGGCGCGGGATTCGGAATCGCCGCGGGCGGCGTCACCACCTCGGGCGGGTTCGCCGCCGCCACAGCCTTGCCCTCCTCACGGAACGCGTTCCGCGCCACGATCGCCCGCAGCGAGAAGTCCGCCTCGGGCGACGCCTTCACCAGCGTCGGCTCGGGCAGCTCCGCCTTGAGCATGTCCGGCGCCCAAGGCGACACGATGTCCAGCTCAAGCGTGAACGAATCGCCCTTCTTCGAGGTCGGACGCAGCGAGAACCCGTCCACCCGGCACCACGGCTGCGCATCGATCTCCGCCATCGCGCGGAGCACGTTCTCGAGCGACCCCGTCCCCGTCAGCGTCCCGCCCAGCACGTAAAAGTCCGGCGCGTTGCGCAGCGGCCGCTTGATCGACGACGGCTGAAGCGGGCTCATCCGCGTGATCGGATTCGCCATCTTCACGGGTTCCCGGCGTGTCACCACCACGCGAGTCAGCCCGCTCCGCTCCGCCAGCGTCCGCAAGCCCGCCGAGAACCTGTGGTCCACCTCGTCACGCTTCTGCCCGAGCGTCGACTGCGCGAACTCCCGCAGATCCCGCTGGACAACGCGACGATCCCGCAGGCGATCCTCCAGCGAGTCCACCGCGTCCGTCACGCTCGCCAGCCGTTCCTGCGCGTCCGCCATCGGCCTCGCGTACATCACCGTGTACCCCGCGTACCCGATGAGCACCGCGCCGAGCACGCCCGCCGCTCGGATCGTCCCGGGAGAAACCTTTCCTGTGATCGCTCGCAGATTCATGGGTTTCCCTCCTTCCCCGACGACGATGATCCGTCCGTCGGCGGGGCCGGTGGCGATTCTGGCTTGACCCCCTCGGGCTTGGTTCCCTCGGGCTTCGTCTCGGCCGGCTTCTTCCCCTCGGGCTTGCCTCCAGACTTCGTGCCCGACGAAGCTCCGCCCGCGGGCGCCGCCTCGAGCTTCGTCCGTGTCGTCTTCAATTGCAGGGAGAACCTCTCGGTCACGTCGGGCCCGACCGTCTCCACGGTGTACACCTCGCCCGACAGGAAGCGCCCACGCATCTGCGTCGCGATCCCACGTCCCATCGAACGCCCGCGGAAATCAAACACCGCGGTCGGCGACGTCGTCCATTCTCCGTCCGGGTACCGCCCGGAGGTGCTGCCGGGCTTGGCACCCCGAGGCACAAACGCCACCGGCGCGCTCAATCGCCCCGACAGATCCTCCGCCAGCGCCACCCCGCCCTGAGGCACCTGCCCGGTGATCACGTTGATGTGACCCAGCCAATCCGCCCCCGCGTTCTGCCACTGCTGGATGTGCCCCAGCTTCGCGTGCTCGACCAGGAACGCCTCATACTCGGTAGCCAATTCCTTCCGCTGGTTCTCAAGATCCCGGATCCGCGACTCCACCGCGTCGATCCGGACCTTCGACATCATGAACCCGCCCATCGCCACCGCCATGCAGGCCGCCGCCCCACCCAGCACGCGCACCCGCATCTGCGCCGCCCGGTCCGGCGCACGCCGGGGCGACGCGAAGTCGAGCGTCTCGCGCCCGAGCACCGTCTCCAGCAAAAGACCAAGCAACGGCGCCGCCGCCGATCGCTCGCTGTCGGGCATCTCCGCCGGCACCCGGATCGTCCCCGGAAGCCCCAGCACCTGCCATCCCGTCCCGAGCAACTCTCCGCACCGCTCGCCCACGCGACGCACCAGGTCACCAGACCCGAGCACCACCGCCGCGTCCGGGCTCGGCCCGGGCTTGCCCGCCCGGTAGCTCATCCAAGTGCGCTTGATCTCCACCGCCACTCGCTCGGCGAACGACTCAACCTCCGCCCTGCTTGTCGGCCTCGGCGCGTCCACCGCTCGCGCGAACACCATCTGACCATCCTCGACCACCACCAGTTCCGTCGAGCCCCAGCCCACCGCCACGCCAACCACCGTCCCCGCGCGCGTCTGGCTCATCGGCCCCAGCAACGCCGCCACGCCCGAACACCGCAGCCCGATCCGGCCCAGACGAAGACCCGCCGACGTGACCAACTGCCGACCGAACGCCACGCGATCCGTCGGCATCGCCCCCGCCAGCACATGCCTCGACCCATCCGGCCCATCCGCCAGCGGCGCGTAGTCGATCGTCACCGCCTCGATCGGCATCGTGAGCTGTCGCCCCATCTGTAGCCGAACCATCCCGCCCAGCTCCGACTCCGACACCCCAGACCCCGGAAAGCTCAGCCGCTTGAGCACCACGTCCCCGCGCGACACCGCCAGCACCGTCGGCCCACGGCTGATCCCCGCTCGCGCCAGCTCGCCCGCCACCCACTCGCCCAACGCCTCGGGCTGGTCCAACGACACCGTCTCCGGCCGAACCGCCGACAACCACCGCCGAACCTCCACCGCCTCCTTCGACAGCACCGCCGAGACCGCGCACAAACGCGACCCGTCCAGTTCCACCACGCACACCGACTTGCCCAACGTGATCATCGCGTGCCTCCCCCGGCCTTCCAACGGCCGGTCCGACGGTCCATCATCGTTCCTCCCCCGGCTCCCGTTGTCTCCCCGGCACCCGAAGCGGGCTCCTCCCCGCTCGGAGGCGTATCCAAGTCCATCGGCCTCAGATCCAAACCCGACCCGAGATCCAACTCACCCATCTCGCTCGGCGGCGCCGGAGGTGGCGCATCAATCACCAAAGGTTCCACCGGCGACTCCGCCTCCCGACGCACCGCCTCCGCCTCCGCTCGCTCCTGCATCGCGAGCGCCACCCCAAGGTGCGTTACCTCTCTCATGTACGCCACCCTCGGCGTGCGGTCCGCCACATCCAGCACCACGTCGAACACCACCCTGCTCTCGAGCGCCGCCTCCGGGCTCTCCTCGTTCTCAAACCCCGCCTCCACACGCACCCGCCACTGCATCGACCTCGTCGTCAACCACCCCGCCGCCTGCTGAAACTGCTCGTCCGTCAGAAGCCCCGCCGTCAGCGGCCAGGTGATGCTCGCCCGCTGCGTCGCCGACAGCTTCGCCCGCTCACGCACCACGCCCTCCGCCGACTCGCGCGTGAACCCGGGCAACGCCGACAGCGTCCGCGCCGACGCCAGATTCAGATCCACACGCCCTGGCACAAACAGATCGTCCCCAGTCGTGAGCGCATCGAGAATCGCCGGCCATCGATCCTTCGGCACCCCGAACACACGCAACGCGCCCACCAGCGACTCCTGCGAGTCCAGCGCCGTCTTGTTGTCCATGATCCCCTTCAGCGCCGCCGCCGACCCCGCACCAAACCGCTCGTCCACCGCCTCGCCCAGAGCGTCGCTCCACGGCACGTTGATGTTCACACGCACCTTCCCCGCGTGCTCCTCCGAACCCGCAACACCCTGCTGAACGTTCGGATCGAACGAAAACGCCGTCAGAAGTGAAGTCAGCGGCAGCCGCTCTTCGTCCGCCGTGCCCCCCGCCCCGTCCTCCGCCGTCTCTCCCGCGGGCGCCGCTTCCCTCGCCGCCCCACGCCCGCCCTCTTCGCCGACATAAAGACGCTTCAGCGAGAGCCCCGGCACCGTCGCCAGTTCCTCCACGCTCGACCACGGACGCCCGCCTCGCCCGGCGATTGCTCCCGCCACCTCCGCATCCAACCCGCACGCCGCAGACAGCATCTCCGCCGTCGCTCGCGACAGATCAAGCTTCGCGTTCTCCGATTCCGCGAGCATCGGCTCCTCGCCCTCGCGGGCATCCCCCGCACGCAAAGGCACCAGCCGCGCCACCAGCGAGCGACCCCGGCCTTTCTCGATCTCATGCCGCGCCGAAAGCACCGGCGACTCTCCCGCCAACAGCGCATCGCGCTGAGAAGCCAGCTCCGCCATCGCCGCCTGCACGCCCGACCACGCCGCGGCCCGTGCCGTCAGCCGATCCAGCGACCGCGACGATGCCGACTCCGCCGCCGAACCCAGCGACAGAACACCAAGCCCGATGATCGCTCCCACCGTGATGATCACCAGCACCGACAACAACGCCGACCCGCGTGCCCTCATGGAACGCCCCCCTTCCAGCCCGCCGAAGGCCCGTCCGGCACCACCAGCAGCCGCACCCGATCCGCGGGCCTGGTCGGCTCGGTCTCGTCCATCGACTCGCCTGCCCCCGCCTCGCCCTCCATCGACATCTGGTCCTCACCCCACACGGGCCCGCCGCGCGTCTGCCAGATCGATACCTCGATCGCCACCGGCAGCGTCCCCGCCTTGAGACTGTCAAACTCCGTCAGCCACTCGCGTCCATCGAAGTACCGCAGCCGAAGAAGTCCCACACCCTCCGCCGCCGGCTCCTCTCCGCCGCCGCCCCCGCCCGCACCGTGCACGCGCGACGCCCGGATCGTCCCGGACCCGCGATCAAACCGATATCGCGTCGTCCGCAGATCCGTCAGCATCGCCCGCGTCGCCTCAACACCACCCTCCGCCGACAGCGGGATCCCAACCCCTCGCGAGATCACCGCGAGCGCTGACGACGAGCCCGCGATCCCCGCGCCCATCGACGCATCGCCCGCGATTGCACCCGTCAGATCATCCTCAAGCCGATCCATCAAGAGCGTCAGCGAACGCTGCTCGCGGGCCTCCGCCATCGACACGCGCCTCGTCTGCCCCAGGTTGTCCATGAACGCCCACAGGCTCCCGGCGAGCATCGCCATCAGCCCCAGCGCCACCAGCACCTCCAGCAATGTGAACCCGCGCCTTCTCATCGCGAGCCCCCCTCTCGACGCCCGCCGCCACCTGTCGGCCCGCGCCGCGCCGCCTCGCCCAACGCGTCCGCCTCGCCCGGCCCCTCCTGCGTCTCCGTCGTCAGACGCACCAACTGCTTCATCGAGAAGCTCGTCGTCGGATTCTCCACCTCGCCCTTGCTCGCCCGAACCGTGACCAGGCTCAGCCCCGACACCGCCGAAGGCTCCGCCTGCACATCGAGCGTCCACGCCCCCTCGCCACCGCCCGCGTCGATCATCCCTTCCGCGTCCAGAACCAGCCTCGGCCCCGCCCCGGGCGCCGAACGCACCAGCGTCGCCACGTTCTGAGGCGTCGCCAACCCCGCCTCGATCGCCGACAACGCCGACCGCACCAGATCCGCCGCCTGTTCCTGCTCCCGCACGCGCCGAACCGCACGCTCCCCGCGCATCGCCGCCCCAAGAATCGCAAGCCCAGCGCCCACGAAGATCGCAATCGCGATCAATACCTCCAGCAGAATCGTCCCTCGGCTCTTCATCGCGCCGCCTCCCCGGACGACCCGACGTCATCGCTCTCCGCCGCCGATTCAACCCCACCAAGCTCGCTCTGATCCCCCGTCGATGCTTCCTCCAGCCGCACTTCAGACCGACGTGCCTCTCCCGTCCACGACGACACCTCGATGCGAATCGCCCGGCGTGCCCCGCCCGACCGATCTCCCTGCACCAGGTACACCGACTCGCCCGCCCGCGAGAACGTCCCGTCGGGCAGCATCAGCCCGAGCACAATCACCCGCGCCGGCTTCGCCGCCCGCGTGGATCCGCCGCTCACCGGGCTCGCCGCCGCTTCCGTCCCTTCGATCGCGCCGCCGGCGTTCCAAGTCGGCTCCTCGTCTCCGTAGACCGAACCGCCCAGCGTCGGCAGCCGCACGCTCGCCACCACGCCGCGGGGCAGCTCCGCCAACACCCTTCCCGGTGCGCTCGGCTCAGCCTCTCCGCCCTCTCCCGCACCCTCAGGACCCTCGCTCGCACCAAAGCTCTCGCCCGCATTCGAACCTTCGACCATGCCACCTTCGACGCGAGACTCCCCGCCAAGCTCCAGCGATTCGGGCCTGACCGCCCACGCCGTCAACTCGTAGTACCCATCCGTCGCCTCCACCAGCGCGACCCGTCTGGGCATCCCGTCGCGCTGGCTCAGGGACCTCGCCCGCGCCACCGCCGCCTCGACTTCATCCGCCGCGCCGCTCAACTCCGCCTCGCCCCGCCACGACGACAGCGACGGCGCGATCAGCGCCCCCAGCATCGCCAGAATCGCGACCACCAGCACGACCTCGATCAGGGTGAATCCCCGACGGGCCTTGGCCGATCTCTGCGCGGCACCATCGCGCCGCAGGGCTGTTCCCGGCTCCTTCATCCTTCCCTTCGGTCACACCCGAGCGGTCGAGCCCCCGGCCCGATCCCGCTCCTGCGCGTCAGTCGTTTCGTGCCTGCCGTCAGGGCGTCGGCGTCCCGTCGCCCATCTCGTCGGTCTTCTTCCTCAGCGGGATGTCGTCCTCCGTGCCCTCCTGCTTGTCGGGCCCGAACGACCACAACTCGAACACGTTCTCGTCCGCCGACTCATCCTTCTGCCGGTAACCCCACGGCGTGCCCCACGGGTCGTTCGCCGCGTCCTCAGCGTTGTTGATCAGACGCTCCCACTTCGTCACTTCCGTCTCGTCCGTGATCACCGACTTGTCCCACAACGCACGGATCCCCTCGTCGTCCGTCGGGTACCGCCCCATCTTCTCGTAGAACCGCTCGAGCGCCTTCTCCAGCGTCCGCATGTTGATCCGCGCCGAGCTGATCTTCGCATCGTCGCGCGCACCACGCATGTTGAACGCCACCAGCGTCACGATCATGATGATGATCGCCAGAACAATCATCACCTCGATCAGCGAAAAGCCCCGGCGGCCGGGCGTCATCATCCTCTTCTGCATCTTCATCGTGCGGACTCCATTCCCCCCGTTGCCCCAAACTTGCCCCGCCAGCCCAACCACGTTCCCTGAACCCTCGCGGACGGACCTTCCTGATCCGACCACGAACCTGCACCCATCTCCCCCAACAATACCCCGGGTCATCCTGTCTTCGCCCGAAGTTATCGCATACTAGCGATCGGCGGAACCTCCCACAAGCCGCCCAATTCGGGAAAAACAAAGCCAACAATCCCAAGGACTTACGAAAGTCTACAGCATCCGAGCCATCCGCGTCATCGGGATCACCAGCGCCGCCGCCACCGTTCCCACCGCCCCCGCCAGCAGAAGGATCAGCAGAGGCCCCACCAGTTGCAGGGCCGCGCCCAGCAACCGGTCCACGCGCTCCTCCGTCGTCCTCGCGATCGTCAGCAGCACCTCGCCCAGGTTGTTCGCGCTCTCGCCCACCGAGATCATCTCCAGCACGTCGTCATCAAACAGCCCGCTGCTCGCCAAAGGCGGCGACAACGCCTGCCCCTGCCGGACGGCCTCCGTCGCCTCCTCGATCGCCCGTTCCATCAGCACGTTCCCCGCCGCCTCCCGCGCGATCGTCATCGCCGTGATCAGCGGCACCCCGTTGTCCAGCATCGTCCCCAGCATCCGGCAGAACCGCGCCGCCGCCAGCGTCCGCACCAAGGGGCCCACCACGGGCATCCTCGTCCGAAGCACGTCGATCGTGCGCCGAAGCCGGGCGCTCCGCCCGATCGCCAGCACGCCCGCCACAAGCCCCGCCGCCACCACCGGCAGCGCCGGCCAGCCCACCGCCACCAGATCCCCCAGCGCAAAGACCGCCTTCGTCACCGCGGGCAATTCCCCCGGCACGTCCTTGAGCATGTCCTTGAACTTGGGCACGAACACCACGAACACCACCACCAGCAGCGACGACCCGACGAACGCCAGGATCATCGGATACATCGTCGCCGCGATCACCTTCCCCCGAAGATCCGCCTGGGCCATCACCATCTGCCCGAGCCTGTGCAAAACAGGCTCCAGAAATCCGCCCTTCTCGCCCGCCTTCACCATCGCCACGTGCACGTTCGGGAAAACGTTGGGCCGATCCGCCATCGCCTTCGCCAGGTCCTCGCCCGACGACACCCGGTCCGCCAGCTCGCCGAACACCTCCGCCAGCCGTGGCTTGCTCCGCCGATTGGCCAAGAGCCTCAGCGACCGCAGCAGCGGCACCCCCGCCTTGAGCAGGTCGCCCATCTGCCCGTAGGCCGTGCCCAGCGCCCGCAGCGAGAACCCGCGCCCGCGAGCGACCTTGTCCGCGCGCGCGCTGAGCGACATGGGGATCAGCCGGCGCGACTCAAGCTCGGCGAGAACCGCCTGCTCCGTCGGGGCGGCCAGCACCCCGCGCACCCGCTCCCCGCCCGCCGTCATCGCGATGTACTCGAACTTCGGCACGCCGACAGTGTACCGCTCAGGCCCCGGGCAGTTCGCGCAAGAACGACACGAGCCTCCCCAACCCCGGGCTCTCCGCCTCTCGGACGTACACCCCGCTCAGCGCCGTGCCCACCGCCAGGCACTCTTCCAGCGGCAGCCCGAGCACCTGCGCAAAGGCGAACCCCGCGTTGAAGTGATCCCCGGCCCCCGTCGACAGCCGCGGCTGTGCGCACAGCGGCCCGTCAAACCACGCCCGCTCCGCGCCCGTCGCCGCCGCCGCCCCTTCCCGCGGGTGGATCACCACGCACGACACACCGACGCGCTCGCGGATCTTCGCCGCCGCCTCGTCGAGCGTGCCCATCGCCACGCGGCCCACGCCCAAGAGCCCGCCCACGACCTCCGCCTCCATCAGGTTCAGACCGAGCGTCACGTCGCCGCCCCCGCTGCGCTGCATCTCGCCCAGAGCTCGCAGGCACGCCGAAAGGTCTTCGGACGATCGCGGCGAGGGGTCGGCCAAGTCGACAAAGAACCGCCGCGGCGTGCGCACCAGCCCGGGCATCACCTCGCAGGCGAGCGCTTCCAGAATCCCCTGCGTGCCCCCGAGCAGAGACCAGTTCACCACCGCCACAAGCCGCGCCCGCGAGAGCGTCTCCGCGAGCCCCGTCGGTCCGTACGCCGAACGCACCGCGTCCCATGTCACCGCCTGCACGTTCGAGCGGTCGTTGAGCATCAGCTTGCCGTCGTCGAACTCGTAGCACGCCGTCGTCGAAGGTTCGCCCAGCGTCACAACGCTCGCGCAGCGCTGCGAGAAGGGCACGAACACCTTGTGGATCGGCGTGCGCGTCCCCGGTGAAGAGCCGACCGCCCCCGCGAACTCGACCGACATCCCGAGCCGACCCAGCGCCCCGGCCATCAGCGGAGCGTTGCCCCCGAACCGCGATTCGACCAGCACCGTCTCGATGTTCGTGCTCTTGCCGGCCGCCGCCCCCACGCGTGAGGCGAACTCCGCCATCGTGCGCACGGGCTCGTAGTCGTCCGGCGCCATCGACCGTCGCCGCGCGACCGGCCGCAGGATCAGATCGATGAATCCATCGAACCCCACGAAGCACTCGAAGGGCTTGGCCGATTCCACGGCGTCGGCGGCGCGGGCGGCGATCTCCTGGCGTGTCGTCATGCCACCTCAAGGTAGGCCCGGGTACCATCCCCGCCCATGCGAACGCCCGACGAGATCGTCCTAGCCACCTCCAACCCCCACAAGGTCGAGGAAATGAACGCGATCTTCGCCACCCTTCCCGGCGGGCCGAGCGTGCGTTTCCTGAGTCTGGCCGAGGCCTGCCCGGGATTGGTCCTGCGGGAGCCCGCCGAAACCGGGACCACCTTCGAAGAGAACGCCACCATCAAGGCGGTCGGTTACGCCCGGCAGACGGGGCGGGTCTGTCTGGCCGACGACTCGGGGCTGGAGATCGACGCTCTGGGCGGTCGTCCGGGCGTGATCTCGAGCCATTACTCGACCGACGGCCGCGAGACGGGCGCCACCCGATCGCAGCGGGACGCCGCCAGCAACGAGCGCGTGCTCCGGGAGATGGCGAGCGTTCCCGATGACGCGCGGGGCGCACGGTTCGTCTGCGTGATGGTGCTCGCGAGCCCCGAGGGGCGGGTGCTCGCAACCTCGCGCGGCACCTTCGAGGGGCGGATCGGGCGCGGCCTGCGTGGCGATGGTGGATTCGGGTATGACCCGATGTTCCTGGTTGCGCCGGACTACACCCGATCGAGCGCCGAGCTGCCGGCAGCGGAGAAGAACCGCCTGAGCCATCGCGGAGCGGCCGCGAGAGAACTGGCCTTGGCGATCAGTCGTTTGCGAGTCTGACGACGCCGCCCGCGTAGACGGGGAGCACGGGCAGCGAGTCGATCGCGGAGCACGCCCGAATGTCGTCCGCAAGGCCGAGCCTCGCGAGCCCGCGCCCGCCGCGGGAACTCTCCATCGCGGCGTCGAGATCGCCTTTGCACGCGTGCCACGCGAGCAAGGCGAGGCGAGCGCTGTCGTCGTGGGTGAGCGAGCGTCCGAGAGATATGAGGCGCTCGACCATCGCGCCGGCGGGCAGGATGTCGTCGAGCCCGACGTCGTCCCGCGAGCCGCAGCAGAGCAGGTGGACCGGCCTTGGGTCATCATGCAGGGCGAGGACCACGCGGGAGAGATTGACGAAGGACCCCACGATCACGCGTGCCGCGAGACGAGACTGGAGCAGGGCCGCGGTGCCGTTGGCGGTCGTGAAGACGACCTCTCGCCCCTCGACGCGTTCCTTCGTGTAGGCCCGCGGCGAATTGTCGAGATCAAACCCCGGGATGAGCACCCCGCCGCGTTCTCCGCCAAGCAGCGGGAGGGGCTTGCCCTCGGCGCTCGCACGATCGCGATGCTGGATCGCGTCTTCGACGGTGAGGGTCGGGAGGACGAGCGTTGCCCCGCGGGCGAGGGCGGCCGTCATCGTGACCGACGCGCGGAGGTTGTCGATCACCACGACCACGCTTCCCGCGAGTGTCTCGGGCGAGACAAAGCGGGCGTGCAGGTGCACGTGGATCGGTCGTTCGACCGGGGGCAGCGAGAGCGGCGTCAGATCCGGCGCGGGCATGGTCATCTCACAACGAAGCCCACGGGTTCGAACCCGTGGGCTTGGGATTGCTGCGCAGGCTCACGAGTCGGAGCTTACTTCTCTTCCTTCACCTTGAACTCGGCGTCGATCACGTCATCCTTGGCGCCCGAGGTCGCCTTGGGCTCGGCCTCGCTCGCGGGCTGGGCGCCGTTCTTCGCCGCCTGCTCGTACATCACGCGGCCGAGCTCCATGCTCGCCTTCTCGAGCTCGGACAGGGCGGCCTGGATGGCGGCCTTGTCGTCGCTCTTGAGTCGCGCCTCGAGGTTCGACAGCGATGACTCGACCTTACCGCGGACTTCCTGCGACACCTTCCCGCCGTGCTCTTCGAGCGCCTTGCGGGTCTGGAGCAGCACGGCGTCGGCGCGGTTCTTCAGGTCGACGAGCTCGCGGCGGGCCTTGTCCTCGGCCTCGTGGGCCTCGGCGTCACGCTTCATGCGGTCGATCTCGTCCTTGGACAGCCCGCCGCTGTTGGTGATCTTGATGTCCGCCTTCTTCCCGCTGGCCTTGTCGGTCGCGGTGACGGTGAGGATCCCGTTGGCGTCGAGGGCGAACTCGACCTCGATCTGAGGCATGCCGCGGGGCGCCGGGGGGATGCCCCCGAGCTCGAACTGTCCGAGCGTGCGGTTGTCCTTGGCGAACTCGCGCTCGCCCTGCAGGACATGGATCGTCACGCTGGTCTGGCTGTCGGTGGCGGTGGAGAAGGTTTCCTTCTTGCTGGTGGGGATGGTCGTGTTGCGTTCGATGAGCTTGGTCATCACGCCGCCGAGGGTTTCAACGCCCAGCGAGAGGGGCGTGACATCGAGGAGGAGAATGTCCTTGACGTCGCCCATGAGGACGCCGCCCTGGATCGCCGCGCCGATGGCGACGACCTCGTCCGGGTTGACGCTCTTGTTGGGCTCTTTGCCGAAGATGTCCTTGGCGATCTGCTGAGCCCGGGGCATGCGGGTCGAGCCGCCGACGAGCACGACCTCGTCGATCTTGCTGGTGTCGAGCTTGGCGTCGCGCAGGGCGTTGAGGCACGGGGCCTTGAGCCGCTCGAAGAGGTCCGCCGTGATCGACTCGAACTTGGCGCGTGTGATCGAGACCTGCAGGTGCTTGGGCCCGCTGGCGTCGGCGGTGATGAAGGGCAGGTTCACCGTGGTCTCGTTCATCGTCGAGAGCTCGATCTTGGCCTTCTCGGCGGCTTCCTTGAGCCGCTGGAGCGCCATCGCGTCCTTGCGGACGTCGATCCCTTCCTTCTTGCGGAATTCTTCGGCGATGAAGTCGATGAGCGCCTGGTCCCAGTCGTCGCCGCCCAGGTGCGTGTCGCCGTTGGTGCTGAGAACCTCGAAGACGCCGTCGCCGATGTCGAGGATCGAGACGTCGAAGGTGCCGCCGCCGAGGTCGAAGACCGCGATCTTCTGGTTCTTCTTCTTGTCGAGCCCGTAGGCGAGGGCGGCGGCGGTGGGCTCGTTGATGATGCGTTCGACCTTGAGCCCGGCGATCTCGCCGGCGTCCTTGGTCGCCTGGCGCTGGGCGTCGTTGAAGTACGCCGGGACGGTGATGACGGCCCGCTCGACCTTCTCGCCCAGGTAGTCCTCGGCGGTCTTCTTAAGGTCCTGCAGGATGAAGGCGGAGACCTGCTGCGGGGTGAACTCGCCCTGGTTGACCTTGACCTTGACGAAGTCGTCGCCGCTGCCGGTGATCGCGTAGGGGACCTTGGCCTCTTCGTTGCCGCTCTTCCCGTAGCCGGCGTCGCTGCCGGTGGAGACTTCGGGTCGGCGGCGGCCCATGAAGCGCTTGACGGAGAAGACGGTGTTCTTGGGGTTGGTGACCTGCTGGTGCTTGGCGGGCTGGCCGATCAACCGCTCCCCTTTGTCGGTGAATCCGACGACGGAGGGGGTGATGCGGGAGCCGGAGGAATTGATGAGGACCTTGGGCTGCCCGCCCTCCATGATGGCGACGCAGGAGTTGGTGGTGCCGAGGTCGATGCCGATGATTTTGGACGCCATGATGTTCTCCGTGGGGTGGACGCCGAACATGTTGCAACCGGCGTGCCAGTCGGGTGGGGGGCCTGACCTCGGGAGGTCGCTCGTTGGACGGGGCGGGGCCGAACGTGGGGCTGCCGTCCTTGCGGAGGCGGGGCGGGGGCTGCCGAAGTGGCAGTCCGGGGCTGGCCATGCCCCCAACAATGAGGAATGGCACGACAGCGGACAACGGTGTTGATGGAGGAGGTCGCGCGGTCCGTGGACGCGACGCCCGACCTGGTGCCGATGCTCGCGTCGTTGTTCGACGGGCTCGAGGCGTTGGGCAGCACGCCGGGGCGGATCGTGTCGTTGATCGCGGGCCATGTGCGGCGTGGCGGGCGGGTCTTGGATCTGGCGTGCGGGAAGGGGGCGGTGGCGGTCGAGGTGGCACGCCGACTGCCGGTGAGGGTTGAGGGGGTTGATGCGTGCGGGGAGTTCCTGGATCGTGCGCGGGAGAGGTCGTCGGCCTTGGGTGTGGCGGCCCGCTGCCGGTGGGTTGAGGCGGACGTGCGGGCGTACGCCAAGGGGTGCACGGTTCGGTTTGATCTCTCGATGATGATCGGGCTGCTGCCGTTGTCGGAGGCGGCGCCCTTGCTGCGTCGCTTGACCAGGCCCGGCGGGGTGTATGTGGTGGATGACGCGATGCTCGACGGGCGGCACCCGGGCGCGGGGCGGTTCGCCGGGGTTCCGGATGCTGTGATGGGCCGGGAGATCGTGGAGGAACTGGGTGACCGGGTGATTCGGCGGGTGATGGTGCCGCGGGCCGCGATCGCGTCCCAGAATCGGCGGATTCTGCGGTTGCTTGCCTCCCGAGTGGCGGCGTTGGCGAAAGCCCATCCGGGGCGGGCGAGGTCGCTCAGGGCGTTTCTGTCGCGGCAGCGGTCGGCCTCGCGGCTGCTGGTGGGCCCGCTGCGGCCGACGATCTGGGTCATCCGCCGCGGGGCGGATCGGTGACGGTCGCGGAGGCTCAGGAGCAGGCGGCGCTAGGATCGGAGAGAACCATGACCACGATGCTGACCGAACCACCCCGTGCCGCTTTGATCGCCCGCAAGGACCCGAGGCTCGATGCGATCCGATCGAAGGTTGAACGCGGCGAACGGCTTTCGCTGGCCGACGGGGACGTGCTGTACACGACGCCGGATATCTACACGGTGATCGAGCTGGCGGACGTGGTGCGCCGGCGTCTGCACGGGGACCGCGCGTACTACAACATCAACCGGCACCTGAACTACTCGAACGTGTGCGCCCTGTCGTGCAAGTTCTGCGAGTTCTACCGGAAGAAGGGCGATCCGGGCGAGTACACCCGCGACCTTGAGTACATCCGTGGCGAGGCGAGGAAGGCGGTCGAGGCGGGGGCGACCGAGATCCACTCGGTCGGCGGGCTCAACCCGTATCTGCCGTTCTCGTACTACACGGACATGATCCGTGCGCTGCGTGAAGAGGCGGCCCGGCTGGGGAGCGATCTGCACGTCAAGGCGTTCACGGCGGTGGAGATCGTGCACCTGGCGAAAATCGCGAAGGTGTACAAGGGGGCGGCTGCTCCGGGCGAGGAGGGACGCCGGGCCAGGCGCGAGGCGATCAGGTGGGTGCTGCAGGAACTGAAGAACGCCGGGCTGGGGAGCCTGCCGGGCGGCGGGGCCGAGGTGTTCGACGATCGGGTTCATGACGAGGCGTACAAGGGCAAGATCCGATCGGACGTGTGGCTCGACGTCCATCGGGTTGCGCACGAACTGGGGCTGAACACCAACGCGACGATCCTCTACGGGCACATCGAGCAGAGGCACGATCGGCTCGTTCACATGGACATGCTGAGGCGGGCGCAGGACGCGGCGCTCACGCGGATCGGGTACGCCGGGGTGACGTCGACGCCTCGGGAGGCGGGGTTGGATGGGGTGGGCGAGACGTCGGCGGCAACGACCGACGACGATGCGCTGACCACCTCCGAGGGTGGGCACCTGGGGTATCGCGACGAATCGACGGCGCCCGTGGTGACGCTGACCAGGCCCGGAACGCCGCTGCCGGAGCACGTGGCGTTCGGGGCGGAGGGTGGTTCGGGGGGCGCGCCCAGGTCGGGCTACTACCAGACGATCATCCCGCTGCCGTTCTTTCCGGACGGGAGCGAGCTGGAGCACCTGCCCGGGCCGAGCGGTCTGGAGAACCTTCGGACGCTGGCGATCGCACGGCTCATGCTGGACAACTTTCCGCACGTCAAGGCGTTCTGGATCATGCAGACGCTGCCGATGGCGCAGTTGATGCTGCAGAGCGGGGCGGACGATATTGACGGCACGATCGTCTGGTACGACATCACGAAAGTCGGCGGCGCGACGACGCACCAGGAAGTCAACGTGTGGACGTTGCAGAAGGCGATCCGCGAGGCGGGGTTCGTGCCCGTCGAGCGGGACACGCTGTACCGGACGGTCACGCGAGAGGGTGCGGACGGCCTGCGCTGGCGGGTCTGAGATCGCGTTGGGTCTGAGAATCCGGGTGCGGCCTCGGCGGGTGCAACACATCGGGATGCACGGGGTATACCGTGCCGCACGCGATGGCCTCCGACCCGACGCAACACCTTCACAGGCATGACGCCTACGCTGCCCTGCGGAACGCGAACTATCAGCGGTACGCCCTTGGGTTTTTCCTGGCGGCGACGGGGCTTCAGGCGCTGGCGACGGCGGTGGGGTGGGAGGTCTACGAGCGGACGAACGACCCTTTGCACCTGGGGTACACGGGGCTCGCCCGCGCGCTGCCGGTGGTGCTTCTGGCTCTGCCCGCGGGCCACACGGCGGACCTGTACTCGCGTCGGGCGATTATCGCGATCTCGCAGGTCGGGTTCGCGCTGGCGGCGATCGGGCTGTGCCTGGTCTCTCACGCCCACGCCCCGATCTGGCTCGTCTACCTGCTCCTGGTGTTCACGGGGTGCTGCCGGGCTTTCAACGGGCCCGCGCGGGGTTCGTTTCTGCCCACGATCGTTCCTCGGGGCATCTTCGAGAACGCGGTGGCGTGGAGCAGCAGCGCGTTCCAACTGGCCGCGGTGACCGGCCCCTTGCTCGCCGGCCTGCTGATCTGGTGGACCAAGTCCGCCTGGCCCGTCTACGCGATGTGTGCGGCGTGCAATCTTGCCTTCGCGGTCTGCGTCCTGGGGATCCGCCCGCTCATCCTCGCCTCGGCCACGGGAAAGTACACGTTCGCCTCGATGATGGCGGGCATGGGTCACCTCTGGCGCGAGAAGACGATCCTGGGCGCGATCACGCTCGACCTCTTCGCGGTGCTCCTCGGCGGGGCGACGGCCCTGCTCCCCATCTTCGCCGCCGACATTCTCCACGTCGGGCCTGTCGGGCTCGGCGTGCTGCGGGCGTCTTCGTACGTCGGCGCCTTCGCGATGGGCGTCTACCTCGCCCACTCGCCTCCGATCAAGCGTTCCGGGCCCGCCCTCATCTGGTCGGTCGCGGGCTTCGGCGTCGCCACGATCGTCTTCGGGCTTTCCGAAAACCTCTGGCTCAGTCTCGCGGCCTTGTTCATCGCGGGCGCGGTCGACAACGTCTCGGTCGTCGTGCGCCACGTCCTGGTTCAGGTGCGCACGCCCGATCACCTGCGCGGCCGCGTGGGGGCGGTCAACTCCGTCTTCATCGAGTGCTCCAACGAACTCGGGGCGTTCGAGAGCGGGGCGGTGGCGCGGCTGTTCGGGCCGGTGGTGTCCGTGGTGAGCGGGGGCATCGGCACGATGGTCGTCGCCGCGGGGATCGCCGGGCTCTTCCCCGAGCTTCGTCGCCTTGGCCGGCTCCAGGAACCGGGAGACGATGTTCCCACGCATTGCTGCCAGTGCGGGTACGACCTGGGCGGGCTGCCGCGCCCGATCTGTCCGGAGTGCGGCTGCTCGTTCGCGGCGGCCGGCAAGGCGTCTACGCCTTCTTGACTCGGATCGGCCCGCGGGCTGTGTCCGGATCAACGGGCTTGCCCCCTTGCGTGATGACCGCGAGCCCCGCCCGCACGAGACGCCGGGCCGCGTGACGAGCCGGTTCCATCAGCGACTCCCAGCCCTCGGGTGCCACGGCCCGTGCCGCCTCGGACGGGCAGATCGACGCCCGACCAGCGATGAGCCGGAGGATCTCCGCCTCGAGCTGCTCATCCACCGCACGCACACCCCGGCGACGACAGGCGTCGGAGCAATAGCGAACGTTGGGCCAATCGCGTTCCCACTTCTTGCGCCAGGCGAACGAACGCCCGCACGACGCGCAGGGCTTGGAGGGCATCTCCTTCACGCCGGTGGCTTCGTTGCCCGCCGCGGGGCGGATGCCCGGGCTGTGCAATGCCCGATCAGCGTTTCCGTATACTCCTCTCGCATGCCTCTTTCGCACGTGTGCCCGGAGTGCGGCACGGACCTGGCCCGGATTCGGGCCGAGCCGGATCCGCGGTATGCCCTGCTCCTGGTGCGGTGCCCGCAGTGCTCGCGCGTCTCCGTCAGAGCGAGGGACCCGATCCGCGAGCTGTGGCGAGCGACGCGGGTTCGTGCGGGGGCGGCGGCGCTGCTGATCGGTCACGCCGCCTTTCTGGTGTTCCTTGCGACGCAGTTCGCCTCGGTCTCGTTCGAACGCCTCACGCGGGCGATTCGACGCCACGACACGCGAGAGCAGCTCGAGGTGGCGGCGGCGCTGGCGATCATGGTCGGTCTCGCCTCGTTCTGGATGGGGCTGACCGTGACCCACAGAGCGCTCATCACACGGATTGGGATCTGGCTCGGGCTACACGCCATCGGGATCGTCGTGTACGCGGTGTACGCCGGGCTTGCCTTCGGCGGGATCGAGGGCGTGACGCCGGAGTTTGGCCCCAATCCGCTGGTGGTCTGGCTGACGGCCGCCGGGCTTTCGTGGATCGTGGTCGTGCTGATCGAGCCGCTGGCCATGCTGGGGCGGGCGGCGTGGAGTGTCGGGGTGTCAGGGCTTTTCCGGTGGCGGCGGCGTCGGGCAAGACTGCTCAGGAGCGGCGCATGACAACAGGTGATGCAACCTCGGGCGAACAACGCACGGGCGAAGTCCGGGGCGATCGGCTCTGCCTCAAGTGCGGGTTCAACCTGTACGGGCAGTCGATCCTCCGCGAGCCTCATTACAACCTGCTCATCGTCAGGTGCCCGGAATGCGCGACGGTGGCGGGGCTGCAGGAGTATCCGTCGCTGGGGCGCTGGGCCAGACGCTGGGCCTTCGTGCTCGCCGGCGCATACGCCCTGCTCGTGTTCGTGGCATTTGTCGTGGCGGGGCTTGCCTCGGGCGGTGTCACGCTGGCGACGGGTGAGGAATTCGAGCGTGAAGTCGCGTCCCACGTCGCCGCCGAGCACAGGGCCTGGTTTCAGAGCACGGACCAGACAGCCGTGCTGCGCAACGCGTACCCGAATCAGCAAGCCGCGGTGACCCAGACGATCACCAGCGTTGGGAATTGGGGGTCGTGGGCGGCGGTGAACGAGGCATGGTGGCGTGCGGAGGGGGAGCAGAAAGTTCGCGAGGTACTCGGCCGATCCACCTCCGCGAGGACGAGCATCGTGCTCGCGCTCACGCTGATTCCGCTGGGGGGCGTCGTGATGGGGATGGTGTTCGCGTCGCTGCTGCCCGGGCTCCGCGGGATGAGGCTTGTGCTGATCCCCGTGCTCGTGGGGCTGATCGCGGTGGCGATGAGCGCGACCATCCGTTTGGCGAACATGGGTCCCCCCGCGACCTTCGTCGAGGGGTATGTCCGGGCGGTGACGCTGGCGCGTGAGATCGTGCCCCAGACGTCATGGCTGGTGCTGCTTGGGCTTCTGCTGATCGGGGTGACGGTCGGGGCGTTCATCGGGCGGGGCGTGGTGCGGTTTGTGATCCGCCTGCTGCTGCCGCCGCGCGTTGCCGCGTCGCTGTCCTACCTCTGGGAAGCGGACGGCAAGACCTACCGCCATCGGCGTGCCTGACTACCCTCGATCCGGATGCATCGGCCACGGTACGACATGATCGCGATCGATCTGGACGGCACGCTGTTCGACCGTTCGGGGCGTGTGTCGGAGCCCAACCGCGAGGCGGTGGCGCGTGCGCGGGCGGCGGGCATTCGGGTGGTGATCTGCACGGGTCGAGGGCTGATCGAGGCGAGGCACGCCGTCGAGGCGATCGAGCAGCGCGACCCGGTGGTGGTGGCGGGGGGCGCGATGATCGCCTGCCCCGGAACGGGCTCGACGATCCATCGGTTCGCCATCGATCCCGACGCGGTCGAGGTGTCGACGCGGTTCATTCATGAGCACGGGCACGCCGCGATTATCCTCAAGGACCCGGTCGCGGCGGGGTACGACTATCTGGTTGTAAGTGGGGATCGCGGGCACCGGGTCGATCCGGTGATCGAGTGGTGGTTCGATCGGATGAAGGTCAAGGTTCGGCGTGTGCGGGATCTGGCCGACGATGATCATCCCGAGCACACGGTGCGGGTCGGTGCGTGCGGGCTTTCGGGGGAGATGACCAAGCTGCGCGGGCTCGTGCGCGAGACCTTCGGCGACCGGATGACCATGCACAACTTCCCCGCGGTCAGCAACGAGCAGCGCAACGCCGAATTGCCCCCGGGCGAGAGCCTGCACGTCCTGGAAGTGTTCGATCGCGGGGCGACGAAGTGGTCGGCGGTGAGCGTGCTGGCGGATCGGTGGGGGATCGCGCCCGAGCGGGTCGCGGCGATCGGCGACGAGATCAACGATGTGTCGATGATCGCCGGGGCCGGGCTGGGGATCGCGATGGGAAACGCCGTGCCCGAGGTGAGGCGTGTCGCCGGACGGACGACCCTCGCCAACGATCAGCACGGGGTGGCGCACGCGCTGGATCGCATCCTGTCGCGTGACTGGTGAGACCAAGGACCTCCAAGCCGTGCAGACCCTCGCCCAGATCCGCCGGATTCTCGAAGAGCACGGGCTCTCGCCGAGGCACGCGCTGGGTCAGAACTTTCTGGTCGATCACAATCTTCTCAAGCGGCTCGTCGATGCGGCGCACGTTGGCGAGGGCGATGTCGTGCTCGAAGTCGGCCCGGGCACCGGGACCCTGACCGAAGAACTTCTGGACCGCGGCGCCCGCGTGGTCGCCTGCGAACTCGACGACAATCTCGCCGACCTGCTGGTCGCGAGGCTGGGCTCCAATTCGCGATTCACCCTCGTCCGCGGGGATTGTCTGGCCGGCAAGAGGGCGGTGAACCCGGAGATTCTGCGGGCGATGAGTGACGGGGTGGCGTTCAAGCTCGTGGCGAATCTGCCGTACGGGGCGGCGACGCCGCTGCTGCTCGCACTGCTCACGTCCCACCCGGCGTGTGTCGGGATGTGGGTGACGGTGCAGGACGAAGTGGCGGATCGGCTCGTCGCCAAGCCCGGCAGCGACGCCTACGGCACGATCTCCGCCGTCGCCGCCGCGATCGCGGAGGGACGCAAGATCGCCAAACTGCCCCCCGAGTGCTTCTGGCCCCGCCCCGAGGTGACAAGCGCGATGGCGCAGCTCGTGCGCCGGCCCACGGCGCTCACGGACGATCCGGTCGGCTTTGCCGAGTTCTGTCAGAAGCTGTTCATGCAGCGGCGCAAGCAACTCGGGTCGACCCTCAAGGGTTTCGCCGCGTGGCCCGAGGGCATCGCGCCGACGGAGCGGGCCGAGAAGCTGACCCCTCAGCAACTCATTGCCCTCTTTGAGTCAGTCCGCCGGGCCGGATAACACGGATCAACGATCGGTTGGGTCTGAGGACTTGCAGCACCCCGCCGCGGCGCGGTACAGTCACCGAGCACCCAGGACTGAGTATGTCCGAGACGTTGCCGGATGCACACGCCCTTGCCGCCGCCTTGGAGCCCGCGCTGCACAGCGCGAGCGGCGGACGGCTCGGAAGGATCGAGTGGTTCCGTGCCGCCTGGCAGCACGGGGGCGCATCGACCGGCTTTGCCGCGTGGAACGGGGGGGAATGCCCCCAGGCGATGATCAAGCTGCCCGTCGGCCCCGTCGAGCTGCGTTGGGGCAGGCTGCTTTCGCCCGCGGATGATCCCGATCCGGTCGTTCCCCGGATGCTGGCGTCCGGGGATGAGCTGGGCGGGTACGACCTCGGCTGGATCATCGTCGAAAAGCTGGCCGGAAAACCGCTGTCAACCAATCTGACGGCCGAGGGTCTGCACGACTCGTTGGCGGCGCTCAACGAGTTTCATGCGAAGGCCTCGGCCGTGCGCACGATCGACGAAGTCCCGCGCACGTACGACTGGGAAGCAAACCTTGCGCGTGCGAAGGAGGCCGTCAAGACCCACCAGATGGCGGACGCCACGCGGTGGCTCGACGCGCTGCGTCACCTGCACAAGGGGTTGCCCTTTGTCGTGGCCCGGTGGAACTCTCGGGAGATCAACACGTGGTGCCACGGGGACTTCCATCCGGGGAATGCCCTCCGTCGAGCGGCGGCTCCGGGGCAGAATCAGCCCGGCCGCTGCGTGCTGATCGATCTTGCGCTGGTTCATCCCGGGCACTGGATCGAGGACGCGTTGTATTTGGAAAGGCAGTTCTGGGGGCACAGCGAGTTGCTGATGGGGGTCAAGCCGTTGTCGACGCTGGCGCGTCTGCGTCGCGAGGCCGGGCTGTCGGTGGATCCGCAGTACACGGAGGTGGCCGTCGCCCGTCGTGTGCTGATGGCGGCGGTGGTGCCGCTGTTCATCGATCGTGAACACAACACCCGATACGTGCGAGCGGCGTTGGATGTCCTGGAGAGGTTTCTTCCTCAGGTGCACTGACGGTCCGCGAAACCCAAGGATTTCCCCGGTCCGGAGCGTCCCGCTTGCCTTGGCGCGTCAGGGGGGCCACTATTGAACCGCGAGGCCCGGCGTGTCCGGGCTTTGATCGGGTACATCCTCGTTCAGGAGGTTCGCATGGAGCACTTCGAAACACTCAAGAAGGTGATTGTGGAGACCGAGGCGGATCTCCTGAAGTGGAAGGGCGGGAACAAGGCCGCTGGCGTGCGCGTGCGGAAATCGATGCAGGACGTGAAGGACCTGGCGCAGCAGATCCGAGCGGCCATTCTGGAATCCCGTGATGCAGGCGACGCCAAGCAGTGAGGCCGGGCCCGGCGAGGGCGCGGCGAGTCGGTTTCTCTTTGAGCTTGCGGGGATCGACCTTGCCGCCCGAGTGGCGGACCGGGACGCGATCGCGCAGGTGATCCCGCATCGCGGCGCGATGATGCTGATCGATGGGGTGGTCTGGCACGTGCCGGATTACTCCAAAGGTCTGGGCATCAAGCGCGTGCGGGATGATGAGTTCTGGTGCCAGGGGCATTTCCCGGGAAGGCCTATCTATCCCGGGGTGATGCAGGTTGAGTCGGGCGCCCAACTGGCGGCGTACTTGTACTACCGGCGTTATCCGGACGCGGGGCTTTCGGTCTTCTGCAAGATCGAAGAGGCGCTGTTCCGTTCGATGGTGGTGCCGGGGGACGACCTGCTGATCCTGTGCCGGGACATCAAGGTTGGGCGTCGTCGGTTCTTGTGCGACGTGATGGGCGTCGTGAAGGACAAGGTGACCTTCGAGGCGAAGATCCTGGGCATGTCCGTGTAACTTGTGAGCGACGGGCGAGCGGTCGCATGGCCGCGTGTTGGGTGAAGCGCGGGGTGGGCGCGAGCCGAGAGTAGGTCGCATGAGCAGCCCCACTGTGCCGTCGCCCCTGGTGTTTGAGCCGATCCTGAAGGACAAGGTGTGGGGCGGGCGCCGGCTGGAGGCGTTTGGCAAGCACCTGCCGCCCGGGCTGGCGATCGGCGAGAGTTGGGAGTTGGCGGATCTGGCGTCGACGTCGGCCTCGGGGGGCGGCGGCGGGGCGGCGCATTCCAAGATCGTGGGCGGGCCGATGTCGGGGCGGACGATCCGCGACGCGGTGTCGGCGTGGGGACGCGGATTGCTGGGGCGGGCGAAGCTGACGCCGACGGGCGGGTTTCCGCTGCTGGTGAAGTTCCTGGACGCGAGGGAGAATCTGTCGGTGCAGGTTCACCCGAGCCCGGCGTATGCGGCGAGGCATGCGGGGGCGCACCTGAAGACGGAGTGCTGGTACATCATGGCGGCCGAACCCGGCAGCGTGATCTACAAGGGCGTGAAGCCAGGGGTGACGCGGTCGGCGTTCGAGAAGCACATCGCGACGGGGGAAGTGGTTGAGGACATGGTGGCGGTGCCGGCGGTGGTGGGGGAGTGCCACAACCTGCCGAGCGGGACGTGCCACGCGCTGGGGGCGGGGGTGCTGGTGGCGGAGGTGCAGACGCCCAGCGACACGACGTACCGGGTGTACGACTGGGGGCGAGAGGGGCGGGAATTGCACGTGTCGCAGGCTCTGGAGTGCATCGAATGGGGCCCGGCGCCGGCGGCGACGCGGATCGAGCCGGGGCGGAGCCGATCGAGGCTTGTGACCACGGAGTTCTTCACGGTGGACGGGGTGTCGCTGCCGTCGGGCGGTTCGGTGGCGGTGGGTGGTGAGGACGCGCCCGCGGTGGTGATGATGCTGTCGGGGCGTGGGGTGCTGAAGTGCGTGGGGATGGAAGCGGTGACGTTGGCGGCGGGTCAGACGTGCCTGGTGCCGGCGGCGTGCGCAGGCGGGGCGTCGCTGACGGCGGAGGGGTCGTTGTCGGCGCTGATCTCGGTGGTGGCGTAGGGCTTGGGTGGATGTAGTGTGGGCGGGGTGAGCGGTGCGGGCGTACACTGGCGCGCATGAAGCGCATGATGCTCTTGGCGGCGATGGCATGGATGCCCGCACACGCCACGGATCGGCCGTGGGTTCGCGCGGATCCTGGTGGCGTGGAGTTGCCCGAGATCCGTCGCGAGTTCCGCGGGGCGTGGGTGGCGACGGTGGCGAACATCGATTGGCCTTCGCGCAAGGACCTTTCTCCCGCGCAGCAGCGAGAGGAAGCGGTGGCGATGCTCGACGCGCTGAAGCGTGCGGGCCTGAACGCGGTGATCTTTCAGGCCAGGCCGGCGTGCGACGCGGTGTATCGCTCCTCGATCGAGCCCTGGTCTGAGTTTCTGACGGGCGAATCGGGGAAGGGGCCCGTTCCCGAGTATGACCCGCTGGCGTTCTGGATCGAGGAGACGCACGCCCGCGGGATGGAGCTGCACGTGTGGGTGAACCCGTTCCGGGCGAGGCACATCAAGGCGGAGAAGCCCGATGCGCCCTCGCACATCAGCCGGACGCGGCCGGACCTGGTGCGGAAGTATGACGGGTACCTGTGGCTTGATCCGGGCGAGGGGGAGGCGCAGGACCACGCGATGCGTGTGATCATGGATCTGGTCATGCGGTATGACATCGACGGGCTTCACATCGACGATTACTTTTACCCGTATCCGAAGGCGGGCGAGGCGTTCCCGGATGACGCGTCGTTCGCGAAGTACAAGCGAGCGCCGGGGTCGACGCTTTCGCGTGAGGATTGGCGGCGGTCGAACATCGATCGGTTCGTGGAGCGGATGTACCGGGACATCAAGGCGAGCAAGCCGCATGTGAAGGTGGGGATCAGCCCGTTTGGGATCTGGCGTCCGGAGCATCCGCCGGGCGTGAAGGGGATGGACGCGTATGACAAACTGCACGCGGACGCGAGGAAGTGGCTGCGTGAGGGGTGGCTCGATTACGTGGCGCCGCAGTTGTACTGGAAGATCGATGCGCCGCAGCAGCCGTATGGCCCGCTGCTGGACTGGTGGATCGGCGAGAACGTGAAGGGTCGTGCGGTGTGGCCCGGGAACTTCACGAGCCGGCTGCTGCCCGAGGCCAAGTCGGGGTGGGAGGCGGGCGAGATCGCGGCGCAGGTGGAAGAAACGCGGAAGCGTGAAGGGGCCGGGGGGAACATCCACTTCTCGGCGAAGGCGATTACGGGAAACGCGGCGGGTGTGGCGGAGCTTTTGACCAAGGGCGTGTATGCGGAGGCTGCGCTCGTGCCTTCGATGGCGTGGATCGACGCGAAGGGGCCCGCGAGCCCGACGGTTCGCGTGAGCGGGGACGCGGAAGTGTGGGTTGAGTTTGAGCCGGGGTCGGCGGAGCCCGCGCGGGTGTGGGTGGTGGCGGTCAGGTCGGGCTCGGAGTCGGGTGGGCGGTGGACGGTGCGCATCGCGCCGGGGGGCGAGCGGCGGGTGCGAGCCACGAGTGTGCCCGGTGCGATCGACGCGGCGGCGGTGTGGGCGGTGGACCGCGTGGGCAACATGTCGGAGCCGGCGATCTGGACGCGGTGAGCGGCGATTGCTCAGGGCCCGGAGGAGCCGCCGATCAGGCTGAAGGCGAGCCGGACGAGCGAGACGCCCATGGAGTCGGCGACGGGGACGATGAGCCCGCCGCCAAAGAGGAAGAGCAGGGCGAAGCCGAAGAAGGAGAAGAAGCGTCCCGCGTCGGTGTCGAGGAAGTCCGCGTAGGGCCTGATGTAGTGGGCGGCGATGCGTGAGCCGTCGAGCGGCGGGACGGGGATGAGGTTGAAGAGGAAGAGCATGCAGTTGAGCCCAACGCCGACCTGGAGGAAGAGGAGGACGTTGGTGACGGACTGCTGCGGGAGGGATCCGGGGGCGGCGCGGAGCCAGACAGCGGCGGCAATGGCGGCGGTGAAGGCGAGCCCGAGGTTCATGGTGGGGCCCGAGACGTAGACGTAGGCGGGAGCGTGCCTGCCTCGCATGCGTGAGGGGTCGACGGGCATTGCGCCGAAGGCGAGCCCGAGGAGTGCGAAGACGATGATGCCGAACATGCCCATGTGGACGATGGGGTTCCAGGTCATGTGGCCGAGGTCTCGCGGGGTGGTGTCGCCGCAGCGGAGGGCGGCCCAGCCGTGGCCGAGCTCGTGGAGGACGACGGAGAAGACAACCCAGAAGATCCAGGAGACGAGCAGGATGGGGCTGATCTCGTAGAGATTGGTTGCCCACCAGGAGGGAGTCATGCGCGAGGTCCTCGTGAAAGCGTGATGGTAGAGGCGGTGCGGGGGGAAAAACGAAACGGGCCCGGCGTGGAGGCCGAGCCCGCTGAACGTGTCGTGAGGAGACGGCTCAGGCGGCCTTTGCGGGCTGGGCCTTGGACGCCTTGATCGCCTTGTCAGCGATGACGTCGAAGAGCTTGGGATCGCGGATGGCGATCTCGCTGAGCATCTTGCGGTTGAGGACGATGCCGGCGTGCTTGAGCCCGTTGAGGAAGAGGCTGTAGCGGACGCCGCGCATGCGGCAGGCGGCGGTGATGCGGGTGATCCAGAGGGCGCGCATGTCGCGCTTGCGGTTGCGGCGGTCGCGGTAGGCGTAGACGCCGGCGCGGATGATGGCGTTGCGAGCGCGGTACCAGTGCTTGCTGTTGCTGCCGTAGTACCCGCGGGCCTTGCGGAGAACCCTCTTGCGGGCCTGGGCCCGGGCTGCACCCTTACGAACGCGTGGCATGATTCGATCTCCTGCTGTGTCCGATGTCGGGGCGGCGTTCAGGCCGGCTTGAACCCGTCGGACGGTTGTGGGTCAAGGACTTATTTGGACGAGGTGGCCTTGCCGGCGGCGGCGGCCTTGGCGGCGGCTCGCTTGGCGGCCTGGGCGGCCTTTCGCTCGGCGGGGGTGGGGCTCTTGCGGAGAGCCGTGCGGGGCTGCGTGCGACCGCGGAGACGACGGAAGAGGAGCTTCTCGAGACGCTTTGCGTCAGCGTCGGCGATGAAGGGGTTCTTCCGCATCTGGCGGAGGCGCTTGCCGCCCTTGCCCGAGCGCAAGTGCTTGTGCCCGGCGGTGCGGTGGCGGACCTTCCCCGACTTGGAGATGCGGATCCGCTTCAGAAGGCCTTTGTGAGTCTTGTTCTTCATGAGAGTACACGCTCCGGCGGGGGCGCAATCGCACCCGGTAGGGCGGGGAGTGTAGGCACACACGCTGGGGATGTCCAAGCAGGACCCGGACAGGCGGCGCGGATCCTCATTCAGGAGCGTTGTGTCCGGTCGTTGATTGGGTTCTCACTGCTTTCGCGTGAATCTGGGACGCGGGGAGGTTCGAAAGCAAGGGCGTCCGACGAAGAACCGGCGTCCCCGAGAAAGGCCCCCACGGTTGGGGGCGAGGACGTCGCTCGGTTTGTCGGGATTCCCACGGAGTTCTCGCATGAAGACGACCCTTGTTTCGATGTTTGCCCTGACGCTGGTGGCCTCGGCCGGGACGGTCTACGGGCAGTGCTCGACGACCTGCACCGACAAGGCCACCAAGGCCGAGTGCCCGACGATGACGGCCCGCGAGGTCGTTGAAGAGGCCGGCGACAAGAAGGACATCGTCGACACGGCGGTCGCGGCGGGTTCGTTCAACACGCTGGCGGCGGCGCTGAAGGCGGCGGGTCTGGTCGAGGCGCTCAAGGGCAAGGGCCCCTTCACGGTCTTCGCCCCGACGGACGAGGCCTTCGCCAAGCTCCCCAAAGGCACGGTCGAGACGCTGCTGAAGCCTGAGAACAAGGCGAAGCTGACGGCCATCCTGAAGTACCACGTGGTCAGCGGGAACGTGATGGCCAAGGACGTCAAGAGCGGCTCGGTCGAGACGCTGGCCGGCCAGCGGATCGACATCGTTGCCGAGAAGGGCGCCGTGACGGTCGATAAGGCGAAGGTCACGAAGGCGGACATCGAGGCGACCAACGGCGTGATCCACGTGATCGACACGGTGATCCTGCCGTCGGACAAGACGGTTGTTCAGACGGCGGCCGAGGCGAGCAACTTCAAGACGCTCGCGATGCTGCTCGAGAAGGCCGACCTGATCGGTGCGCTGTCGGGCGAGGGCCCCTTCACGGTGTTCGCGCCGACGGACGACGCGTTCGCGAAGCTTCCGAAGGAGACGGTCGAGAGCCTGCTGAAGCCTGAGAACAAAGCGCAGCTCCAGGAGATCCTGAAGTTCCACGTGGTGTCCGGTCGCGTGTTCAGCGACGCGGCGCTCAAGGCCGGCAAGGCCAAGACGCTGCAGGGCGGCGAGATCGCGATCAAGAGCGAGAAGGGCAAGGCGACGGTCAACGGCGCCAACCTGACCGCGACGGATCTGGACGCGAGCAACGGCGTGATCCACGTGATCGACACGGTGATCCTGCCGAGCAAGAAGTAATTCTCAGAGCCTCCTGAGTGGGCGGGCGTTGTGTTGGCCGAAGCCACGCACGCCCGTCTTTCATTTTTGGCGCACGAGTTCGACGCGGCGGAGATTCATCAGAGCTCCGTTGGGGATCGCGATGGGGGTGATGTCCAGCGGCACGCTGGCGCCGGCGGGCAGGCGGATCGACCCGACCAGTTCGCGGCGGAAATCGGTCCAGGACCCGGTGGGGGTGGCTCGGCCTTCGATGGCGGCGTCCGAGGTGGAGACGCGGAAGGTGCCCCCGCCGATCTTCGGGTCGCTGGCGTAGGTGATGTAGACCTCGTACGTGCCCGCGTCGGGCGTCTTGACGGACCATCGCACGCGGTCCTTGTGGTTTGTCCAGAAGCCGATGGCACGTTTGTCGTGCTCGGCTTCGTATCGGGCGGAGCCGGTGGTTTCCGCGTCCTGGGCATCAAGATCAAAGTTGCCGGCGGCATCGGGGCGGATGCCGGCGTCGACGACGGCAGGTGCGCCGGCGAGGGTGATCTCGATCACGCTGGCGTGCGGGTCGACGGGCAGCTCGCCCAGTCGCAGCGTGACGCCGTCGGGGTCGCTGGTCCAGTCGATCGAGCGTCCCGGGGCGGCGAGGAAGGCGGCGGTGGTGACCTTGGTGGTGAGCCCGGGGAGGCGGACGGAGCCGTCCTTGGGCCAGTCGAATACGTGGACGTAGAGGGTGTTGCCCTTGGTGGTGGCGCGGCCGAAGGGGAGCTTGCGGAAGGGCCCGGCCTGCGTGCCGTAGATCGAGGCGCTGTTGAGCTTCATCCACTGGCCGATCTCGCGGAGCCGGTCGAGGGAGGCATCGGGGATTCGGCCTCGGGCGGCCGGGCCGACGTTGAGGAGGTAGTTCCCGCCCTTGCTGGCGCAGTCGACGAGGTTGCGGACGAGGGTGGTGGTGGACTTCCAGTTGAGGTCGTCTTTTTTGAAGCCCCAGGTGTCGTTCATGGTCATGCAGGATTCCCAGTCGACGCCGGGGATGCCGGTGGAGGGGATTTCCTGTTCGGGCGTGCCGAAATCGCCCGGGTGGTCGCCGTCGGCGGTCATGCCCTGCATGCCTTGGCGGCCTTTGCCGACGCGGTTGTTGACGATGACGGAGGGCTGGATGGCTCGGCAGAGGTCGTAGAGGCGTTTGCCGCGGGGGTTGGTCCAGGTGTTCTCCCACTCGCCGTCGAACCACATGACGCCGATGGGCCCATAGTTGGTGAGCAGTTCGGTGACCTGAGATTCGAGGTAGGTGTTGAAGCGGTCGAAATCGGGCTTGAGTTCGGGCCTTGGGTCCCAGGATCGGCGTGGGAGATAGTCTGGGTGGTGCCAGTCCATGATGGAGTGGTACCAGCACATCTGCATGCCCTGGGCGCGGACGGCGGGTGCGAGTTCCTTGAGGATGTCGCGTTTGAAGGGGGTAGCGTCGGCGACGTCCCACGTGGTGTGCTTGCTGTCGAAGAGGCAGAAGCCGTCGTGGTGCTTGCTGGTGATGACGACGTACTTCATGCCGGCGTCGGCGGCGGCTTTGGCCCACTGCTCGGCGTTGAAGTCGACGGGGTTGAACTGGGCGGCGAGAGGTTCGTAGTCGGCGACCTTGATCTGGGCCGAGTTGAGGATCCACTCGCCCACGCCACCGACGGGCTTGCCGTTCCATTCGCCGGCGGGGATGGCGTAGAGCCCCCAGTGGATGAACATGCCGAAGCGGGCCTCGCGCCACCAGCTCATGCGGTCAGCGTCGGGGGTGTTGGGTGCGGCGGCCGCCCGGGGAGCGTGCTGAGCGGCGGCGTGTGGCAACTCACAGAGCCCGCAGAAGAGAGCGAGCGTCAGCGGGGCGAGGGATCGTGTATGGTGAAGGCTCATGCCGGCGAGCATACCGCGAGCATGCCGCGTGCGCGGCGACTGGCGGGGCCGGTGACGGAGTCCGACGCCGATGTCTACCCCAGAGATCGCCCGCACGTCGCCTGTGGCGATGGTCCAGTTGTCGGTCATGATGTTTCTGCAGTTCTTTGTGTGGGGCGCGTGGTATGTCACACTGGGCCCGTACATGGGCAAGGCGGGGATGGGCGACTCGATCGGGCACGCGTACACGGTGGGTCCGATCGCGGCGATCGTGTCGCCGTTCTTTCTCGGGATCATCGCCGACCGGTTCTTCTCGGCGCAGCGCGTGTTGGGTGTGCTGCACGTGCTGGGCGGGGCGGCGTTGATCGCTGCGCCGCGGCTTTTGCCCGCGGCGGGGGCGGAGGTGGTGCCGGACGCGGTTGTGCAGCCCTCGCACCAGCCGTTCCTGGCGTGCTTGTTGTTCCACATGCTGTGCTACATGCCCACGCTCGGGCTGAGTAATTCGGTTGCCTTCACGCACATCCGGAGCCCCGAGAAGGAGTTCCCGGTGGTGCGGGTTCTGGGGACGATCGGGTGGATCGTGGCGGGCTTTGCGGTGGCGGCGGTGATCACGGACGAAGCTCCCGGCCGGTTCTTTGAGGTGGCCGGGGCGGCGGGGATCCTGCTCGGGCTGTTCTCCTTCATGCTGCCCCATACACCCCCGGCGTCCAAGGGCAAGGAGATCCGCGTCTCGGAGATCCTGGGTCTGGGGACGTTGAAGCTGCTCAAGGTGCGGAACTTTGCGGTCTTTGCGATCGCGTCTTTCCTGCTGTGCATCCCGCTGGCGGGGTACTACGGCTTTGCGCCGACGTTCGCCGGGCACGCGGGGGTCAAGAACGTGCCGGTGACGATGACGTTCGGGCAGATGTCCGAGATCGTGTTCATGCTGCTGATGCCGCTGTTCTTCGCGAGGCTCGGCGTGAAGTGGATGCTGCTGGTGGGGATGCTGGCGTGGGTGGCGCGGTATGTGCTGTTCGCGCAGGCGTCGGACACGGGCGTGGCGTGGATGGTGCTGGCGGGGATCATCCTGCACGGGATCTGCTACGACTTCTTCTTCGTGACGGGGTTCATCTATGTGGATCGGGCCGCCCCGAAGGAACTGCGCTCGCAGGCGCAGGGGTTCCTGGTGCTGCTGACGCAGGGGCTTGGGCTGGGGATCGGAGCGCAGGTGTTCGGTCGGCTGGTGGCGAACAACACTGCGGAGAACGCCGCGGCGTTGCAGGCCGAGGGCGAGGCGCTGCGCAAAGTCGGGACGGATGCGGCGTTCGCGGAGGGGACGGCCAAGTTCCTCGCGAGCGTGGATTGGGCGAAGGTGTGGATGGCCCCGGCGATCGCGGCGGGTGCGATCGCGGTGCTGTTCTTCCTGATGTTCTGGGAGAAGAAGGAGCAAAGGCAGGGCTGAGCCCGCGGCGGGATCGAAACCGACATCGGGCCGGGTACGTACGTTTCTTTCGCGTGGGAGAGGCGGATCCGGTACGATGATCACGCCCGGCCCGAGCGTGCTCGCGCCGACGCATCGCGAGAGGATGTTGTCATGGCCAAAGCAGTAGTCGATCCGGCCGAGTTACGGCGATTTGCGCAGGACCTCAAGAGGTTCAACGGGAACCTGATGAACCAGTTGGCGGCGTTGCAGGGGCGGATGAACGATCTGTCGCAGAGCTGGCGTGACCAGGAGCACGCGAAGTTCGCCGAGGAGTTCGAGGCGACGCTCAAGACGATCGCCCGGTTCACGGATTCGGCGGACAAGCACATCCCGTTTCTGCTCCGCAAGGCGGAGAAGATCGAGGAGTATCTGAACCAGCGGTAGCGAACACCAATGGCCGAGCAGGCGAAAGTCAGCGAGATCGATGTTCTGCGGGACGTGAAGGCCGCCCTGGCAAAGTTCGCCGAGGAGGCGGGCGCGGTGATTTCGGGCGTGGACGCGGAGGTGGCGCGGGTCGGGCAATGGCTGAGCCACGACCGCCCGTCGTTCTGGAAAGCGGAGATCCGCCGGCGGGAAGACAAGGTCCAGGCGGCGAAGGCGGCGATCTCTCGCAAGCAGCTCAGCCGAGCGCCCGAGCCGGCGTCTGTGGTCGAGGAGCGACGGGCGTTGCAGCGGTGCCAGCACCATCTGGACGACGCGCGAGCCAGGGCGGAGGCGGTGAGGCGGTGGGCTCCGGTGTGGGATCGCGAGGCGCTGCTGTACAAGTCTTCGTGCGCCGGGCTCAGTGAGACGCTGCTGCGCGATATCCCCGCGGCGATGGCGAGGCTCGAACGCATGGCGGCCGCCCTGCACGCGTATGTCCACGCGAGGGACATCGAAACGGCGGGCGATGCCGGACCGGTGGAGACCCAGTCCGAGCCCAACGCGGACCCGAAGGAGAAGTACCGCCGCCTGCGGGACAGCGTGCCGCCAGCGTCGGATCGGCCGGCCCTGACGGGAGAGCGGGCGCCGATGCTCAAGTGGACGGCGGGCACGATCCGGGAGGAGGACGCCGGTGCGCTCCGGCGGCTTGCGGTGGCGGGCCCGCCGCCGGCGCCGGAAGACCGCATCGTCGTGGCCTGGCGTGCGGTCGAGCAGAGCGGGGTGGTGTTCGCACGCCTGCCGGACCCGGGGCCGGGCGACAGCGGGTGGATTGTGCTGCCGCTGGATCGGCCCGACGCGACGGCGGGGCTTCGGGCGATGGCGGTGGGGCAGTTCGTGGAGCAGGTGCCCTCGCTGGCGGCGGTGCTTGAGCTTCGTCCGGGGTCGATGCTGGTGCTGACGGGCGGGACGGTGCGGGCGGTGATCGACGCGGGTGATCGCTCGGTCTGGGATGGTCCCGAATTGTGAGGAGGAGCCAGAAATGAGTGTCGCCGCGGCGAAGGCCAATCTGCTGGACGCCCACCGCAAGCTTCGGGCGGCGTGGGAACGCGCGAGGCAGCACTGGGACGACGATCGGGCGCGGGAGCTGGCGAAAGAGGTGATCGACCCGATCGAGCAGCGTGTGGCCGCCGCGATGAAGGGGATCGACCACGTCGCGGAACTGATGGCCCGGGTGAAGCGGGAATGCGGTCAAGGCGGGGAGGCCGGGCTGTAGATACGCTGTGAGGCCTTCGGGCGGTCGCTGTGCCGCCGTGCTGGGGGAGGTGTTGGGGGAGGTGGGGGGAGGGGGGGTGAGTCGTTGGTCGGGGTGTGCCGGGGAGAGTGAAGGAACGCGCCGGGAT
>ERZ761603.148-NODE-148-length-60650-cov-45.644146_pt1 | contig 60650 bp, 48 predicted proteins | sample MGYA00511879_ERZ761603 | MGnify/ENA primary metagenome ERZ761603 (study PRJEB28899, sample SAMN02850040) | bioreactor sludge metagenome | biome: EBPR Sludge; feature: EBPR Bioreactor; material: flocular biomat | place: Australia: Thorneside Wastwater Treatment...
CCGCAATACGCTCAGTGTCCCGCTAGGCGGGAGGGGGAGTCCATTTCATTAGCAGAGGAGTTTGCCCATCAATTAAATCAATCAATGGGTCTTGCTTGGATTTATCAGGGGGTGGTCGGAAAGGGGGCCTGGCTGACCATCGGAGGCGGCAGCCAGGGTGTGGTGCGACGACCACCGGCGGCGGGGCGGATGGACTACGGCCGGCGGCGGATGTTCAACAGAGGGCGGGTTCTGGTGAACGACAGCCAACCTCTGGCCCGGCGGCTGGTGAGCAACGGTGACCTTCGCCGTGGCCGTTCGCGGCACCGCCTTGCGGCACCCGGAGGCGCAGGCTGGAGCACACGCCGCGCGGAAAGGGAAAGATTAACCGACCTTGGGAACTTGCTGGCGGTGGCGTGCGAGCCAATCGACCAGGACAGCGATGGCGGGTGAGGAAAAGAAGGCGACCATGACGATGATCGTGAAACTGGCGCCGAGGACCGGGATAGCCTCGCTCATCTCAATTCTCCTGTGGTGGTGAAGGGGCTCGCAAGAATCGACGGCGGCGCTTGAATCGTGATGGCCGGAGTCGTGCTCGGCGAGACCTTGCGTTGAATGTATTTGTTGGCGGACGGCGCGGCAAACGATAAAAGTTCATCCGACGGATGAGTTTTTATCAGCCGTGCCGGCGACGCATGATCCATTGGAAGCCGAATCGCCAGGCTGGCTTGTGCGGGCGTTGCGCGGCGCGGCGCATCGCCGGTCGATGGGGAGCTGAAGTGCTCAGCACCCGGGCAATGCCGCTGGCCGATGTTCCACGTGAAACAGGCTGTGGCAACACCGCGGCCGGCTGCGCTGCGTCAGGCGTTGGCCTTTCTCCGCCGGCCGGTTGGTGCGACGGTGGTTTCCGGCGCTCCTGCTGCCGTCTTGGTCCTGGTGCTGGTGGCGGGTGTTCTTGGCTCGCGCTTCTCGAACTCGAAGCCAACCTTGCCATCGGCACCGCGCACCAGATACGCCGAGAATTTGCGACGTGTACGGGCGGAGACAAAGTTTCTCAGCAGATCGGTGCGGCCGTTGCTGAGCAGTTTGCGCATCTGTTCGGGCTCCACCGCCTGTTGCAGAATGATCGTTCCGGAGCGGAAGTCACAGGTCCGCGAGGCTCCGACCGACTTCTCGCAGACGTAAGCCATGCCGTGGGTGAAGACGTGTGCGCCGCATTTGGGGCAATCACCCAGGGCTTCGCTCTGCGAAAAGTCGACCTCCTCGGCGCTGCCCTCCTCCGTTCCGGAATTCTGGCCGAAATCGAACTCGGGGACGTTGGCAGCGCTCAACTGGACGACGGCGCTGAACGGTCGGCCCATCTTGTTGCGAAAGCCGGAGAGCGGTCCGACCTTGCGCTGGGTGAGCAGCTCTTCGATCTCGCTCGCTTCGAACTGTCGTCCGGCAACAATTTTCCAGAGAGCGAAGTCGCAGGCCTGGCACTGGAACTTCTTGTAGGTTTCCCTGATCAGGCTGCCGCATTTCGGGCAGGGTGTCGCCAGCTCGCCGAAATCCCCCGGGATGCTGTCGCTGTCGTAGCTCCTGGCGCGGTCGACGATGTGTTGCGTCATCGCCGCGATCTCCTGCATGAACTCCGTGCGTGACAGCTCGCCGCGTTCCATGCGGGCGAGCTTCCATTCCCATTCGCCGGTCAGTTCCGGGGCGGTCAGTTCCGGGATGCCGAGTCCGTTGAGCAGCGTCATCAGCGAGAACGCCTTGGCGGTCGGCAGCAATTCGCGGCCCTCGCGCAGAAGGTATTGTTCGGCCAGTAGGTTTTCGATGATCTGGGCGCGCGTGGCTGGCGTGCCAAGGCCGCGTCCGGCCATGGCGGCGCGCAGTTCCTCGTCGTCCATCGCCTTGCCGGCGCTCTCCATGGCGGTCAGCAGGCTGGCCTCGGAGTAACGCGCCGGGGGTTTGGTCTGGTGCGCGCTGAGGACCACCTCGTCGGCGTGCACCTTTTCGCCGGGCGTCACGGCAACGAGGTTGCCTTCCTCACCTTCCTGCGCCTCACGACCATAGACGGCCAGCCAGCCGGGGTTGACCAATACCTTGCCCTCGGTCTTGAAGGGTTCCCCGGCAACCCGGGTGATGCGAGTGGTGATCAGGTATTCGGCGGCCGGGTGGAAGACCGCGAGGAAACGCTTGACGACCATGTCGTAGAGCTTGAGCTCGGGTTCCGACAGGTGTTTTGGCGGCTGCAGTGTCGGGATGATCGCGAAGTGATCGGACACCTTGGCATCGTTGAAGATGCGTTTGTTGGGCACGACCCAGTTGCGCGCCAGGACCTGGTGGGCGAAGGGCGCGTAGCGCGCCAGCAGGGCTTCGTCGTGGCTCTTGCCGGCCCCTTCCCCGGTCAGCATGGCGAGGGTGCTGCTGACCGCCGGTCGATAGTCTTCGGGGAGCGCACGCGAATCGGTGCGTGGATAGGTCAGCACCTTGTGCTTTTCGTAGAGCGCCTGGGCGAGACCGAGGGTCGCCTTGGCCGAAAAGCCGAAGCGGCTGTTGGCTTCACGCTGCAGGCTGGTGAGGTCATAGAGCAGGGGGGACAACTGGGTCGACGCCCTGGATTCTTCACTGACCTCGCCGTCCTGGCCAATGCACTTCTGCTGCAGCAGCGTCGCGCGGCTTTCGTCCCATAGGCGGTCGGCGCGCGCATGCTCGTCATCATCCTTGCCCTTGAACTTTTCGTCGAACCATTTGCCGCGATACTGTCCGGCAGCGCAGTTGAAGATGCCCTCGAGTTCCCAGTAGGCACGCGGCTTGAACTTGCGTATCCGGTCTTCGCGCTCGACGATCAGCGCCAGGGTTGGTGTCTGGACACGGCCGACCGTGGTGAGGTGGAAGCCCCCGGTCTTCGAATTGAAGGCGGTCATCGCCCGTGTTCCGTTGATGCCGACCAGCCAATCCGATTCGGAGCGGCATACCGCCGCGTTGGCCAGGCCGAGCATCTCGCTGCCCCGGCGCAGGCGCGCAAAGCCGTCGCGGATGGCTTGCGGCGTCATCGACTGCAGCCACAAACGCTCGACCGGCTTGCCGACCGCAGCATGCTGGATGATGTAGTTGAAGATCAACTCCCCTTCGCGTCCGGCGTCGCAGGCGTTTACCAGGCTGGCGACGTCCTTGCGCTTGAGCAGGCGGACCAGAAGCCTGAGCCGGGGCTCCGTTTTCGCAATCGGTTGCAGCGCGAAGTGCGGCGGGATAACCGGCAGGTGGGCGAAAGACCACTTGCCGCGCTTGACTTCATACTCCTCGGGGCAGGCGAGTTCGAGCAGGTGGCCGATGGCCGAGGAGAGAACATAGTCGTCACTCTCGAAGTAGTCGTCGTGCCGGACGAAGCCGCCAAGTGCGCGCGCCAGGTCAGCGGCGACGGACGGCTTCTCGGTGATGATCAGTTTCTTGCTCATGGAGTCTTTGGAAGCCGCAAAGAGTGGCAGCAGCCGGGGCCGCAGAATGGTCAAAGCACTGACCTCGTGCGGACCATGATAAGAGCACTCTGCCGCGCTTGGCAAGGAAGCCGCGCATGGGTAGCGAAGCGGGGGCTCGCTTCAGTGCGTCAGGCGAGAGCTGCCGTCGTCGAGCAATTCTTCGACCACCAAGGGCTCGAGGTCCTGTTCGCGGCTCCAGAGGACGATCAGGACGACGATCTTGAACTTGGCCAGCGGGACACGATCGTCTTCCATCATCATGGCGCGTTCGACGACCAGTTCCCGCACGGCGGGGGTGATCACTTCGGCTGCTTCGAGAAAGGCGAGAAAGCCGAGGCAGTCGATACCGAGCTTGCGCTTCTCTTGGTCGAGATAGACCCGAAACGCGCCATGGCTGGCGGGGCAATCTAATTCACTGGCCGATTTGAGGCCATCCAGCCAGTGCAGGGCGACGCTGATGGCGTCGTCCCGGAAACCGACCGCACTCAGTTTCCGCTTGAGCGTCCGCGTCCTGGGCCGGGTACGGAAATCCTGATAGTTGGCAAACAGGTAAACGAGGATGTCGATCATCACGGGGCCTTTCCGGCTTGGGAAATTCTTTGGTAGCGGCCACCTGGCAGACCGGCTATCGCGCCGGCCAGTTCCAGATGGAGCAGCTTTACCGAAACATCCTCGGCCGTCAAGCCGCTGCGCACTGCCAGTTCGTCGACACTGCACGGATCGAAACCCATGCACGCCAGCAGTGCCGGTGCTTCACCGGCCGCCTCCGGACTTTCCACAGGGCGGCGCGCAGGGCTTGTCCAGCGCAGTTCGTCGAGCACGTCCTGCACGCTCTCGACCAGTTTGGCTCCTTGCTTGAGCAGCTTGTGGCAGCCGCGCGATTGCGGTGAATGAATCGAACCGGGGATTGCGAAGACCTCACGTCCCAGTTCCGAGGCGATGCGGGCGGTGATCAGGGAGCCACTGTCGGTCGTCGCTTCAACCACCAGCGTGCCGTGTGCGAGGCCTGCGATCAGGCGGTTGCGGCGTGGAAAGTTGGCGCCGCTGGGCGGCGTGCCAAGCGGAAACTCGGAAATGATGCTGCCCTTGCCGGCTATCTCGCGAGCCAGTTCATGGTTGGCGGCCGGGTAGCTGCGGTCGATGCCGGTGCCAATGAAGGCGACCGTGTCGCCCGCTGCCGCCAGTGCGCCACGGTGTGCCGCTGCGTCAATGCCGAGGGCGAGACCGCTGGCAATGGTCAGTCCGGCTTCGGCAAGGGCACTCGCGAAGCGTTTGGCGTTGGCGCTGCCCTGCGGAGTCGGATTGCGACTGCCGACCACGGCCAGGGTCGGCGAATTGAGCAGGTCGAGGCGGCCCCGCACGTACACCAGCGTCGGTGGATCAGGGGTCTGCAGCAAGGCTTGCGGGTACTCGGGGTCGGCCAGGCAGACCAGGTGCTGCGCGGGCTGCGCCGACCAGGCGAGGGCCCGTTCGACGGCAAGCTGATTGTCGGTATCGAGCAGGAGTTGCGCGGCACGCGTGCCGACTACTGCGCGCAGTGCACTGTGGCCGGCAGTGAAGATCGCTGCAGGAAGTCCGAAGGCGGCCAGCAGCTTGCGCTGGGTTTCACCGCCGATGCCGGGAACCAGAGTCAGTCGCAGCCAGTCGGCCAGCTCCGGCCTTGTGTTCATTAGCTGCTATGGCGTGCGCGCGAAGTCGTTGACCTCGATGGTGCCTTCCGCCTGCACGATCAGGCCGTAAGAGATGCGCTCGAAGGTACGAAAGACGAAGAGCAGTCCGACGCGGTACGGTGGAATCTGCACGACGATCTTGCGGTCGTCTTCGTCACGCTCACGGATGGTCCGATTGCGCTCGAGCGCCAGGACATGCCCGATTTCGATGCCATCCAGACTGCCGCGGCTGATCGAGACGATGGAGCCGCGTCCGGCAGTATCGACGCCGCCATAGACGCCGATCACAACCGCATCGACCGCAAAGTCCGGCTTGTGCGGAAGGTAGGGAACGAGCGAGGGAGGGACGGCAGGCAGCAGGCGGTCGCCACGCCCGATCTCCTCCCGTGCGGTGAGTATCTCGAAGGTGGCCACAGCGGCCGAATCGACCTGCCGTGCGGTGCCCAGGTAGTAGGCCTGGTAACCGAGGATCTCGTTGCTGCGCGGGTCGCGCAGCGCCTTGCCACTGCGATAGACCTGCCAGTCGCGGACGTCGGGATTGGCATTGGCTACATAGGCACGATCGCCGCTACCGAGATAGACCCGATCCTCCGGGGTGGCGACGATGCGCGCTGCGTTCTGCAGGCCGTGCACTTCGACGATCAGCGGATCGGACAGGAAGGGTTTGATCACATTGGGCGGGATCGCCGGGATGCCCTGGTCGGTGCTTTCGGCGTAGATCCGGGGGATCAGGCGGACCGTCTCCAGGCGCAGGCGGGGCCGCCCGTCACCGTCGCGCTCGAGCACGATCACATCACCCGGATAGATGCGGTGCGGATTCCTGATCTCGTCGCGGTTCATGCGCCAGATTGCCGGCCACTCCCACGGGTTCTTGAGGAACTTGCTGGAAATTCCCCACAGAGTGTCGCCGGGAACCACGATGTGCCTTTGTGGGGCGCGGTCGGCCAACTGGAGTTCCTGGCCGTTGGCGGTGCAGCAAAGGGTGCCGACCAAAGCCAGAAGGAACGCGGACATAATGCGGATCATCGTGTTATCCTCGTGCGATCAGTCGCAGTATTTTGGGGGCGTCGTCGGAGGGAACTTCCGGGTCAGGGGGGCGTCCCAGCGAATCCCCGGTCGGTTGGGGCCGGCTGCCCGGCAGGTGCCGGGCCAAGGACGCCAGCATTGCGTAGACACTGCGTCCGATTTTGCACGTAGTTCCTTATTCGATCAAGCTTTTTATGTCTCTACTACCCATACTGCGCTTTCCCGATGCACGCCTGCGGACGGTGGCAACGCCGGTCCGGGAGGTTGATGAGAGTATTCGGCGCCTGGCACGCGACATGGCCGAGACGATGTACGAGGCGCCCGGCATTGGCCTGGCGGCGACCCAGGTCGATGTTCACAAGCGCGTGATCGTCATCGACGCCTCGGAGACGAGGGATCAGTTGCTGACCTTGATCAACCCGGAGATCATCGAGCAGGACGGTCGGCAGACCTGCGAAGAGGGTTGCCTGTCGGTTCCTGGCATTTACGACAAGGTGGAACGTGCCGAACATGTGATTGTCCGCTACCTCGATCTCGATGGCGGGGAACAGACCATCGAGGCGGTTGGCCTGTTGGCGGTATGTCTGCAACACGAAATCGACCACCTGCAGGGGCGCGTCTTCGTCGAGCATCTGTCGCAACTCAAGCAATTGCGAATCAGGAACAAGCTCGCCAAACAAGCGCGCATCACCGCATGAGGCTGACCTTCGCCGGCACGCCGGAGTTTGCCGGAGCGGCCCTGCAGGCCATTCTGGCGGCTGGCCACGACGTGGTGCAGGTGCTGACCAAGCCCGATCGTCCCGCCGGGCGCGGCATGGTGGTGCGCCCGGCGCCGGTCAAGCAACTGGCCCAGGTGGCGGGAATTCCGGTCCTGCAGCCTTTCACGCTGCGCGATCCGGCGACCCAGGAGCAGATAAGGTCAGCCGCGCCCGACGTCATCATCGTTGCCGCGTACGGCCTGATCCTTCCCCAGGTGGTGCTCGACATGCCGCGCTATGGCTGCATCAACATCCACGCGTCCTTGCTGCCGCGCTGGCGCGGCGCGGCGCCGATCCAGCGCGCCATCCTTGCCGGAGACACCGAGACCGGCGTATGCATCATGCAGATGGAAGCCGGGCTCGACAGCGGGCCCGTGTTGCGCGCGGCAAAACAGGCAATTCGCGACGACGACACCGCAGGGTCGTTGCATGACCGGTTGGCCGGGCTGGGGGCGCAACTCATCGTCGAGGTGCTTGCCCATCTGCCGCTGACGGCTTCCCCACAAGCACAAGACGGGGTGACGCATGCCGCCAAGATCGACAAGGCGGAGGCGATGCTCGACTGGCGTCGGCCGGCGATAGAACTCGACCGGCAGGTGCGGGCCTTCAATCCCCATCCCGGCGCAAGCTGTTCGCTCGACGGCAGGCTGCTCAAGATCTGGCGTGCAGCGCCGGTGACCGGCGGCGAAGGGCCGCCGGGAACGGTACTCGCGGCGGACGCCGGCGGCATCGCCGTGGCCTGTGGAGAGGGGGCTCTGCTGCTTGCCGAGCTGCAAGCAGCCGGCGGCCGGCGGCTGTCGGCGGCGGAGTTTCTCAACGGCCGGCGGCTCGTCCCGGAGACCCGTTACAGCCTGAGCGGTGCTTGAATTTCCTCGCTCCTGCTCCATCTAGGGAAGCAGCGGATATCTACGGAGGATCGAATCATGCTCGGCAACTGGCTCAAGACATCCCTTCTGATGGCAGCCATTCTCGCCTTGTTCGGCGTCGTCGGCGGATTGCTGGGCGGCCGGTCGGGGATGTTGCTGGCGCTGCTCCTTGGCGGCGCGATGAACGTCTTCGCCTACTGGTTCTCGGACCGGATGGTGCTCAGAATGTACAACGCGCGCGAGGTGGACGAGCAGTCGGCGCCGCAGTTTTACTCGATGGTCCAGGAACTGGTGCAGCGGGCGGGGCTGCCGATGCCCCGGGTATACCTGATCGACGAGGCGCAGCCGAATGCCTTCGCCACCGGGCGCAACCCGGACAATGCGGCGGTGGCTGCCACTACCGGCATTCTGCAGCTGCTGTCGGCGCGCGAGATCCGCGGCGTCATGGCGCACGAACTGGCGCATGTGCAGCATCGCGACATCCTCATTTCGACAATCGCGGCGACCATGGCCGGTGCGATCTCGGCGCTTGCCAACTTTGCGATGTTCTTCGGGGGACGCGATTCGGAGGGCCGGCCGAGCAACCCGGTGGCGGGCATCCTTGTTGCCGTGCTGGCGCCGCTGGCCGCTTCGTTGATCCAGATGGCGATTTCCAGGGCGCGTGAGTTCGAGGCCGATCGTGGTGGAGCCGAGATTTGCGGGGACCCGAATGCGCTCGCCGATGCACTGGCGAAAATCGACGCCTACGCCCGCGGCATCCCGCTGGCGCCAGCCGAGGCGCACCCTGAAACAGCCCAGATGATGATCATGAATCCCTTGTCGGGCGGCGGCATGGCCGGACTGTTCAGCACCCACCCACCGACTGAACAGCGCGTCGCCCGCTTGCGCGCCATGGCTCGGCGTTAGCGTTCGGGCACTGCTGTTTCACGTGAAACATTGCCGGCCGGAGCGACTCCCCGGGTGCGCCAGCAGGCTTTCGTCCCGCGCTCTGTGCGGGGCGAAAGAGAGCCCGCAGTAGTTCGGCCAGGCGGTAACCCGCCTGGGTAATCCGATGATTGGCAATCTCCTGCGATCGTTCGTGGAAGCTCGGGCTGATCGTTGGCGGCTTGTCTTCGCTTTCCGGGTAGGCGTAGCGTCGGGCGATCAGCCAGCTTTCCTCGATCCACAGGGCGGGCGTGCTGCTCCCGCCCGTCGGCGGATGGCGCTCGGTCAGGGCGCTCACCGTGCCGGCAAGCCGGTCGTCGCGCAGCCAGGGCGGGCCCGGCAGATCGTCCCAATAGCGATGCAGACTCATCGACGGGTGACGCATATTGAACGGGTTGGTGATGAGCAGCGCGTTGCCGCCGTTGTCGCTCTCGCCATCAGCTGTGTGACGGCTGGCTGCGTGCAGCGGCTGATGGGCATCACCCACCAGGTGAATCAGCCAGGGTAGCGCGTAAGCGCGCTCGCTCGGCTGCACACCCTGGTTGGCCAGGGTGGACACGAGCATGTTCAGCCGTCGATCCAGCTCGCCCGCCGGTGCCCGCGTCGTGGGCAGCATATCGAGCGGTCGATCGATGTAATGCCACTCCAGCCGCCGTTCCATGTCCGGGAAACCCGGCAGTGTCGGGGTCGGCTCCTCGTTCCCCGCGCTGTAGAAGCGCTGGTCCCGCCGGATGTCGTCAGGCCAGGTGGAGGCTTCGAGAAAGGTGGCCAGACCCGGCTCCGCCCCCTTGCCGCGTGCCTGCCAGCGTGCGAAGTCGGGGTGCTGGCGCAGGAGTGCCGTGATCGCGGCCCGGCTGCCCGGATCGAGTCTTTGCCAGGCAATCAGCGCGCTGATGCGATGTCCGGCGGCATTCCACGCCGCCGCCGGCGAAGTGCAGAGCAGTGTTGCTGCGAGCAGCAGGACGTACTGGCCCATCTTCGAGCTGGAGGGTCGTTTTCTCGCTGTCAAGCTTGGTCTCCTGCTGCGCGGCGTGCTTGCTCGTACCCGCCGAGCCGATGGGTCGGCATCCAGTCTGCCGGGTCATCGGCGCCTCGTCCTGCCACCCGGTGCGCTGCAGATCGACGCCGGGCGAACAGGGTCGAGCGAGGCATGCACGCATTATCATTCATCTGCCGGCCATCATCTCGCCAGTATCAGGCATCGTGCTAAACTCGAGACCCCCAGAACGCAGCGAAATTCAGCCATTGTCCCCGCCTTCCTCCTCGCCGTCGCCCCGCGCTCTGCGCGTGCGCAAGCCTCAAGCGGCGAATTCGCCTGGCGAGCTGCCGGCCGACTCCCTTGCGCTGAGCCTCCTGCTTGCGGCAAGAGTGATCGCCGCCGTCCAGGCAGGGCAGAATCTGCCGCAGGCTCTCGGCCAGGCGCGTGATCTGCCGCCAGCGACGCACGCCGCCGTCCAGGATCTGGCCTATGGCACGATCCGTCGCTACGGCTTTGGCGAATTCATGCTGCGCTGTCTGCTCGACAAGGCTCTGCCGCACAATCAAACCACAGCCCTGTTGCAGGCCGCCCTGTACCGTTTGCAGACGCGACCGGAAATGGGGTACATGGTGGTCGATCAGGCAGTGGCGGCGGCTGCGCGGCTGGCTGGCGGCGCCTTCCGAGGTCTGGTCAATGCCGTACTGCGCAATTACCTGCGGCAGCGCGATGCCCTGCATCTGGCAATGGCCGATGACGAAGAGGCGGTGCATCAGCATCCGCGCTGGTGGCTGGCTCGTCTGCGTCGTGCCTACCCCGGAGACTGGCAGGACATCGTGGCGCGCGGCAATGAGCCGCCACCACTGGCCCTGCGCGTCAATCGTCGGCGTCTCGCCGTCCCGGCTTATGCGGCACGGCTGCAGGCGTCGGGGCTGGGCGCGCGGCCGCTTGGCGGTGACGCACTGCTGCTGGCCAGGGCGGTTCCGGTCGATGCACTGCCCGGCTTCGCCGAGGGCCTGGTCTCGATCCAGGACGCGGGAGCCCAGCGCGCGGCACACATCCTGGCGCCCACCAGCGGCCAGCGCGTGCTCGACGCCTGCGCCGCGCCCGGCGGCAAAACCGGGCATCTGCTGGAAGCGGCCGACCTCGATCTGCTCGCACTGGAGGTTAATGAGCAGCGCGCTCACCTGGTAGGCGACAACCTGCGACGGCTTGGCTTGTCGGCGAAGGTGGTCGTGGCCGATTGTCGGGCCACCGGGATTTGGTGGGACGGCCGGTCTTTCGACGCCATTCTCGCCGATGTGCCTTGCTCTGCTTCGGGTGTCGTGCGCCGCCATCCAGACATGAAGTATCTGCGCCGGGAGGGCGATATCCGGCGTTTCGTGCAACTGCAGAGGGAGATTCTCGATCAGCTCTGGCCGCTCCTGAAGGTTGGCGGTCGGCTGCTCTACGCTACCTGCTCGCTCTTCCCGGAAGAGAACGGTGCACAGATCGACGCCTTCCTCTTTCGCCAGGCCACCGCCAGACGCCTGACCGAGGAAAGACTCCTGCCCCAGGAAGAACATGACGGATTCTTTTATGCCCTGCTGGAGAAAGCTGCTTAGTCCTTTGCTGTGCGGCATCCTGCTGCTATGCGCCGCGGCCGGTGGTCAGGCGGCCGACATCAGTGTACGCAATCCGGTTCTCGCGCCGGGCGACGAGGGCTATACGCTTTCCGCCGACTTCAACATCAATCTCAATGCCCGGCTGGACGATGCGATTGCCCGTGGTGTCACGCTGTACTTCGTCGTCGACTTCGAGCTGACCCGTTCCCGCTGGTACTGGCTGGACGAAGAGGTGGTCAGCCGCAGCCAGACCTTCCAGCTTTCGTACCATGCGCTGACGCGCCAGTACCGTCTGTCCAGTGGCGCCTTGCACCAGAGCTTTGCCTCACTTGACGACGCCCAGCGGATACTGTCGCGCCTGCGTAACTGGCTGGTTCTCGACCGGGGATCGCTCAGACCCGATAACACCTATCAGGCCGCCGTACGCATGCGCCTAGACCTCAGCCAGATGCCGAAGACCTTCCAGGTCAATGCACTGGCCAACCGCGACTGGAACCTTTCCTCCGACTGGGCGCGCTGGCATTTCACGCCGAGCGAGCTGGCGGCACCGGTGTTCAGCGTCGAAGGCAGATGAAAAGCCTGATTGTCGCTGCCGCCTCATTTGGCGGCATTCTGCTCTTTTTGTTGGCCTCGGCGAGTGCCAACACGGCGCTTTTCGCCAGTCACTATCCTTGGCTGCTCGGCCTCAACGCGGTCGTCGCCCTGTCGCTCCTGGCCCTGATCGGTTGGCAGTTGCATGCCTTGTGGCGGGAACATCGGGCGCAGGTCTTCGGTTCCCGCCTCAAGCTGCGCCTGATGTTGATGTTCGGGCTCATGGCGGTGCTGCCCGGAGTGCTGATCTACGCCGTTTCGGTTCAGTTTGTGACCAAGAGCATCGAGACCTGGTTCGACGTGCGTGTCGAGAAAGCGCTCGAAGCCGGCCTCAATCTCGGCCGCAGTGCGCTCGATTCCCTGCTCGAGGACCTTGCGGCAAAGGCACAGGCGATGGCGCTCGAACTCGGAGAGCATTCCGAGGCGCAACGTCGTCTCGATCTCAACCGCCTGCGCGAGCAGAATGGGGTGCAATCGGCTGCGCTCTTCTCGAACAGCGGCGAGTTGCTGGCAACCGCCAGCGGCGAACTGACCAGTCTGCTCCCCGCGCAGCCGACGGCCGAACAATTGCAACGGGCGCGCAAGGACCGTCGCTACGCCGTGATCGAAAGCAGCGGGGAGCATGATCTCAGCCTGCGCGTGCTGGTTGCCGTCATGCCAGCCGGGCTGGGCGTCGAGACCCGCATCCTGCAACTGATCGATCCGGTGCCGGGCAGCCTTGCCCTCAATGCCGACAGCGTCCAGACCGTATACGCGGATTATCAGGAGCTTTCCCTGGGACGCGAGGGCTTGACGCGAATCTACGCCATGACCCTCACCTTGACCGTCCTGCTGGCGCTGTTTACGGCGATCGCACTGGCTTTCGTCCTGGCTCGTCGTCTTTCGGCGCCACTCTCCATCCTGGCCGAGGGAACGCAGGCGGTGGCGGCTGGTGACTACACACCCAGACAGGCCGTCTACAGCCGCGACGAACTCGGCGTTCTGACGCGTTCCTTCAAGCAGATGACCAGTCAGCTCGACGAAGCGCGGCGCGACAACGAGCGGCATCGCGGCGAGCTGGAGGCGGCTCGCACCTATCTCGAGTCGATTCTTGCCAATCTTTCGGCAGGCGTTCTGGTGTTCGACCGTCGCTTCGTGTTACGTACCGTCAACGAAGGCGCGCTGACGATTCTGGCCGATGATTTTGCCGGATTGCTTGGTCAGCCGACCGACCTCTGGCCGCGCCAGCAGGTGCTCGGTCAGGTCATCCAGCGTGCCTTTGCCGATCTGAACAGCGGCGAATGGCAGGAACAGATCGAGCTCGAGCACAGCGGCGGTCTGCCGCAAATCCTGCTGCTGCGCGGAACCGAGTTGCCGGCTGAATCGCACGGCGGATACGTCGTCGTCTTCGACGATGTCACACGACTGATTGCTGCCCAGCGCAGTGCCGCCTGGGGCGAAGTGGCCAGGCGTCTGGCGCACGAGATCAAGAATCCGCTGACCCCGATCCAGCTCTCGGCCGAGCGGCTGCAGATGAAGCTGGCCGATCACCTGAGCGATCGCGATGCCCAGATCCTTGCTCGTTCGACGCAGACGATCATCACTCAGGTTCAGGCGATGAAGCGCATGGTCAACGACTTCAGCGATTATGCGCGCCTGCCACCGCCCGAGCTGGTGGCTCTCGACCTCAATGCGCTGATTGCCGAAGTGCTCGGCCTCTACGAGAACTCACGAGCGCAGATCAAGGCCAAACTGGCGTCCAAGCTGCCGGCCGTCTGGGGTGATGCGACGCAGTTGCGGCAGATCATCCACAATCTGTTGCGCAATGCCGAGGACGCACAGGAAGCGGTCGACGCCCCGTGCATCACGCTCACCACCCGGCGTGCCGACAGCATGGCCGAACTGGTGGTCAGCGATCGCGGGCCGGGTTTCCCGGCCGAGATTCTGTCGCGCGTCTTCGAGCCCTATGTCACCACCAAGACTCGTGGTACCGGTCTTGGGCTGGCCATCGTCAAGAAGATCGTCGATGAACATCACGGACGCATCACGATCAACAATCGTCAGCCGACCGGTGCCGAGGTCAGCATCACCCTGCCACTGGCGGCCTTGCCGGCCGTGAACCGCCGTCCGAGCAAACTTCCTTCCGAGACTTGACCATGGCGCAAGTACTGATCGTCGATGACGAAATGGGCATTCGCGAATTGCTTTCCGAGATTCTTGCCGATGAAGGCCACTCGGTCTGGGTGGCCGAGAATGCCGCGGCGGCGCGCAGGCTGCGCGCCGAGAAGCGGCCCGATCTGGTGCTGCTCGACATCTGGATGCCGGACACCGATGGTATCTCGCTGCTCAAGGAGTGGTCGGCCGGGGGGCTATTGACCATGCCGGTGGTGATGATGTCGGGGCACGGAACGATCGATTCGGCAGTCGAAGCGACGCGTATCGGCGCCACCGACTTCCTCGAGAAACCGATTGCCCTGCAGAAGCTGCTGCTGACCGTCAAGAAGGCACTCAAGCACGAGATCGTGCTGCTCAAGAAACCGCTGACCCTTGATGCGTTCGCCCGTTCGCCCCTGCTCAAAGACCTCAAGCGGAGGCTCGAACAGGCGGCAGCGAAGACCTCGGTCCTGTTGCTCAAGAGCGCCTCGGGCAGCATCGCAGAAATCTGCGCGCGTACCTTGCAGACACACCTGACCCCCTGGCTGGACCTGTCGGCGGCGAGCTCGCCGCTGACCCAGGAAATGCTGCAGAACGCGAGCGGCGGCATTGTCTTCGTGGCCGATCTGGCACAGTTCGGGAAACTGCAGCAGATGAATCTCGTCTTCGCGCTCGAACGACTCGAAAGGCACAATCTGCAACTCGTCGCAGCTTCGAGCCGTCCTCTCGGCGGGCTCGTCGAAGCCGGTTGGGATCCGCAGGTCATCAGCCGGCTCGGCGAGGTGTGGGTGGCACTGCCGCAGATCTCGGGACATGCCGATGACGTTCCCGAGATCGCCGCCCTGCTTCTGGCGCACCTGGCGGAGCGCGGTGAGGTGCCCTTGCGGCACTTTTCCAGCAGCGCGCAGAACGCCCTGCGTCTGCATCGCTGGCATGGCGAATGGGCCGAACTGCTGGCCACGGTGAAGAATCTCGCGCTCTCGGCGCTTGACGAAGAAATCAGCAGTGACGACGTCGCCCTGATCCTGCAGACCGAGGCCGGACAAAACGGGGCTGCCCCGCCGCTGCCCGCCCTGTTTTTCGATCAACCGTTACGCGAGGCGCGTGAAGCCTTCGAAAGAATGTACTTTGAGTACCACCTGACCGGCGAACGCGGTAGCATGACGCGTTTGGCAGAGAAGACTGGTCTCGAGCGTACCCACCTCTACCGCAAACTGAAACAGCTTGGCCTGAACGTCGGCAGGCGGGGCGACGAACGCGACTAGGGCAGCGCGCCCGACCGTCAGGGAGATGACAACAATGCGAATCGTGATCCTTGGGGCAGGCCAGGTGGGTGCCAGTGTGGCCGAAAGCCTGGTGTCCGAGAACAATGACATAACAGTCGTCGACAGCGATCAGGATCGCCTGGCGCACCTGCAGGATCGGCTCGATCTGCAGACGGTGGCGGGCAACGCGGCCCATCCGTCGGTCCTGGCGAGTGCCGGGGTTGAAGACGCCGACCTGCTGATTGCCGTGACGCAGAGCGATCAGACCAACCTGGTGGCCTGCAAGGTGGCGCACAGCGTGTTCAACGTTCCGTCGCGCATTGCCCGGCTGCGTGCGCGTGACTTCGTCGATAGCCAGAAACTGTTGGCGCCCGAGAACTTCGCGGTTGACTACGCGCTGGTTCCGGAACAGGTGATCACCGAGTACATCGCGCGTCTGGTCGACTTTCCGGAGGCCCTGCAGGTGCTCACCTTTGCCGGCGGCTGTCTGGCACTGGTCGGTGTCCGCGCCTACGCAGGCGGCTTGCTGGTCGGTAGTCCGATCAAGGAGATGCGCGGCCATCTGCCAGCGGAGATCGACGCCCGCATTGCTGCCATCTTCCGCCGCGACGGTGCGATCACCCCCAGCGGAGAGACGGTGATCGAAGACGGTGACGAGGTCTTCCTGCTTGCTGCCGAAGAGCACATCCGGGCGGTATTGCGCGAGTTGCGTCGTTCGCTCGAGCCGGTCAGGCGGATCATGATCGCCGGTGGTGGCAACATCGGCCTGCGCGTCGCGCAGGCGCTCGAGGGTCGCTGTCAGGTCAAGCTGATCGAAGTCGACCGGCGGCGGGCCGATTATGTTGCCGGTGCGCTCAGGTCGGTGTTGGTGCTCTACGGCGATGCGACCGACGAGGAGTTGCTGCAGCAGGAGGCAATCGACGAGATGGACCTCTTCCTGGCACTGACCAATGACGACGAAGACAACATCATGGCGGCATCGCTGGCCAAGCGGATGGGCTGTCAGCGCGTGTTGGCGCTGATCAACCGGCGTGCCTATGCCGAACTGGTGGAGGGCGGGCCGATCGACATCGCGATTTCGCCGGCCCAGGTCTCGATCGGCACCTTGCTGACCTATGTCCGGCAGGGCGACGTGGCGCAGGTCCACAGTTTGCGTCGCGGTGCTGCCGAAGCACTCGAGCTTGTCGCTCATGGTGACCGCAAGACGTCAAAGATCGTTGGCCGTCGCATTGACGAACTGCCGCAGATCCACGGTGCGTTCGTCGCAGCGATCGTGCGCGATCTCGACAAGACCCGGGACATCGGCTATCTGGGTCTGGCCAAGAAGAAGCAGAAGGGTCGTGTACTGATTGCGCACAAGGACCTGGTGGTCGAGACCGGCGATCACGTGATCGTTTTCTGTCTCGACAAGAAGGTCGTCAAGCAGGTCGAGAAGTTGTTCGCAGTCGGTTTCCATTTCTTCTGAGCTGGGGCGGCCATGAAGCGCTATTACCCGGTGATCCGGGTCCTTTCGATGGTCATGGTGATGTTTGGCCTGACGATGCTGGTCCCGTGGGCGCTCTCCTGGGTGCTGCATGATGGCGCCGAAAGTGCATTTGACGAAGCCCTTCTGCTGACCGTGGGAACCGGCGCCGGCCTCTGGTACACGACCCGCCGGGAGACACGCGACCTCACCATTCGGGACGGCTTTCTGATGGTGGCTCTGGTGTGGACGGTACTGCCGGTGTACGCTGCATTGCCTCTGATATTGCAGCTCGACGCGAGTTTCACGGATGCCTACTTCGAAGCCGTCTCGGGACTGACCACGACGGGGGCTACGGTTTTCGAGGGGCTGGACAATCTTCCCGTCTCGATCAATTTCTGGCGAACCCAACTGGTCTGGCTCGGCGGCATGGGGCTGATCGTCCTGGCCGTCGCCATCCTCCCCCTGCTCGGCATCGGCGGTCGCCAGATGTTCAAGGCCGAGACGCCCGGACCGATGAAGGACTCGAAGATGACCCCCCGCATGGCCGAGACGGCAAAGGGACTGTGGGTGGTCTACACGCTCATCTCGATCGCGTGTACCCTGGGTTATTACTGGGCCGGCATGACCTGGCTGGACGCCATCATGCACATGTTTGCGACCATGGGCCTCGGCGGCTTTTCCAGCCACGATGCCAGCTTCGGCTACTTCAACTCGCCGGCGATCGAGGTGGTCAGCATGGCTTTCATGCTCATCGCGGGGTGCAATTTCGCGACCCATTACGTCGTTCTCAGTGGCCGGTCGCTGCGTCCCTATGCGGCCGATCCCGAGGCCGGAATGTTCCTGCTGGTGACGGTTGGGAGCTTCATTGGCATCGCCCTTTTCCTCGTCATGCACGAGGTCTATCCGACCTTCCCGGAGGCGTTGCGATACTCGGCGTTCAACGTGGTATCGATTGCCACCACGACCGGCTTTGCCAACACGGACTATGCGTTGTGGCCCTTCTTCGCACCGTTGTGGATGTTGTTCCTGTCGAGCTTCGCGACCAGCGCGGGTTCGACCGGCGGCGGTATCAAGATGATCCGGGCAATCGTGCTCTACAAACAGGTCTATCGCGAACTGACCCGCGCGATGCATCCGAATGCCGTTCACCCGGTGAAGGTTGGTGGCGAGCGGGTACCGCCCAATATTCTGTTTTCGGTCCTTGCTTTCGGATTCATGTACATGGTGTGCATCGTTTCGATGACGCTGGCCCTGTCCTTCTCCGGTCTCGAGATCATTACCGCCTTCTCGGCGGTAGTTGCCAGCATCAACAACACCGGCCCCGGTCTCGGTGCCGTCGGACCAGCCAACAACTTTGCGGGCCTGACCGACTTCCAGACCTGGGTATGCACCTTCGCCATGCTCATTGGACGGCTCGAGATCTTCACGCTGCTGGTCGTGATGACCCCAGCTTTCTGGCGCAAATAGCAGGCAAAAGTGGATAATCGCTGCTTTGCAGCGCATTTCCTTGACTGGCGGAGCCGATACAGCCGTGACCCGACCCTGCAACGACACCTTTCTCCGTGCCCTGCTCAAGCAGCCGACCGCGCACACTCCGGTCTGGCTGATGCGACAGGCCGGCCGTTATCTGCCCGAGTATTGTGAAACCCGCCGTCGGGCCGGTAGTTTCCTGCAGCTCTGCAAGAACCCGGCGCTGGCCTGCGAAGTCACCCTGCAGCCGCTTGCCCGCTTCGAACTCGACGCGGCCATCCTCTTCTCGGACATTCTCACCGTGCCCGATGCGATGGGTCTCGGTCTCTACTTCACGGATGGCGAGGGACCGCGTTTTGAACGCCCGTTACGCGAGGAATGGGCGATTCGTGATCTGGCGGTGCCGGACCCGTGGAATCATCTGCGTTATGTGATGGACGCGGTGGCGGAGATCAGGCGAGCGCTGAACAACACGGTTCCCCTGATCGGCTTCTCGGGGAGTCCCTATACCCTTGCCTGCTACATGGTCGAGGGTGGCGCCAGCAGTGACTACCGGCACATCAAGAGCATGCTCTACCAGCGGCCGGACCTGCTGCACCATATCCTGTCGGTCACCGCCGATGCCGTCGCGGTCTACCTCAACGCGCAAATCGAATCGGGTGCGCAAGCCGTGATGATTTTCGACTCCTGGGGCGGATCGCTGTCGGCGGCGGCCTATCGCGAATTCTCGCTGGCCTACCTGCAGCGTATCATCGGTCGGCTGGTGCGGGAAAAGGATGGTCAACGTGTTCCATCGATTGTCTTTACCAAGGGCGGCGGGCTGTGGCTGGAGGCGATCGCTGACATTGGTTGCGACGCGATCGGCCTGGACTGGACCATCGACCTCGGCGAGGCGCGCCGACGCGTCGGTGACCGGGTCGCGCTGCAGGGCAATCTCGATCCGGCCGTACTTTTTGCCTCACCCGAGCAGATTGCCATTGAGGCAAGGAAGGTGCTGGACAGCTACGGTGCCGACGGTTATGGGCATGTTTTCAATCTGGGGCACGGGATATCCCAGTTCACCCCGCCCGGGAACGTCTCCGCACTGGTCGATACGGTGCATGAGCACAGCCGCCTGTTGCGCCGGAAGATGCATAAATTGTCCTCCAGTGCTTGACTTATTCACAGAAATGCCCACCGTTTTCCAGGCGCCTCCGAGGCCTTCTGCAAGTTCTGGGTGATTTTTTCAATTCATTGATTTATAACTTTTTTCAATTTGCTTGTTTTTTGGGCGGCGGCTCTGAAAGCCTTGTAGAAAGGGGCTTTGAGGTAGTTGTTGGCAGATTGATCCACAGAGTTATCCACAGCCATGCGTTGAGGGAAGCAAATCCGTGCTAAGTGAATGCCTTACCCCTCATTGCCAGAAGTAGCACGAGCTTCCGTTGGTAAATTGCCGGGCTTTTCCCCAACCCTGAACATGTCAGAGCAAGCGCCACCCGAACAGATTGTGCGTGTGGCGCTCGACTTGCCGCTGCGCCGCCTCTTCGACTACCGCCCTCCTGACGATGAGCCGTTGTCGGCTGGGGACATCGGCTACCGGGTTTGCGTTCCCTTCGGCCAGCGCCAGAAAATCGGCATCATCGTGGCGCTTGGTAGCGACAGCGACCTGCCGCCCGGCCAGCTCAAACCGCTGACGGCAGTTCTGCGCGATGTGCCGCCGTTGCCCCGGTCGTGGTTTCGTCTGGCCACCTTCTGCGCCGCCTACTACCATGCGCCTCTTGGCCAGGTGATGTTGTCGACCTTGCCCGCCGGGCTGCGTTCCGTGGCACCGGCCAGGCCCCGGCCGCACCGGGCACTGGCCGAACGAGCCCCGGCGCAGGCGCCGCCGAGCCTGACGGCCGACCAGCAGCTTGCGTTGCGTGTCATGGCAGCGAATGCGCCCGGATTTCACGCCTATTTGCTGCATGGCGTGACTGGTAGCGGCAAGACCGAAGTGTATCTGCGGCTGATCGGGCGGATTCTGGAGGCCGGCTTGCAATCGCTCCTGCTGGTGCCCGAAATAAACCTCACACCGCAACTGGAGGAACGGGTGGCTGCCCGCTTTCCGGGCGCTGGTCTGGTCAGTCTGCACAGCGGCCTTGGCGAGGCCGCGCGCAGTCGCAACTGGCGGGCCGCCCTGCGCGGTGAGGCACGCATCGTCCTGGGCACGCGTCTGGCGGTGTTCGCGCCATTACCTGAGCTGGGCCTGATCGTGGTCGATGAAGAACACGACGCCTCGTACAAACAGCAGGACGGAATCCGTTACTCGGCGCGCGACCTGGCGGTTTTTCGCGCCCGCGACAACGGTCTGCCGATCGTCCTCGGTTCGGCCACGCCTTCGCTGGAGAGCTGGGCCAATGCCGCGGCCGAGGATGGACGCGGGCGATATCAGCTCCTTTCCCTGCCGCAGCGGGCGGTCGAAGGCGCCCGCCTGCCGACCGTGCGCACGATAGACACGCGCCTGGACAAGCCGCGGGATGGACTCTCGGCGACCTTGCTGATGGCCATCGAGCAGCGGCTGGCGCACGGCGAGCAGAGCCTGGTCTTCCTTAACCGGCGTGGTTACGCGCCGGTGATGACCTGTGTCGCTTGCGGCTGGACCTCGCATTGCCACCGCTGTGCCGCCAATCTGGTGCTTCACCTGGCTGACCATTGCCTGCGCTGCCATCACTGCGGCTACCAGACGCGCGTAAGCAGGCAGTGCCCGACCTGCGGCAACCAGGATCTGAGTGCCTTCGGACGGGGTACCCAGCGGATCGAGGCAGTGCTCGGCGAGCGCTTTCCGCAGGCGCGCATTCTGCGTGTGGACCGCGATTCGGCGAGCAACCGCAGGCATTGGAACGCCCTGCTCGCGAGCATTCGGAACGGCGAGGCCGACATTCTCGTCGGCACCCAGATGCTGGCCAAGGGCCACGATTTTCCAAGACTGACGCTGGTCGGCGCCGTTGCGCCGGATGCAGCATTGTTCGCTGCCGACTGGCGGGCTCCGGAGCGCTTGTTTGCCCAGTTGATGCAGGTTGCCGGTCGGGCCGGGCGGGCAGAGTGGCCAGGTGAGGTGCTCCTGCAGACGCAGTTTCCGGATCATCCCTTGTACCAGGCGCTGCTCCGCCACGATTATCGAAGCTTCGCCGCGATGTTGCTCAGGGAGCGTGAACAAGCCCGCTTTCCGCCTTACGCCTACCAGGCCATGCTGCGGGCCGAGGCACCGCGCATGGCCGAAGCCTTGTCCTTTCTGGCGGCGGCGCGCGCCTGCCCGGCACTCGACAGAAATCCGCAGGTGAGTTCCTACGATCCGGTGCCGATGCGTCTGTCGCGCCGAGCCAGTCTGGAACGTGCCCAACTGCTCGTCGAGTCCGTCTCACGTCCGGCCCTGCAGGTTTTCCTTGACCAGTGGGTGAGCGAACTCGAAGCGCAGCCGGTGCCCAGCCGCTTGCACTGGCACCTGGAGGTCGACCCGGTCGAGCTCTGATCGCTCCGGTGGTGGGCGGCTGTTCTGCCGGGGGCCTGGCGAAACGCCGGTCGACCGGCATCACCGCGCGCCGGGCGTGCCTCTGGACGGACGTTGACTAAGGCGGCCAAGGCAGGGATACTGGCTCGCAGCGCTGTCCCGAGGGGAGCGTCACGCGGCCAGGTAGTCTCCCGTGCGGTGCCGCTGCATGCCATCAGCCAGTTTGAGGAGTTCTCCCCGTGTCTTCCGATTTCGTTGCAGCGATCGATCTGGGATCGAACAGCTTCCACATGATCGTCGCCCGTATCGAGGATGGCCATGTCCAGTTGCTCGACCGGCTGCGCGAGATGGTTCAGCTCGCTGCCGGTCTCGACGACCACAACCGCTTGTCGACTCAGGCACAGCAACGGGCGCTGAACTGTCTGGCCCGCTTCGGCCAGCGCCTGCGCCACATTCCGCCGGGCCGCCTGCGCATCGTCGGCACCAACACCTTGCGCCAGGCGCGCAACAGCGCCGATTTCGTGGCGCGGGCCGAGCAGGTGCTCGGACATCGGGTCGAGGTGGTCAGTGGTCAGGAAGAGGCGCGCCTGATCTACCTTGGCGTTGCCCACAGCGTCGGGCAGGTTCCCGGACCACGTCTGGTCATCGACATTGGTGGCGGCAGCACCGAACTGATCATCGGCCAGGATTTCGAGCCATTGCATCTGGCCAGCCTGCGCATGGGTTGCGTCAGTCTCAGCCGTGCCTGCTTCGCCGACGGCCGCGTGACCGCAGGTCGTCTGCGTGAGGCGGAGTTGCTCGTCCAACTGCATCTCGAACCGGTCCGCGAGGAATATCTGGCGCGTGGCTGGGAGGTGGTGACCGGCGCTTCCGGTTCGATCAAGGCGATTCAGGATGTCCTCGTCAGCGAAGGCTGGAGCCGCGAGGGAATAACCCTTGCGGGGATGCGCCGCCTGCGTGCCGCATTGCTCGAGACACGCGATACGGCTGCCCTGGCCGACCGCTGGCAACTCGAGCCGACACGCGCCCGTGTCTTTGTCGGTGGCTTCGTCGTCCTGCACGGCCTCTGCGAAACGCTGGGCATCGAATGGCTGGAGGTGTCCGAAGGGGCGCTGCGCGAAGGGTTGATCTACGACCTCCTGGGCCGTATTCGGCATGAGGATGTACGCGACCGCACCATTTCCGACGTCATTCGGCGTTTCTCTCTCGACGAGGCACAGGCGGCGCGGGTCAGCGGCACGGCGCTCGAGCTGCTGCGCCAGGTGCGTGCGAAATGGGCACTGCCCGGCAAGGAAGTCAGAAATGTTCTCGAACGCGCCGCCCGGCTGCACGAGGCCGGTCTGTTGCTGAGCCACGATCAGTATCACAAGCACGGGGCCTACGTCCTCGAACATTCCGACTTGCCGGGTTACTCGCGCGACGATCAACTGTTGCTGGCCGCTCTGGTCAGGCGTCATCGGCGATCGTTCCCGGCCGACGCTTTTGCTGCCTTGCCCGGGGACTGGGTGCGCCCGGCCTGCCGGCTGTGTGTGCTGCTGCGCCTGGCGGTGGTGTTGCACCGTGGCCGCAGCAGCGAACCCCTGCCGCCGATCGCCCTGTCGGTCAATCGCCAGCGAATACGACTTGCCTTCCCGCGCGGCTGGCTCGTCAGGCACCCTCTGACCCGTGCCGATCTGCAACTCGAGGCGGCCTTGCTCGCCAAGGCAGGGTTTCATCTGAGGCTCGCCGAGGAGCGCTCCGGCAACAGATCAGAATCGACGGCGGGCGATTCGTCCGCGTGATCCAGGCTCATGCGCCCACCTCGGCATCTTGCTCCGGGCCAAGCAGCGGACGGCGCCTGATCGACATGAAATCCCGCTCCATGAGTTTTCGCGGGTGCCTCGTGGCATGGTTGCTCGTCCTGCTGGCCAGCGTGGCCTTGTTTTTTGCCGCCGTTCTCGAACGGGAGCCGCTGGTCAGTCGCGACGAAACCATCTCGCCAACGTCGATCAGCGAGGCCCGGCGGCTGTTGGCCCAGAACGATCCGCGGCGGCTGCGCGGCGGTGAGGAGCGGACCGCGGTCATCCCGGTCGGTTTGCTTGACGCCGGCATCAATCACCTTGCCAGCCGTGGTCTGGGCGCCCGTGCTGCGCTGATGGTCGTCGGCAGGCGCGCCGAATTGCGTCTGACGGCCCGCTTGCCTGGACTGCGCGATGCGCTTTATGTCAACCTGCGAGCGGTTCTTGCCGAGGCCGAGGGTGAGCCACGCATCGTCTCGGCGGCGATCGCCACGCTGTCCATCCCGCCGTCGGTGGCCGAAATGTTCGTCGCCTGCGCGATCAGGGCTGCCGGCGCTGGTAACGAATGGAAAACGGTGCGGCAGGCCCTCCGTGGCATTGATTTCGATGCTGCGGAGGGTGTGGTCGCGGTACGTTATGTCTGGCAGCCCGACCTGTTGAAGCAGGCGCGGTCGTTGGCCTTCACGACGCAGGACATGGCGCGGATTCAGGCTGCGCAAGAGGCACTGGCGGCTCTCCTCGACCATCACTCGCCGCGCGTACGGCTGCCGCTCGGACGGGTTCTGGTACCGCTGCTCACCTGTTGCGGTACACCAACACCCGAACGGGGTCGGGCGGCACTGCTCGTCCTGGCGAACCATCTCGCCGGCAGCAATCTTGCCCAGGTCTTGCCGGCCGCCAGGACCTGGCCACGTCCCCGTCGGGTGAAGCTGACCCTGCTCGGCCGATACGACAGCGCCCAGCATTTTGGCATTTCTGCGGCCTTGGCGGCCTGGGCCGGCGAGCCGGCAGCCAATGCCATCGGTCTCGACAAGGAGCTTCGGGACGCGCGCGGTGGCAGCGGCTTCTCCTTTGCCGACCTGGCGGCGGATCGGGCGGGAACCCGTTTCGGCGAATTGGTTGCCATGGGTTCGCCGCGCCTCGAGCAGGCTTTGCGCGGGACAATGACAGATGCCGAACTGGCGCCGGCGCTTGACGGCTTACCCGAGAACCTGAGCGAAGATGAGTTCGAGCGCCGTTTCGGCGACCGTGACAGTGCGAGCTATCGGCAACTGAGCAACGAGATTGAAGCACGACTGGCTGCCCTGCCACTCTATCGTTGAGCCTCTGAGCCGTCCGGCGACGTATCCCGCCGGACGACGGCACGACCGGCAATCCAGAACCAGGCATAGGACACCACCTGTGCTGCCAGCAAAGCCAGGAAGGCGGAGCGGTGCGCCAGCGCGACGCTCTGTCCGTGTGCCTGCAACACGTCGATCAACAGTCCGAGTCCCCATTGCACGGCGAAGGCTCCGATGAACACCATCAGATTGAAGGCAGTATTGGCACGACCCGAGAGAGCGACCGGAAAGCCGGCAGCGGCCTGTGAGTAGGCCAGCGTTCCGAAACTCGACAAGCTGCCGTAGGCCAGCCACAGCAGGTAGGTATCAGCAACCGCCTGGCTGGCGATCAATGCCAGGGTGAGCAGTGAAAGTCCCGATCCCGCCCCGAGCAGCAGCACCGGCTTGATCCCTCGACGGGCCAGCCCGGTGGCGAGCAGGCCGATCAGCAGGTAGGCGAGCAGCATCGCGCCGCTCATCGCTGCCATGTGGTCGGCCGCTGTCGCCCGGTTGTAACCATTGACCTGCATCAACCAGGATATCGACCAGAGACTCTGAACCGCCATGAAACCGCCGATCAGCGTCAGGCCGAGGGGCGCGAAACGCCAGAAGTGCGCGCTGCGGAAGACCTCGGCGACTCCCGTCCACTGGGCTCGCAGTGGCTCGGGCTGGATGGCGGCGCCCCGCCGTTCGGGGACACCGTAGAACAGCCAGATGGCCACGCTCAGCGTCAGGCCGGCCAGGGCAAAGAAGATCTCGCGCCAGCCGAAAACCTGCAGGGCGGCTTCGAGGGGGGCGCTGGCCACAAGTGCACCGAGCCCCCCCGCGGTCATGATCCAGCCGGTCAACGAAGCCTGACGCTCCACCGCAAACCACAGCGAAAACGCCTTGAAAGCGGCCATCAGGCAGGCCGAGACGCCCAGCCCGACCAGACCACGGCCAATCGCCAGCCAGGTGATACTCTCTCCGAGCGCGAAGATGGCAGCGCCGGCTGCCGCGAGTAGGAGCAGCCCGGACTCGACCCGACGCGCGCCAAAGCGGTCGAGCAGCATGCCCAGTGGCAATTGTGCGGCGGCAAAAAACAGGAAGTAGGCGCTGGTGAGCAGCCCGAGGTCAGCAGCGCCAAGCTCGAGCTCCCTGGCCAGCACCGGGCCAATGACGGCGTTGGCTGTCCGGTAAAGATAGGAAAGGAAATATGCGCCGGCAAAAGGTAGGAACAGTCTTATCCAAAGCATCGCGTCGCCCTCGCCTCCCCCTCGCCTCCCCTCGTTCAACCCCCTGTGTCATCGGCGGACGTGCGTGGTGTCGGCCGCGACACGTTGGCGCGCAACCAGCGGCTACGTTCGGCCAGTTTCTGCTGCCAGTCGGCGGTCAGGCCGGGCGTGGCAGCAAGTTGCTCGAGCCGCACGGGATCGGGGCGGTGAGTGCGCCAGACCTGCCACAGTTCGCTTAATGACACCGCGCCGGGTAGGCGATCGAGCAGGACGAGCGTTTCGCCGCTGCTCACCATGCCGGCTTCAAGCACACGATAGTACCAGCCGGTGAGGCCGCTTTCGCTGATCGTGCGCGCCAGATCGGCGCAGCCATAGCGATGATCGATCTTCCAGCATGGGCTGCGCGGCTGACTGACCTGCAGCGTGGCCTTGCCGAGGCGGAAGACATCGCCGATACACACCGCGCCTTCGTCCAGGCCGCTGCCCGAGATGTTCTCGCCGATGCTGCCGGGGACAAGCAGGGCGGCAATCCCGGGGAAGCGCCCGGCGAGTCGCTGATAGTTTTCGACGGCGTAGTGATGCAGCGCCTTTTCCGGCCCGCCATGGACGCGACGGTCGGCCTGAACATCGCCCGCCAGGCCGGTAACGGAGAGCCGCTGGGGGCCGGCAAGCAGTCGCTTGTAGATGCCGGTCCACTGACCGTGCTGGTCGATTCTGGTCAGCCCGCCGGCGAATAACTGGACCGTCGACATTTCACCATTCGTTCCACAGCCAGGCGGCACCGCGCACGCCCGACGAGTCACCGTGCAGGTTGCGCAGCAGCCGCGTGTGCACCACGTCCGAGAAGACATGCCTTTTCCACAGTCTGGGCACCGCGTGGTAGAGTCGCCCGATGTTCGAGAGGCCGCCACCGAGCACGATGACCTCCGGGTCGAGAAGGTTGATCACCTGCGCCAGCGCCTTGGCCAGGCGTCGCTCATAACGCGCCAGCGTCGCCGCGCAGGCGGCTTCCCCGGCGCCGGCGCGTCTGGCGATCTCCTCTGCCGTCAGCCACTCGCCGCCATGCCGCTGATGGTCGGCACACAGGCCCGGACCCGAGAGCCAGGTTTCGATGCAGCCCAGACGCCCGCAGTAGCACGGTCCCGGTGGAAGTTCTTCTTCATCGGGCCGGGGCAGCGGGTTGTGGCCCCATTCGCCGGCTATGCGGTTGGCGCCGCACAGCACGTGTTGCTGAACGACAATGCCGCCGCCCACCCCGGTACCGATGATCACGCCGAAAACGGTGTCGGCGCCTTGTCCGGCGCCATCGATCGCCTCGGAGAGGGCAAAGCAATTGGCATCGTTGGCCAGCCGGATCTCGCGTCGCAGGAGCGTCTGGAGGTCCTGGCGCAGCAGCTTGCCGATCAGGCAGGTCGAGTTGGCGTTCTTGATCGTGCCGTCTACCGCGGACTCGGCCCCCGGGATGCCAATCCCGACGCTCCCTCGCTGTGCGAGTTCCCGCTCGGCATCGATGACCAGAGCACCGACGGCCCGTACCGTCCCCGGGTAGTCGCCCTGCGGGGTCGGTCTGCGCCGGCGCAGCAGGGTTCGGCCGGAGTCGTCGAGCGCGATCAGCTCGATCTTGCTGCCGCCGAGGTCTATCCCGATGCGCAATGACATGGCTTGCCTCCTACGGTCGCGGCGTCGGCCGACGGCGCGGGCTGCTGATGGCCATCTACCGCGGAACAGAGCGCGGACATATTCGGGCGGTTACGCAAGAACGGGGTGGCCGACCGGTTGGCCGGCTTCATCGTCAAGCGAGCGTCCGTCGGCCACTTTCATCAGGATTCGTCTTGCGCCTGCTTCATCGGCTGCGGCCAGGGCGTCTTGCAGCGTCGCGATCAGGTCGGCCAGCTCCGTGCTTTCCAGAAAGGGCTCCGTCGCCCGCATGATCTTGGGATGCGGCGTGCTTTCCGCGTTACTGCTGGCGATCAGGAGTTCCTCGTAAAGTTTTTCGCCCGGGCGCAGACCGGTGATCGCGATCTCGATGTCACCCTCCGGATTGTCCTCGTCACACACCGAGTGACCGGCCAGCCGGATCATGTTGCGGGCCAGATCGACGATCCTGACCGGTTCGCCCATGTCGAGCAGAAAGACTTCGCCTCCCGTGGCCAGACTGCCGGCCTGGATGACCAGCTCCACGGCTTCGTGGATGGACATGAAGTAACGCGTCACTTCCGGGTGGGTCACGGTCACCGGTCCCCCTTGCGCGATCTGTTCCTTGAACAGCGGAATGACCGAACCGCTGGATCCCAGGACATTGCCGAAGCGCACGGCGCAGAATCGCTGTCCGGTAGCTTGCGCCGCGGCTTGCCGTGCAAAACCCTGAACGATCAGTTCTGCACCGCGTTTGGTGGCTCCCATGATGTTTGTCGGGCGGACGGCCTTGTCGGTGGAAATCAGCACGAAGGTTTCCACGCCCGCCTTGAATGCGGCCCGGGCGACAGTCAGGGTGCCCAGGACGTTGTTGCGCGTGCCTTCCAGAAGGTTGGCCTCGACCAGCGGAACATGCTTGTGGGCAGCGGCGTGGTAGATCGTCTGCACCCCGTACCTGGCCATCAGCCGGGCTACCAGCTCGGCATCACCCACCGAGCCGAGGGTGGCAACCACATTGTTGTCACCCATGGCGCGCAGCACCCGGTCGATCTGGTAGAGGGCGTGCTCGCTTGCCTCCAGAAGAATCAGGCGGGCCGGGGCGAGTGCGGCAATCTGGCGGCACAGCTCCGAGCCGATCGATCCCCCTGCACCCGTCACCAGGACGACCTTGCCTCTGATGCACCGCCCGAGCAGGGCTGGCTCGGCCGCCACCGGGTCACGTCCCAGCAGGTCGCCGATGTCGACTTCACGCACCATGTTAACCAGGTGTCGGCCGCTTGCGATATCGGCCAGGGCCGGCAGAATGCGCACGCGTACCGGGTACTGCTCAAGCGAGGCGACCACCTCCCGGCGACGGGCGTTCGAGGCCGACGGGAGGGTGACGATTACATCGCGAATATCAAAACGTTCGATCAGGGACGGCAGTTGCTCGGGTCGGTACACGCGCAGGCCCGCCATGTCCTTGCCCTGCAGGCTGCTGTCGTCGTCCAGGAAGCCTGCCGGAAAGAGATCCCTGCCCCGTCGCAACGAGGCGGCGAGCTGTCGTCCGGCTTCGCCTGCACCATAGATCAGCACCTGGCGGCCGGCAAAGCGGTCGCGCACGGGAAACCAGAGTATCCAGCGCGCGCCAAAACGAGAGGCGGCGACCAGCACCGTTCCGATCACCCAGTACAGCAGAGGCACTGCGCGAGGTACACCCTGTACCCCGGTCATCTGGGTCATGAACGCCAGTCCGGCCCACAGTACGGCAGCGAGCCACATGGCCTTGACCACCGACCACAGTGCCTGTTCGCCAAGATAGCGAATCACCGAGCGATACAGCCCCAGCTTGAGGAAGACCGGCATGGCGAGCAGCGGCGCGATGATCATGAGCAGCAGCTGCGCGCGATTCGGAACATACCATTCACCGAGACGCAGGGCGTAGGCCGCCCAGGCGGCAAAGATCAGGAGTAGCGTATCGGCCAGCAGCATCAGCCCCTGCTTTGCCGGGCGTGGCAGAACCACGAGGTAGCTGGAAATGTGCGTCGGGACGAGCCTGTGCATCATGTATCCTTAATGGGCTGGTTGCATGCCAATCACCACGACGTTGATCGACGAGCAGCGGTCTCCGATTGTCGCGAGCGACGAACGAAAGGACCCACGCACCCAGGGGCCCTCGTGAAGGGCGTGAGAAAGCATCTTCGGTGGGTATCCACACTGCTTCTGGCCGCTTCCCGCCGAGTCCTGCGGTCCTGTTCGGGGCACCGGAGAATGCCGCGCCTAGCCCGCGCGGTCTGCCACTTGATAAGCACGCTCCCAGTGTACTCGCAAGCAGTGAGCTTCGACAATCGCTCGCTCTCGCCTGCGGCCTGGCCAGAGCTCGCGCCGGGCGCAGACCAGAGGTCGGTCAGGTCGGTACGCCTCATGTTGCTTGGCTCCTCGGTCCGAATACCGGAAAAGGGGTTCGGCGCGGCAACATTTGAATTAGAATCCCATATTTTGCCTGACGTTCATCAGGCCATCGTGTCAACCGGCGAGTTCGATTCGCCAACCGGGTTTTCCCTCTGCACTGGCAGGTGTGAAGGGCTGGTGCAGCTTCGTCCTGCTCGCCTTGCCTGCAGGATGGGATCACCCTGACCGCCCGATGCACGGTGCCGGCTGCCAATCAAAAGGAAAGTATTCAGCATGAAATTCATCGATCTGAAAGCACAGTATGTCGACTTGAGGGAATCGATCAATGACCGCATCCAGCGGGTCCTGGAACATGGCCAGTACATCATGGGCCCGGAAGTGCGTGAACTCGAGGCGGCACTCGAACTGTTCAGCGGCGCTCGGCACTGCATCACCGTGGCTTCCGGTACCGAAGCACTGCTTGTCGCCCTGATGGCGCTCGGCATCAAGGCGGGGGACGAGGTCATCACCACTCCGTTTACCTTTGTTGCAACGGCCGAAGTCATCGCCTTGCTCGGTGCGACCCCGGTTTTCGTCGACGTGGAACCGGATACGTGCAACATCGATCCGACACTGATCGAGGCGGCGATCTCGCCGCGGACCCGTGCCATCATCCCGGTCTCTTTGTACGGTCAGGTGGCGGACATGGATGAAATCAACGCCCTGGCTGCACGGCACGGTTTCGCCGTCATCGAGGATGGAGCGCAAAGCTTTGGCGCCAGCTACAAGGGCAGAAGGAGCTGCAACCTCTCCCACATCGGGTGCACCAGTTTTTTTCCCAGCAAGCCGTTGGGCTGCTATGGGGATGGCGGCGCAATTTTCACCAGTGACGACAGCCTGGCCAAGGCGATGCGCGAGATTCGGGTGCACGGTCAGGAGCGGCGCTATTACCACACCCGCCTCGGCGTCGGTGGGCGGATGGACACTCTGCAGTGCGCCATCGTACTGGCCAAGCTGGAACGTTTCGAATGGGAGGTTGCGCAGCGCATTGCGGCAGGGGAGAACTACCTGGAATTGCTGCGCACGATTCCAGGGGTCATGCCTTTGACCCTGCGTCCGGACAGGACCTGCGTCTGGGGGCAGTTTACGATTCAGGTCGCGAATCGTGAGACGGTGCTTGCTTCACTTCAGGCAGCCGGAATTCCCACCGCGGTTCATTACCCGGTACCCCTGCATTGCCAGCCGGCTTATCAACACCTCTGCCGTATCCCGGGAACGCTGTCTCAGGCTGAGGCGGTTGCTGCGCGGGTGATCAGTCTGCCGATGCATCCGTACATCGGCCAGCCGACGCAGGAGCGCATAGCTGACGCACTGAGGATGGCTGTCGCGTGAAACTGCTTACGGTGGTCGGGGCGCGTCCCCAGTTCATCAAGGCGGCAGCCGTCTCGCGCGTCATTCGCAGCGACTATCCGGGGATCATTGACGAGGTGCTGGTTCATACCGGCCAGCACTTCGATCACGCCATGTCGGAGGTATTCTTTACCGAGCTCGACATCCCGCAGCCGCGATACAATCTGGAGATTGCCGGTGGTCCGCATGGCGCCATGACCGGGCGCATGCTCGAGGCGATCGAGCAGGTTCTGCTGCAGGAGGGGCCCGATTGCCTACTGGTTTACGGAGACACCAACTCGACCCTGGCTGGTGCCCTTGCTGCTGCCAAGCTGCATGTCCCGGTGGCGCACGTCGAAGCCGGCTTGCGCTCCTTCAACATGCGCATGCCGGAGGAGATCAACAGGATCCTGGCCGACCGTGTGTCACGTCTGCTTTTCTGTCCCACCAGGACAGCCGTCGCCAACCTGTATGCGGAAGGTCTGACGCAGGGGGTCAGTAATGTCGGGGATGTGATGTTCGATGCCTCGCTTCATTATCGGGGGATGGCACGCGAACGCAGCAGTGTACTGGGACGTTTGGGTCTGCTCGAACAAAGCTACGTCCTCGCGACCTGTCACCGGGCCGAGAACACTGATGACCCGCAACGCCTGCAGGCCATCATACAGGCGCTCGCCGAGCTGGCCGGCGAGATGCCCGTGGTGTTGCCCTTGCACCCGCGTACGCGCAACACGCTGGCGGCGCTCGGCCTGAATGCGGCACTGAAGGCGGTCACGCTCGTCGAACCCCTGCCCTTCCTGGACATGATCCGGCTTGAGCAGACGGCGCGTTGCATTGTCACCGATTCCGGTGGGGTACAGAAGGAAGCCTTCTTCTACCAGGTGCCTTGCGTCACCATGCGTGACGAAACCGAGTGGCCCGAAACGGTCGAACTTGGCTGGAACCGATTGGCAGGGGCTTCACGCGAGCGTATCGTTGATGCGGTCCTCCAGGCGCAACGCCCTGCGCTGTCTGGCAGTGCGCCTTATGGCGACGGCCAGGCCAGTCAGCTGATTGCCGAGGGACTGCTGAGTTCGCTGTGACTTTTCGCGCGAACGCCTTGGCGATGCTCACCGGCACGGTGCTCGCGCAAGTGATTCCCCTGCTGGTTGCGCCGCTGCTGACCCGTCTGTATGCACCCGGCGCCTTTGGATTGCAGACACTGTTCATGAGCCTGGCTGCGGGCTTGGCGGTGCTGGCCACCTGCCGCCTCGATCTGGCCGTGGTTCTACCGGATTCGGAGGATGAGGCGCGCCAGGTGGGCGCCCTCGTCCTGTGCCTGGTTGCCGTGGTCGTTGGGACGAGTCTGATGGTGGCCGTTACGGCGGCCCCGGAACTTGCCCGGAGGCTCGGTTATCCTGACCAGACAGTGTGGATCTGGCTTCTTCCGCTAGCCGTTGCCAGCATCGCGCTGACCCAGTTGAGTGTTGCCTTTGCCACTCGCCAGCAGCGGTTTCCGACGATTGCCAAAGCCAACGTGGCGAATCAGGCCGGTTTCGCGCTGGGTGCGCTGGCCATTGGCCTGCTCGGTGCCTGGAGCGAGGGCCTGGCGGTCGCCAAATTCCTGGGGCAGGTGCTCGGGCTGTCTGTCGTGGTGTTCGGCTGCGCACTGATGCCGAGCCTCATTCCGAGCGTCTGTAGCTGGCGGGCGATGCGCGATGTCGGAGACAAGTACCGTCAGTTTCTGATCTTCAACACTCCCTACAGCCTGCTCGGAAGTCTCGCCCGCGATGTTCCGGTCTACCTCTTCTCGGCCACCTCGTCAGTTGCGGCCGCGGGCTATTTCGCGCTTGCCCGAACGGTTCTTCTGGCGCCGACCCTGGTGACGTCCAACGCCCTGAGCCAGGTGTTCTACCGCGAGGCCGTGGCATCGCAGGGAAGCGGCCGACTGGAGCAACTGACGATGCATCTGCTGCGACTGGGCCTTTTGGCAGGCGCGCCGCTATTTGCCTTCGTAGCCGTCTGGGGTGACGTGGTGTTCGTCGTGCTGTTCGGGGCACCCTGGCGACAGGCGGGTGTCTTCGCCATGATGATGGCGCCGGCGGCCTGGATGTCGATACAGACAGGCTGGCCGGAGAGGCTCTTTGAAGTTAGAATGCGTCAGGGCGTGTCGTTCAGCATTCAGGTGGCTTCTGATGTGACGACCGCTTCCCTGTTCGCCGTGACCCTGCTCGCAGGCGGTGGTGTCGAACTGGCCGTCGGGGTGTTTGCCGTGGCCAACGTGATTTACCACAGCGTTTACCTGAGCGCAATCTTTTGCGTATCGGTTTTCTCGGCCGCCCGTTTGGCCAGTCTGCTGGCCAGGGGGTGGGCTTGGTTTGTGCTGCTGTGTCTGGTGCTTGGCGGATGGCGTCTGATCATCGGGGCCGGGCTCGTCTCTGCAATGGCGGCGATGCTGGCGGCAGGGAGTCTGGCCTTGGCCATTGCCTTGCGCCACTGGCGCCGGGGAATCCCGGCCGAAGTCAAGGAAGGATGAGCCAATTGATAGTCGTCGTCGATTACGATACCGGTAACGTGGGGTCCGTTCTGAACATGCTCAAGAAAGCCGGAGCCAAGGCTGTGCTTTCGCGTGATCCCGAGGTCCTGAGCACGGCCGACAGACTCGTGCTCCCCGGAGTTGGGGCATTCGATGAAGCAATCGGCAATCTGAGACGCTTCGGGCTCTATGACCTGCTCGACGAACTTGTGCTCAGGCAGCGCAAACCCATCATGGGGGTCTGCCTCGGCGCGCAGATCATGACGAAGTCCAGCGAAGAGGGGCGGCTGCCCGGTTTCGGCTGGCTGGACGCACGCCTGGTGCGTTTTCGCGCTCCCCCCGGCGAAACCCTGCGCGTGCCCCACATGGGCTGGAACACTGTCACCCCGACAGCCGCCGGAGCCGCAATTTTCGACCAGGTTGCCAAACCAATGCGCTTCTACTTCGTCCACTCATACCACATGCTGGCAGATACCCCCGGTATTGAAGCAGGCATGACGACCTACGGCTATCCCTTCGCCAGTGCGCTGGCCGCCGGCAATATCGTTGCTTTGCAGTTTCATCCGGAAAAGAGCCACAAATACGGATTGCAGGTCTACCGCAACTTTGTCACCGGGTTTCAGTCATGTTGAAGCCGCGTGTCATTCCGTGCCTCCTGCTGCGTGGACGGGGTTTGTACAAGACCGTCAAATTCACTGATCCCAAGTACGTCGGTGATCCGGTCAACGCGGTGAAGATCTTCAACGAGAAGGAGGTCGACGAACTGATCCTGCTCGACATCACGGCGACCCCCGAACAGAGGGGACCTAACTACGCATTGATCGAGGACATTGCCAGCGAGTGCTTCATGCCCTTGAGTTATGGTGGTGGGGTGACCTCGATGGACCAGGTGCGCCGCCTGCATCGTCTGGGTGTCGAAAAGGTGTCTCTCAATACCGCTGCCTTCAATGACCGGCAGCTCGTCAGGGAAGCCTGCGACACCTTCGGCAGTTCAAGCGTCATCGCTGCAATCGATGTCAGGAAGACGCTGTTCGGCAAATACGAGGTCTGGACAGGCTGCGGGCGGGTCAACACCAAGGTGGACCCGGTGGGCTACGCTGAGGAGTTGGCGGAGCTGGGAGTTGGCGAGATTCTGGTCAATTCGATAGACCGCGACGGAGCGATGACGGGCTACGACCTTCCCTTGCTGACGAAGATCGCCGCCAGAGTGGACACGCCGGTTATTGCCTGTGGTGGCGCAGGTTCGCTGGAGCACATTCGGGAGGTGCTCACCGGTGCGCAGGTCTCGGCGGTCGCTGCGGGTAGCCTGTTCGTCTTCCACGGCAAGCACAAGGCGGTTCTGATCAACTATCCGTCGCCGGGAGAACTGGAGGGGCTCTGATGCTCTGCCTTCGCCCGGCCGGCGAACGAGCCCCTCGTGCCTCTTCGTCTGTGATCACTCAGTACACCAAGCCGTATGTAGCACAGCACGTTCCACCACATTGTCCCCAGCCGCGCGCGTCTGCGGGTTCCTTTGGGGTGATCCGGACAGCAGAGCCTCCGCACTCGGAACCCATACTTCAACACACTGTTTCTGTGAGTGTCTGATGAATTTGTCGGGGGTCTCGCTAGGCCATGACCCGGTCTGCCATGTTGTGCGTCAGCTCTCGGAGAGATGGCGTGAGGTCAAGGGAAGTGAGAGTCGGCAGGATAGATAGTCTCAACAAATCAGATGGTTGCTGCGGCCAGAGGCATATCATGTCCGAGTGTGGAGGCCCTGCTCCAGACAGGGGCTGGTGGCAGGGATGCAGAGACGTCTCCCGCGCATGAGGCAGCAACCCGGTCCTGTTCGTACGGGTTCAAGCTATAATCCAGCCCCTTGGGCACGTTACCGCCCAAGTGGCCTGTTTTCAACCCTTCCCGCCGCGCATTCCATGCCAGCCATGAATTACAAAATATGCACCCGATGTGTCATGGACACATCGGATCCTGTAATCACGTTCGACGAAGCCGGTTTGTGCAATCACTGTCAGCGGTATGATGTTATGGCTAGGGAGATTGTGGCCAGAGCCTCTCGAGGGGAGCGCCTCGGGGAGCTGGATAGCATCGTTGCGCGGATCAAGGAGGCGGGTAAAGAACGGGAATATGACTCGATAATGGGACTGAGCGGTGGCGTTGACAGCTCGTACGTAGCTTATACGGCCAAGCGCCTCGGGCTTCGACCGTTGGCGGTTCATTTCGACAGCGGCTGGAACTCGGAGCTCGCGGTCAACAACATCGAGAACATCGTCAAGAAGCTCGGGATAGATCTGCACACCCACGTTGTTGACTGGGAGGAGATGCGCGATTTACAGCTCGCGTTCTTCAAGGCTTCGGTGGCCAATTGCGACATCCCGACGGATCATGCCTTCCCCACGATCCTGTTTCGTGAAGCGGCTCGTCATGGAATCAAGACGATCCTGTCGGGCAGCAATTTCGCAACCGAGTTCATTCTTCCTGCGTCCTGGGGTTATCATTCCGGTGATTTGCGCCACATCCTCGACATTCACCGCAGGTTTGGGCGTGCCCCTCTGCGTGCATACCCGGCAATCGGATTTTTCCGCCAGTATGTCTGGTACCCTCATGTACGCGGGATCAAGACACTAAAGATCCTCAATTACCTGCCTTATAACAAATTCGATGCCAAACGGACGATTATCCAGGAACTTGATTGGCGGGACTATGGCGGCAAGCATTATGAATCGGTCTTCACGCGTTTCTTCCAGGGATACTATTTGCCGGTGAAGTTCGGTTACGACAAGCGACGCGCACACCTGGCTTCGCTGATCAATTCTGGCCAGTTGAGTCGCGAGCAAGCCATGGTGGAGTTGGAAGAACCCACTTACGATCCTGAACTTCAGGCCCAAGACAAGTCTTTCGTAGCCAAGAAGCTGGGGATCACGGAGGACGAACTGGACGAAATCTTTCGTCGTCCGAACAGGGATTACAGCGAATACGCGTCGAATGCCAAGCTGTTTGAATGGGGCTTGCGCCTCAAGCATGCCCTGGTGCGCCTTTGATCCCTCGACTAATCGCAGGTGTTACGCGTCACCGCGTCTTCAGCCTGTACGTCCTTTCGTTGCTCTGGCTGGTGGCCAGCTTTGTCATTTTCTGCGTTAGTGCCGGGCGCGAACTACGGAATGTTCTGCTGCTGGTGGCCTTGGTGTCTGGCGTAGTGCTTTGCTACATCGTTTTCTGGCGGGGTCTGTGCCGGATCGTGCCGTCACTCGAGAGCAGTGCCGCGCCAGACACGGAACGGCATTTGACAGCAGGGCAGCAGCGTTTGCTGTTGGGACTGGTAATTGCTTACCTGTCGATTGTCGCCGTTCACTTTCTGCTTCTCGGCCGTATACCTTTGTTCGAAGCGCTGTTCCAGAGCAGCGAGATGGGTGTGAGTGTTGTCAGACAAGAGGGATATTTTGGCTTGCCGATCGCTTGGCGGTATGCTTCAGATTATTGTGCGAAAGCGTTTGGCCCGACCCTTTTGTTAATCGCCTACTATTATCGGTCGCGTCTTTTCTGGGTGGCGCTGGTGATCGGCGGCTTTTACAGTCTGGCTCTTTTCGCACGCATCCTGCCCGTGTTTCTGTTGAGTCCGTTGGTCATTTATATGGGTTTTCAGCGCCGTTGGATGCACCTCGCCCTGACCCTTGCCCTGATGATCAGCCTCGTGCTTGCGTCGACAGCCGTTTCTTCCCCGACGATTCGGGAGAGCATGCAGTATCAGGAACCGGTGGTGACCTTGAGCGACAAGGAAAGGGTCTTGGTCAGCGACTACGTTGTGCCGCGTGATGACTGGAGGCGTTCGTCTGCGGTCTATGCGCTCTACGAACGTGCATTGTTGGTTCCCGGACAGGTAATCGACCAGTGGTTCTACTATTATCGTGATCCCGGGCTGCGTGAAGCGGGTTGCGGTTATCGTCTGTTGGCCGGTCTGCTGGGCTGCGAGTATGTGCCGATTCCTTCCAAACTCTACACTGCGTTCTACCACGACAACGTGAGCCAAGGCATGCGCGGCAGTCTCAACGCGGCGTCTTTCATGACCGAGTATGCAAACTTCGGGCCTGTCGGTTTTCTGCTGTCGAGCCTGCTCGGCGCTGGCCTGTTCGCCATCATCATGCTGATCTATCGTGATCACCCGCTGGCTCTGCCTCTTAATCTGGTTCTCATCGTGGCAGCGATGGAAACCAGTCTTGTCACGGCGGTCAATTCCGGGGCCGGATGGCTGCTGACTACCGCCCTTTTCATCATATTTTTCAGGTTGCAGAAAGCGGAACATGAGCGCAAGCGCTGACCATCGCCCTTACCAGCAATGCACGCGTTGCCTGATGGATACGTCCGATCCGGAAATCGCATTCAATGAACAGGGACACTGTAACCACTGCACGCGCTACTTTGCCCGCGTCGCGACGGAGGTGGCGCGTGGCCCGCGGTCGGGGCCCGCGCTGGAGTCGATCGTCGCCCGTATCCGCAGCGAGGGCCAGGGCAAGGATTACGACTGCATTGCCGGTGTGAGCGGTGGCGTCGATAGCACCTACGTGATCTACAAGCTCAAGGAACTTGGCTTGCGGCCGCTCGCGGTGCACTTTGACAACGGCTGGAATTCCGAGCTGGCGGTGGCCAACATCAAGAATGCACTGGACGAGCTGAAGATCGACCTGAACACCTACGTCGTGGACTGGGAGGAGTTCAAGGATCTGCAGATGTCGTTCCTCAAGGCTTCTGTCCCCAATTGCGAGATTCCGACCGATCACGCCATCACGGCTACCCTGGTGCGCAATGCCCGCGCCGTCGGCACGCCCTATGTGATCAACGGCAGCAACGTACTGACCGAGGGAATCCTGCCGATCTCCTGGGTTTACTACAGTCACGACCTGCACCATATCCGCGCCATCCATCGCCGGTTCGGCAGCCAGTCGCTGAAGACTTTCCCGCAGATTTCACTGCTTGCCTTCACCATGAACATCCTGGCCGGGCGCTATCGAATGGTCAATCTGTTGAACTATATCGAGTACGACAAGGCGCAGGCCGTGGAGACGATGAAGCGTGAACTGGGCTGGCAGTACTACGGCGGCAAGCACTACGAATCGATCTACACGCGCTGGTACCAGGGCTATTATCTGCCGAAGAAATTCGGCTTCGACAAGCGGCGTGCTCACCTCTCGGCGCTCGTCTGTGCGGGCCAGATCAGCCGCGAGCAGGGTCTTTCCGAGTTGCAACGCGATCCCTACGCCGACAACGATCTTGTTGCCGACACCGATTTCGTGGTCAAGAAGTTCGGGATCAGTCACGCGCAACTACAGCAACTGATCGATGCGCCGAACCGGAAACATACCGATTACCCGAATCGCAACTCGTTCATCGAGGGATCGTCCGGCCTGAGGGACCATGTGCGCAGGATGGCCAAGGCGGTCTGAATGAAGGCGCTCAACGTTCATGTCTACCCGTCTCCACTGACGCACGAAAGCCGCATTCTGCGCATTACCGATGCCCTGGCCAGGGCCGGCATCTTCCAGCGAATCGAGGTGGTCGGTGTCGCGCGCGACGATCTGCCGTCCCGTCAGCCTTTGGACGATACACGCGAACTGATACGCGTACCCCGTCGACTGATGCCCGCCCGCGAAGGGCTGGCAGGCAAGTTTCTGCGCACCGTCGAGTGGTCGCTGCGCGTTCTGGTCCGTTTGCGTGGTCGTCGGATCAATTGCATCAATGCGCACAGCCTGGCTGTCCTGCCGCTGTGCGTTGCTGCCAGTTGGCTGACCGGTGCGAAACTGGTATACGATACCCATGAGCTCGAAACGGAGACCAATGGCAGCAAAGGCATCCGACAAAAGCTTGGACGCCTGGTCGAACGGCTGTTGATAAGGTACTGCGACCGCGTTTTCGTGGTTGGTGACTCGATTGCCGACTGGTACGCCCGGGCCTACGGCATTGCGCGGCCGGTGGTCGTGCGCAACATTCCGCAATTCAGTGGGCCGGTGGAGCACGACTCCGCTCGCCTGCGTGATCGGTTGCGGCTAACGGGGAACGACATCGTCTTCATTTACCAGGGTGGCTTCCTTCCTGGGCGCGGCATCGAGCGGCTACTGCGGGTCTTTGCCAGCGATCGGCGGTTGCACCTCGTGTGCATGGGAAGTGGGCCCTTGCAGCAACTGATTGCCGACGCAGGTGAGGCGTCGTCGAACATTCACCTCATTCCACCGGTGGCGCCTGACGAAGTCCTGGCCTATACGCAGGCGGCCAATGTCGGGCTCTGCCTGACCGAGAATTCCTGCCTGTCGTACTACTATTCGTTGCCGAACAAGCTCTTCGAGTACCTCCATGCGGGCCTGCCAGTCATCGTGTCACCCCTTTTCGAGCAGGAAAAGCTGGTGCGCGAGTACGGCTGCGGGTGGGTCGCGCCCGACGACGACGCAGCTTTCCTGCACCTCCTGCAATCGATAGATCGGCTTGCCATCGCGCAACGTCGAACTGGCGTCGCTTCCGCTCGGGCCGGCTTGCGCTGGCAGGACGAAGAGCAACGCCTGATTGCCACCTACAAGGACTTCGTTGTTGTCTGACGCGGGGGCGATCTGGTATGTGCATCCCTACGCGGGAGGCCCTGGCGTCGGTCGTTATGATCGTCCGTATCATCTGGCAAGGCACTGGGCCAGGCTGGGGACGCCGAGCGTCATCCTCAGCCCCTCCTTTCATCATTTGCTCGATGTTCCGCGCAGGCCAGGCATCGAGGAAATGGAGGGGGTGCGCTACGAATTCCTGCGCAGTCCGCACTATGGCGGCAACGGGCTCGGACGGGTTGTCAACATGGCGGCGTTCACTGCGCAACTGGCGTACCATGGGACGGATCTCGCGCGGCAACACGGCCGGCCGGCGATGATCATCTCTTCCTCACCCCACCCCTATGCCTTCCTTGCGGTCCGCCATCTCGCGCGGCGTTTCAGTGCCCACAGCGTATTCGAGGTGCGGGACCTGTGGCCGCTGAGCCTGGTTGAACTGGCCGGAGTGCCTCCATCACACCCGATGGTACGGATGACTGGCTGGCTGGAGCGCTATGCTTACCGCCATGCCGATTCAGTCGTATCGCTCCTGCCCCTGGCCCGACAACACATGTTGCCCCTGGGCTTGGACGAGAGGCGCTGGCACTACATTCCCAATGGTGTTGAGCCACAGGGGTGGGACCTGCAAACCGGGATGGGAGATTGCGCCGCTCTGGCACGGTGTTGGCGGGAAGCCGGCCGTACCGTGGTGGTGTATGCTGGCGCACTGGGCCGGCCCAATCATGTCGAATCACTGGTGCGCGCAGTCGCGCTGCTCGATGCCGCGGGAGAGGTCGACGTCGGGGTGATCATCGTAGGGCGCGGCGACCTCCAGGTCGAACTGCGCGAACTCGTCGCCACCCTGGGTCTGGGCGGCAGGGTGGCGATCTTCGACCAGATTGCCAAGAGTGCAGTACAAGGTCTCTTGCGGGAGGCGAGCGCGGGCTACATTTCGCTCAGACCGGAGCCGCTCTTCCGCTTTGGTGTAAGTCCGAACAAGCTCTTCGATTACATGCTGGCGTCGTTGCCCGTGATCTTTGCGGTGCGTGCAGGCAACGACCCTGTGGTTGAGGCGGCTTGTGGTGTCTCCACCGATCCTGGCGATCCCCGGGCGATCGCCAGGGCGATCGCCTCCATCGCGGCCGAGTCTGAAGTCCGGCGCCGGGAAATGGGCGAGCGCGGCCGGACCTATGTCCTGGAGAGGCACGGTTACGACAAGCTGGCACAGGCTTACCTTGACTTGCTGGGGCCAGCATGAAGGTGGCAGTGAGCGGTGCCAGCGGGTATGTTGGACAGGCTTTGCTCATGCTCCTGGCCCGGCAAGGCGCGTCAACGCTTGCGCTGGCTCGCAGCAAGCCGTTGCTGCCTGCTTTGGACGGTGTGCGCTGGTTGCTCTGCGCGGACGGCGAGCCGTCCGCAAGTCAGCTCGTCGGCATCGATGCGGTGGTGCATCTGGCAGGCCGGGCCCATACCAGGGTTGCGTTCGCAAACGGCCGCGATCTGTTCGACGGGGCCAACCACCGTCTTGCCGTCCGGATGGCCTTGGCCGCGCAGCGGGCGGGTGTCGGACGTTTCGTTTTTGTCAGCACGCTCGGTGTTCATGGGAACTGGTCTGACAGCGCCGTGCGGGAGGATTCACCGATACGGGCGGAAACCCCTTACGCACGCTCCAAATGGGCTGCCGAACAGGCTCTGCTGCGGAGTTCCGAGGCTTCCGGCATGGACTTGTGCATCGTTCGACCGCCCATGGTTTATGGTCCGCGCTGCCCGGGGAATTTCACTCGCCTGCTCAAGCTGGTGAGAATGGCCTGCCCTCTGCCCTTCGCTTCGGTGAATGCACAGCGATCATTCGTTTACGTGGAGAACCTCGCCTCGTTCCTTGTCCATTGTGCGGAGCATGTTCGAGGGCGACAGACTTTCGTGATCGGCGATGGCTCGGACTGGGAGCTGCCGCAGCTCATCCGGACCATCGGCGCAGCCCTGGACGTACCCGTTCGCTTGTTTCCCTTCCCGCTGCCGGTGCTGCGGCTGGCCGCGCAGGCGGCAGGGCGTCAACGTGAGATCGACAGTCTGACGCGTTCGATGACGGTGGACTGGGCGCATGTCAGAAACGGCACTTCCTGGCGGCCACCGATTCCGGCAGTCGATGCCTTGCAAGCAGCCCTCAAGTCCGATGTCTTCTGAAGCGTCAGCGATTCGGAGGCGGTGGGGTCGGGCAGACTGGCTACGGGCGGCGTTCCTGATGGCCGGGCTGGTGTTTCTTTTTCTGTCCGCAACGTGGCCAGCACATGGCTTGGTGGCGGTAATCCTGGTTGTGCCGGCCGTATGGCGGAATAGGGCGCACCTTCTCGCGAGTCTGGCTCCAGCGATGGACATGCCGGCACCCCTGATCGGTGCTTTACTCGCGGTAGCGGTGGCGATCCCGTCTTGCTTCCTGTTGGCGCAACCAGTCCTTGACCTCGAGCAGAAGTCAGGCTGCCGCTTTGCCGTCGACGCTTGACAGGAAATGGTAGCCTATCGTCCGGACATTGACGGCTTGCGCGCGCTGGCAGTGCTGCCGGTGGTCCTGTTTCATGCCGGCGTCCCGGGTTTTGGCGGCGGCTTTACCGGCGTGGACATCTTTTTCGTGATCTCCGGCTATCTGCTTACCGGGATACTGCGGGGGGAACTGGCGCGCGGGCAGTTTAGCCTGGCGGGCTTTTACGTACGGCGGGCTCGCCGAATACTGCCCGCGCTTGCCACGGTTGTCCTTGTTTGTGCCGTGGTCGGGTTTTACCTGCTGGCACCCGATCATTATGCGCAATTCGGCCATGCCGTGCGTTCCGTCGCAACGATCACTGCCAACAATCATTTTTCCGCGATACAGGCGGACTACTGGAACCAGACCCTTCTGGCCGAGCAGCCCTTGCTGCATACGTGGTCCCTGGCCGTCGAAGAACAGTTTTACCTGGGACTACCCCTTATGCTCTGGAGCATGCATGCAATCTTCGCACGCGCTGGGCGCAGCCCTGATTCGTCGCTTACCCTGACGCTAGCGTCTCTTGGTGGCGTCGCGATTGCCTCGCTGGCCTGTGCCCAGTGGCTGTTGACGAGTGACCCCGGCGGTGCCTTCTTTCTCCTGCCGTCGCGGGCATGGGAACTGTTGGCCGGCTGCCTGCTCGCTGTCCATAGCGAGCATCAGCAAGTACTGACCAAGGGATTTCCAGGCCAAGGCATCGCGGGCGCAGCCGGGTTGGTCATGGTTGTTGTCGCCATCGTCCTTTTTGATGAGCAGATGACGTTTCCCGGGATTGCTGCCCTTGTTCCCTGCGTCGGAGCTGCGCTCATCATCTACGCTGGAATCCCGTCTGCTCAGCCAGCAAGCGCGGTATCGCGTCTGTTGGCCAGCCGTCCGTTGCTCCTTGTCGGGCTGATTTCCTATTCGCTTTACCTCTGGCATTGGCCCGTGCTGGTTTTCGCCCGTTCCCTGGGGTGGCAGGCATGGTCATTGCCGCCTCTTCCCATGATTGTCCAACTACTTGCCATGCTGCTTCTGGCGTGGACCTCATGGCGCTTTGTCGAGAAACCGTTCCGCCGGGGCAAAGATACGGCCGTGGCGCAGCGGAGGGTCCTTATCGTGGCGGTAGTGGTCCTTGGCGTCGGATGGGGTATCGGCAAACTGGCGATCATGATTGGCCGTCACAATGAGCCGCTTGCCCAGGTGCAACCTCCTGTCATGAAACGTTTGTCCGCCGAAATGGTGGCGACGCCCGGCGCCCGTTGCGAAGGCTCCAGCAGGACCAGTGCAATACGTCGGGATGGGGGAGGCTGTCTGCTCGGTGGTCGCGGTACGGATGCCCCGGCCTTCGCACTGGTCGGCGATTCGCACGCGCGGATGTACACCGAAGCAATCGAGGTCCTTGGCCGGGAAACCGGTCTGCCTGTACTGCTGCTGGCAAGGTCGAGCTGCGTGCCCGTTTTGGGACTGCGACCGCCCACGCGGCCCGAATGCACAGAACTCACGGAAGCTACGTTCGACTACCTTGTTCGGTCGCCGGTCAGGCACGTGGTTCTGGCGGGGTACTGGGTCGATATCGCGTCTGCCGGGAGGCGCGATGCTTTTGCATCCTTTCTCGATCGGACGGTGGGGGTGTTGATAGGCGCCGGGAAGCGCGTCTACCTGATGCAGGATGTTCCCGAACTTGCGGATGATCTGGTCGGGCAAAAAGCAGCGATCAAAAGCATTGGCGCGGGCGGTTCGGCAGTGTACGGGCCAACCCTTGCGGAGCACGAGACCGTTCAGGGGGCGGTGAACGAGGTGCTGCGGTCGGTCGCCCGCAAGTACGGGGCATTGCTGCTGGACCCGGCGGAAGTATTGTGCCGGAGTGCCGACGGCTGCATTGTCGCCGACCGGAACCGTACCCTCTATCGTGACAGGCATCACCTCACCGACGCGGCTGCGATCGAGCTGCGCAGTGTTTTCCGGCCCCTTGCCGACGAAGCCGCGAGGTAACGATAGACGACAGGCCGCGTCTTCGGACGCTCGGCAATCACGGGATCTCGGCGAGTGGATGCTTGCCTTCAGGCCTTGTTACCACAGGAGAGTGACCTGTGCAGAGCGGTCCGCAGTCTTCCATGGGTCGCCCAACTGTTGCCCTATCATGCCGCGACGCAGCGCACCCCGCTTTCGCTCAGCACATAACAGGCTCCGGTGGCAGGGCACTGCGCCTCACCCTCGCCGCTCAGTGGCAGATCGAGGCGCTCGCCATGCTGGCTGATCCAGCCAATCTGCCTGGCCGGTACCCCGGCCATCAACGCGTAGGCAGGCACATCGCGGTTGACCACCGCCCCGGCTGCCACGAAGGCAAATTCGCCTACGGTGACGCCGCAGACGATGGTGCAGTTGGCGCCGAGGGTGGCGCCGCGTCTGACCAGAGTGTCCCGATACTCATGTTTGCGCGACACATGGCTGCGCGGATTGTAGACATTGGTGAATACCATGCTCGGACCACAGAAGACGTCATCCTCGAGGGTTACGTTGTCGTACACCGAAACATTGTTCTGGATCTTGACGTTGTTGCCGATGATCACCTTGTTGCCGACAAAGACGTTTTGACCGAGCGAGCAGTCACTGCCGATGCATGCCTGAGCGCAAACATGCACCCACTGCCAGATGCGGGTGTTCTCGCCGATTGTGGCTCCATTGTCGATGATCGCCGTTGAATCTGCAGTGAAACGGTTCATGAAGGCCTCGGGTTCAGTAAAGGTTTTGGGAAACTTTTCTTGCCAGTGCGCAGGCGGTTGTCCATTTTCCGCCGAAAACGCTGAGCAGGGCGCCTTCTCGGTGCAGGGCGTACTCGCGGGTTGCCTGCGCGGGGTTGGCTGCCGAGTGCAGTAGCGGTCGGACCCCGGCAAAAACCCCGCATACCCGTCCAGCATCGTCGTCATGCGGGAAGTAATGCCGAATCACGGCCAGCAGATACTCCCGTTCGTTGTCCTCGCAGACCACTGGCGCTTCGAGCTCCTGGCGAACTTCGGTGGTGCCAACCAGGGTTCGGCCCTGCCATGGGAGAACGAAAACGATGCGCGGTTCGGCAGGAACCTCCAGCAGGTATGCTTGCGGGCAGGGACGATCGAGAACGAGGTGGCTGCCGCGCACGAGATCGAGGCGGTAGGGCGAGGCAATGCCGCTGTTGGCGAGCAGCCGTTCCGCCCAGGGGCCGCAGACATTGATCAGTCGTTCATGCTGGCGCGCAGTACCGTCGGTGAAGCTGATCCGGCCGCTGCGGTCCACCTTCAGCACCTCGCACCCCTCGTGCAGGAGGGCACCGGCTTCCCGGGCCTGTTGCGCGACCCAGAGGCCCAGTGCCTGATCGTCCATCTGGCCGTCGAAGAAGCTGTAGCCGCCACGCAGGTCAGCGCTGCGCAATGCGGGGTCCTGTTCGCTGATCTGCGTTGCCGTATGCCAGCGTGCGGCCGGCAGTTGCGTCTTGCCGGCCAGCGAATCGTAGAGGAACAGTCCCGCGCGGATCAGCCAGCGTGAGCGGCGACCGCCGCGGTAAATGGGCATCAGCAGACGCAGGGGGCGGGTGAGCTCGGGCACACGTGCCAGCCAGTCGTCACGTTCGCGCAGGGCTTCACGGACAAGGCGGAATTCAAGATTCTCGAGGTAACGCAGCCCGCCATGCAGCAGCTTGGAGGAGCGCGAGCTGGTTGCGGCCATCAGCTGGTGGCGCTCGTAGAGCTCTACCGAGTGTCCCTGCTGCTGCAGCATCCAGGCGCAGCACAGGCCATTGATGCCGCCACCAACGATACCGATATCCATCTTGTCGCCCGGGCCGGATCAGTATTCGAGGGGCAAGGCGATCTCGCGCCCATCACGGGCGGACAGGTAGGCGGCGATCAGAACCTCGAGCGATTTCAGACCTTCGCGCCCGTCGACCTCTGGCTCCGCATTCCCCCGCAGGACGTCAACCACATTGCGGTAATACAGCGGGTGCCCGAAACCATATACCGAGGTGGTCTCGTAGTTGGCGTTCTTGATGTTGGCGTCGTAGTCCCGCTGGTCGGCAAAGTCCCAGACCTGGATGTCGTTCACGGCGACACCGCCGATACGCACGGTGCCCTTCTCGCCGAGGATGGTGATCGATCCTTCGAGATTCTTCGGGTAGGTGAGCATGGTCACGCTCATCGAACCGAGTGCCCCGCTGCGCCAGCGGATGTTGAGCACGCCGCTGTCTTCCACCTGGATGTCCCGCGCCAGCGTCGCCGTCATGGCGGTGACACTGGCCACCGGGCCGACCAGCCAGTCGACCAGATCGACATAGTGACTGGCCTGGTTCATGAACGCGCCGCCATCGAGTTCCCAGGTGCCCCGCCACTTGGCCGAATCGTAATACTCCTGCGGCCGCGACCAGAAAACGTTGATGCTGACCATGTAGACCTTGCCGAAGCGCTTTTCGTCAAACGCCCGCTTGAGCATCTGCAACGTCGAGTTGCGCCGGTTCTGTTTGACCACGAGCAGACGGACATTCGCCTGGTCGCAGGCCTTGACCATGCGTACGCCATCCTGCCAGCGGGTGGCCATCGGCTTTTCCGTTACCACATTGAGGCCGTATGAGGCGGCGAGCACCGCCTGATCGGGATGCAGTCCGCTCGGTGTGCACAGCGCGACCACGTCGAGTTCTTCATTGCGCAGCATGTCTTCCATGCGCGCATACCCCTTGACCGAATACTTCTCCTGGTGTACCTGCAGGGCGGCACGATCGTTATCACACACGGCGACCAGTTCAAGATCACCGGAATGTGCTTCGATCGATCCGAAATGATTCTTCGCGATGCGCCCACAGCCAACCAGGCCGACGCGGATCCGGCGCCCTTGAACCGTCTTGAACATCTCTTGCCCTTCCTGTTGCAGTTGATCGAAATCATTGAGGAAAAATCGCATCATGCGATTGGCGTCGCATTGTCCTGCGGCTCTTGGTGATCGAGTCGTAATGAGGAGGTCGCGGTCCAGAAAAATGAACCTTCCGCGCGGGCCTTTTCTGTCACGGGTGGCTCGCCTGGCTTGGCAGGATTCTGGGCGGGCTCACCCGGCGTGGCGTCCCGGCCGCGGCCGGCAAAAAGCACTGCTCGCCGGGCTACTGTCCAGCGACCACTCCATGCTGCCTTCAATTCCTCACCGGAGATGCCAGTAGAAACCCTGGATGATACCTTCGTGGGTCGGGCTGTTCAAGGATATCCATCGTTCGGGGAGCGGATCAGCCACCACCGCCCCTGATTTGTCGTTGGGCCGTCAGGGCTCGCCGGTGATACCTAAGGATGCTGCGGGCTCAAGAAACCCTTTCCTTGAGCAGGGCGATCAGGTATTCGCCGTAGCCGCTCTTGGTCAACGGTTGAGCCAGCGTTTCGAGTTGTTCGGCGGTGATCCAGTGGTGACGGAAAGCGATTTCTTCGGGGCAGGCGACCTTGAGGCCCTGGCGGTGCTCGATGGTGGCAATGAACTGTCCTGCTCCCAGCAGGCTTTCGTGTGTTCCGGTGTCGAGCCAGGCATAGCCGCGACCCATCAACTCTACCTGGAGTCGGTCCTGCACGAGGTAGAGGCGGGTGAGATCGATGATTTCCAGCTCACCTCGTGGTGATGGTTTGAGGCTCTTGGCCAGGTCTACCACCTGATTGTCGTAGAAGTAGAGACCGGTCACGGCGAAGTTGGACTTCGGGGCTTTGGGCTTTTCCTCCAGGCTGAGTACTCTGCCGCGAGCGTCGAACTCCGCGACGCCATAACGCTCGGGGTCATGGACGTGGTAGGCAAAGATGCTGCTCCCCTGGGCGCGGTCGTTTGCCCGTGCAAGGAGTTGCTGGAAGCTGTGGCCGTAGAAGATGTTGTCTCCGAGCACCAGGGCCGAGGGCTGGTTGGCCAGAAACTGCTCGCCGATAATGAAAGCTTGAGGGAGTCCATCGGGGCTATGCTGAACGGCGTAGCTCAGGTCGAGGCCCCAACTCGATCCGTCGCCCAGCAGTTGTGCGAAGCGCGGCGTGTCCTGGGGCGTGGAGATGATCAGGATTTCACGGATTCCCGCCAGCATCAGCGTGCTCAGCGGGTAGTAGATCATTGGTTTGTCGAATACCGGCAATAGCTGTTTGCTGATCGCCAGGGTGGCGGGATGCAGGCGGGTGCCCGAGCCTCCGGCCAGAATGATGCCCTTGCGTTTCATGAAGAAGTCTCCAAGCAACAGGATTTTCGTGAGTTTAAGGCCTTTTGACCGTGGTGCGGGCAGGTTGGCCGTGCGCCGCCGGGTGCTGCCGTCGTCACGCGGCACTCTCTCGGAACCTCGGCTTCGAGCTGCGGTACCATCCGTTACTGGCGTTTGTCTGGCGCCATCGATCGGCGAGAGGTGATTGGCAAATGGCGTGGCATCCCGAACAATACCTAAAATTTGATGACGCTCGCCGCCGGCCGGCAGTCGATCTCCTGTCGCGGCTGGACGGTTTCCCGGCGAGCTGCATCGTCGATCTCGGTTGCGGCCCCGGCAACGTCACGCAGTTGCTGGCGGAGCGCTGGCCGGGTGCCCGGCTGATCGGTATTGATAGCGATGCGGTCATGCTGGCCAGAGCGGCGGCGACGGCTCCGAGCATCACCTGGCAGCGGGCCGACATCGCCAGTTGGCAGGCCAGTACCCCGCCTGATGTGATTTTCTCGAACGCCGCGCTGCACTGGCTGGACGATCATCAGCAACTGTTCCCTCGGCTGTTTCGGCAATTGGGTGCGGGTGGCGTGCTGGCGGTTCAGATGCCGGCGAATTTCAGCGCGCCGTCGCATCGCATCCTGCGCGAACTGGCGGGAGAGCCCGCCTGGCGGGAGTTGCTCAGCGGGGTGCGCATGGGGAGCGTTCTGTCGCCGGCCGCCTATCGCAACCTGCTGATGCCGGGTTGCCGCCAACTCGATCTATGGGAAACCACCTATTGGCAGATGCTCGCTGGGGACGATGCAATCAGCGAATGGATGAAAGGGACAACCCTGGTACCCTACCTGACACGGCTGGACAGGCCGGCGGCAGAGGCATTCCTGGCGATCTATCGGGCACGCCTCAAGGTGGCTTATCCGCCGACGGCGGATGGGCAGACGCTGTTTCCTTTCAAGCGCCTGTTCCTGGTCGCCCAGCGCTGAAGGTTGATGGTGGGCATCGATTACTCGCTGGCGATCGGCCTGTCGGTCGCCGCCCTTTTTGCGGGGTTCATTGATGCCGTGGTCGGCGGCGGCGGCCTGATCCAGATCCCGGCGCTGTTCAATGCGTTGCCGGGCGAGCTGCCGGCAACCATCTTTGGCACCAACAAGTTCTCCAGCGTCTTCGGAACAAGCAGCGCGGCCTGGCGCTATGCACGTCGGGTCGAGATGCCCTGGCGGACCACGCTGCCCGCCGCTCTGGCCGCCTTTGCCTGTTCCTACCTCGGCGCCCTGGCGGTTGCCTGGCTGCCACCGGCCGTGCTGCGCCCGCTGATCCTCCTGTTGCTGATCGGCGCGGCGGCATACACTTTTGTGCGGCGCGACTTTGGGGGGTTGCATAGACCACAACACAAGGGGCGGCGGGAATTCGTCTATGCTCTGATACTCGGCGGGGTGATCGGTTTTTACGATGGTTTCTTCGGTCCGGGGACGGGCAGTTTCCTGATCTTCCTGTTCATCCGCTTCTTTGGCTTCGATTTCCTGCACGCCTCGGCGGCTGCCAAAGTGGTCAACGTCGCGACCAATCTGGCTGCCCTGGGTTTCTTCATCCCGCACGGTCATTTTCTCCCGTTGCTGGCCGTGCTGATGGCCGGCTGCAATGTGTTCGGCTCCTTTCTCGGTACGCACCTTGCCCTGCGCCATGGAAGTGCTTTCGTGAGGCGGGTCTTTTTGTGTGTGGTGAGCCTGTTTATCGTCAAATTCGCATACGATACCTTCTTTTAGGCTTGTCTCGCACTGCCCATGGCCGCACAATGGGCAGCTGACGCAGGGCGGTCGATCCAGGCGTCAATCCAGAAAAACCATGTCGGGAGGAACCATGAGGGTCAAGTTATCGATAGCCATGCTGCTGGCTGTTCTGGGCGCGGCGCTTGGCACCAGCGCACAGGCGGATATCAATGTGGGCGTCACGCTTTCCGCTACGGGGCCGGCGGCTTCGCTGGGCATCCCCGAGAAGAATACCTTTGCCTTGTTGCCGGTGACCATTGCCGGCCAGAAGGTCAACTACCTCGTGCTCGATGATGCTTCCGATACGACCACGGCGGTGAAGAACACCCGCAAGCTGATCGCCGAGCACAAGGTGGACCTGGTGATCGGTTCGACGACCAGTCCCAACTCGTTGGCGATGATCGACGTGGTCGCTGAAGCGGAGACGCCGATGATCGCGATGGCGGCCTCGGCGCGGATCATCGAACCGATGGACGCCAAACGTGCATGGGTTTTCAAGACGCCGCAGAACGACGCGCAGATGGCCACGGCGATCGTTCAGCACATGAGCAACAACAACGTCAAGACGGTGGCCTACATTGGTTTTGCCGACGCCTATGGTGAAGGCTGGTGGAACGAGTTTTCGAAGATCGCCGAGTTGCGCAAGATTCAGGTCGTCGCCAACGAACGCTTCAATCGCGCCGACACCTCGGTGACCGGTCAGGTACTGAAGATCCTTGCGGCGAGACCGGACGCCGTTCTGGTGGGTGGAGCCGGAACCCCCGCTGCACTGCCGCAGAAGTCGTTGAAAGAAAAGGGTTACAAGGGACTGCTCTACCAGACGCACGGGGTGGCCAACGCGGATTTCCTGCGTGTGTGCGGCAAGGATTGTGAGGGAACCTACCTGCCGGCCGGCCCGGTGCTGGTGGCGGCTCAACTGCCGGAGAGCAACCCGATCAAGAAGGCGGCGCTCGAATACGTCAACAAGTATGAGGCAGTCAATGGCAGGAGCAGTGTCTCGACGTTCGGCGCGCACGCCTGGGATGCCAGCAAGTTGCTGGCGAGCGCCGCCCCCGAGGCGCTGAAGAAGGCGCAAGCCGGTACGCCGGAGTTCCGCAGGGCGCTGCGCGATGCCCTGGAGAAAACGACCAACCTCACCGTTGCGCATGGTGTGTTCAACATGAGTCCGCAGGATCATCTCGGTTTTGACCAGCGCGCTCGTGTGATGGTCAAGATCGAAGGGGGCACCTGGAAGCTGGTGCAGTAGGGATTACGGCGCGCCGGCGGGCGCACCGCCTGGCTACGCCTGGTTGCCAACGCGCGCGGCGGGGGATATGCACCCAACTCGCTGGCGGCATGCAGGACCAGCGCTCCGGCGACGTGCAGTCAGCCTTGCAGCGGACGGCGTTGCGACTGGGAAGTGTTGATGGATTTGCAGATTGCATTGCTGCTCGGCCAGGATGGTGTCACCAACGGCGCCATCTACGCACTGCTGGCGCTGGCCCTGGTACTGGTTTTCGCGGTCACGCGAGTGATCTTCATTCCGCAGGGCGAGTTCGTCGCCCTCGGCGCCCTCAGCCTGGCCAGTCTGCAGGCCGACCGACTGCCGGGCACCGTCTGGCTGCTTCTGGCGATGGGTGCCCTGATCGCACTGATTGATGGGTCGACGGCGCTGCGCGAAAGACGCTACCGACGGTTGCCGCTCATCCTGCTGGTCAATTGTGGAGCGCCGCTGCTCCTTGCCGCGACCTTGCTGGCCGTCTCGTCGGCCGGTCTGCCTTTGCCGGTGCAGGTTTTGCTCGCTTTGATGCTGGTGGTGCCGCTCGGACCGATGCTCTATCGTCTGGCCTATCAGCCGGTCGCAGAAGCGTCGGTGCTCGTACTGCTGATCGTCTCCGTTGCCGTTCATGTCACGCTCATCGGGCTCGGGTTGTTTTTCTTCGGCGCCGAGGGGTCGCGCACTCCGGCGTTCACCGACGTCAGCTTCGAGGTCGGTGATACCACCTTGCAGGGGCAGACGGTGTTGGTGTTGGTGGCCAGCGTGCTGCTCATCGTCGGCCTCTATTTTTTCTTCGAGCGGACGCTTTACGGCAAGGCCTTGCGCGCCACGGCGATGAACCGCACCGGTGCGCGCCTGATGGGCATCTCCGCCAACCTGGCCGGAATGCTGTCCTTCACGCTGGCGGCAGCGATCGGAGCGTTCTCCGGTATCCTGATCTCGCCGATCACCACCATCTACTACGACTCGGGTTTCCTGATCGGTCTGAAGGGTTTCGTCGGCGCCATCATCGGTGGCCTGGCCAGTTATCCGGTGGCCGCCGCCGGCGCCGTCCTGGTCGGCCTCCTGGAATCGTATTCGTCTTTCTGGGCCAGTGCCTTCAAGGAGGTGATCGTGTTTACCCTGATCATTCCGGTACTGCTCTGGCGATCGCTCAAGACTCAGCATGTGGAGGAGGGATGAAGCGCAGCGCCTGGTCGACCCTTCTGCTTCTGCTTTTCGTTGGCGCGCTGGTCGTGGCGCCGTTGGTGTTGCCCGAGTTCCACATCACGTTGCTGAACTACATCGGCCTCTACGCCATCGTCGCCCTTGGCCTGGTGATGCTCACCGGGGTCGGCGGACTCACCTCCTTCGGGCAGGCCGCTTTCGCTGGCCTGGGCGCTTACGCTTCGGCCTACCTGACCACCGCCTATGGGGTTTCGCCGTGGCTGACGCTGCCCACCGGTTTGCTGGTCACCGCCGTGGTCGCGCTGACGCTTGGCCTGGTCACCCTGCGCCTGTCAGGGCACTTCCTGCCGCTGGGCACGATTGCCTGGGGGATCAGCCTGTACTATCTGTTCGGCAACCTGGACGCGTTGGGTGGCCACACCGGAATCACCGGCATTCCTCCGCTGCATGTCCTCGACCGCGAAATCAGATCCGGCCGCGAGTTCTTCTACCTGATCTGGGCCGTCCTGCTGGTTCTCATTCTCGCGACGCGCAACCTGCTGGATTCGCGCGAGGGGCGGGCCATACGGGCTCTCAAGGGCGGGTCGGTGATGGCTGAAGCCATGGGGGTTCATACGCCACGTTCGAAGATCGTGGTGTTTACCGTGGCGGCGCTCTACGCAGGTGTCTCGGGCTGGTTGTATGCGCACCTGCAACGCTTCGTCAACCCGACGCCCTTTTCCCTGACCCAGGGCATCGAGTACCTGTTCATGGCGGTGGTGGGTGGTGTTTCGCATGTCTGGGGCGCGATCCTCGGTGCCGGCCTGATCACCGTTCTCAGGCAATGGCTGCAGGACTGGTTGCCGAGATTGCTCGGCGAAAGCGGAAACTTCGAGATGATCGTCTTCGGATTGCTGATGATCCTCGTTCTGCAGCGCGCGCGCGACGGGATCTGGCCGATGCTGCAGCGTTTTTTCCCGCAGCGGGTGGTACGCGCCCGTACCGAAGGCGTGGCAAGCCTGGCGAGACGGCCACGTCCGGAGCCGGGCTCGATTTTGCTCGAGGTGACCGACGCCAGCAAGCATTTTGGCGGTCTCGTGGCAAACGACCGGGTGAGTTTCAGGGTCCGCGCGAGCGAGATCATGGCCCTGATCGGCCCGAATGGTGCCGGCAAGAGCACCCTGTTCAACGGTGTTTCCGGGGTCGACCCCTTGACTTCAGGTAGCGTAAGCTTTCGTGGCGAACGCGTCGAGTCGCTGCCGGCGCGCCACATTGCACGGCTTGGCATGAGCCGGACCTTTCAACACGTGCGTCTCCTGCCGGCGATGAGCGTGATCGAAAACGTTGCCATCGGCGCTCACTTGCGTGGTCGCAAGAGCTTCATCGCGGCTGCCTGCCGGGCTGACCGCGAAGAGGACGCCCGTCTGCTGCACGAAGCCGCAATGCAGATCGAGCGCTGTGGTTTGCACGAGCAGATGTACGAGGCGGCCGGTAGCCTGCCACTCGGCAAGCAGCGGCTGGTCGAGATAGCCCGCGCGCTGGCTGCCGATCCCTGCCTGCTCTTGCTCGACGAGCCGGCCGCCGGTCTGCGCTACCTGGAAAAGCAGGCACTCGCCGACCTTTTGCGCCGCTTGCGTGGTGAAGGAATCGGCATCCTTCTGGTCGAGCATGACATGGATTTCGTGATGGGACTGGCCGACCGAGTGCTCGTCATGGAGTTCGGCCGCAAGCTGGCAGCCGGCCTGCCGGAGGAGATTCAGCGTAATCCCGCCGTGGTCGAGGCCTATCTCGGAGGAGTCGAATGAGCCGACGGGCGGACGCCGACGAGCGGTCCGTGGTGCTCGAAGTGAGCAACCTGTCGGTCAGCTATGGCAAGGTCGAAGCGTTGCACGGGGTGACTTTGCGCGTCCATCGGGGCGAGATCGTTACCGTCATCGGCCCGAACGGTGCCGGCAAGACCACCCTGCTGTCGGCCCTGATCGGACTCCTGCCGATACGCGGTGAGGTGGCCTACCTTGGCGAGCGGCAGCGCGCCGGTCGCAGCGTTGAGCAACTGGTACGCCAGGGAATGACCCTGGTACCCGAGAAACGCGAGCTGTTTGCCGAAATGAGCGTGGCGGACAATCTCCTGCTGGGCGCTTTCGACCGCTATCGCGCCGGCCATCGTGACGAACTGGAAACGATGGATCAGGTATTCGACATCTTCCCGCGCCTGATGGAACGACGCGAGCAGATGGCCGGTACGCTCTCCGGCGGCGAAAGGCAGATGTTGGCCATGGGTCGGGCACTGATGGCCAAGCCCCGGCTGCTGCTGCTCGACGAACCCAGCCTGGGACTGGCGCCGCTGATCATCAGGGAGATCTTCCGCACCGTGGCCCAGTTGAAAAAGACCGGTGTGGCGATCCTGCTGGTCGAGCAGAATGCACGCGCCGCCCTGCAGGTCGCCGACTATGCCTATGTTCTGGAGACTGGCGACCTCTCGCTGCAAGGGCCGAGTGACGAACTGTCCACCGACCGACGGGTGATCGACAGCTACCTCGGCCTGGGCGGACGAAGGTAGCTGCCGCGCAGGCGGCATCGCCGATCGATCAGCAAAGCCATTGCCGGTGACCCTCGCCCAGTGGCGACAGCCGCTGCGCCGGTCGCACTTCGGTGCGCGTCACCTGCTGCAGTTCGAGTCCCCACAGGCTCATTGCCTCGGCGATGACGATCGCCTCGCCGCCGTTCAGGCAGCCGTCGGCATTGACGATGTCGACGATGGCGCCGAGCGCCTGCTGCTGCAGTTCGGGTGAGCGGATATCCTCGAGCAGGTGATCGATCAGTTCACGATCGAGTTCGATCTGCCCGATGTTTGGCGCCTTCGCACACTGCAGCAGGTCGTTGCAGAATTCGTGGATGACCCGATCGAGAGTGGCGGGGGCAATGTGCAGCCGGTCACAGATGCCGTGCCTGGTCAGTGACTCGATTTCGCTGTTGTCAAGCGCACCATCGGCGAGCAGCGCCAGGGCGACGACGCGTGACATGGCTTCAGTACTGTCGGTGGTGTAATGTCGCATGTGTGTTTCTCCTTGTGTCGTTCGGTTCGGTCGTTTGCCGGCCACTCCTGGCTGACGACCGGGACTATGGGGGTGCTGCCGAATAAAGTCCAATGAGATATAATCAACTGACCCATTTGTTGAAGCTTATATATGCCGCGGCGCAGGATCACTTTTCGACAACTCGAAACCTTTGCTGCGGTTGTCCGCCATCGAAGCTTTTCCAAGGCAGCCGAAGCCCTGCATTTGACTCAGCCGGCGGTTTCGCTGCAGATCAGGCAGATAGTTGACTTGCTTGATCTGCCGCTCTTCGAGCAGCGAGGTCGCGAGCTGGCCTTGACCGAGGCGGGGGAGGAAATGCTGAAGACGTCGAGTGCCTTGGACGACGTCTGGACAAGCTTCGAGGCAGCCATCGCCGATCTGAAAGGTCTGAAGCGTGGCCGGCTGCGCGTCGCACTGGTGACAACTGCCAAGTACTTTCTGCCGCGCATGCTGGGGGATTTCTGTCGCCGCTATCCCGAGATCCTGGTTGAACTGGAGGTGGCCGATCGCGAGCATGTGCTTGCCCGCATGCGTACCAACACCGACGATCTCTACATCATGCTCTACCCGCCGGAAGACTTGGAGGTCACCACCCATCCCCTGCTTGACAACGAGTTGGTGGTGATCGCTCCGGAAGACCATTGGGCGGCTGGGCGCCAAATCGAGCTTGCTGCGCTGAGCAGCGAGCGCTTCATTCTGCGCGAACCAGGTTCCGGTTCGCGCCGGACGGTTGACCGCCACCTCGCGCGGGTGGGCGTCAAGCTCGACATCAAGCTGACGGTGAGCAGCAACGAAGCGATCCGCGAGTTGGTGGCCAGCGGGGTTGGCCTGGCGGTGTTGTCGCGCCAGGCCCTGCTGGCCGATCCGGCGCAGCAGGGCCTGTGCATTCTGGAGGTTGCCGGTTTCCCGTTGCGCCAACCGTGGCTGGTGGTACACCTGCGGTCGAAGCTGCTGTCTCTACCGGCGAAGGCGTTTCTCACCGAACTGCAACAATGGGTAGCGGCGCAGCCGCCTGACGACGTGGCCAAGGCGCCCCCTCGCGCAACGATCAAGCGGTGCGCACCCGACCGGCCGGAGGCCGGGCACGCCGCGCGTCAGGTCTAGCTCGCGGGTTTTTCGTCGACTCGCTGCGCGGCGGCGAGTGGTACCACTGCAATCCCGTATTTGCGCGCGACGCGCTGGTAGAGTTCGCGGGCCGAAATGATCCTGGGGTTGCGCAGGTCCTTGGCCTGCGCCAGTTGAAGGAAGCGCAGGCCTTGTCTGGCGAGGGCGGCGTCCCAACCCTTGAGTTCGAGCAGGGTGAAGATGGCTTTTGCCGCATTGACCAGAAACCGAAGGTTGGGGACCCTTTCCGCGGCTTCCATGAGCAATTTGACCGATCCCTCGACATCGCCTTTGCGTGCGGCGAGAACACCGCGATTGTTGAGGTCGACGATTTCCTTTCCGACTTCAGCCAGCAGCGCCTGGCCGTCCTCGATCTTGCCTGCCTTGGCGTAGAGGCTCTCGATCCGGGCGATCGTGTTGCGATCTTCGTGGTTCTCGGCGGCTACCTGGCGGAGAATTGCCCTGGCCGGTTCTTCCTTGCCGGTTGCCAGGCAAGCCTGCGCCAGATCGAGTGTCAACTGCTGAGAGATCCGCGAGCTTCGTCCGGACTCTGTCAGCGTCGCGCTCAGCGCCAGAGCCTTTTCCACGGCTTCCTGTGCCTTCGCCGGGTTGCCGTCCCTGTCGGAACATAGGCTCTCCATGACCAGCGCCGCCATTTCTCCCGGCTTGCTGCCCCGCCAGTCGCGCCGCAGTTCTTCGGCCACCTTGCGCGCCCCATCAATCTGGCCCTGTTCGAGCATGACGCGCGACAGGTTGGTGTAGTCGTCTATGCTGCTCAGTGTCGAGCCGCGTCGACGGTCGAGTACCCTCCCGTAAGCCCTCTCGGCGGTTCGCAGGTCGTTGTTGCGCACCGCCAGGTCACCCACCAGTCGTTGCCTTGCCGCGTTCTTGGGCGATTTCGCCGCGGCTCGCAGCAGGACTTCCTGCGCGTCATCGAGTTTGCCCATTTCTTCGCGGACCTCGGCAAGGAAGTCGTAAGCTGCAGTGAACTCGGGGAAATCCTCCACCAGAGATTGTCCCAGTGCTGCCGCTTCGCCGAGCTGCTGCTGACTGCGAAAGGCGATCGCCAGCCCCATGCGGGCCCAGGGTACGACGCGCTGGGCCAGGACCTGCTCATACACTGCCTGCGCTTCGCCGTGGCGTCCCAGGACGTTCAGAATCTCGCCCTTGTAGCGCAGGAGGTCGAACAGAAATCCGCTCTCCTGTGCCAGCAGGCGGTCGCAGGCAAGCAGAGCCAGCGCATAGGCACCATTGTCCAGTTGCTCGTAGATCGGAGCAAAAAATTGCTTCCTGTATACCGCCCGAACCAGCCTGTTCCGGAGCTCGTCGCTCGTGAACGGCTTGATGAGGTAGTCGTCCGGTGCCAGTTCGGCCACCGACACAACACTATGGTAAGTTCGTTCGCTGGTGACGATGATGAAAACGGTGGCCAGTGGTACCAGATGCTGTTGACGCAGCTCATCCAGCAACTGCTGACCATCCCTTCCGTCCTCGAGCTGGTAGTCGGAGAGAATGATGTCGAAGCTGTGCGCCTTGACCTGCCGCAGGACTTCCGCAGAGCTGCCGGCGTTGTGTACCGAGGTCACGCCGATCGATGAGAGCATCAGGCGCAGCGAGCTGCGGGCATTCGGATATCGATCAATCAGCAGGGCGCGTTTGCGCTTGAACTCGTCGCCGAGTTTGTACAGCAGATCAGTGGTCGTGTCGGGTGGTTTCACGCCATCCACCTTACCGGACGTTCCCGGCCCCAGCAAGCGTTCACCGGCCGCTCCCAGGGGACGCCGCCATAAATCACCCAGCCAGGGCACCAGCCGAGTTGGCGTGCCGGGGTCCGGCCGCCTGCTGTCAGCCAGTCGGGGAGCACCTCAGGAGACCGGGCTGCGAATCAGGTAATCGAAGGCACTGAGTGCCGCCTTTGATCCCTCGCCCATGGCGATGACGATCTGCTTGTAGGGCACGGTGGTCACGTCGCCTGCTGCGAATACACCGGGTAGCGAGGTTTCGGTGCGCGCGTCGACTTCGATCTCGCCGCGCGGCGAGAGGGCCAGCGTTCCCTTGAGCCAGTCACTGTTGGGCAGCAGCCCGATCTGCACGAATACCCCTTCGAGTTCGATACGGTGACTCTCGCCGCTGGCACGGTCGGTGTAGACGAGGCCGTTGACCTTCTTGCCGTCACCCGTCACTTCGGTGGTCAGCGCCGAGGTGATCACCACGACGTTGGGCAGGCTGTAGAGCTTCTTCTGCAGCACCGCGTCGGCACGCAGGACCTGTTCGAACTCGAACAGCGTGACATGGCCGACCACCCCGGCGAGGTCGATCGCCGCCTCGACTCCCGAGTTGCCGCCACCAATGACCGCCACCCGTTTGCCCTTGAACAGCGGCCCGTCGCAATGTGGGCAATAGGCCACACCATGGCCGCGATACGCTTTTTCGCCGGGGACGTTCATCTCGCGCCAGCGTGCCCCGGTAGCGATGATCACCGTCTTGCCGCGTAGCGTCGCGCCGCTGGCCAGTCGGACCTCGTTCAGCCCGTTTTCGCCGGCCGGCAGCAGTGCTTCGGCACGCTGCAGGTTCATGATGTCCACTTCGTACTCCCTGACGTGCTGTTCGAGTCCGGCAGCAAGTTTCGGGCCGTCGGTCTCCTTGACCGAAATGAAGTTCTCGATCGCCAGAGTATCAAGCACCTGTCCGCCGAAACGTTCGCTCACCACAGCGGTGCGAATGCCCTTGCGTGCGGCGTAGATGGCGGCGGCGGCGCCGGCCGGACCACCACCGACGATCAGCACGTCGAAGGGTTCGCGTGCCGCGATCTTGTCGGCTTCGCGCTGCGCGGCTCCGCCATCGATCCTGGCGATGATCTCCTCGAGCGTCATGCGGCCCTGCCCGAAATGCTCGCCATTCAAGAGAACCGTCGGTACCCCCATGATCTGGCGCTCCGTGACCTCGTCCTGGTAGAGAGCGCCGTCGACCATCTGGTGGCTGATGCCGGGATTGAGCACCGACATCAGGTTGAGCGCCTGGACGACGTCGGGGCAGTTGTGACAGGACAGCGAAATGAACGTCTCGAAGTGAAACTTTCCCGAGATGGCGCGGATTTCGTTCAGTACGCTGGCTTCCGTCTTGGGCGGATGGCCGCCGGTCTGCAGCAGCGCGAGGATCAGCGAGGTGAACTCGTGCCCCATCGGGATGCCGGCGAAGCTGATGC
>ERZ761603.150-NODE-150-length-60207-cov-40.233159_pt1 | contig 60207 bp, 45 predicted proteins | sample MGYA00511879_ERZ761603 | MGnify/ENA primary metagenome ERZ761603 (study PRJEB28899, sample SAMN02850040) | bioreactor sludge metagenome | biome: EBPR Sludge; feature: EBPR Bioreactor; material: flocular biomat | place: Australia: Thorneside Wastwater Treatment...
GGGGGTGGGGGGTGGGGGAAGTGGGCCTTGCCTATTCTGTTGGACCATGCCCAAGAAACTGCACGAAACCGCCGCGGCCGCCTTCGCTGATCTCAAGGACCGGGGGATCATTTTCGACGGGATGACCGTGATGGTGGGCGGGTTCGGGCTCTGCGGGATTCCGGAGCAGCTCATCATCGCGCTGAGGGACACGGGGGTGAAGGGGCTGACGTGCATCAGCAACAACGCCGGCGTGGACCAGCCGACGCCCTGGGGGCTTGGGCTATTGCTGGAAACACGGCAGATCCGGAAGATGATCTCGAGCTACGTGGGCGAGAACGCGATGTTCGAGAAGCAGTACCTGGGCGGGGAGCTCGAGATCGAGTTCAACCCGCAGGGAACGCTGGCCGAGCGGATCCGTGCGGGCGGGGCGGGCATCCCCGCGTTCTTCACGGCGACGGGCGTGGGCACGATCGTGGCGGAGGGCAAGGAGACGCGTTCGTTCTATCGCCCCTATGACGACACGAGGTCGCAGAATCGCGGGGGCGAATCGCCCGGCGCGACGCGGCGGGAGTATGTCCTTGAGACCGGGCTGTACGCGGATCTCGCGCTGGTCAAGGCGGCGCGGGCCGACGAGTTCGGGAACCTCGTGTACAACAAGACGGCACGCAACTTCAACCCGATGATGGCGACGGCGGCGAAATTCGTGATCGCGGAGGTCGAGGACGTGCTGGCGGTCGGCTCGTTCGACGGTGATCGCGTCCACACGCCGGGCAACTACGTCGACCGCATCGTCAAGACGGTGAGCGTGAAGCGGATCGAACAGCGCACGGTGCTGGGCGGCGGGAAGTCCAAGGGTTGAGTCGGACGGACGCTCGGCCGCTTCATCACTTCCCGACCGATTCGGCGGCCTTAGTCGCCAGTTGATCGCAGCGCTCGTTCTCGGGGTGGCCGGCGTGGCCCTTCACCCAATGAAAGGCGAGCGTGTGCTCGGCTTTGAGCTCGTCGAGGCGTTGCCAGAGCTCGACGTTCTTCACGGGCTTCTTGTCGGCGGTGCGCCAGCCTTTGGCCTTCCACGAGGTCATCCACTCGCGGAGGCCTTTGAGCACGTACTGGGAGTCGGAATAAAGCTCGACATGGGAGGGGCGGGTGAGGGCGGTGAGCCCTTCGATGACCGCGCGGAGTTCCATGCGGTTGTTGGTGGTGGCGGGTTCGGAGCCGCTGCATTCGCGTTCGGCCCCGCTGCCGGGATGGCGGAGGATGTAGGCCCACCCGCCGGGCCCGGGATTGCCCAGGCAGGCGCCGTCGGTGTAGAGCTGCACGGTTGGTTTGGCGGCGGTCATGGTCAGAGGTCGTCGGTGGAGCGTGCGTCGCGGAGCATGTCCTGCTCGCCGGGCTTGGGTTCGATGTCGGTGTGAAGGTCGGCGAGCATCGGCGGCGTCTCGAGCCAGAGGCGCTCGAGCGCCAGGTCGTGGGCCCGGTGATACGCGAGCCCGAGCTTGCTCCAGTCGAAATCCCAGCTCTTCTTGTCGACCGCGTTGCGCAGGGCGATGCGGTCGCGACGCTCCATTGAGCAGAACTCGGCGAGGAGCCTCGCGAGTTCGCCGGCGGCGTCGTGGAACCCACGAGAGCGCCGGCGAAGCACCCAGAGCCCCCAGTCGTTGTGATCGGGCATGTTCTCCTGCACGTACTTCCCGAAGCCGGCCAGATCGCTCGTGACGGCGGGGACGCCCATCGCGAGACACTCGAGCGGCGTGTAGCCCCAGGGTTCGTAGCTGCTGGGGAAGAGCCCGAGGTGCGTGCCGCGGACGAACTGGTCGTACTCGATGCCCCAGAGGCGGTTGTGCGGGTTGATGAAATCCGGGTGGTAGACGACCTTGACGGGGTCTTCGGGGCGGTTGAAGAGCTGCAGATAGCGGAGCTGGTTGAGCACGGGGTCGGTGGCCTCGTGCTCGAGGATGTGCGTCACGACCATGGGCAGGCAATGCTGCTTCATGGCGTGCTGGGCCCGGCGGTAGCGGAGCATCCAGTACTCGCTGACGAGGTCGTCGAGGCGGAGCTTGCCCCCCGAGGCGGCGCGTCGGAAGATCTTCGGGCCGATCTCTTCGGTGATGTGGTCGGTGATCTCGCGGAGCTCGTTGAGCACTCCGCGTTTTTCCATGGCGAGCGGGTTGATGCCGCGTGTGGGCTGGCGGCTGATGATGAAGAAGACGACCGTGCGATCGCTCTTTGACGCCTTGAGCATCACGTTGAGCCTGGCCATCGCTTCGAGGCAGACGTCGAAGCCCTTGTTGCGAGGCTCGAACCGCCCGGAGGTGAAGAAATACAGCGTCTTGTCGAGGTCGAAGGAGTAGCTCGGGAAGAAGTGCCCCATTGTGAAGCGGTGGATGAGCTCCTTGTACTCCCCGTGCATGCGTTGCTGGTCGTGCGTGAGGTTGTACGAGGAGATCGTGAGGGCGTTGGGCGTGACGATGTCGACGCCGCGCCCGAGCAGGTGGAGGCACTCCTCCGCCGTGACGCTCGAGACGGTGGTGAACACGTGCGACCCGTGCGCACAGGCCCGTTCGATCGCGTGCTGCGTGCGGACGTTGTAACGAACCGCGGCCTCGCCCTGATCGACCCAGGGGAGCTTCTCGTAGAAGTCGTGCTCGTTGCTCGCCATGTACCGCCCGAGCAGCGTGGCGTGCGTGGTAAAGACGCTCGCGACGGGGACGTTCTTCCGACGGAGCATCGGGATGGCGAGCCCACCCATCCATTCGTGGAAGTGGGCGATGATCGTGCGGTCGGGACGCTGGCCTTTGCCGCCCTTCATCGCGGCGTGGTGCTCGCAGAGGGCTTCCATCAGCCTGCGAAGCGCATCGGCGAAGCTGATCACCCCGTCGATCAGTCCGTCGCCGCTGGGGGTTTCGATCCCGTGGTGCTCCCACAGGCCGTACTTGACGGCGTCGAGTCGATCGGCGGGCAGGCCGTGCTCGATCAGGAGCACCCTGGGCCGACCGGGAATGAGCCATCGCCCGTGGTGGATGACGAGCCCCTGCTCGCGGAGGGCTTCGAGCGCGCGGGCCATCCAGCCGCCCGGGCGTGATTCCTCGAACTCGACGGCGGCCTTGGAGGCTTCGTAGGGCCCGACGCAGCAGTAGTGGTCACCCCACCGCTCGACCATGAAGGGAACTTTGGAGCGGATGACCTGGTAGATGCCCCCGACCTGGTTGCAGACCTCCCAGGCGACCTCGAAGAGGTACGCCCCGCCCTCGGAGGTACGGGCGGGGGAGAGGGTTGTGAGTGGATCGGGCGTGGCCATCGCACGGACTGTATCCGATGGGCGACCGGGGGCCCCATCCCGGTTGCTACCATCGGCGAGCATGACACCCGCCGCTGCCACCGCCCGGCCGCCCCACTCGCACACCCCCCCCACCGTCCATCGGGTCGAGGTTCGCCCGAAGGACCCCGCCCGAGACCCACGAGCACAGGCGGTGCTCAGGCAGGCCCGTGCGGAAGGCCTTGCGCCCGGAGCGGTTGTGGTCGCCAAGGTCTATCTGATCGAAGGTGCTTTGTCGCCGGCGGAGCTTGATCTGATCGGTCGCAAGCTGCTCGCCGACCCCGTGGCCGAGGTCATCGCCCAGACCCTCCCCGCGCAGGGCGGCCTGGTGGAGGTTCATCCACTGCCCGGCGTGATGGACCCCGCGGCCCAATCGGTGCGCGAGGCGATCACCGACCTGACGGGCAAGCCGGCCGACGTCTCGACGGGCGTCCGCTACGACCTGCCCGGGCTGACGAACCAGCAGGCAGAGTCTTTGGCTCGGCGATCGTTGTGCAATCCGGTCATCCACGCGGTGTGCACATCGCCCTTCCACCCGCGTGAACTGCCCAAGGGGCACGAGCAGCCCTTCCAGGTCCGGCACGTTCCGATCCGTGACCTGACGGACGAACAACTGGTGAAGATGTCGCGTGAGGCGCACCTCTTCCTGAGCCTGGACGAGATGAAGGCGGTGCAGGCGGAGTATCGCGTGCTGGGCCGCGAGCCCCGCGACATCGAGCTCGAAACGATCGCGCAGACGTGGTCCGAGCACTGCGTGCACAAGACCCTCAAGAGCACGGTGCGGTACACCAGCGGGCTCAAGGACGACCCCATCCGCTGGGCGGGCAAGCCCGGACACACGATCAACCCCGACGGGTCGATCACGATCAAGAACCTGCTCAAGAGCACCGTGGCCGCGGCGACCTTCGAGCTGATCGAAGAAGGGTGCGACTGGGCGCTCTCGGTCTTCAAGGACAACTCGGGCGTGGTCGCGCTCGACGACGCGTGGGGCGTCAACATCAAGGTCGAGACCCACAACCGCCCCAGCGCCATCGAGCCCTACGGCGGCTCGGCGACCGGCATCGGCGGGTGCATCCGCGACGTGATCGGCACGGGTCTTGGTGCCAAGCCCATCGCGAGCACCGACGTCTTCTGCGTCGCCCATCCGGGCCTCACCGACCTGCCACCCGGGTGTCTGCCCCCGAAGCGAATCCTCACCGACGTCGTCGCCGGCATCCGCGACTACGGCAACCGGATGGGCATCCCCACCGTCTCCGGGAACGTCTCGTTCGACAATCGGCACGTCGGCAACCCGCTCGTCTTCGCCGGGTGCGTCGGGCTCATTCCCCGGCATCTCATCAAGGGCCGCGCCATGACCGGCGATCGGATCGTCGCGCTCGGCGGACGCACAGGGCGCGACGGCGTGCACGGCGCGACCTTCTCATCCGCCGAACTGGAATCAACCGCGAGCACCGAGTTCGCCCATGCCGTCCAGATCGGCAACGCGATCGAGGAGAAACGCCTGCTGGACGCGATCCTGCGGGCTCGCGACGAGGGCCCGCTCTACCACGCGATCACCGACTGCGGCGCGGGCGGCTTCTCGTCGGCCGTGGGCGAGATGGGAGGGGAGATCGGCGCGGAGGTTCATCTCGAACGGGCTCCGCTCAAGTACGCCGGGCTGACCTACACCGAGATCTGGATCAGCGAGGCGCAGGAACGCATGATCCTCGCGGTGCCGGAGTCGGCGCTGCCTCGCCTGCGGACGATCTGCGAAGAAGAGGGCGTGCCGCTGGCCGATCTGGGGACCTTCGGGACCCCCGGCTCCGAACTGATCCTCCACTTCCGCGGCACGGAAGTCGGACGCCTCCCCATGGCGTTCCTGCACGAAGGCATCCCGATGCCCACGCGCGAGGCCGCCGACGCACCATGCGTAACACCGCCCGCACCGCACGCCGCGAGCGAGGGACGCATCGAGGACGCGCTGGTCGCTCTGCTCGGCCATCCGAATCTGGCGAGCAAGCATTGGATCATCCGCCAGTACGACCATGAGGTGCAGGGCAACGTGGTCGCCAAGCCGTTGGTGGGCCCCGGGTCGCAGGGGCCCGGCGACGCGGCCGTGCTCGAGCCCGTTGCCGGCACCGGGCGCGGCATCGCCCTGAGCCAGGGGCTCCAGACACCCGTCGGCGACCCGCTGCTGGGCGGCGACGCGTACCTGATGGCGCTGGCCGCGGTCGACGAGGCCGTCCGAAATCTCGTCTGCGTCGGGGCCGACCCGGACCGGATCGCAATCCTCGACAACTTCTGCTGGCCCAGTTGCGCCGAAGCACGCAACATGGCCTCGCTCGTTCGTGCGGCCGAGGGGTGCTACGACGCCGCCAAGGCCTACCGAACCCCCTTCGTCTCCGGAAAGGACAGCCTCAACAACCAGCTTCGCTACACGGACAGCAGCGGCAAGGAACGGGTGATCGAGATCCCCCCGACACTGCTCATCACCGGGCTGGGCCTGGTGCCCGACATCCGCCGCACCGTGACGATGGACGCCAAGCGGGCCGGCAACGTGCTCGTGCTGGTGGGCTCGCCCACCACCGACGAGAGCGGCGCCTCGCACGCGGCGATGCTCGGGCTCATCCCATCCGGAAGGATCCCCCGAGTCGATCTCAAGGTCGGCCCGGCCGCCGCCCGCGCGGTCGCTCGGCTCATCCGAGAGGGGCGGGTGCTGTCGGCCCACGACTGCTCCGAGGGTGGCATGCTCGCGGCGGTCGCCGAGATGCTCATCGCTTCCGGCGGAGGACGCGCCGAGCCTCTGGGTGTCTCCCTCTCCATCGGGGTTTCGACGCCCAACCCCGCCGCGCTGGCCTTTGCCGAGAATCCCAGCCGATACGTGCTGGAGATCGCCCCGGAGTCGGAATCGGCCGTTCGGGCCGCGTGCGCCGCCGCGGGGCTGACCTGCACCTCCCTGGGCACACTGGACAACAGCGCGCACCTGCGGTGGTCGCAGGCCTCCCTCGACGTGCCCGTCGAACGGCTCGCCCGAGCCTGGAAGCAACCCCTGGATTGGTAATCGCAGCCCCCGGGGGCCGTCCCTCCCCACTCTTCACCCGGCGATGTGTGCATCGGTTCTGAGTCTCTCGTTCGAATCTCAGGGAAGTCATGACGATGGTGTCCCCGCACGACGAGGCCGAGAATCTGTTTGTCGCGGAGTTGCTCCGCTCCGAAGCCCCTCGGATCGGGATGGCGGCGGCGAAGCGCCTGCTGGCGGACCATCCCGACATCGCCCGTCGATGGGGCCCGGTCGGCGGGCAGGCCCTGCACGCCTGGTCCGACGCCCTCACCGCGCGTGTCAACGACCTGGCGGCGGCGGTCGGCGCCAACAGGCCCGAGCTTTTTTCGCTCCAACTCGCCTGGGCCAAGGTTGCGTTTCATGCGCGGGGCCTGGCCTTTGACGATCTGGCCAAGAGCCTCGACGCCGTGGCCGAGGCCTGCCTGCAGACGCTCCCTCCGGAGGACGCCCCGCGGATCCGCGCCTTCATGCGCAAGGCCCGAGCGTCGGTCGAGAACGCCAGCGCTGAGGCCCCCACAGAACTGTCGGTCGCGACGACCCACGGGAAGCTGGCGGCCGAGTACCTCCACGCCATTCTGGAAGGTGAGAAGCGCGTCGCGTGCGAGCGGGTGCTCGCGGCCGCGCGCACGATGCCGGTCACCGAGATCTACGAGCGTGTGCTCACCCCGGCGATGCGCGAGCTCGGACGCATGTGGCACCTTGGCGAGGTGAACGTGGCGGAGGAGCATTTCGCGACGGCGACCACGCTCTCGGCGATGACCCAGCTCGCGGCCCTCTCGCCCGCGAGCGCGCGCAACGGCAAGACGGTGCTCGCCGCGAGCGTCGCGGGGAACAACCACGAAATCGGCATCCGCATGGTGGCCGACTACTTTGAGTTCGCGGGCTTCCGCGTCATCTATCTCGGGCCCAACACCCCGCCGGAGGATCTGGCGGTGGCGGCGGTGGACTTCCGTACGGACGTCGTCTGCCTCGCCGCCACGCTGCCCGCCCACCTGATGACCGTGAGGGACACGATTTTCCAGATTCGCTCGGCGTGCCCGCGGCGGCTTTTCGTGCTTGCGGGCGGGGGAGCGTTCGCGGGTTGTGAGGGGCTCGCCGTCGAGCACGGCGCCGATTCCTGCGCGAACACCCCCAGAGAGGCGGTTCGTGCGGCCGCCTCGTTCCTGGGGCTGCCCGCGCCGACCCTCTGATCGCGCGAACTTGTGCGCCCGATCCACGTACTTCCTTTCAGCGGCCATGTCGGCCCAAATGGGAGGCTCCGATGCGGATCGAACTCAACGACGGCACCGTCAGCACCACCCCCGCGATGCTCCAGTACGTGCATCAGAAGATCGCGGCCTCGCTCGGGCGATTCGCCGGGGTCGTCGACGCGGTGTGCGTCAGTGTGCGCGACGTGAACGGCCCACGCGGCGGGGTTGACACTCGGTGCACTATTCGCGCAACGGTCAACCGCAGCGGGCAGGGCGTGCTGATCGCCGAGGAGTACGGGCAGGACTTCTACGCCGCGGTTGCCAACGCGACGCGCAAGATCCGCGCGGCGCTGCGTCACAGCCTCGACCGATCCCGCCGCGGCTGAGTCAGCGAAGCCCGTATTCCCGCAGCTTTCGGTACAGCGTGCGCTCGCCGATGCCCAGCATCTTGGCAGCGGCCTCGCGATTGCCCTGCGTCAGGCGCAGCGTCTCGCGGATGGCCCGCTTCTCGATCTGTTCGAGGCTTGTGCCCGCGAGGGACCCGCCCAGGGCGTCGGCACGCGCATCATCCTCCGCCGCATCGCCGACGCGAACGTCGTCGGGGATGTGGCGCAGGTCGAGCTGCGCATCCTTGCCCTTGGGACGTTCTTCGCCGACAGCCATGACCACCATGCTCTGGACGACGTTGAGCAGTTGCCGCACGTTGCCGGGCCAGGAGTAGCTGGTGAGCCGCATCATCGCGGCGTCGGTGATGTCCATCGGGGGCATGTCGGGCGCGACCTGCTGCTGAAATCTCGCGATCGCGTGCCGAACGATGCGAGGGATGTCCTCTCGCCGGTCTCGCAGCGGCGGGATCGCAACGGTGACGCCGTTGATGCGGAAGAAGAGATCCTCGCGGAACTCGCCGCGTGAGATCATCCCCTTGAGGTCTTTGTTGGTGGCGCTGACGATGCGGACATCGACCGCGCGCGGGTCGTTGCTGCCGAGCCGAACGACCTTTCCCGTCTCCAGGACGCGGAGCAGTTTTGCCTGCATCTTGAGCGGCATATCGCCGATCTCATCGAGGAAGAGCGTGCCGCCGCTGGCGTACTCGAAGAGGCCTTCGCGGTCCTTTTCGGCACCGGTGAACGCGCCCTTGACGTGCCCGAACAACTGGTCTTCGAGCAGGCTCTCGGCCTCGGCGGCGCAGTTGATCGCGACGAATCGGCCCTTGCCGCGCGGGCTGTTGCGGTGCACAGCCTGGGCGATGAGCTCTTTGCCCGTGCCGCTTTCTCCCATGACGAGCACCGGCAACTGGCTCGCGGAGACGGTCTTCACGGTGCGGAGGATGCGCCGCATGGGCTCGGAGCCCGCGACAATCCCCTCGAACCCGTCGTGCTGCACCAGATCGCCCGCTGTGCTGCCCGCCTCGTGACGCAGCAGGACGGTCTGAGCGGCACGGTTGACGAGGCTTCGGAAGACGTCCAGATCGAGAGGCTTCTCGATAAAGTCGAACGCACCCAGCTTGAAGGCGGCGCGGGCCGTCGGCACGTCGCCGTGCGCCGTCACCATGACCACCTCGGCGGCGGGCTGAAAGCGTCGGGCCGCCTCGACCACCCGCAGGCCCGCGTCGGCCCCGTCCGGAGCGACCCGAGCCGCATCGATCCCCGCCTGCCCGGCGGAGGTGGGCATCCGCAGGTCGGTGATCACGACATCAAACGTGCCATGGCGAAGTTCATCCATCGCCTGCTCGACCGTGCCCACCAGCGTGCACACGTGCCCGGGCTTCTTGAGCGCTTCGGCCATGACGTCGGCGTGATCCGCATCGTCCTCGACGATCAGCACCTGCGCCGCCAGCCGTTCTTTCTCCAAACCTTCCGCCATTGCGTGTGAGTCCTCGTTGGCAGTTTACGCGTCGGGAATGGTGGCCACACCGATCGGGGTCGATTCGCGCCGCCGAAGGGCGCACAGGGCGATGGCGATCGCGTCCGCCACGTCGGGGGGGCTGGGGGGCTCGGGAAGCCCGAAGACCGCCTGGACGGCCCGCTGCATCCGGTCCTTGGCCGCCCCGCCGTGCCCGGTCATTCCCTTCTTGACCAGAGCCGGCTTGAACTCCATGAGCGACAGCCCCGCGCGCCGGACGGCCAGCAGGATCACACCGCGCGCGTGGCCCATCACAATCGCGGTCGCCGGATGCTTGTAGTGCGCAAAGATCGCCTCGACGGCCACAAGCCCCGGCCTGGTGCGCTCGATCAGCTCGCGAATGTCGCGGTCGAGCTCTTCGAGTCGTTCAGAGATGCTGGCACGTTCGCTGCCGCCGCCCAGCCGGAACACCCCGGCCTCGACGATTCGGCAGCGGTCACCCCCCGGGAGCGCGGGGCCTCCCGATTCCAGACAGGCATAGCCGGTCAGCCTCAAACCAGGATCGATCCCGAGGACGCGCACAGCAGAGCCTATCAGCCACCCGACCGCGAGCCGAAATGCCGGAGCCAGTGAACCACGGTCTTGGCCATCGCGTCGCACTCGAGATTGACGGTATCGCCCACCGCAAGACCCCTGAATGTGGTACGCTCCAGGGTTGCGGGGATGAGGGCGACTTCAAACCAGCCATCCACCTGATCTGGGTTCACATCGGCGACGGTGAGTGAGACACCGGCGAGGGTCACCGAGCCTTTGGGGATGATGTACTGAAGGAGGCCGGGAGGTGGGCGGAGGCGGACGCGCCAATCGCTGCCGGCGTTGACGGCGAGGACGCTGGCAACGCCGTCGACGTGCCCCTGCACGACGTGGCCGTCGAGGAGCGTTGAGGCGGAGGCGGCGTGTTCGAGGTGAACGGTTGATCCGACGGCGAGGCGTCCAAGTGTGGTCTTGGCGAGGGATTCGGGGACGACATCGAAGGCCCAGGGGCCTTGCGGGGGCGGATCCGAGACGATGGTGAGGCAGCAGCCGTCAACGGCGATGGAGTCACCGGCGGCGGGTCTATGGGCCCAGCCGAGGGGGTCGATGAGGAGCCTCAACCGCCCGTCCGGGGTGGTGTTGGCGGCGGAGACGCGGCCTGTGGCGCGGATGATGCCGGTGAACATGAGGGAACTCGCGGCCGGGGTGTGCGGAAGGAGAGTGTCCCCGGCGGAAGCGTGTCGCCCGGGAAGACGCTACCCTATGGCCCTTCCGCCCGGCCTGAACAGGCACGGAAGGAACCGGACTGCGAAACGCGCGGTCCGAGGGCTGATTTTTGGAGACGCCTGCGCCATGCCGACCCGTTTGAGCGATCGTGCCCGCTGGACCGCCGCCCTCACGCTGGCTGCCCTGACCCTGTCGGGCTGCTCGTCCGGGGGCAACCCGGCGAACGTGAACCCGGTGCCGAGCAATCTGGACGCACGTCGAGCGGCGTTCCCGCTGAGCGACGCTGACCTTGGCAAGCTTGGATATCGGCGTGACTGGGTGGGGTACCCGACGGTGATGACGGGGCAGAGCATCGCGCACGTGGCGATCTATCCGGACATCATCGCGGTGCAGGACACGGCGAGCACGGTGTCGGTGATGGAGGCGGGCTCGGGCGAGCGTCGGTGGGCGAACGAGATCGCCACGAAGCTGACGCGGTTTGTCGGGTTCACGCGGATCGATTCGCAGCTTGCCGTCTCGGCCGACAGCGACCTGTACGTTCTGAACCTGAACGACGGGAGCATCTCGTCGCGGCAGTCGTACTCCCGTCTGGTGAACACGAGCCCGGTTCTCGTGGGCGATCTGGCGGTGTATGGCACGGCGAGCGGGGAGGTCATCGCGCACTCGATTTCCCTCGGGTTTACGCGTTGGGCGTACGGCACGCGGTCGGCGATCAACCAGCCGGGCGTGCTGGTGAACGGCACGTTTGGCGCTGTGACGCAGGTGGGCGAGGTGGTGTTCATCAATCCCACGACGGGGATTCTGCAGGGCCGCAGCAAGCAGATGTTCGCGGGCACCGGCGTGCGTCCCATCGCGGCGGGCGACCTGATGGTGGTCGCGTCGTCGGACCAGTCGCTCTATGCGTTCCGCACGGATGGGTCGCTGGCGTGGCGGTACCGCACGTCGGCCCCGCTGACGCGGCAGCCGGTGTTCCACGACGGCGTGATCTACGCGGAGGTCGAGGGCGGGCTCGCGGCGTTCAACACGCGCGGGGAGCTTGTGTGGAAGTCGGCCGATGTGTCGGGCGAGGTCGTGGCGGTCCGCAAGGGCAGGCTGATGGTCTTCAACGGCACGACGTTCTCGCAGGTCGACGCGGCGCGCGGTGAGACGATCGCGTCGGCGGACTTTTCGTTCGTCGAGCGGTTCATCCCCGAGACGTTCGCGGACGGGAATTTGTACGTGGTGGGCAAGAGCGGCGTGATTGCCAAGCTCATGCCTCGGTGAGCACGGATCTCGCTCGACGGCGTGTGAGTCACGGGCCTCTGGCGACGCGATCAGGAGCTTGAGCCGCACGATCCGCGGTTCTTGCCGCATGGGCAGCACCCGCCGGAGGCGGAAGGTCCTGAACCCGCTGCGGAGGCGGAGGCGAAGGTCGAGAGTTTGCGTACGAACGTGCGGCCTTTGCCTTCGGGGTCGGCGACGGGAGCGTCTGCGTCCTTCGCGGAGCGGAGCAGCTCGATCACACTTCCATCTTCGCGGCTGATGTACTCGTAGAGCGGCATCGGAGCGAACCTCCGTCGGGCAATCGCGGCAACGCACGCTGTGGTACGCTGGACGAGGAGGCGTGCGTGAGCCAGCGGTGTCCGAAATGTAGCCACCCGGCGGAAAGGGGGCAGACATACTGCCTGGGGTGTGGCGCCCTACTCGCGCGGGGGGAAAGGGCCCCGGGTCGGCCGCTGTCGGCGAGCACGCCCGAGGGAGAGCCGGCGAGCATGCTGCTGGGGCGTGCGGTGGAGACCCCTTCGGCGGAAGTGTCGCCCGGCTCGCCGGAGGTGGGGCGGTTTGTGCCGGGAACGATGCTGGGGTCGAGGTATCGGATCGCCGGGCGGCTTGGGAAGGGGGGGATGGGTGAGGTGTACCGGGCGGACGACCTTCGCCTGCGGCAGCCGGTGGCGATGAAGGTGCTGCCGTTGGGCTTCTCGCAGGAGGCGGGGCCGCTGGCGAGATTGGCGTCTGAAGTTCGGCTGGCGCGTCAGGTGAGCCATCCGAACGTGTGCCGGGTGTACGACATCGGCGAGGCGGAGGGTCTGCATTTCATCACGATGGAGTACGTGGACGGGGAGGACCTCTCGTCGCTGCTTTTGAGGATCGGGCGGTTGCCGCCGGACAAGGCGACGCAGTTCTCGCGAGAGTTGGCGTCGGGCCTGGCCGCGGCGCACGAACGCGGGGTGCTGCATCGGGACCTGAAGCCCGGCAACGTGATGATCGACGGGAAGGGATCGGCGCGGATCATGGACTTCGGTCTGGCCGGGCTGACGGCGGACCTGTCACGCGGCGGGTCGCGAGCGGGCACGCCGGCGTACATGTCGCCCGAGCAGTTGGCGGGCCAAGGGCTGACGGAGAAGGCGGATCTCTTCTCGCTGGGACTGGTGTTGTACGAGGCGTTCACGGGCCGGCCGGTGTTCCGGCCGAGCTCGATGTCGGAACTGCGGGAGCTTCACGCGCAGGACGTTCCGTCGATGCGGACGATCGTGCCCGAGGTGCCCGAGATCGTGGATCGGGTGGTGCTGCAGTGCCTCGAGCGGGACCCGGGGCGTCGCCCAGCGTCGGCGGCGGCGGTGGCAACGATGCTGGGCGCACGCTCGGGACTCGTTCCGGGCGAGGTCTCGATCGCGGAGCCTGTCGCCGGTGGCGGATCGGCGGCCGGATCGGTCGCTCCGCGTCGTGGTCTTGGCGCGTGGGTGTCGGCGATCACGGCGATGGCGGCGATCGCGGTGTGCCTGTTCACGGCCGATCGCGCAAGGCTGCTCGAACGCGTGCCGATGAAGCACCCGGCGGAGCTGCACCGGATTGCGGAAGAGGTGTTGAACGCGACGGGCGTGCCCGGCGAGCATGTCGCGTGGGGTATCGAGCAGGATGATGAATCGCGGTCGCTGCGTTACTGGGCGCGGCGTTCGGGGGTGCCGCTGGCGCCTGAAGGGCTGGACCGCCCGCTGGGGCCCGAGGAGCCCTCACCTGCGAAAGAACCCGGCGCGGCGGTCGTTCTGGACGCTGAGGGGCGGCTGCTCTCGATGTGGAGTGTGGACACGGCGAAGACGGCGGACAGTTCGTTCGACCTGCGCGTGTCGTTGGGAATTCCGTCGCACGCGGCGGAGGTCGAGCCCCGCCTGGCGCCGAACGTGCCGCACACCGAGCGACATGCGTGGACGTGGAGTGATGAATCGCGCGGGCCCGAGCGGGCGGAGGCGGCGACGCTGGGCGGACGGCCGGTGTGGTATCAGAGTCGTGCGATCATGCCGCCGGCGGGATTGTCCGAGCGATCCGCGGACAGATCGGCATTCTTCGCGGGGCTGGTGTTCTATGCCGTGGTGTATGGGGGCGGCCTTTGGCTCGCGGCGGGTTCGATTCGTCTGGGGCACGCGGATGTCGGGTCGGCGGCACGGCTCGTGCTCGCGACGGCGGCGTTGCTGTGCGTCGGCCAGGCATGCCAGTTGCCATGGTCGACCAACCCTGCGCTGCTCACGCTTGTGCCCGCGATGCTCGGCTCGGCACTGCTGACGGCGGCGACGATCGGCGTGCTGCATGTGGGGACGGAACCGATGATCCGTCGGTGGTGGAGCGGGTCGATATCTGGGTGGCTGTGTTTACTGCGGGGGCACGTGTCTGATGCGCGGGTGTCTCGGGAGGTCCTGCTGGGCATCGCGATGGGGTCGCTGTGGGCGGCGTGCATGTCCGGGATGGTGGCGATGGACAGCAAGGCCGCCCCGCTCGTCGCGATCCCGAGCACGCTGGCCGGGGTGTTGCCCGCGCTGGGCGAGTTGGTGCTGTCGATTCCGAACGCGTGTCTCGCGGTGATGATGGTCATGCTGGGGGCGTGCCTGGTTCGGCTCGTCTCACGCGGCGTGCTGCCGGATCGGGCGATTCTGTTCGGGATCGTCGCGTCGGTGCTCACCACGGCCGGGTGGCTGCGGGCGGGGCCTGGGTCGGCCGAGACTCTTGTGCCGGTGGCGATGCTGGGGCTGGGCTTCGCGGGGATGGTCACGCTTCTGTCCGGGCGGTTCGGGCTGGTCGCTTGCCTGGCCGCCTGGTTCACGGCTCGCGTGCTGCTCGGGTTCCCGCTGACTCTCGAAACCTCGCGGTGGTACGCGGGGTCGGGTCTGGTCGCGGTGGGCGTGCTGTTGGTCGTTCTCATTCACTCAGTTTCCCGGGCGTCGGCCGATCGGACCGATCCCTCGTCCTGAACGCTGGAAAAACGAAGCGTAACCCATGAACATCAGACATCTCTCCGTTCTTTTCTCGCTCGCTCTCTCGTCGCACGCGTGGGCGCAGGGCACTCGGGCCGACTACGAGCGTGCGGCGGCGCTGGGCTCTCGGGTCTCGGGCAAGGTTCTGAACCGCGCGATCACGCCGAGGTGGATCTCGCCGACCGCGTTCTGGTATCGGGTTGATCTGGCCGAGGGCAGGCGGGCGTACTGGCGGGTGGACGCGGAACAAGGAACGAAGACGCCACTCTTTGAGAGTGGATCGCTGGCCAAGGCACTGTCGGCGGCGCTGGGGCGAGATGTGGACTCGGAGCGATTGCCGATCGATGATCTTGAGCCGACACCCGCTGGCGTGCTGCTCATGATCCGCGACGATGCGCGGCTTTGGCAGCTTGATGCGGCGGGCTCGCTGAGCGTCTGGCCGATGGAGAAGCCCTCGGTCTTTCATCTGCCGGCGCTGCCCGAGCCCAGGCACAGCCGAGGCAGCAGCGGGCGCGACACGTCGATCACGTTTGTGAACCGGACCGAGAAGCCCGTGACGCTTCACTGGGTCGATTCTTCGGGTGCTCGCAAGACGTACGGCCGCGTGGGGCCGGGCGAGATCCGGCGGCAGCACACGTTCCCGGGGCACGTCTGGGTCGCGACCGGCGATGATGGCAAGGACGCGGCCTGGTTCGAAGGGGCCGACCGACCTGGGATCGCGGTGATCGCGTCGGGTCCGGCCGAGCCGCCGCCTCCGCCTTCGGCCGCGGTCGAGCGCACGCCGATGGACGCACGTCGTGAATCGCCTGAAGTGCTCGTAAAGGACCACAACCTGTGGCTCAAGGACCCGAGCGGCGGCGCGGACATCGCGCTCTCGACAGATGGAACGCCCGAGGACCGGTACGACGGGCGCGTCTTTGTGTCGCCTTCGGGTTCGCACGCGGTGGCCATCCGCACGACGCGTGGCTCAGACCGACGGGTGCAGTACATCCAGAGTTCGCCGCCGGATCGGCTGCAGCCGCGCGTGCGCTCGTACGCGTACCTCAAGCCGGGCGACGAGATCCCGATGTCGAGGCCGAGGCTCTTTGATCTGGCGTCTCGCCGGGAGGTCGCGGTTTCGGAGGAGCTCTTTCCCACGCCCTGGTCGATCGATCGATTCCGGTGGGAGCCGGACTCGTCGCGGTTTACGTTTCTGTACAACCAGCGTGGGCACCGGGTCGTGAGGTGGCTGGGCATTGATGCCGCGACGGGGAGTGTGTCGGCGTTGATCCGCGAAGAACCCGAGACGTTCGTGGACTATGCGGGGAAGACGTTTCTGCATCATGTCGACGCGACAGGGGAAGTCATCTGGATGTCCGATCGCAGCGGATTTAACCACCTGTATCTCATCGACTCTCGCAACGGAGCCGTGAAGAACGCGATCACCTCGGGCCCGTGGGTTGTTCGGCAGGTCGAGCGTGTGGACGAGGCGAAACGGCAGATCGACCTTCGTGTCATGGGGGTTCACCGATCACAGGACCCCTACCACGTTCACTTCGCACGCGTGAACTTCGATGGCTCGGGGTTCACCGTGCTGACACAGGGCGACGGCACGCACAGCATCGTCCCTTCCCCGAGCGGCGCGTACTTCATCGACACCTACTCCCGGGCGGACTTGCCGCCGGTAAGCGAGCTGAGACGAACGTCGGACGGCTCGCTGGTGGTCGAGCTTGAGCGGGCAGACTGGTCGCCGCTGCTGGCGACGGGGTGGCGGCCGCCGGAGGTCTTTGTCGCCAAGGGCCGCGACGGCACAACGGACATCTGGGGGCTGATCCGCCGCCCGACGAACTTCGACCCGTCGCGGAAATACCCGGTAGTGGAGGCGATCTACGCTGGGCCTCACGGGCATCATGTGCCCAAGGAGTTCGACGAGCACTCGGGCCAGGCGGAACTGGCGGAGCTGGGGTTCATCGTGGTGCAGATCGACGGCATGGGCACGAACTGGCGGAGCAAGGCATTCCACGACGTGGCCTGGAAGAACCTGAAGGACGCGGGCTTTCCGGACCGGATCGCGTGGCTGCGTGCCGCCGCCGCCAAGCACCCCGAGCTCGACCTGGACAACAACGGACGCGGCGTTGGGATTTATGGCGGTTCGGCGGGCGGTCAGAACGCGATGGCGGCGCTGCTCTGGCACGGAGACTTCTACAAGGTCGCGGCGGCCGACTGCGGATGCCACGACAACCGGATGGACAAGATCTGGTGGAACGAGCTGTGGATGTCCTGGCCGATCGGCCCGCACTATGAGGCATCGAGCAACGCCGTCAACGCGCACCTGCTCCGCCCGGACGGGAAGCTCCTGCTCACCGTTGGCGAGATGGACGAGAACGTGGATCCGGCGAGCACGATGCAGGTGGTCAACGCGCTCGTCAAGGCCGACAAGGATTTCGACCTGCTCGTGCTGCCCAACATGGGGCACGGCGCGGGAGAGAGCCCGTACGGCAACCGGCGACGGAAGGACCACTTCGTCCGGCACCTCATGGGGGTCGAGCCGCGACGCGAGCGGTAGTCGCAACACGCTTAGTGGCGGAAGTGCCTCACGCCGGTGAGCAGGCATGTGACGCCACGGGCGTTGCAGAGGTCGAAGGTCTCCTGGTCGCGCTTGCTGCCGCCGGGATGGACGATCGTCTTGACGCCCGCGTCGATGAGCATGGCGGGTCCGTCGGCGAAGGGGAAGAAGGCGTCTGAGAACGCGACGGCCCCGGCGGACCGCGTGCCGGCCTTCTCGCAGGCAAGTCGGCAGCTTGTCAGGCGATCCATCTGTCCCGCGCCGGCGCCGAAGAGGCGTACGCCGCCGGTCTCAGAAGTGCCCCCGAGGCACACCGCGTTGGACAGCAGGGCCCGGCAGACCGTCTCAAGAACGCCGGCGATCGCAAGAACTTCCTTGGTCGGTGCGGGCCCGGCACGGTGCTCGTACGAAGCCGGCGCGACAAGGTGCACATCGCGCTCCTGCGCGAGCCAACCACCGCCGGGGCCCGGCAGGCTGCGCCACTCCATCTCGCCCGCGGGCAGGGGCGCGAGCGGGCCTGTCTCGAGCATGCGAAGGTTGGCCCAGCGCGTCCGGAGGATGTCGGCCGCATCGGCGTCGAAACTGGGCGCCGCCACGACCTCCATGAAGATGTCCTTCTCGCAGAGCCTTCGGGCGGCGGCGGCGTCGATCGCCCGATTGATCGCGAGGATGCCCCCGTACGCCGCGATCGGGTCGCCCGCGATCGCCTCGCACACCGCGTCGTACGCCGACTTCGCAACCGCAGCCCCGCATGGATTCATGTGCTTGACGACGCACGCCCCGACGCGATTCGGCTCCACCTGTGCGAGTTGTCGCACCAGTTCGAGCGCGGCCGCCGCGTCGTTGATGTTGTTGTACGACAGCTCCTTCCCGTGCAGCTTTCTCGCCGTCGCGAGAGAGCCGGCGCGGTCGGCCGCATCGCCCGCCGCCCTGTAGAGGCCCGCTCGCTGATGAGGGTTCTCGCCGTATCGCAACACTTCGACGCGACTGAGCCGGAGCGACTTTGCCGGGGGCACCGATTCGGTCTCATCGGGGGTGGTTCCCGTCAGGTAGCCCGCGATCGCGCGGTCATACGCGCCCGTTCTCGCGTACGCGGCCGCGGCGAGACGCTCGCGGAGTGCGAGTGTGGTCGCGCCGGCGTGAACCCCTAACTCCTCGATCAACTCGGCGTACTGCCCGGGGTCGGTCAGCACGGCAACGGACCGGTGGTTTTTCGCCGCCGACCGGATCATGCTGGGGCCGCCGATGTCGATGTTCTCGATCGCTTCTTCGCGCGTGACGCCTGGCCTGGCGACGGTGGCTTCAAAGGGGTAGAGGTTGACGCAGACCAGATCGATCGGCGGGATGCCGTGCTTCTGCATCGCCGCGATGTGCTCGGGGTTGTCTCGCACGGCGAGCAGCCCGCCGTGAACCTTGGGGTGCAGCGTCTTGACGCGCCCGTCCATCATCTCGGGAAAGCCGGTGAGGGCATCGATCGGTGTGACGGCGATGCCCGCCTTGGCGATCGCCGCCGCCGTGCCGCCTGTGGAGACAATGTCGATGCCGTGGGAGGCGAGCGCCCGGGCGAGTTCGATCAGGCCGGCTTTGTCGGAGACGGAGATCAGCGCGCGGCGGATGTGGACGAGGTTCGTCATGGCGCAGGGTAGACCGCCGCGTCCGAAAAGAAAGCCGGCCGCGCCTTCACGACGCGGCCTGGGAAGCGTTCGATCGCGTGCTGCTCACCGCGGGGGCTGGAAAGTAACGGACTGCCGCCCGGCGTTGTCGTCGAGAATCGGGGCGTTGTTGGAGATCGTCACGAAGTCCGTTGCACCGGAACCGCCGGGCCCCTGGATACCGATCGTCGCCGAACTACCGCGAAGCGGCGCACAGGTCGCGAAGCCCTGGTAGGTGACGTTGATGAGATTCGATCCCTCGTGAATGGAGATGACCGCGGTCATGGCAGCGGTGCCGCACGGAGCGCCATCGCGTACCCTCATTCTGAAGAGCAAGTTGAAGACCCGCCCCGGCGCGGTGCCGACCGTCGCGTACTCGATGAACTCGCCGGAGCCGAAGTCCTGAAGATCATCCCAGAAAAACGCGAGCATCGGCAAATCAGTCAATGGCCAAGGCAGACCCTGATTGCTCCAGTTGGTGTTGCACACAGAGCCGAAGAACAACAGCCCGTTGCTCGACACGCCCACTACCGACGTTTCCCTGCCCCATCCGCGGAACGTAAAGCCCAGAGGGATGTTGTTCTGGCACGTATCGTCGCCGAGTTCTTCGATACGAGTCCACCCGGAGCGATCATCGAGGCTGAAAGAAGCGTTGAGAGCGACCGTCGTGCGTGTCGGGCCGGCCGGACCTTGGATGCCCTGGGGGCCTTGGGGGCCTTGAGGACCTTGTGCACCGGCGGGCCCTTGGGGGCCCTGCGCACCGGTCGCGCCCTGGGGGCCGGGCACGCCTTGCGGACCCTGCGGGCCCTGAGGGCCCTGCGGGCCGGGTGCGCCTTGGGGACCCTGCGGACCCTGAGGACCCTGCGGCCCTTGCGGACCGGCCGGGCCGTTCAGTGCGTAGAGGGCGTAAGGAGTGGCCGCCAGCGACTGACGCGGCGTCAGCGTGGTGAACGGCCCACCGACCGGGCCGACATCGATCTCGAGCCAGCGGGCCTGGCCTGTGAAGGGCGTCGAGCCGAAGTCGAGCTGCACGGCGAATCGCCCGCCGCTGATCTCGAGACTCGGCACTTCGAGCTGTGGCCCGATCTGAAGCCCGCCCGCGGCCGAGTCGTACAGCCTGAACCGCACCGCACGCTGGCCGGTAACCGCCGTCCCGCCGTCCTTGAGTTCACCCTGATAGGTAAATGACGACGTCGCCGGCGACTGAGCATGCGCCACCGACATCGGACACGCAAGCGCGATGATCCCCGACACGAGCCCCGCAGCGAGAAACCTGTTCATCATGACTCCCTCTCGTCCATCGTGCCCGGCCCGCCTCTCGACAGAAGGCGAGCGGTACGAATGGGCCAGCATACCCGATCGTCGGGGATCACACAACATTCTCTGATTCGCCTCTCGACGACCGGACGCCGGTTTAGGCCCGTTCCACGGACTCGATCCACCCGCCGCCGAGCACCTTCTCGGGCATCTCGGCGTCGTACAGCACCATGGCCTGTCCCGGCGCGACCGCTTCCTGCCTCGCCTCAAAATGGACCGAGAACCTGCCGGATCGGCCGCTCGGCGTCGGCTCGGTGCCGTCAGGGAGGACCCTCACTCGCGCCGGCACCGCGCCCGAGTTGTAGCGGTACCTCGCCAGGACGGGACGCGATTCACCCGGCGGGGGCGCATCGACGAGCCAATTGGCCTCGCCGGCGACCGCCCCTTCGACCGCGAGGTCGGCCCGGCTGCCCACGATCACCGTGTTGGTGCGCGAGTCCTTGCCCACGACGTAGACCGGGTAGCCCAGCGCGACGTTCACGCCTCGACGCTGACCGATCGTGAAGCGGTGCTGCCCCTGGTGCTCGCCGAGCCGCTTCCCAGCGGTATCGACGATGTCGCCGGGCTTGGCCGTGTCGCCGCGGACGCGTTCGACAAGGCCGGCGTAGTCCTGATCGGGAACAAAGCAGATTTCCTGGCTGTCCGGCTTGTCGAAGACAGGCAGGCCGAACCGCTCCGCCAGTGCTCGCACCTCTGGCTTGGGCAAGTGCCCCACCGGAAACATCATGGACGCGAGTCTCGCACGCGGTGCGCCGAAGAGCACGTAGGACTGGTCCTTGGCGTGATCGATGCCTCTGTACAGCCCGCCGTCGATGACCCGGGCGTAGTGCCCGCTGGCCACGGACGAGGCGCCGATCTGCGCCGCGTACTCGTGGAGCTTCCCGAACTTGAGCCAGTCATTGCAGCGGACACAGGGGTTGGGCGTGCGACCTTCCGCGTACTCGTCGGCGAAATACGTGATGATCCGCCCGAAATCCTTCTTGAAGTTGCAGACGTAGAACGGGATGCCCAGCTCGGCCGCCACGTGCCTCGCGTCCGCCGCGTCGTTGATCGAGCAGCAACCCTGGTGACCGATCTTGACCGGCTTCTCCGATCGCTCGATCGGGCACGCCTGCGCATCCATCGGCCTGAGCTCGTCGAGCGTCTCGCCCGGCGAACCAAGCCTCATGAAGCACCCGACAACCTCGTACCCCTCGCGGACGAGCATCGCCGCGGCCACGGAGGAATCAACCCCGCCCGACATCGCGACGAGCACCTTGCCCTTCGAAGCTCGCGCCGAGTTGCCGCGTCCCTCCTGCATGCCGGATCGTATGAGCGTCGAACGGCCGGCAAACCCCGCCTAGCGACGCCCGGGCCGGCGAGGGCGATCGGGCGCGATGGGCGAGACCGCCTGCTCACCCTCGAGCCCGTGCGTCAGCCGCTGCGACTCGTTCTTGCGACGCTCGGCCACACGCTGATCTCGCTCGATCGTCTTTTTCGAGTTGTCCAGAGCCCAGACCGCCATGCCCATCAGTTCCACCATCGACCACACGAGCAAGACCGCTCCCGCGATGGTAAACAACGCCCCGAACGCCCCGGTAATCGTCCAGACCAATCCGCCGCTCGAAGCCCAGTTGATGGCAATGAAGGACGTTCCCGAGGCCAGGACTCCCACGAGCGTGGAGGCGGCCGCGATGCGGAGCCGTTCGGCGAGCACGTCGGCCCCCGCCCAGCCCGCCAGCGCGGACGCGTGGACACAGGTGGGGACGATCCCCAGCAGCGCGATGATCGCCGCCGCCAACGCTCCCGCCCGCATCGAGCGCACCTCGCCCCCCGGCATGCCGCCGGCCGCGATGGCTTGCAGGCTGAGCGTGGTTGCCCCCCATTGCAGCGAAAGCGCGGCCGCCCACCCCCACTGCGACACACGCGCCCACCACCGAGGCCACGAGGGCAGCGGGCTGCCCCCCGAGGCAACGGTTGACCGTGCGGGCCTTGTGATGATCCACACGCCCAGCGCGTAGATCGCGAAGAACGCCGACGCCGCCAACCACAGCGGGCCGTGCTCGCGGAAAGACAGCCCGATCGAGACCACCCCCCCGAGCACGCCGAGACCCAGCAGCACGCACCCAAACGCGAGCACCTTCAAGTACGACCGCGGCGCGAGCACCAGGTTGTCGTCCAGAAGGCGATAGCCCGCCCCCACGGGCGTACCACACTCAGGGCACGTGCCGTCCGCGGGAAGACCTCGCAGGTCGTACCCGCAGTTTCGGCAGGATCCCCCGCCCAGCCGGGCCGCCTTGAACGCACCCCTGCCAAACAGCGCGCTCGGATCACGATTCGGCGACATGCGCCCCATACGGATGTTGTACCACAACACGGGTCAGGGGTTCCGGTCCGAACGTCTTTACGCGATCGACCACGCCCGCGACACCGCCTCCACCGCGTTCTGGAACATCCGCGCTCCGGGCGTAGGTCCCTTCAGGACCTCCGCGGGCAGCCTCGTCCAGTAGGGGTGGCGTGTCCACTCCAGGTAGCGCTCGGGATGGGGCATCAGCCCGAACAGCCGCCCCGACGCGTCACACACCCCCGCGACCTCGTCCTCAGAACCGTTCACTGGTTCGCCGTACCGCAGCGCGACGCGCCCCGACGCCGTCAGGGCCGCCATCGCCCCGGGCCCAGAGCCGACCAGCCGCCCCTCCCCGTGCGCCACTGGGAGCATGGCCACGTCCTTGCGGAATTCTTCGGGAATCTGATCGAACAGCCCCCGCGTCCAGACGCACACGGTCGAGGGCTCAACCTCCACGGCGACCCAGCGGTCGAGGAATCGCCCGCCCACGTTGTCGCACAACGCCAGGCTCTGCGCCGGGGGCTCGCCCGTCGGCCAAGCGTCGCCAGCATCAGGCCCCGGGAGCAGGCCCACCTGCACCACGACCTGAAAGCCGTTGCACGGCGCCATCATCGGCGCGCCGCGGAGCAGCGCCTCTCGCAGCGGGGCGTACAACCTCTCGCGAACCTTCATGGCGAAAATGCGCCCGCTCGCGATGTCGTCACCGTACGAGAACCCCCCGGGAATACCCAGCAGGTCCGCACTGTCGAGGCGAGAAGGCTCGCGGATCAGCGCTTCGACGTGCACCAGCTCGACCTGAGCCCCGGCCTGGGCAAAGCCCCGGCACAGCTCGGCGTCGCAGTTCGTTCCGGGAGCTCGGATCACCATCGCCTTGGGCATGCCACCATCCTATGGAGTCGGGCCCGGCTCGTATACTCCCTTCGCACAGGAGAACCGCAATGCCCGCCGTCCATCCCTTCGAGGCTGTTCAGTTCACTCAGAGCACGGACCTTTCCCGCTTCGTCGCCCCTCCCTACGACGTGCTGGACGCCCGCGGGAAGCAGGCGCTGCTCGACCAGAGCCCCCGCAACATCGTCGCGATCGACCTCCCCCATGTGCCCGCCAAGGAACTCGGCCCGCCCGAGACCTACGCCGCCGCAGCCAAGAGCTTCCGCCAGTGGCTCACCGAGGGGTGGCTCAAGCGCCGCGAGAAGCCCGCCATTTTCGCCTATCGCCAGACCTTCACGTTCGCCGGCAAGTCGCGCCAACGCTGCGGCATGGCCTGCACACTCGACCTCAAGCCCTTCGGCCCGGCGCCCGGCGGCGGCATCCTGCCCCACGAGGAAACCTTCTCTGGACCCAAGGAAGACCGGATGGCCCTCATGAAGGCCACCCAAGCCCAGCTCTCGCCCATCTTCGGACTCCACCAGGACGAGAAGGGCACTGCCTCGGCCCTGGTCCGCTCGGTGATCGGCTCGCGCAAGCCCGACCTGCACGCGACCACCCCGCTCGACAACGTCGTGCACGAGGTCTGGTCGATCGACGACCCCGCCACGATCGCCGCCTACCAGGCCGCGCTGGTGAACGAGGACGTGTTCATCGCCGACGGGCACCACCGCTACACCACCGCGCTCAACTACCTCAAGCACCTCGAGGCCGAGCACAAGCTCCCGCCGAACCACCCCGCCAGGCGCTGCATGTTCGTTCTGGTCAGCATGTCCGACCCGGGTCTGGTCATCGGCCCGACCCACCGCGTGCTGGGCGGCATGAAGGACTATTCCTTCGAGCGATTCACCGAGGCGGCCCGCGGGCTGCTCCAGATCACGCCCGGCCCGGCCGACCCGCGCCGCATCGAAGACGCCATGCTCGCCTCGATGCCCACCTCGCTCCCCGGGCATCATTCCACCGTGCTCGGGCTTGTCGATTGCGCGACCGGCCGCAGCTTCGTCGCCACGCTCGCGCAGAACGACCCGCTCGCACGCCGCTTCGCGAGCAAGCCCGCCGCGTGGCGCGAGCTCGACGTCGCGCTTATCCAGTACGCCATCGTGGAAGAGATCTGCCAGCCCAAGCTCAACGCCGGCGAGCCCGTCAAGTGGGCCTTCCCGCACTCGGTCGACGAGGTCATCGACATCGCCCGCGGCCGCGAAACCGGCGCGGGCGGGGGCAGCGGCTTTGCGCAGCTCGCCGTGATCGTCCGCCCCACGCCCCTCGAAAGCGTCCGGGCCGTCAGCCGCGCCAACGAGCTCATGCCCCAGAAGTCAACCTTCTTCTATCCCAAGCTCGCGACTGGGCTCTTCGTCAACGATCTGGCGTAGTGCTCCGACGAGGTGTCTCCCGTCGGATCCGCTCGACTTCCTGCGCATTGCCCGCAAGGTCGATCGCCGCCCCGAGCCACGCCGCGTAGTCCTCCGCGGGCATCACGCCGCTGATCTGCGCCACGATCGTGTCGCCCGCCAGCACGAACGTCGTGGGCAGCCCGGTCGGGCGCAACGCCGACGCTTCCCGCGGCGATTTGTCCACGTCCACATACACCGGCAGCGCCCGATCCCGCAGGAGCGCATCCACCGCCCGATCGTTGAGGCTCGAACGCTTCATCACCTGGCACGGGCCGCACCAATCCGCCGTGGCAAACGCCACCACAGGCTTGCCCGTGCTCACGCTCGTGGCGATCGCTCCGTCGAGCGTGAGCCCCTTGGCGAACGCGGGAGGCACCGGCGCAGGCCCGCCCCGCAGGATCAGCAATGCCGCCAACGCCCCGCAGAACGCCAGCCCAACAATGACCGCCAGCCGAGAACCCGCTCCCTGATGCGTGCCCATGCTCGATCGTAGCGGCACGGGTCGGCACCACGAAAAACCGGGCCTCGAAGGCCCGGTTCTCATGAAACAGTCGATGTGTCCCGATCCGGATCGGTTCGTGCGATTACTTCGTGATCTCGGCCGGACGCACGGGCGTGCGACCGCGGCTCGGAGCCGCCTCGTTCACGCCACCCGCGTCGGCGTCCACGCCCTCGGGGGCGGTCGAACCCGAGCCGCCGTCGAGCTTGAGACGGGTCAGGAAGATCTCGACGCGCCGGTTGGCGGGAGTATCGCCACGCGGGGGGTTGTTCGGAACGCGCGGGCGGAACTCGCCCCACCCGGCGACCTGCATCTTGCCGGGGGTCACACCCTGATCAACCAGCACGCGACGGACCGAGATCGAACGGTGCGCCGACAGGTGCACGTTCGTCGGGTGCCGCTGGGCCGTGCCCGCGCTGATGCGCTGCGAATCGGTATGGCCGACGATGATGACGTCGTAGGGTTCGGCCGCCGGGTTCTTGAGGATCGACGCGAGCGCCGCCAGCGCCTCACGCCCCTCGGCCTTGACCACGTCCGAGCCCGAGTCGAAGGTCAGATCGCTCGCGAAGCGGAGCATGCCCCGCGTCGGGTCATACTGAATGAGGTCGGGGAACTGGCTCGCCAGCTCCTGCAGCAGCGCGTCGGTCGTCGGGTCCAGCGCCTGAAGCTGAATCCCCTCGAGCCGCTTCTGAAGGTCCGCCAGGCTCATGCCCGCGTCCTGAAGCCGCTTGACCAGGTCCGCGTTCAGCCGCTGCATCTCCTGCAGGGCCGACTCCGTGCGTGTGAGCTGGGCCATCGCCGAGTCGCGGTCGCGGATCGCCGCGTCTCGCTCACGCTGCAGCACCCCGTTGCGGTCCGTCAGGCTGTCCACCTGCGCGTGCAGCCTGTCGTAGTCCGCCTGCCCGATGCACCCGCCGAGCAGCAACGCGCTCAACGCCATTCCCGTCACCGCCACCATCGACTTCGTGCCCATGTGTGCTCTCCACGCCCGGCCTCCTGCCGGGCCGATTGTTCGCGTTCAATTCCCCCGGGCCTCGTCCAGCCCGGAGACCGACCACTGTATGCTCGATCGTCCGCCCTCTCATCGACCGATCCCCTCGCCACGCATGAACGACCAGAACACCAGCACCCGCCCCTGGCACCTCCGCGTCGACGCCGCCGCCGCCGTCGATCCCGCGGGGCACATCGTCGCGCCGGCAACCCTCCTCGTCCGGTTCGATCACGCCCCCCCGGCCTCTCCGATCGACCCCGCACCCTTCGCTTGCCGTGTCCTCTCGCCCCACCACGCCGACGCCCTCCCCCCAGCCGCCGCTCGCCTCGACCGCCGTGGGCACCTCCTGCTCCCGGGGCTCATCAACGCCCACACCCACCTCGACCTGACCCATCTCGGCCCCGCCCCGCAGGCACGCGGCGACTTCCCCGCCTTTCTGAATCTTGTCCGGGCCAGCCGCGCCACCGACCCCGCCGACATCGCCCGCAGTGTTCGTCTCGGCATCCGACTCTCGCTCGCCGCCGGGGTTGCCGCCGTCGGCGACATCGCGGGCTCGGTCCGCGGCTCGCCCGAACTCACACCCCTCCACACCCTCGCCTCCTCGCCCCTCGCGGGCGTCTCCTTCCTTGAATTCTTCGCCATCGGCACGCGCGAACAGGCCGCCGTGGACGCGCTCCACGCCGCCTGCCAGTCACTCCCACCGGCCCGCAGGATTCGCGTGGGTCTGCAGCCGCACGCACCCTACTCCGTCGGCTTGGCGGGCTATCTCGCCTCGGCCGAACTCGCCGACCGCCACAACCTCCCTCAGGCCACCCACCTCGCCGAAAGCCCCGCCGAACAGGAGTTCATCGCCCACGCCACAGGCCCCCACCGCCATCTCCTCGAATCACTCGGCCTGTGGAACGACACCCTCGCCCGATCCATCGCCTCAGGCCGATCCCCAGTCCAACACCTTCGTGCGTGGCTCGATCGCCCCAGCCGAAGCCCCAGGCTACTCGTCCACCTCAACCAGCTTTCCGATGACGACCTCGCCCAGGTCGCGACATCGGGTTCAACTGCCGTCTACTGCCCGCGATCCTCGGACTACTTCCTCGCCCACGAGTCGTTCGGGCCCCACCGCTACCGCGATCTGCTCGCCAGGGGCGTCCCCGTCGCCCTGGGGACCGACTCGATCCTCAATCTTCCCGACCAAGCCCTGGGTCACGCCCTTTCCATTCTCGATGAGATGCGATTCCTGCACGCCCGCGACCGCACCGATCCCATGACCCTCTTGCGCATGGGCACACTTCACGGCACGGCCTGCCTTGGTCTGCCCGAGTCCGCGGTCCGACTCATCGATCCAAAGGGCGCCGATTCCCGCCCCCTCGGCGTCATCGCCGTGCGGATCACGCCGGGCGACGATCCCCTGCAATCGGTACTTCAACGGACCGAATCGCCCGAGTTCCTGTGCATCGGAAATTCTTACGCATAGACAAGAACTCCTATACTGACGACAGCATAAGGAAAGCGGCACAATGAGCGCGAAATGGCGTCGAAGTCTTGAATGGGATCGGCAGCACTTCCCCGCCTGGGCGTGGCCGGTCAAGTTCGTGCTGCAAGCCTTCTCCTCGATTTGGCTCGCTGTCATCCTGCTCACCCTCGTGGCGGCGTACGGCATCCTCGCCAGCATCCCCATCGGGCTCATCGCCCTCGCGCCCACGTACATCGTGTACGGCCTGACCGTGCTGCTCTCCCTCGCCGTCGGGGCCGCCCTCCCCGTCTGGCTGGTTTCTCGCGCCATGAGGCGTCAATCCCTCGGCCGCCGGTTCGCCGTCGGACTCCCCCTCGCCGTCCTCCTGGGCGTGGCCACCATCTGGGCCTGGAACCGCTTCGTCTGGCCCACCCTGCACTACGACCCCATCAACGATCGAGGCCTGCGATTCTTCGCCGAGTTCTGCGAGCGGAACGCCGCCATCACGCTCCGACGCCTCCCCGGCGTCGAAATGTCCGAGCTCGAGTTCTACTCGTGGTGGCCTCTCCGCATCATCTTGCTCGCCTTCGTCCTCAACATGATCACCGCCACGGTCCGCCGAATCGAGTTCACCTTCAAGAACCTCGGCGTGCTCTCCGTCCACTCGGGCATCGTCCTCATCGCCCTGGGCAGCGTCTACTACTCTCGCCTCAAGCTCGAGGGCGACACGATCCTCCTCGCCGGCGCGATCGATCCGCAAACCAAACGCCCGGGTGTCGGTCCGCCCCAGATCGGCTTCTATGACAACACCCGCGTCGCCCTCCATATCTCCACGGGCGGGTCGTTCGAGCAACGGCTGATCCCCTCGCTGCCCCGCTACAACGATTACAACCTCCGTGCCCTCTCAGGCCCCAGCGCCCGCGCCTTTGCCAATACCGATCTTCAGACCGACACGGACGAGGGGCGGACGCTCGACATTCCGCTCGAGGCTCCACGCCTGCCCCACCTCGATCGCGCCATGCGTCGCGCGCTGACCAAGGCCGGTCTGCCCGCCGCCACGATCGACCGGCTCATCCGCGAAGGCCCGACCGAGGCCGACCTTCACGCGATCGACATCCGGTCGCTCCCGGAAGATGTCTCACGCGATCTCTTCCGACGCACCCTGGTCCGCAACCTTTCGTTCCGCGTCGTGGGCTATTCCTACTACGCCGAGTTGCTCGATGACTACTTCCGCGCCGACCTTGCCACCAAGCCCGCCGACACGCCGGCCCAGCCCATCCGTTTCCTCCGCGCGCTGGGCCCCCAGCAGAACGAGCCGATCGCCTCGTCCCCGGCGTTGATGCTCCTGCCCGGCACGCCCCGCACACGCATCCGCCAGGACTCGATGATCGCCATCGAATACACCATCGGCGCCTCCGACGCCCGCTGGCGTGACCTCTCCGAACCACTCTCCGATGGCACGCTCCACGCGCTGGTCATCGAGGTGCCCGGCCCGAGCCCCGTCCGCCTCGTCGCACCCATCGCGCCCGGCCGCCGCGTGCAGGTCGGCTCGACCGGGTACGCCATCGACGTGCTCGACATCCTTCCCGAGCCCCCCTTCCCCATCATCACGCCTGGCTACGAGAACGCCCAGAGCAGCCTCGTGCAGCTCCGCGTGACCACCCCAACCGGCGCCGCCTTCGACCGCTGGGTCTACCACCGCTTCCCCGAGATTTCGCAGGACTTCACCGGGGACACCACGCCCAACGGCATGCCCAAGCGCAAAGCCGCCGATCCCGCCATCCAGATCTCCTACCTCGACGCTTCACGCGAGACATCGCTCCACATCGACGACACACCCCGCGGCACCACCCGATTCATCGTCCGCAAAGCCGGGGGGGAGGTCGTTGCCACCGAGTCCTCGGACAAGAACGCGATCGTCCGCAACGTCATCGACAACATCGGCTGGATCGTCGCCGACCGCTGGGAGCACTCCGTCCGCATCGAACGCCCCTCCCCAGTGCCCGAACGCGAACAGGACCGCCGCAACGTCGGCAACCACGACAAGGCCCTTCTCGCCGTCGAAGTCCGCTGGACCAGCTCCCTCAACATCGACGGCAAGCCCCCGCGCGAACAGACCTCCATCGTCTGGCTCCCCTTCGTCCGCTACCTCGACTCCAGCAGCAGCCTCACCCGCGAGATCCCCTTGCCCGACGGCCGCACCGTCTCGCTCCAGTTCGGCCGCTTCTACCACCAGCTCCCCAACCTCTCGCTCCGCCTCAAAGACTTCGAGATGATCGCCTACGACCACCGCGGCGCACCCCGCGATTACCAGTCGCACGTCATCGTCGAGGCACCCACCGGCACCTTCGAGCCATTCGAACACCTCGCGAGTCTCAACTATCCCCTCACCGCGCCCTACATCTGGTCCGATCGCCGCAGCACCCTCGGCAACATCTTCGGCCGCCTCTACGCCGGCCTGAACCCCAACCAGTTCAAGTTCTCTCAGGCCGGCTGGGACCAACAGACCTGGCGACAGACCCAGGCCGCCGCCGACCGAGGCGAGATCGCCAGCCCCTACGTCCAGTTCACCATCCTTCAGGTCGGAAACAACCCGGGCATCCACATCGTCGCCCTCGGATCAATCCTCATGTCGCTGGGCATCCCCTGGGCCTTCTACCTCAAGCCCTACCTCGTCCGCCGAGAAAAGCTCCGCATCCAGCAGCAACTCGCTCGGGGAGAGTACACCCCGCCCACCGGCCGCACCCCAACCACTTCTCCCGCCAACCAGGCCGTCACTTCCTCCTCCGCCGCCGAATCGCCCACCACATCAGCTCAAGAAGAGGCACGAGCATGAGCCCACACCGATCACTCACACTGCGCTCGTTCATCGCGGCCGTTGCCGCTTTCGTGTGCACCCTCGCCCCTGCCCTTGCGCAGGCGCCCGAGGGCAACGCCCACCCGCAGAGCCAGATGGTTTCCGGCAGCGCCTTTGCCAACCCCTTCGGCGAAGTCGCTTCACCGGACCGCGCCCCCGCTACCATCGAACAGAAACGCGACTTCGAGGCCAAGCTCGACCTTGCGCCCCTCCGCGACCGCGCCGTCTCTCACAACGGCCGAATCAAGATCCTTGACACGCTCGCCCGCGAGACGGTCCGCACCATCACAGGCGCTCGTCTCTACACCGACTACCTCCCCCAGCCCTCCGAGGACGGCAATGTCCGCCTGCTCAAAGTCAAGCACGACCCGCTCTTTACCCTGATCGACCTCATCATCGACCCCCGCTACTACTTCGACAAGCCGCTCTTCGGCGTCGACTACCTCCCCCTCCGCCGCGAGTTCATCGAGCACGAATACCCCCAGGACGAACGCGCGCAAGACCTCGCCCTGCGCCAGCTCCGCATCACTCCCACCATGTTCGCCCGCCACGTCCAGAAGCTCGACGAGCTCCACATGGGCGAGCCCTCTTACCAGCAGGCGATGGCCAAGCTCCACACCGCCGTCAGCCTCTGGCAGGACTCCCCCCAGAACATGCTCCTCGTCGCCCCGCCGCAACGCGACGATCCGTGGAAGCACATCGCCTCGCTCCCGATGGACCATCCGGCCCGTCAGGCAGCGCTCGCTCTGGGCAAGGCCTGGCGCGAGCTCGACGCCACTGCCGCCAACGCCGCCATCGTCCAGCTCGCCACCGTGCTCCCCACCATCAACCCCGAGGTCTACCCCACCACGCGCCGCTCGCTCGAGTCCTTCTACAACCGCCTCAACGCCTTCGAGTGGGGCTTCTGGGCATACGCCCTCTCCTTCATCACCCTCCTGCTCGCCTTCGGCACAGGCCGTTCCTGGCTGAGCTGGCTCGGCACCCTCTTCTTCCTCGTCGGCATCGCCATGCACGCCACCGGGTTCACCGCCCGCTGCCTCATCGCCGAACGCTTCGCCATCCAGAACCAGTTCGAGTCCATGACCGGCGTCTCTCTCTTTGCCGCCATCGTCGGGCTCGTCATCATGGTCGCCAAACGCCAGTGGCTTTACGGCGCCGCCGCCGCAGGCGTCGGGTTCCTCGTCCTCGTGACCGCCACCCAGACCAACATCCCCGGGCAGAACATCGAACGCGAAGCCGCCATCCTCAACACCTCCGTCCTGCTCAAGTACCACGTCACCACGGTCCTCGTGTCCTACGGCCTCATCGCCCTGGGATTCATCATCTCCTGCTTCTACCTCGCCACCCACTACATCGCCAAAGTCCGCTCCACACAGCCCGCGCTCGCCGGCGCGCCCGTCGTCGCCGCCGCCCTCGGCACCGGCGGGAACGCCTCCACCGCCCGCACGCTCTCCGACCTCGACACCGCCCAGATGACCGTTCTCCAGCTCGCCTTCTGGACCCTCGGCGTCGGCATCCTCCTCGGCGCCTGGTGGGCCGATCACTCCTGGGGACGCTGGTGGGCCTTCGATCCCAAAGAGACCTGGGCCCTCATCACCTGGATCGTCTACCTCATCGCCATCCACCTCCGCTTCACCACCACCGGCAACCGAGGCCTCCTCACCGCCTGGCTCAGCGCCGTCGGCTTTGTCGTCATGCTCTGGACCTACTTCGGCGTCAACCTCCTCCTGCCGGGCCTCCACGCCTACGCCTGACCCGTGCACGCCTCTCGCGACTTCTACCACACCGACGCACAGACGCTCGCCCTCCGATTGCTCGGAGCAACCCTCCACCGACGCTTCGCGCCGGGACGCATCGCCACGCTCCGCATCGTCGAGACCGAGGCCTACGTCGGCCCAGAAGACCTCTGCTCCCACGCCAAACACGCCCGACGCACCGAACGCAACGCCGCCATGTTCGGCCCACCCGGGATCGCCTACGTCTACTTCACCTACGGCATGCACCATTGCCTCAACGTCGTCTGCGGCAGCCCAACCCGCCCGGCCGCCGTCCTCATCCGCGCCGCCGAACCACTCCGCAACTACGATCTTCTCCGCGCCGGGACTGCCTCCGCTCTCCCAACCTCCGGCCCCGCCCGCCTCTGCCGTGCGCTCAACATCGACCTTTCGCTCGACGCCGCCCCGCTCACCCCGCGCGCATCTCTGTGGATCTCGCTCGGCCCCTCGCCGCCGCGCGTTGCCGCCTCGCCCCGAGTTGGGGTCGCCCAAGGCTCAGCCTGGACCACCGCACCCCTTCGCTTTTTAGATCCCGACAGCCGATGGGTCAGCACCCGACGGGGACCGTACACGGGCACGATCTTGTCGGACCCAAGACCGCGCCCCTACCATTCTGGGCTCGTGTTTCTCAGGTCGGGCACCCGCCCGACCGAAGGATGAAGCCGTGTCGAACAAGCCCGATCCGCAACCCACCCCCGACCCCGCCGCCCCGGATTGGAAAGCCATCCGCGCCAAGGCCGGCCCATTCCCCGATCAGGCCTACCAGTTCGTGCGCGAAGGGCTCGCGCACACCGTCAAGGTCGTTCACGGCGACAAGGCCGACGCGGAAGACGAGTCCCGCCACGTCTCAGGTCAGCAGCTCTGCCTCGGGCTCCGCGACTTCGCCCTCAAGCAGTACGGCCTGCTCGCCCGCACCGTCCTCGAACGTTGGGGCGTCCGGCGCACCGAAGACTTCGGCCGCATCGTCTTCGCCATGGTCGAGGCCGGCTGGATGCGAAAGACCGACGAAGACTCCCTCGAAGATTTCCAGGATGTCTTCGAATTCGAAGAGGCCTTCGCCGACCTGGTTTCCGGCTCCTCGGGCGTGCGGTAACCGGGCGCGGTAGCCTCTCGCTCGAATGTCCACCCAGAACAGCCCATCACGCCCCCCCGCTCACTGGGCGGACCGTCATCTCTGGCAGATCCAGCCCATCAGGGATCTCCTCCTCGTGGTCGTCCTGCTCGGGCTGCTGCACCTCGGCTATCTCACAAGCATCGTCACCGTCCCGATCCTGCTCGCCCTGGCGCTCGCCTACATGACCGAGCCCGTCATCGGCTGGCTCACGGGCCGAGGATTCTCCCGCGCCGGCGCCGCCGCCTCCATGATCGTCGTCGCCGCGCTCGTGGTCGTCATCCCCGCCGTGATCGGTATTGTCTTCGCCGCCGTCCAGGGCGCCCAGGCAGCGCAGGGCATCGCCCGTAATGCCGAATGGCTTGTCCGTTCCGTTGAATCTCCCGACCGATCGGACCTTCGCGCTCGCTCGCCCGGCCCCGCGTGGGATGACCTCCGCGACTGGCTCGCCCAGCAGAAACTCTCCGCCGCACAGGCCGAGCTCTTCGAGGCCGAGCAGGCCCGCTACCACGAAGCCCTCGCCCATTTCGATGCCGACACCCGCGCTCGAGACGCCCTTCTGCTCATGGGCATCCCCGCCGCCGCCCCTGACACGATCGAACTCCCGGGACCCGACGGCCCACGGAGCCTCTACACCCCGGCCCCCATCCAGCCCCAAGCGCCGGACGTCGAGCCCCCGGCCGAGCCCGGGCCCCTCTACCAAGCCGCGTCCTGGGGCCTCAACTGGCTCAACTCCCACCGCGAACAGATCGGACGACAGGCCCTCACCACCGGCGCCGAATGGTTCAACCGCCTCCTCAATCTTGTCTCCTCCCTCGGCTTCCTCGGCTTTGCCGCCTTCCTCACCGCTTTCTTCTACTACTTCCTCTCCATCCAGTACGCCAAGGTCCTCGACTTCGGACAACAGCTCATCCCCGTCAAGAACAAGCCCTTCATCCTCGACCTGCTCGCCCAGATGGACCGCGTCATCGCCGGCTTCATCCGTGGACGTCTCATCATCTGCGGCTTCCTCATCCTCTGGTACACCGCGGCCTACTGGGGCATCGGCGTTCCCGCCCCGCTCATCCTCGGGCCCATCGTCGGACTCCTCAGCCTCCTCCCCTACATCGCCGGCCTGGGCATGTTCGTCGCCATGCTCCTCATGTGGCTCGACCCCTCCGCCGGATGGCAGGACGCCTGGTGGTGGATCCTCGGCGCGCCCATCGCCGTCTCCACAATCGCTCAGGTCCTCGACGACTACATCCTCACCCCGACCATCCAGGGCAAGAGCACAGGCATGGACACCCCCAGCATCCTCTTCGCCAGCCTCGCCGGCGGGGCCCTCGCCGGTGTCTACGGGCTGCTCATCGCCATCCCCGTCGCCGCCTGCGTCAAGATCCTCATCAGATCCGTTCTGCTCCCTAAAATAAGGGATTGGTCGCGCGGCCGCGCCAAGGACCCACTCCCCCTCAGCAACGCCTGATGAACCGGCTCACCCATCAGCTCCCGATTTTCTCGCCGCCCCACTCCCGGCGGGGTAGCTCTCGAACCGATGAAAAAATCCGAGCTGGGCGCGCACGCCCGCACTTCTGAACGCTCGGTTATCATCCCCAACAGTTCGGTGGCCGGTTCACTCGAAGGGATTCGGTTTCACTATGTGCGGCATTTGCGGCGTCGTCAGCGCTCGCCCTCTGGACAGCGAAATGGTTGGGCGCGTGCGTTCCATGAACGCCGCCATGTTCCATCGTGGTCCCGACGGCGACGGCGAGTTCCTCTCCGACCACGCCATGCTCGCCATGCGAAGGCTGGCCATCATCGACCTCAACGGCGGGTGGCAGCCACTCTTCAACGAAGACAAGTCCATCGCCCTTGTCGCCAACGGCGAAGTCTACAACTACATCGAACTCCGCAAGGACCTTGAGTCCAAAGGCCACCGCTTCCGCACGGGCAGCGACTGCGAAACGATCGTCCACGCCTACGAGGAGTACGGGCTCGACTTTGTGAGCCACCTCCGCGGCATGTTCGGCTTCGCCCTGCACGACACCCGCAACAAACGCATCATCCTCGTCCGCGACCGCATGGGCGAGAAGCCGCTCTTCCTCTACGAGACGCCCGACCGGATTCTCTTCGCCTCCGAGATGAAGTCCATCCTCGCCTCGGGGCTCATCAATTTCGAGCTCGATCCCGCCGCTGTCAACGACTACTTCCACTTCTACTACGTCCCGGATCCCGCGACTGCCGTGGTCGGCGTCCGCAAGCTCCCCGCCGGGCACATGCTCATCATCGACACGGACCCCTGGCGCGTCCAGCAACGCCAGTACTGGCGCATGGACGACGTTCAGCCGCTCATGGGCGACCCCACCGAGCACCTCCGCGAGAGACTCGAAGAGATCGGTCGCCTCATCATCCGATCCGACGTCCCCGTGGGCGTCGCCCTCTCCGCCGGGCTCGACTCCAGCATGGTCGCCGCGCTGGCCGCCAAGCACAGCCCAGGCCAGATCCACGCCCTCTCCATCGGCTACGCGGGCACGCCACACAGCGACGAACGCGCCCGCGCCAAAAAGCTCGCCCAGCACCTCAACATGCCCTTCCACGACTACGAAGTCGCCCCCGACGAAGTCGCCGACTGCTTCGCCGAACGAAACTTCATGCGCGACGACCCCATCGCCGACATCTCCGGGCACGGGTACTACGCACTCTCCAGGCTCGCTCGATCCAAAAACATCCCAGTCCTCCTGCAGGGCCACGGCATCGACGAACTCTTCTGGGGCTACTCCTGGGTCCGCGACTCCATTCTCGGCAGCATGCGCAAGTCCGGCAGGCTCCAGATCACCCTCCGCGACCGCCTCGGCTACCTCTCCAAGCTCTTCCCCAAGTCCACCAACCGCAAGCACCTCCGCGACTGGGCCTACTACGTCGGCGGGCTCCTCACCGGCTGGCGCAGCCCCAGACCAACCGCCGGCAGCGGCCCGGACACCCTCGAGTTCTACGACCTCGCCGAAGAATTCGAGATGGGCCGATACGCCGCCCGAAAGGTCCTCACCCGTTCTTTCCGCGAACGTCTCACCTCGCGACGCCCCGAAGACTGGTTCACCCATCCCCAGCCTTGGCCGGACCTCGGCGTCCTCATCACCCGCCTCGCCTGCCAGACCTACCTGCTCGAGAACGGGCTCAATCAGGGCGACCGACTGAGCATGGCGTGGGCCGTCGAACTCCGCCTCCCCTTCGTCGATTACCGCCTCGTCGAAACGGTCATCGGCCTGCGCAAGGCCTCCGCCGACCACATGCTCCCGCCCAAGGCCCGTTTCCGCGAAGTCATCAAGGACTACCTCCCGGACTGGGTGCTCTCTCGACCCAAGACCGGCTTCACGCCGCCCATCAACGCCTGGATCACGACCCTCGTCAACCGCTACAACTCCGAACTCGCCAAGGGCTACCTCGTCGAAACGGGCGTCATCGAGCCCAAGCTCGCCCGCACTCTTGCCAAGCCCCACTCGCGCGTGTCCATCTGGCCCACAACCGCCTATCGCGTCCTCGTCCTCGAGTGGTGGGCCCGCGGCATGCAGGCCGCCGCTCAATACAAGCCCGCCAGTGAAATCCTCTCAAACCCGCGACCTCTCCTCACACAGATTCTCGACAATCAGCCCAGATTCGCGCACCGCGAACCCGCCCCTGCACGCTGACCCCTCTCCGATCACTTCGGCTTGCTCGGCCGCCCTCCCCTCGCGATACTGCCCAACATCCGCAACGGAAGGCAACCCCGGTCCCATTCCCGCCGAATGAACCGTGGTCCTCCCTTGGGTGATACCCCATCGGCGGCTTGGGCGGTCGGGTCGCACGGTTCTCGGTCTCTAGCTCAGTCCCTCGGGAGTACTCATGACTGTTCGCACCGCCTCCGTTCTGGTCCTTCTGTCCGGTCTCACGTGGTCTTCCCACGCCGCCCTCGCTCGCCCCCACCCGGGAGAAGAGCACGAAGGCTGCGGCAAGGCCGCCGCCATGCGCGCCCGCTTCGAGGCCGGGCTCCCCCCCTTCGAAACCGACGGCCCGGGCTATACCCCCCGCGAGGGCTTCGCCGACACCGACGTGCTCAACAACGCCATCGATCTCGAAGTCTTCCCCGCCACCGCCTCGATCACCGGAAGCAACACCTTCACCATCCGCAGCACCGTCGAAGGACTCACGCAGTTCACCTTCATGCTCCGCCAGAACTTCACGGTGACCGAAGTTCGCTTCAACGACACCACCGTTCTCGGCACGCCCACCATGCCCGACCCCAACGGGTCCTACCGCCGCATCGTCACGCTCCCTCGCCCCATCGCCCTCAACGAAACCTTCACCCTCAAGGTCTCCTACAACGGCCCCGCCGTCTCGCGCGGCTTCGGCTCCATCAACTTCACCACGCAGAACGGCCAGCCACTCATCTTCACCCTTTCCGAGCCCTACTACGCCGGGACCTGGTGGCCCGCAAAGGACGGCGACGTTCTCCAGCCCGGCGACAACTCCGACAAGGCGACCTTCGATATCTGGGTCACCGCACCCGCCAGTCTCAAAACCGCCGCCAACGGACTCCTGCAGGGCATCGACTCCCTGCCCAACAACCGCGCCCGCTACCGCTACCGCACCAACTACCCCATGGCGACCTACCTCGCCTGCTTCGCTACAACCAACTACAACACCTGGACACGCACCTACTCCTACCCGCTCCCCGGCGGCGGCACGGGCACCATGCCCGTCGAGTTCTTCCTCTACCCCGCGAGCGACACACCCGGCAACCGCGCCGCCTGGGAACGATGCATCGACATGCTCGCCGCATTCCGGCCTCTCTACGGCGAGTACCCCTTCATCAACGAAAAGTACGGCATGTATCAGTTCGCCTTCGGCGGCGGCATGGAACACCAGACCATGACCGGCCAAGGCACCTTCAACGAGTCCGTCACCGCACACGAGCTCGGGCACCAGTGGTGGGGCGACGCCGTCACCTGCCGAACCTGGAACGACATCTGGCTCAACGAGGGCTTCGCCACCTATTCCCAGGCACTCTGGGAGCAGTTCAAGCCCGGCGGCTCCATCGCCGGCCTCCACTCCTTCATGGCGAACAACCGCCCCTCCACCACCAGCGGCACCGTCTATCGCTACGACACCTCCAGCGCCAACACCATCTTCAACGGGGACATGGTCTATGACAAGGGCGCCTGGGTCGTCCAGGCCCTGCGCAAGGCTTTCGTCACCGATCAGGCTTTCTTCAACGCCCTCAAGGCCTACCGCGCCGCCTACGAAGGTTCCGCCGCAACCACCGACGGCCTCTCCGCCGTCCTCTCCGCCGCACTCGGCCGAGACCTCGACCCCTTCTTCACCGCATGGATCTACGGCGAGGGCGCTCCCGCCTTCACCACAGGCTGGCAACGCCTCTCCCTCAACGGCCGCGATTACCTCAAGCTCCGCGTCCGCCAGACCCAGAACGGCGCCCTGCCCACCTTCCCCTCTCCGCTCGACATCGTCGTCACCAGCGGCGGCACGACCACCTACCAGGTCTGGAGCGAGGCCCGCACCCAGCACTTCGTGATCCCTCTCGCCTCCGTCGGCTCCATCTCCGCCGTCGCCGTCGACCCCGACAACTGGATCCTCGCCAACAGCAAGTCCGCCGAAGCCTTCGTCGCCGGGCCCGCCAAACTCCTCGACATGGCCCCTGCGCCGGGCTCGACCAGCTCCGCCGCCAATCCTGTCTCCTCCGTCCGCCTCACCTTCAGCGAGAACATTTCCGCCGCGACCTCGGCCCAGTTCGAAGTCACCAAGGACGGCCAGCCCGTCGCCTTCTCCTACACCTACGCCGCTCCCACACAATCCGCCACGCTCACCTTCGCCGCGCCACTCCCGCCGGGCGTCTACACCATCACCGCTCGCGACACCATCACCACCAACGGCGCCGCACTCGACGGCGAATTCTCGGGCTCGCTCCCCAGCGGAAACGGGCTCCCGGGCGGCACATTCACCGCCTCCTTCACCATCGAATCCTGCCCCGCCGACTTCAACGCCGACGGCTTCGCCGACTTCTTCGACTTCGACGACTTCGTCACCTGCTTCGAGAGCGGCGTCTGCCCCGACGGCACCTCCGCCGACTTCAACAACGACGGCTTCGCCGACTTCTTCGACTTCGACGAGTTCGTCGCCGCCTTCGAAGCCGGCTGCTGATCTCTCCTACGCTCGCTCGTGCCCGCATCGCTTTACGACGACCCTCTTGTCTACGACGTGCTCCACGCACCGGGCACCGCCTCGGACGTGGCCGGTCTCTTCCGCATCGAAAGGCTCTACGCCGATCGCAACACCCCCAAGGTCTGGCTCGAACCCGCCAGCGGCACGGGACGCTACCTCCTCGCCGCCGCCCGACGCGGACGCCACACCATCGGCATCGACCTCTCACGCCGCATGTGCGCCTTTGCACGCCGGCGTGCGCTCGACGCCGGGCTCGCCGATCGCTGCCGATTCGTCGCCGCCGACATGCGCAAATTCCAACGCCATGTCCGCGCCCGATCCGTCGGCCTCGCCTTCAACCTCATCAACTCCATCCGACACCTCCCCTCCGACGCCGCCATGCTCGACCACTTCAACCAGGTCGCTCGCGCCCTCGCACCCGGCGGCATCTACGTCGTCGGGCTCTCCGCGACCGCCTACGGGCTCGAATCCCCCTCCGAAGACGTGTGGACAGGCCGACGCGGCTCCCTCAACGTCACCCAGGTCGTCCAGTTCGAGCCCCCCTCCCCGGGCTCCCGATGGGAGCAGGTCTACAGCGTCCTGAGCATCTCCCAGGGCAAGACCCTGCGAACCGCTCAAAGTGCCTACCGCCTGCGAACCTACAGCCTCGACCAATGGCATGCCCTCCTCGCCCGCAGCCCGCTCCACGCCACCCACACGGTCGACGAACGAGGCAACCCCGTCAAGCCTTCCCAAAGTGGGTACGCCTTGCACATCCTGCGCCATCGCGAAACCAGACCCTGACCAGCCCCGTACAATCCGCCGGGACATTTGGAGTTCTTCATGGGCAAGGCTCGTGTTGTGTTCGAAGCGTCGCTGGTCACGATCCTGGGCGTTGCCGTGTTCGGCAGCACGCTCGCCTTGGTGCGCAAAAGCGACGACTACGCCTTTCTTGATCCCCTGATCGAGATCAAGGCCGCTCTCTCCAGCACCTACGTCGATCAGCTCAGCCCCGAGACCCTCCGCAAGATGCAGGAGGGCGCCATCAGCGGCATGCTGGAGGTGCTCGAAGACCCATACACCGTCTACGTCCCCCCCGCACAGACCGCCCAGTTCGACAAGGACCTCACCGGCGAGTACGGCGGCATCGGCGCACAAGTGCAGGTCATCGACGGCTTCCTCACCATCATCTCTCCCCTCGAAGATTCGCCGGCCCTCCGCGCGGGCCTCCTGCCCGACGACCGCGTCGTCGAAATCGAAGGCCAGTCCACGCTCGGGCTCACCGTCGAGCAGTGCGTCGAACGCCTGACCGGCAAGCCCGGCACCGAGGTCAAGCTCACGCTCGAGCGCAAGGGCCAGAAAATGCCCATGACGCTCGTGCGAGAAAAGATCAAGACCCGCGTCGTCAAGGGCTTCCACCGCGACGACAAGGACTCGACCAAGTGGCAGTTCATGATCGACGACGAACGCTCGATCGCCTACATCCGCCTCACGCAGTTCACCCCACGCTGCACCCTCGAGCTCATCGAATCACTCCGCGCATGCGGCGCTCTCGACGGGCGACTCAAGGGGCTCGTCCTCGACGTCCGCGGCAATCCCGGCGGCCTGCTCGAAGAGGCCGTCGCCATGGCCGACCTCTTCCTCAAGGACGGCGTCATCGTCTCCACCCGCGGCCGCGCCTTCTCCGAACGCGTCGCCAAGGCCCAGGCACCGGGCACGCTGGGCGACTTCCCCATCGCGGTGCTCATCAACGGGTCCAGCGCCTCCGCCAGCGAGATTCTCGCCGGCGCCCTCGTCGAGAACGGCCGCGCCATCGCCGTCGGCACCCGAACCTTCGGCAAGGGCTCCGTGCAGAGCGTCCGCCCCATCACCGTCCGCGAGGGCGACGGCAGCGAGAAGCGCGCCGAACTCAAGATCACCGAGCAGGGCTACTACCTCCCCAGCGGCAAGTCCATCACCCGCAAGCCCGGCAGCACAGACTGGGGCGTCGACCCCAGCAAGGGCTTCTACGTCCCCCTCACCGACGAACAAACCCTTGAGATGCTCCGCGTCCGCCGCGACGAGGAGATCCTCCGCGCCGCCGACAAGCCCGCCGAGCCGGGCCAGAAGTGGGACGACACCGACTGGACGCTCGACCGCCTCAAGGACCCGCAACTGACCGCCGCCGTGCGCGCGATGCAGCAACGTCTCGACACCGGCGAGTGGAAGCCCACGGGCCAGGAGAGCATCAGCCTGGGCGATCTCGCCGGAGAGGAGCTCGCACGGATCCACGCCGCCCGAGACCGCCTGACCCGCGAGCTCATCCGCCTCGAACGCCGCGCCGACGAGATCGAGAAGGGCACGAGCGTCGCCGACGCCGGCAAGCGCCCCGATCTCTGGGCCGACAGCCTCGACCTCACAGGCGGGCGCGTCCAGGTCTTCGACAAGGACGGCAACCTCGTCAGCACCCTCTCCATCACGGGCAACAGCCTCGAACGCTGGCTGATGGACGCCGACGTCAAGAAGGCCGAGCCCGACCCCAACCCCAAGTAACCGTGATCGTCCTGGGCATCGAGACAAGTTGCGACGAAACCTCCGCGGCCATCGTTCGCGGCGGACGTGACGTGCTCTCATGCGTCGTCGCCTCGCAGCACGACATCCACGCGGAGTTCGGCGGCGTCGTCCCCGAACTCGCCAGCCGTGCCCACGTCGAGGCGATCTCCCCCACCATCGACGCCGCGCTCTCCCGCGCCGGGCTTGCGCCGCGTGACGTCAACGCCGTCGCCGTCGGACACCGCCCCGGGCTCATCGGCTCTCTGCTCGTCGGGGTCACCGCGGCCAAGGCGATGGCCTGGTCGCTCGGGGTGCCCCTTGTCGGCGTCGATCATGTGCACGCCCATCTCTACGCCGGGCTTCTGAACAACCCGATCGAGTCGAGCGCCACCACGTTCCCCGCGATCGGCCTGGTCGTGTCCGGCGGGCATACCTCGATCTATCGCGTCGACGCGTGGAACCGCCTCGCACGTCTGGGCGCCACCATCGACGATGCGATGGGCGAGGCCTACGACAAAGCCGCCACGATTCTCGGGCTCCCGCACCCCGGCGGGCCCAACCTCGACCGGCTCGCCCGTACGCCCGGCGCGAACGAGCACGCCGAGCAGTTCCCCATCAGCCGTCTCTCGCCGACCTCGCTCGATCTGTCGTTTAGCGGGCTCAAGACCGCGATGCTCTACGCCGTCCGGGGCGTGCCGCACACCCGAGGGCGCACACCGCCCGTCCCGCCCGCTCCACTGACCGACCAGCGCCGCGCCGACCTCGCCGCGAGCTTCCAGCGATCCGCCTGCGCCGCCGTCCTGCTCAAGCTCGAGCGCGCATTGGACCGCACGCCCGAAGCCCGCACGCTGCTCTGCGGCGGGGGCGTCACCGCCAACTCGCGACTCCGCAACGAGCTTGCCGCGCTCGCCCAGCGCCGATCGCTCCGACTCGTCATCCCCCCCCTCGACCTGTGCGTCGATAACGCGGCGATGATCGCCGGGCTCGGCTCCGTGCTGCTCGACGCCGGCCAGCGCGACACGCTCGCCCTCGCCCCGGTGCCCACCACCGCCTGCTAGAGACCTCCCCGTGCCACGCTCCCGCCCCACGATGCCCCAAGGCCCGAACCCGCCCGGGCCGCCGCATCCGCACCCGGCCTGTCTCGACGACGAATCCCTCCTGCAGGCGTGCCACTGGGGACGCGGGCGGGGCTCGGGCCCCGGAGGGCAGCACCGCAACAAGGTCGAGACCCTCGTCTGGATCACGCACCTCCCCACCGGCATCGAGTCTCACGCCGGCGAACGTCGCAGCGCCGAAGAAAACAAGCGAGAAGCGATCTTCCGTCTTCGACTCGCCCTTGCCACCGCCCACCGCGCCGCCCCGCCCAAGGGCGACGCCTGGGGAGACGCCCGCAGCGTCCTGTGGAAGTCGCGTGTCAGCAAAGAGGGCGCCATCGCCTGCAATCCCTCGCACACCGATTTCCCTTCGATGCTCGCCGAGGCCTTGGACAACCTCGCCGCTTCCGGCTTGGACGAACGCAAAGCCGCCCTCCGCCTCTGCTGCACCCCCAGCCAGCTCGTCAAACTCATCAAGGAACACACACCCGCCTGGGTCGCGGTGAACAGAGCTCGCGCCGAGATCGGCCGGCACCCCCTCCGCTAGCCAGCAACACAACCCACCCTTTGGCGGTAGGATCCTTCCGCATGGGCCGAAACGTGCTCCTTGTCGTCAACCGCCAACGCCCCGAAGCCACCGCCTCGGCTTCGCAGGTCGCCGGTCTCATCCGCCGCTTCGGAACCCTGCTGGGCGAGCTCGACGCCGATAACGCCGCTCTCCCCACCCACGCCGCCAAGGCCGATCTCGTCGTCGTGCTCGGGGGCGACGGCAGCATTCTGGGGCAGGCCCGCCGACTCGCCGGCCTCGCCTGCCCGCTCCTGGGCGTCAACTTCGGTCGCCTGGGCTTCATCGCCGAGTTCGAGGCTCACACCCTCGAGGAACAAGCCTCCGCCATCTTCGGGCACGGAGCGCTCTCCACACGCGACCTGCGGCTGCTCCACGTCGAGGTCCACAAGCCCGACGGCACCCGCGAAGACTGCGGCGTGGCCCTCAACGAGGCCGTCGTCGCCGCCGGTCATCCCTTCCGCGTCATCCAGGTCGGACTGTCCATCGACGAACGCCCGGGGCCGATCTTTAATGGCGACGGGCTCATCGTCTCCACGCCCACCGGCTCAACCGCGTACAACCTCTCCGCCGGCGGGCCCATCGTTAGCCCCGATGTCGACGCCTTCATCCTCACCCCCATCGCCGCTCACTCCCTTTCGTTCCGGCCCATCCTCGTCCCGGGATCCTCGAGCGTTGACCTCACCCTCTTCAGGGCCAACGACCCCGCCGACTCGCACGGCACCACCCTCATCCTCGACGGGCAGGTCATGAAGCCCCTCCACACCGGCGACCGCGTGCTGATCTGCCGATCAGAAAAGCGCCTCCGCTTCGTCGTCAATCCCGGGCACGACTTTTGGTCCGCCCTGATTACCAAACTCCGCTGGGCCGAGCCCCCTCGCCTCCGCCGAAACTGAACCCGGTCACCAGCCGCCGCCCCCCTACCATCGCCCCGTTATGCCCGAAGGGGCCCCGCCAACACCCTCGACAACCAACCACACCCGCTCGGCCTCGCCGCTCGTGGTGCTCAGGCACCCACACTTCCGCCTGATCTGGATCGCCGCCTTCGCCAGCTACCTCGGCAACTGGTTCGAGTTCGTCGCCGTCCGCTGGATCGTCACCGAGCAGGCAAGCTCCCTCGCCCAGCAAGGCGTCTCCGCCGAAGACTGGATGTTCTACCTCAGCGTCGCACAGCTCTGCCCGACACTCCTGCTGGGGCTCTACGGCGGGATCGTCGCCGACTCCGTCAACCGGCGCAAGCTCCTCGTCATCACCCAGGTCGCGATGATGATCATCGCCCTCGCCATGGCCGCCGCCGCCTTCAGCGGGCACGCCTCGCGGTGGGTCCTGCTCGTCCTCGTCCTCGCGCAGGGGATCGTCGTCCCCTTCAACACACCCGCCTGGCAGGTCCTCACGCCCCGCCTCGTCCCCAAAAACGAACTCACCCTCGCCATCACCCTCTCGGGCATCTCCTTCAACATCGCCCGCACGGTCGGCCCCGCCATCGCCGGCGTCATCATGGCGCTCTTCAAAGACCCCACCGCCTCCGAAGGCACCAGCCGTGGCGCCGCCGCTCTGCTCCTCTTCAACGCCCTCACGTTCATCGGCGTCATGCTCGCCGTCCTTCGCACGCCCGACGCACCCGCCCCGCCCGAAAACCACGGCGCCTGGAAGCACCCCGCCCTCGCCATCCGTCGCAGCAACGAGGCCCTCGCGTGGGTCTGGCGGGGCAAGGGCCCGCGCGCCATCCTCTTTGCCATCGTCGTCTTCGCCGTCCTCGCCACCCCCGTCATGCCCATGATGTCCGTCGTCGTCCACGACGTGCACAAAGGCAGCGAGGACACCTTCGGCGTCTTCATCGCCGTCATGGGCATCGGTGCCGTCACCGGCGGCCTCGCCATGAAGCACGTCCCCCACTGGTACCCCATGCACCACTTCATCCCCACCTCGTGCATGCTCGGCGGGGTCTTCATTCTCCTCTTCTCCCTCGCCACAGACTCCACCTGGGCCCTCTTCACCCTCTTTTTCGTCGGCATCTTCTGGATGTGGGGCTTCAACTCCACCGCCGCCGCCATGCAGAACCTCGTCCCAGACCACATGCGAGGCCGCGTCCTCGCCGTCGTCAACACCATCGCCATGGGGCTCATGCCCCTCGGCCCGCTCATCGCGGCCAAGGCAGGCCACGCCGCCGAGCAAGCCCTCGCTCCCATCCAACGAACGCTCGACACGCCCCTCCTCGCCCCGCAGCTCGGCCTGGCGATCCCCGCTCTTGTGCTCACCGCCGCAGGCGTCATCATGATTACGTACCGCACACCCGAAGTTGACGGCCTCACGCCGGGCCAGCCTGGCTTCGAACGCAAGCCCGGGTTCCTCCGCGGTCTCTTCGCCACCGCCCACAGGCCGACCCACCCACAAGAACCCTCCCGCTCACCCGCCGACCACGAGGTCTAGCCCCCGTGCCACTCCGCCCGCTCGCAACCTTCGCGGCTTCCCTCGCCGCCCTCGCCGCCGGCTGCGCCGCCAAGCCCGAGCCCTACGACGCGCTCCGATCCCCCAATCCCGCACTGCGACGAATCACCGCCGACTACACCACCCTCGTTGAGCGCATCCACGATCGCCCGGGCGAGATCTGGCACCACAACTGGACCGGCAACATCCTCCCCAACACCCTCGGCGATCGCTTCGGACAAAAAGGCCTCTGCCACCAATGGCAGGAAGAAGTCTGGCTCGGCATCCAGCCCTCGCTCGCCCGCGAACGCTGGGCCGGCGTCGGCATCGCCGCCAACGTCGGTGAGTACACCGAACACCACGCCGTCATCATCTACAACCCCGAGATCATCGCACGCGAGGAACTCCTCCAACGCTCCAATCCCCAGGCCGGCCCACGCTCGGGCCCACCGCACACGCCCAAGCCACCTCCCAGATTCCCGACACCCGCCTGGGTCCTCGATCCCTGGCACACCGGCACCCCCGCCGTCTACTCCCTCGACGAGTGGCTCGTCCGCGGCACCGCCGAGTGGTTCTCGGTCGAGCTCGAGATCCTGCCCCCGCCGCCAAATCCCGCCCCAGTCGTGACGCCATCGCCCGCACAGCCCGCGCCGCCCCGCCCCTACCCTTGATCGCCATGCCCGAATACACCCATCCCTTCCCGCGCCGCGCGACCCGCCAGATCACCCTGGGCGACGCCCGCGTCGGCTTCGTGAAGGTCGGCGGCGACGCCCCCGTCTCCGTCCAGACCATGACCGCGGGCTACACCCACGACATCGACGCCTGCGTCCGCGAGATCTCCAAGCTCGCCGCCGCCGGAGCCGACGTCGTCCGCGTCGCCGTCCCCGAGAAGAAGGACACCGACGCCCTCCGCGAGATCCTCCCGCAGGTCAAGGTCCCCATCGTCGCCGACGTCCACTTCCACTTCCAGCGCGCCCTCGAAGCCGTCGAAGCCGGCGTCCACAAGATCCGCCTCAACCCCGGCAACATCAACGACCGCAAGCAGGTCATCGACGTCATCCAGGCGTGCAAAGCACGCAAGCTCCCCATCCGCGTCGGCGTCAACGAAGGCTCCATCATCGAGCGCAAGGACAAGCAGAAGCGCATGAAGGAGCTCGGCCGCGTCTTCTCCGACAACAAGCACGGGCACATGCTCGCCATCATGATCGCCAAGCTCGAGGAATACCTCGAAATCTTCTACGAGCAGGACTTCTACGACATCGCCATCTCCGCCAAGAGCATGGACGCCGCACTCACCATCGACGCCTACACCGCCATCTCCGAACGCTTCGACCACCCGCTCCATCTCGGCGTCACCCACGCCGGCCCCAAGGAGACCGGGTGCATCCGCTCCATCGCCGCACTCTCCGCGCTCCTCACCCGAGGCATCGGCGACACCATCCGCATCTCCTACGCCAATGACCCCGTCTACGAAGTTCAGGACGGGCTCGAACTCCTCTACTCTCTCGGCCTGCGCCAACGCGTCGGCGTCGACCTGATCGCCTGCCCGACCTGCGGCCGCATCCAGGTCGACCTCTTCACACTCATCCAGGACGTCCGCAAGGCCCTCGCCGAGAAAGTCACGCTCCCCATGAAGGTCGCCGTCATGGGCTGCATCGTCAACGGCCCGGGCGAGGCCGAGGGCGCCGACGTCGCTGTCTTCGCCGGCGACCGCCGCGGCATCATCTACGTCCAGGGCGAACGCGTCGCCAACGTCCCCGAGCCCGAGATCCTCGATCGGCTCCTCAAGGAATGCCTCGACTTCCAGGACCGCGTCACCCGCGGCGAGGCCAAACTCGGCGAAAAGAAAGTCGACATCATCCCACCCGACCCCATCGGCGACCTCGGCTCGGGCTGGGAGAAAGTCGCCGCCGGCAACGTCGAGAAAGTCACCCCCCTGACCATCCGCAAGTCCTGAGAGACAACGGTTGCATCTGGTTTCTTCTGGCATTGGCTCGCATGCTCTGCACGCTTGCAAGGTCGCTCTTCCTTTGATATGTTGCTTTGTGTGTCCCGGGCGTGTGTCCCGGGAGAGTCCGAATCGTCGACTCACGAGGACATCACCATGAGACATCGCTCCACTTGGCTTTGGCCCACGATGCTGCGGCTTATCGGGTTCGCCGTGTTCGTATGCCCATTACCGCTTCACGCCGTGGCACAGACGACCGTTTCGAGCATGCGCATCGACTGGGGAGGATGGAGCTTCAAGCCCATCATTGACGCAGATTCGCCAGCCGCTCGCGTCACAGGATTCCTCGCACTCTCCAAAGAGGAGAACACGATCGGCGAGAACATCGTTGCTGTGTGGTACATCCGCCACGCAGACCGTTCTTGGTCCAAGAAGTCATGGCTCACGAATGACATTGGCGAAGCGATCCGGCACGTCAAGATCAGCACAGGCATTCCAGACTCCGATGATGCGAAGTGGGAGGTGGCGAGAGACCTTCGTTTACCTCCCTCGGACGATCCAGAAAGTCCGAAGAACTATGACAAGGGTCTTCTGGAGTGTGACCCTCTCTATCCGCTTGTGTCGACAAGCAGCGATGCCGAGAGCATTGTGTCCTTTCTGGCTGATGTCGGATACAAGGCCGCTCGTATCGCCATCGATTACCCAACGAGTGTGACCACAGATGAACAACTCGATGTCATGGCCATCGCGATCGAAGCGGGCCACTCAATAGTTGTTCACGACCAGCAGAGCGCCTTCGCACAGACCGAAGCCATGGCAAGTATCATCGCCACCACATCGGCGACGCAACCCGGAACAGCATGCGTACCCGGGATCACCGGGCCATGGACGCTAGGAGCCATCGTTGGACCATCGGGGTGCGCCTGGTCTGTGACGGATTCTTGGGTCGCGGTAACGGGTGGGCGCTCGTACACCTGTACGTATGAATGGTGCTGCACGTACACTCGCGTACGATCCGCTCCCGCGGTGCGTGCCGACTGCTCAACGTACACGTGTTCTCAGATCGAAATCCAGCGTGTCTGTGCCGCGCCCATCGTCTGCACTTCCTTCGTGCCGACTCCGACTCCACCCGATCAATGGGCGTCACCTTGTGGCCTGAGCCCGCTTTGTTCAACAGCTCCGCCGGTGCCCCCGGGTCCCCCGACCACGTGGACATGGCCGAACAGCACCAACTGCCCATGACAAGGCGCAAACGTCTCAGAACAGGGCGTCTCTTCGCCTTTCTCTTCGCGTACGCGACACTCGGTGCCGCGTGCGCGATTTCGATCGCGTTCCTACGCAGTTGCTTTGCCAAGACACACGATTGGCCGATGCCCTACATCTTCGGGTATGGACCATCGAGCACCGATGGTACCGTTTGGTATTGGACTCATTCCAAACGCCTCGGCTGGCATGTGTGCCGATCTGATGTCGTCGATGCCGCTGCGCCGCGACAAATCATCACACCGATGGGTCCGGTCGGCTGGTACGAAGGACCCTCGCCATGGTGGGCAATCGCGGCGGAACAACCCGTTCCACCAACCGGCTGGCGGCCAGCGGTCGGGACAGGGATCCATGCTGTGATTGACGTTGCCTTCGGCTGGCCGCTCCCGTGCGCAAGTTACCGCGAACACCAAGTCTCACGCGTGCCTGCTGCCGCCGAAATCGCCGCGTTGGGCCTCCGATCCGACGGTACGCAGTACGTGCAACAAACCCTGATCCTCGGCAGCCACCGCTTCGCCGGCTTCCTCACACATTTCGGCGTGTCCGACGGCTACTGGCCCACGAACATCCTCTGGCGTGGGCTCGCCGCCAACACCGCAGCGATCGGCGCGATGCTCGCGCTCCCACACCTTGGCTTGATCGGCTTCCGGCTGTTCCGCTCTCGATCACGCCGCCGATCAGGAAAGTGCCCCTGGTGCGGATACGCACGTCGCGGGCTCGCGTCCGACCAACGCTGCCCAGAATGCGGCGGTGTCGAGCCGCAAAATGTCTAGGACCGCGTTCCCAAACCCAGCACATACCCCTGACGGGTCATTCCATGCCCGTCCACACCCACTACGGCCGTTCACCATCGAAGCAATCGCCCCCCTGACCATCCGCAGGTCCTGACCGATCACGCGTCTACTCCAGCCGCCGAATCACCCACGCGATCTCTTTCGCTCGCGAGGGGTCCAGGTCGAGCCGCCGATTCACCGACTCCGACAGCACCGACCGGCAGACCAGCGCCGCCGAGGCCTTCGCCGGGTCGCCTAGCGCCAGGTCCAGGATCACGCTGCGGTCCTTGTCGCTCATTCCCATCGCCCGGGTCAGCGCGGCGAACGCCTCCGCACCGGGATCGGACCTCTTCCGCCGCCAGTGCACCACAGCGAGCGCAACGCACGCGGCGCCGACCAGCGCCGCGATCACCACGCCCCACGCACCCCACGCGACCAGATCACCCCACAGCACGCCCGCGGGCGCATCGTCCGTCACCAGCCTGATCGGCGCCCCGCTCATGCCGCCTCCATCGCATGGTCCTCGACCGCTTCCGCCCCGAGCCGCTCGGCCAGCGCCGACGCCCGCCGCCGCACCCACGCCGACGCATCGCCCGAAAGCCGATCTTCCACCACACGCCGCACTTCCCCCGCGTGCGACACGAGCGCCCCGCGCCCGCAGACGGTCCGCTCGGCCAGCCAAAGCCCCGCCACGCGGTGCATCTCGCGATCGTCCGCGAGCATCGACACCAGCTCCGTCGCCGCCACCCGCGCCCGGGTCGATCCGGCGCCCGTCAGCATCGACCACACCGCCGACGACCGCACCCTATGGTGCTCATCCCCCTTGAGTTCGAGCGTCATCGCGGCGAGACGATCGCCCGCGACCTCGTCACGCCTGGCAAGCCTTGCCAGCGCCTCGATCGCGTTGGCCCGCACCCGCGCGTCGTCATCCGCCTCGACCGCGCGCACCAGCGCATCCCGCGCATCGCCGAACTTCTGCACGCGCGACAACGCCGACGCCGCGCTCGCCCGCGTCCGCGCGTCCTCATCCTGCAACGCGCCGAGCAGTTCCTCCGCCAGCGGCGTCTCGATCGACAGCACGCCCGCCCACCCGATGAGCGCCCGCCGATCCGCCCCTCCGCTCGCCCACTCCGCTCGCCACGCCGACAGCACCGACGCCGGGTCCTCCGCCATCACCGCCCGGGCCGCGACTCGGGCCGCCACCGACTCAAGCCCTGTCCCGTCGAAATCCACCCGCGATCGACGAACCTCATCCCGTGCCATCCGCGCCACCTCCGCGTGCGCCGAACGAGCCAGCGCCCGCCACGGCACCTTCACACGCGACGAACCGATCGCCTCCCCCACCTCCGACACACGCACGCAGGCTCGCCTCGCCACCGCCGGACACGCGTCCAGTGTGAACTCCGCGATGTGCGCCAGCGGCGCTACAGACGCCGCCGCCAGCCGAACCCGCTCGCTCACGTCCCTCGCCGCCGCCATGCACAACGCCCCCAGCGCGGGTGCCGGCATCCCGATCGCGTCCGCCAGCCGAAAGACCCCCACCCTCGCCTCCTCGCTCAACGTCCCAAGCTTCGCCGCGTCGGGCATCGCACACGCCGCCCCCCGCTTGGTCGGCGGCAGCACCACCCGCGCTCCCCGCGCAGGATGCAGCGCCAAGTGCCACTCCGCCAACACCGCCGAATGCTCCTGCGCCGAGCATCGCCTCGAGAGACGGTCCTCCGCCGCGCGAGCCAGCGCGGGCGTGCCCAGCCATCGCCACGCCATGCTCCGCCCCATCGCGTCCGCACGCCTGCGGAGCCGACCCGCCGCCGCGGACCATGCTGGCCCGGTCGTGTCCGTGATCGCCTCCCACAGGGCACGCGTCGATGGACTCAAAGCCCCACGCTCCGCACGCGCCGACGCCAACTGCTCCAGCGCCGCGTCGATCACCGCGTCCGCCCGGTGCGTTCCGAACCCGCGCACCGCAAGCGTCAGCGCGTCATCCACATCGAGAGCCTTCGATCCGCCCCGCACCAGCCCCAGCAGCACTCCCTCCGCCGCCGTCCGCACGCCTCGCTCAGGGTCGGCCAGCATCTCCGCCGCGCGCGTCGCTGTCCCCGGCCTCCCGAGCTCCAGCGCCGCAAGCAGCGCATGCTCCCGGTCCTTCGCGTCCTCGGACGCGCACGCCCGCGCCACCGCCGCATCGATCGATGCGCCCTCGAAGAGCCCAACCACCCCCCGAACATCAGGCCGAAGCCACGACCAACGAGCGACGAGGATCGCCAACGCATCGGCCACGAAGGCCCGGGACTCTGCGTTCGGTCGGCTGTCGGTCGCCCGCGCCACCTCCAGCATCAGGGCCCGCGCCACCTCGGGCAGCTCGTCCGCCGCCGCCATCGGGAATGCCGAAACAAGGACCTCCCGCCGATCTCGGGCGGAGAGCGTCGAAAGTGCCGCCCAGACACTCAGAAACTTCTTGGCGTCTGTGGGTTCGGTTGGTAGCGTAGAGGAACGAAGAAGCCTCCCGACGCGTCCACCGGCGCGACAACGGCCCAACAGATTGTGGAAGAGTTGTCGAATGCCGGACATATGGTGGTCCACCCTGTATACTGCAATCCAGATCGAGTCCTGCGATTCCTTCTGTTTCGAGGGAGCCGCACGACCCCGATCACCGAAAGGTTGCTCGGCCTCGGGGCCGCGCACAGGACGTATCGGCCGGCGGGGGATCCGCTGTCCGATATCGGGGCGAGAGCGGAGAGAGCAGTCGCCAAGGTCCGAGAGGTCTTGGCGGAGAGACGCACCGCCATGAACGTGCCCACCAAACCAAACAACCTCCAGACATATCAGGTGCTCTTCTTCGATCGCTCGCTCCACCCGGAGGTGATCCCGGTGCGCACGAAGCGGGTCGTCAAGCACGGCGCCTACGAGTTCGAGGCCTGGCTCGGCTCGGGCTCGCACGCTCTGGTCTACGAGCACAAGGGGCTCAGCGCCAGCGAGCTCGTCACCGATCAGGATCGCCACTCCCCGTCCGCCGGGCTGCTCTCGGCCTTCCTCGCCGCGGGCGAGCACGAGTTCGAGCACACCTTCCCCAAGCAGGGGGTGACCTACATGCTCAGCGTGCAGACCGAGACCCTCGCCGAGAACGTCTACGCCTCGGTTTACGAAGAACTCATGGAGCACGGCCGCGAGACCAGTTCCCTCATCCACCAGTGGTCCGACGACGCCGGCCCGTGCCTGAGCATGATCGACATCCAGCGGGCGACCCGCGAGGTCCACGCGCAGGTCTACCACCTGTTCGCGTCCCAGGGGCTCGTCGTGCGCACCCAGTCGATCTTCGAGCACGCCTGATGGGCCTACCATCCCGCCCGATGGCCACTCACCCCGCCAAGCCGGTGTCCGCTGTGCCGGGCTCAGGATCCGTCCGAATTCGTCGGCCCCGCTGACCCACGCGGTCGCGGGGCCTCTGACGTTCGCCGACCGGGGCCTTGGTCCCGCGCGGCGCATCGCGTGCGCACGTCGTACGATCCGCCTCGATCAATCCACCCCAAAACCTACCGCGCCGGGCCCCGCCCGGCCGGGATTCACGATCCATCCCTATGACCACCCCGAACCCCACGACGCCGAACCCGACGACGCCGAATCAGGCCACCCCGAATGCCGCCCCCGCGGGCAAGCCGACGGAGGAGAAGAGCCGCTATCGCGACACCCTCAACCTGCCCAAGACCTCCTTCCCGATGAAGGCCAACCTCGTGCAGAACGAGCCCGCAAGCCTCAAGCGCTGGCAGGCGATGAAGGTCTACGACCGCCTGCGCGAGAAGCACGCCGGCAGCACCAGAAAGTTCGTCTTCCACGACGGCCCCCCGTACGCCAACGGCAACATCCACCTGGGCCACCTCCTCAACAAGAGCCTCAAGGACATCGTCGTCCGCTCGCGTTCGATGATGGGCTTTGACTGCCCATACGTCCCCGGGTGGGATTGTCACGGCCTGCCCATCGAGCACAAGGTGATGACCGAGATGCAGGACAAGGGCAAGCTCGCCAAGGTGATGGCGATGCCCGAAGACCAGCGCAAGATGGTCATCCGCCGCGAGTGCCAGACGTACGCCGAGAAGTACGTCAAGCTGCAGCGCGGGCAGATGGAGCGTCTGCTGACGCTGGCCGACTACGACCATCCATATCTCACGCTGCAGCCGTCGTTCGAGGGCGCGACGCTCGAGGTGCTGGCGGACCTGTGCGCCCAGGGGCTGGTGTACCGCGCGCTCAAGCCGGTGCACTGGTCGGTCGCCAACGAGACCGCGCTCGCCGACGCCGAGCTTGAGTACCAGGATCGCGAGGACCTGTCGGTGTACGTCGACTTTGAGGCCGCCGACATGGACGCGGTCTACGACGCCTTCGGGCTCAAGGACGCCGAGGACGACGAAGAGGACGACGCCCCGAACGGCGACGGGTCGGGCAAGGTCCGCGAGCCCAAGCCGGGCTCCCGCCCGCTGGTTCGTCCGTCGTTCATGATCTGGACGACGACCCCGTGGACACTGCCCGCGAACCTGGCGATCGCGGTCAATCCGAAGATCGAGTACGCCTGCGTCTGGGCCGACGGCGCCGTCACCGTGGTCGCCGCCGACGCGGTCGCTCGCGTCATGAAGATGCCCAAGGGCGAGCACACGGTCGAACAGTTCGTGGTGCTCGGCACCTGCACGGGCGACAAGCTCGTCGGGCTCCGCTATCGCCACCCCTTTGTTGCACAGGGCGCGGTCTCCGCCAACACGCTCTGGTCCATCGTCCCCGCCGACTATGTCACGCTCGAAGACGGCACCGGGCTCGTCCACACCGCACCCGGGCACGGCACGGAGGACTTCCAGACCGGCCAGGCCACCGGGCTGCCCCCCTACTGCCCCGTCCGCGAGAACGGGAGCTACGACGACAGCGTCCCCGAATGGCTCCGCGGCAAGTCCATCTGGACCGCCAACGCCGAGATCGCCCAGCACCTCAAGAACTCCGGGCATCTCTTCTACAGCCACACCTTCACGCACAGTTACCCACACGACTGGCGCAGCAAGACCCCCGTCATCTTCCGCTGCACATACCAGTGGTTCGTCGCGGTGGACAAGGTCATGCCCAAGTGGGGCAAGAACCTGCGCGATCTCGCGCTGCACCAGACCGCCCCGCAGGGAGGCGCGAACATCGCGTTCGTCCCTGAATGGGGCCGAAACCGCATGCGCGGCATGCTCGAAAGCCGACCCGACTGGTGCATCAGCCGCCAGCGTGCCTGGGGCATGCCCATCCCGGCCTTCCACATGCCCGACGGCTCGGTCTTCATGACCGCCGCCTCCGTCCGGGCCGTGGCGAAACTCGTCCGCGAGAAGGGCACCGACGTCTGGTTCACCTCGGGCCCCGAGGAACTACTCAAGTACTACGACCCCTCGGGCGACCCCGACGCGCCGCGCGGCCTCACGCTCGCCGCGTTCAAGGACGCCCGCAAGGGCGGCGACATCGTCGATGTCTGGTTCGAGTCGGGCAGCACCTGGAACGCCTGCATGCGCGAGCGCGGGCTGGGCTTCCCGATGGACCTGTACCTCGAAGGCTCGGACCAGCACCGCGGCTGGTTCCAGAGCTCGCTTCTGCCGAGCCTTGCCGTCACGGGCGTGCCCCCGTTCAAGACGCTGCTCACGCACGGGTTCATCGTCGACAAGGACGGGAAGAAGCTGAGCAAGAGCCGACCCGACGCCTCCCGCTACGAGGTTGAAAGCCTCGTGGGCGAATTCGGGATGGACGTGATGCGCTGGTGGGTCGCGAGCCTGCCCTACGAGAACGACATCAAGGCCGATCTGGGCTTCTTCGCCGACTTCGGCGAGAGCTACCGCAAGGTCCGCAACACCCTGCGGTTCATGCTGAGCAACCTCGACGACTTTACCGCGAGCTGCGAAGGCCGGTCGGGCCACTGCGTCGACCTCGCGTCGATCCCCCCGACAAGCCTCGACGCGTGGGTTCTCTCTGAGTTCGGCTCGCTGTCGGCCAAGGTCGTCCGGGCGTACGCGGAGTACGACTTCCGCCTGGTGCAGCAGTCGCTTTATGACTTCTGCAACGACACGCTGAGCGCGGTGTATCTCGCCGCCGTCAAGGACCGCCTGTACTGCGACGCGAAGAACGCCCCGCGCCGGAGGCGCACGCAGACGGTGCTCTGGGAACTGACGGACGGCCTCTGCCGTTTGCTCGCCCCGATCCTCTGCCACACCGCCGACGAAGCGTTCCGCGCCCTGCGCAAGGTCGAGCCCAGCGACACCGCCGCCTGTGTCCATCTGGAGACCTTCATCGAGACGAACGGCACGCCGGGCTTCGGCGTGGCGTGCGACCCGGGCTTTGCCGCCGTGATGAAGGCCCGCGCCGCCGGCATGGCTGCCATCGAACAGGCCCGCAAGGGTCTGGGCGTCGACAACCCGCTCGACATGGGCGTCACACTCCCCGATGCCGACGGCACGCTCGCCCGGTTTGACGCGGTCGACCTGGCCGATCTGCTGGGTGTCAGCCGCGTCTGGGTCGATCGCACCGCCTCCGCCGCCGCCGTCAAGGACCTGCGGCAGGAGCCCCGCTGCGAACGCTCGTGGAAGCGAGACGGCACCGTGCGGGCACGCGGCGACGGGGGCATGCTCAGCGACCGCGACGCGGCCGCCGTCGGCGTCGCCTGATCGAGTCGCTGTCTAGGCCCGGCGGACGAGCTCGAGCCCGGTGGGATCTCGCCGACGCAGCGCGTCCAGCAGCGACGCCACGGTCGCGCCGTGCCCGGGAACAACGTACGCGGGGGCGACATCGGCCCAGGGCACGAGCACGAAGAACCGGTACGCCAGCCGCGGGTGCGGGAGTTGCGGCGGGCCCGTCGGCTCGACGAGCGAGCCCCACGACAACAGGTCCAGATCGAGCGGCCTGGGGCCCCACCGCCGCTCGGTCGCGCGGTCCCGCCCCGCTTCTCGCTCGACCTGGTGAAGCCCGGCGAGCAGCGCCGCCGGGGGCACCTTCGGGCTGACCATGGCGACGCTGTTGAGGTAGTCGGGCTGGTCCTCGGGGCCGACCGGGGCGGTGCGATAGGCGGGGGCGACGCCGAGAACCGTCGCGAGCCCAAGCCCGGGCAAGGCGTCGAGGGCGATGCGGAACGAGCGGGCCACGTCGCCCAGATTGCCCCCCAATGCCAGGAAGACCGGACCGGGCGGGATATGGGGGTCAGGCGTGTGCACCGCGGGAAGCAAAGCGGCCCGGCCTGCTGGAAGCAAGCCGGGCCGGTTGGGATCGTCGAACCCCATGGAGGCCGAGGCGGCGTCCCGGGGGCCCGTGGGTGAACTCAGTCTTCGACGGGTTCGAGGTCCTTCGTCCGGTGGTGCATCTGCGCCTTGAGGCGGAGCAGGATCGAGGAGTGCATCTGGCTGACGCGGCTTTCGGAGAGGTCGAGCGTCGAGCCGATCTCCTTCATCGTCATGCCTTCGTAGTAGTAGAGGATGACGATGAGCCGTTCGGCCCGGCTGAGCCCCTTGGTGATCAGGTCCTTCAGGTCGCGACGCTGCACTTCGCTGGAGGGGTTGTGCTGCGAGTCGTCCTTGATGACGTCGATCTCGCGGACGTCGCGGCTGCCGTCGCTGCTGAAGCAGCGCTGGGTGAGGCTCCGCGTGTTGACGGCGAAGCTGTCGCGCTTGACCTTGTCGAACTCTTCGCCCGCCAGGCCCAGGTGCATCGCGACCTGATCGTCGGTCGGAGAGACGCCGGTGGACATCTCGATCTGCTGGCGTGCCTGCTCGAACTTGGAGGTGCGGTGGCGGACGAGTCGCGGGACCCAGTCCATCGAGCGGAGCTCGTCGAGGATCGCGCCGCGGATGCGCGGGGCGCAGTAGGTCTCGAACTTCACCTTGCGGTCCAGGTCGAACGCGTCGATCGCGTCCATCAGCCCGAACACCCCGGCGGACATCAGGTCCTCGATGTCCACTTCATCGGGAAGGCGGGTGTGGATCCGCTCGGCGTTGTAGCGCACAAGCGGGAGGAACTTTTCGAGCAGGTAGTTGCGTATCTCTTCGCGCTGGGGCGAGTCCGGCTTGCACTCCTGCAGGCGCTTCCAGACATCCTGGATCGGCACCTTCTCCCATCGCCCGGCTGCGGACGCTGAGATCTTCGACGGCATGTTTCGGACGCCGCGCATCGCGCGGGAACCGACCCTCGTGGTCGCCATTCGGCCTCTCCTTGACCTCTGCCGCGGCCCGGCTCAAACACTCCAAGCCGAGTCGCACGGGACATCCATTCCCGAAGGCGCGATCCATGCGCCCACACTACTCATAACAACTTTTACCCCCGTCATGCTCACCGAATGTGCTCATCAGGGGTCTTTTGCCCGGTTGAAGCGGAAGAATCTGCGGTCTGTACCGGGTTTTCCACCGAGTCGATTGTGGATTTCTTTGGAGGAACCGTCATCCCCTCGATGTACGCCGTGGCGATCCGCTCGACAGAGGCACCGACCCACATACCAACCAGATACAGAACAATCATCGCGGCCAGCGCGGGTACCAGGATGTCGCTCGCCGGATTGCCGGCGGCGACTCCGGCGATGATGGCGACCAGGAACGCCGACAGCCCGAAGATGCCGGCGATCACGTTTGCGGGTTGAACCATGGGGGGATCCTCCGGACCGGGCCGCCCCGATCAGCTCCTGTCTTCCGCTCCCCCCCACCATCCACCACCACCCCCACCAGCCTCACACCCCGGGCGGGGCCCGTGCGCACGGCGGCGTCATCGGATCGACGTGGTCGGCACGCGACTTGAGCCGGGCACGCAGAAACCTGGCGTTGGAGCGGCGGGCCCGCCCGGACAATCGCTACAGACCGACCCGTGACGGGGGGCGAGCGGCGGGCTGCTCCGCAACGTCCGTGCCAGAGGATGGGTCGAGGATCCGGCCGAGGAGTCGCTCGGCGAGATCCGCGGGCGACGTGGCGTGGAGCCCGTCGGGCACGGTGCCCCCCTCGCTCACGAAGCGCGTCGGGAGCGAAGAACGGGCGAGCAGTTCGATCAGGTCCGCGGGCGAGACGAGCTCGTCGAGGCGGGTCGGTATCGCGTGCGTGGGGCACGCGGGGGCGGCGGTCTCAAGGAACGCACGAATGGCGGCGGGGTGCCACGAGGCGGGGAGCGCGGCGTGGCGTTCGGTCGAGCCGGCGGCGTCGAGGCGGCGGGCGAGGTCGTCGGCCATGGCCTGCTCGCCCGCGGAAAGCCCGGGCGTGTCGATCAGGATGAGATCGTGCTCGGCGGCGAGGCCTTCCACGGCATCGGCAACGGCCTGAGCGGACGGGCCGGCGAGGAAAGGCACGCCGAGCGCTCGGGCGTAGAGGCGGGTCTGTTCGAGAGCCCCGAGGCGTCGGTCATCGAGCGAGAGGACGGCGACGCGTCGCCCGGCGGAGAAACGGTAATGGGCTGCCAACTTCGCCAGGAGGGTCGTCTTGCCGGCGCCCGGGGGCCCGATCACGGCAAGGCGGGCGGTGGAGGGCAGCCGGGCGGCGGGCGCGAAGAGGCTTTCGACGGCACGCCGAAGGGCGAGACGGACGATTGCGGGATCGGCGAGCTCCTCGCGACGAAGATCATCGCGGACGGCGGCGCAGAGCGAGGCGGCGCGATCGGCGGGCAAGCCGGCATGCAGCAGGGCGTCGTGCTCGTGCGCGAGCGGGCCGGTCAGGTCGTGCCGTGGTGCCGAAGGCAGATCGGAAGAGCACAGGTCTGAACTCCAGTCACCTTGTAATCTCGTATGC
>ERZ761603.152-NODE-152-length-59917-cov-47.541312_pt1 | contig 59917 bp, 49 predicted proteins | sample MGYA00511879_ERZ761603 | MGnify/ENA primary metagenome ERZ761603 (study PRJEB28899, sample SAMN02850040) | bioreactor sludge metagenome | biome: EBPR Sludge; feature: EBPR Bioreactor; material: flocular biomat | place: Australia: Thorneside Wastwater Treatment...
CCACCGAGATCTACACTCTTTCCCTACACGACGCTCTTCCGATCTGGGGCAGCGTCATGGCGCTTGCCCTGCGTCGGCTCGTCGCCCATGCGCATGGTCAGCGCGATGCGCTGGCGCTGCAGGTCGACCTCCAGCACCTTGACCTTGACGATCTGGCCGGCCTTGACGACGGTGTGCGGGTCCTTGACGAAGGTGTTGGCGAGCGCCGAGACGTGCACCAGGCCGTCCTGATGGACGCCGATGTCGACGAAGGCGCCGAAAGCGGCGACGTTGGTGACGACACCCTCCAGGATCATGCCCGGGCGCAGGTCCTTCACTTCCTCGACGCCATCGGCGAAGTTCGCCGTCTTGAACTCCGGGCGCGGATCGCGGCCGGGTTTCTCGAGTTCCTTCAGGATGTCCTGCACGGTGGGCAGGCCAAAGCGCTCGTCGATATAGTTGCTGGCGTTGACGGCCTTGAGTACGCGGCTGTCGCCGAGCAGTTCCTTGATCGGTCTCTTCAGGTCGACGATGATCCTTTCGACCACGGGGTAGGCCTCCGGGTGAACCGAGGAGGCGTCGAGCGGGTTGTCGCCGTTCGGCACGCGCAGGAAGGCGGCGGCCTGCTCGAAGGTCTTGTCGCCCAGGCGCGGCACCTTCCTGAGGTCCTCGCGCGAACGAAAGGCGCCGTTGGCGTCGCGGTAGCCGACGATGTTGGCGGCCAGGCCGGCGTTGAGGCCGGAAATGCGGGTCAGCAGCGGCACCGAGGCGGTGTTCACATCGACGCCGACCGCGTTCACGCAGTCCTCGACCACGGCGTCCAACGAACGTGCCAGCCTGGTCTGCGAGACGTCGTGCTGGTACTGGCCCACGCCGATCGATTTCGGTTCGATCTTGACCAGCTCGGCGAGCGGGTCCTGCAGGCGGCGGGCGATCGACACGGCGCCGCGGATCGAGACGTCGAGGTCGGGGAATTCGCGGGCGGCGAGTTCGGAGGCCGAATAGACCGAGGCGCCGGCTTCGGAAACGACGATCTTCTGCAGCCGCGCTTCGGGATAGCGCTTCATCACGTCCTGGACCAGCTTGTCGGTTTCGCGGCTGGCGGTACCGTTGCCGATGGCGACCAGCGAAACGCCGTGCTGGGCAGCCAGGCGGGCGATCGTCGCGAGCGCGCCGGCCCAGTCGTTGCGCGGTTCGTGCGGAAAGATAGTGGCGGTGGCGAGCAGCTTGCCGGTGGCGTCGACGACGGCGATCTTGCAGCCGGTGCGGATGCCGGGGTCGATGCCCATGGTCACGTGCTGGCCGGCCGGGGCGGCGAGCAGGAGGTCCTTGAGGTTCTTGCCGAAGATGCGGATCGCTTCCTCCTCGGCACGCTCGCGCAACTCGTTCATCAGTTCGAGTTCGAGGTGGGTATGGATCTTGACCTTCCACGTCCAGCGCACGGTGTCCTGCAGCCATTTGTCGGCCGGACGGTTCTGGTTCCTTATCCCGAAACGGACGGCGATCCGTTGCTCGCAGGGTCCGGGTCCGGGCAGGATCTTCTCCGCTTCAAGCTCGGAATCGAGCACCAGCGCGACGTTCAGCACGCCTTCGTTGCGACCGCGCAGCAGGGCCAGCGCCCGGTGCGAGGGCATGACGGCGATCGGCTCGGCGAAATCGAACCAGTCGCGGAACTTGGCGCCTTCGCTTTCCTTGCCTTCGACGACGGTCGACCGCAACAGGCCGTGTTCCTTCAGGTATTCGCGCAGTTGGCCAAGCAGTTCGGCATCCTCGGCAAATGTTTCCATCAGGATCTGGCGCGCGCCGTCGAGCACGGCCTTGCTGTCGCCAAAGCCGGCATCGGCGTTGAGGAATCTTTCGGCTTCCTGCTCGGGCGTCAGGTTCGGGTCGCCGAGCAGGGCGAGCGCCAGCGGCTCGATGCCCGCCTCGCGGGCGATCTGCGCCTTGGTCCGGCGTTTCTGCCTGTAGGGCAGGTAAAGGTCTTCGAGGCGCTGCTTGGTTTCGGCGTCCTCGATCCCGGCCCTCAGCTCGGGCGTCAGCTTGCCCTGCTCGTGGATGCTGGCGAGGATGGCGGCGCGGCGTTCCTCGAGTTCGCGCAGGTAGGTCAGGCGCTCTTCCAGATTGCGCAGCCGGGTGTCGTCGAGCTCGCCGGTCGCTTCCTTGCGATAGCGGGCGATGAAGGGCACGGTGGCGCCTTCGTCGAGCAGGGCGATGGCGGCGATGACCTGCGCCGGACGGACGCCGAGTTCGACGGCGATGCGGTGTTCGATGGGTGCGAGCATGGGTGCGGCGTGGCGAAAAGGGGCGAATGATGCGGAATCCGGCGGCAAAAGACAACCGCCGCCGGCGATGAAGCTCCCCGCCAGCGATCCCGTGGCAGCCAGGACTGACTCGTCAGCCGGCCAGCCGCCTGGCCAGTTTGCCGACCAGCTTGCGCAACTCGGGCTCGTCGAGGCGTTCCGTTGCATCCTTCGGGCTGAGCCACTGGCGCTCGCGGTGACTCTCCTCCCAGTCGGCAGCGGGCAGGCACTCGCTCACCGCCATCGGGAAGACGGCCACCTTGCAGGTGCCGCCCCACTTGGCGTACTCGTAGTGGCCGATCGGTTCGGCGTCGAGCTCGCCCTGGACCCCGGCCTCCTCGAAGGCCTCCTTGCCCGCCGAATCGCGCAGCGACAACTCGGGTTCCTTGACCCCCTTGGGCAGGACCCAGCGCGTGCCCTTGCGCGAGGTGATCAGCATGATCTCCGGCTTGCCGTCGGCGATCCGGTAGGGAATGACCGCCGACTGCGTGAAGAAGTAGTCGGGCACCGGCCGCCGTTTCGCTTCGTCGCCGTCCTTTTCCTTGTCCTGCGCCTTGTCGGTCGCCGCGATGTCGTCAGGCACATCGGCCGGCCGCGTGACCGCGATGATCCGCGCGCAGCCGCGCGTCAGGCCTTTCCAGTCGGCGCTCACCTCCAGTTGCGCCAGTGCCGAGGTAGGCAACAGCTTGCCGTCGGCGGGAATCTCGACTTCGCCGGCGACAAGATATTCGACCAGTTCCTCGAGGCCCGGATTGTGTCCGACCAGCATCACCCGTTGCGCCGTCGCCGGACAGTCGGCCAGCGCGGCGAGATGCTCAGCGACCGACGCCTCGTAGAGCCGCCCATCCCAGCGCACCGACTCCAGCGCTACGCCCATCGCCTGGCAGGCATGTGCCACGGTCATCCGCGCGCGCTCGGCCGGGGAACTCAATACGGCGTCGGGACGCAGGTCCCGGCGCCCGATCCAAGCGCCCATCTTGCGGGTGCCGAGACGGCCGCGGCTGACCAGCGGCCGGTGGAAATCCTCGAGCCCGGTGCTCCAGTCCGATTTGCCGTGGCGCAGGACCAGCAAGGTCTTGCCCTTCATGTGACCAATTCTCCTCTTCGACAAAGGTTTGGCCGCGATCAGAGCGGCTGGAGCATCCGCCGGTAGCGGCGGGCGTTCTCGACATAATGCGCGGCGGCGTGCTTGAGGTGGATGACCTCGTCGGCGGTCAATTCGCGCACGACCTTGCCCGGCGAGCCGACGATTAGCACGTGATCGGGGAAGACCTTGCCTTCGGGGATCAGCGTGTTGGCGCCGACGATGCAGCCCTTGCCGATCACCGCGCGATTGAGGATCACCGAGCCGATGCCGATCAGGCTGCATTCGCCGACCGTGCAACCATGGAGCATGACCAGATGGCCGACCGTCACGTCGGCGCCGATGTGCATCGGCACGCCCTCGTCGGTGTGCAGCACCGATCCGTCCTGGATGTTGCTGTTGGCGCCGATGTGGATCGGATCGTTGTCGCCGCGCACCGTGGCATTCCACCAGATCGACGCGTTGACGCCGAGATGGACGTCGCCGATCACCGTGGCGTTGGGGGCAACCCAGGCGTTCTCGCCGAGTTGGGGCTGTCTTTCACCGAGGCGGAAGAGGGGCATGTTGACTCCTGCAAAGTTTGCAATCCGTGCATTTTACGACGTCGACCGCAACCGGCGTCGGCAAAGTTGCAGCGGCGCGCGGCGACTGCGTTGGCGGACATCGCCTGCCGCCGAGTCGGTTCTCGGTGGCGCCGGCGCACGATCAATACTGGACGACAACCTCGGGCGAGGGGAGGTTCGCCATTCGGCCGGAACGGGCCAACGGAAACGCAGCATCATTCGTATCTCCGGGGCAGGCCAGGATCCGCCCCGTTGATGTATCTGGATTCAGCCCGTGGATGATCCCCGTCCTGCCGCCGGCAATCAAGCGTAAACGCCCTCGTTGCGCTCCGGGTAGCTTTCATACACGTGCTCGAAAACCGCAGAGCATTTCCGGCGGTATAGCTCTGGCGTGTAGGCGCGTGGAAGCCCCTCATCGAGGGTGGCGCTGATGGTTTCGGACAACCTCGCCCTGGCTTGTTGTTTTTGGCGCCAATTCAGCACGAGCAAGCCCCTGATCCTGGACAGCAGTTCGCGTGCCACCTTCTTCACCTCGGCGCGTTCTTCCGCAGACAGTTCTGGAGCCGGCCGCGTCAGGATGTCGAAGATGACCAGTTCCTCTTCGCTCATGTTCTCCCGAACATGCCGCTGCTGCTCGTCGTTCAGGCCGTTGGATAGCGCCAGCAGCTCCTGAAACAGTTCCTCGATGCTGCGGCTGCCGGCGTTGTAGCTTTCGATCAGCGCCTCGAACTTCTCGGCGAAGTCCGCGCGGGTGCGGTTCAGCCGGATCATCCTTTCCAGTTGGGCGCGGATCGCGGCCTTGAGCACTTCGAGGTCGGTGTTCTTGTGCTTCGATTCCTTGAAGCGTTGCGCCAGTACCTCGAAGTTGATCTTCGACAGGTCGAGCGCCGGTGGGCCGGATTCTCGTATTTCGTGGCCGGTGATGGATTGATCGAGCAGGCCGTTGATCTGCCCCATCACCTGCGAAATGTCCGGCGGATTCGGGTTCAGCCTAGTGCGGATGGCGTCGGCCAGCGTCGCCAGGCAAGCGACCCGGCTGGCGAATTCCAGCGCCGCCGGATCGGGCTTGACGGCCCGGTACAGGGTGCTGACCAGCCGCTCATGGGCGAAGAAATCGCGGCGCAGCGGGTCGGGCGAGATGAGCGCGTTCACCCCGTCATCAATGCGCGAAAGGCGTTCCATGCTGCCGGCGGCAGTCGCTTCGATCTCGCCCAGCTTCACGCCGTGCGCGGCGCAGAAGGCAGAGGCGTCACCGACCGCCTTGCGCAGTTCCTCGAGTAGTTGCTCCTTGTCCCTGACTGGGCTTTTGCCATCCTTGCCGGCTCCGTAGATGGCCAATGCCAGTTCCAGCGAGGCGAAGACGTTGGCGTAATCGACGATGACGCCGCTGTGCTTGCCGGGGAAGACCCGGTTGGCGCGGGCGATGGTCTGCATCAGCGTGTGATTGCGCATCGGCTTGTCGAGATACACCGTCGAGCAGCTCGGCGCGTCGAAGCCGGTCAGCCACATGGCGCAGACGAAGACCAGGCGCAGCGGGTCGCCATCCTCCTTGAACTTCTCGTCCAGCCCGGGATTCGATTCGTTCATGCGCTTACGGTGCGGCTCGATGTCGAGTCCGAGCGCCTGCATCCGGGCGATCTCATTCTGCGCCGGCGAGACGATCACCGCCATGTCGGTGCTGGTCAGCACGTCAAGGCGCGCCTTCAGTTCAGCCCGGCGCGCATCGCGCCGCGCCTGCTCCGGCGTCATCTCTCCGCCGCGCGGCTGATAGGCCAGTTCCCCCAGTTCCTTCTGCACCCGCGCCGTTTCCGCCGCCCAATGCGCCTTGACCTTGTCGTGCATGCGCAATGCGGTGGCCTTGTCTATCGACACCACCATCGCCTTGCCCACGAAGCCCCGGCCGAGAAAGTGCCGCACGATGTCCTGCGCCACGGTTTCCAGCCGGTCGTCGCGGGTGATGAGGTGGTATTGCCGCCCCAGCGCCTTCTCCAGCCTGGCTTCCTGATCGGCGTCGAGTTCGGCGTCCTCGATCAGGCGGTAGATGTCGTCGTTGAGGTCGGGATTGACGAGCTGCAATTCCGGTGTGCGGTTCTCGTAGAACAGCGGCACGGTGGCGCCGTCCTCGATGGACTGCTGAAAATCGTAGATCGAGACATAGTCGCCAAAGACTTCCTTGGTGCGCTCCTCGCCGGCGATCAGCGGGGTGCCGGTAAAGGCCAGGAACATCGCCCTGGGCAGCGCGGCGCGCATGTTGAGCGCCAGGGTATCGTACTGGCTGCGGTGCGCTTCGTCGGTCAGCACGATGACGTCGGCGCGGTCGCATAGCAATTCCGGCGTCTGGAACTTGTGGATCAGGGTGAACACGTAGCGGTGGTTGCCGCGCAGCAGTTCGCACAGGTGGGCGCCGCTGGCGGCGTGGCATTCGTCGCCTTCGGCCTCGCTCACCGCACCGGTGGTCTTGAAGGTCTTGGCGATCTGTTCGTCCAGTTCGACGCGGTCGGTGACGACGACGAACGTCCAGTTGCCGGCCAGCTTCCTCAGCACCTTCTGCGCGAAGAACACCATCGAGAAGCTCTTGCCGCTGCCCTGTGTCTGCCAGAAGACGCCGCCGCGCCCGTGGCCGAGCTTGCGCGCTTCGAGCATCGAGGCGATGGCGTTGTTCACGCCGAGGAACTGGTGGTTCTGGCCGATGATCTTGACCAGCCCGGCCTTGTGTTCGGAAAACAGCGTGAAGTTTTCGACCAGGTCGAGCAGGCGGGTGCGGTCGCAGGTGCCGCGAAGCATCCCTTCCAGCGACACACGGCGCGGCTCGTCCTCGCGCTCGATCCGCTTCCACTCCACCCAGCGCCCCCAGTCGGCGGTCAGCGAACCGACACGGCTATCGGTGCCGTTGCTGGCGATCAGCAAGGCGTTGAACCAGAAGAGCTGCGGAATCTGCTGCTTGTAGTGGGTGAGGTTCTCGTCGAAGGCCGTGCGCGCTGGCACGCCGGGCTTCTTGAGCTCGATCACCACCCAGGGCAGGCCATTGACGAAGCCGACGAGGTCGGGCCGGCAGGTATAGAGGCTGCCGACGACGCTGAACTGGCTGACCAGCAGGAAGTCGTTGTGCTCGGGATGCTCCCAATCGACGACGCGCAGGCGTTCGGTTTTCTGGCCGCCGTGCTCGGTGTCGGGCACCGAGACTACGATGCCGTCCTTGAGCAGGCGATAGACCTCGCGGTTGGCCGCTTCTGGGCTCATCGCCGAACGGTCGTGCGTCAGTTCGTCAATGGCCGTGTTGATCGCTTCCAGCGGCAACTTGCAATTTAGTTTGCAGAGCGCCGCCCGCAGGCGTTCGATCAGCACTACCTCGCCGCGGGTTTCACGACCGAGCGTGCCGTTCTTCCCGAAGGTCTCTTCCATCGCCGACACCGTCTGCCAGCCGAGCGCGGCAAAGAGCCAGATGGCGGGCTGCTCGACGAGCTGGTCTTCGGTGTAGGCGTTGAGGCTCATACCTTAGGCATCATCTTTTCACACAGTGAGTGACTTACTGATTTTCTGCTTGGTTATGGGCACGAACTCTCGCGATTGTGTCGGTGACATGTTCAGGATATTTTCCCTCAAAGTATTCGATTGACAGAGGATTTCCTGCTAAGAAATGGCAGCACATATCAACGAACTCCGATGTTTCAATGCGACCGTTGAACTTGAATAGCTTCTTCGACGAGGCCTTGATTTGCATGGCGTTCTTGGCGTTGTAGTTAAAATCAGAGTCGCGGCGCCCGAAGTAGTCTTTAGCCGTAAAGTGCTGAACGGCGCCATCAAAATGACGAAATGCACCAAGGGTCAAATCGTATTCGGCATGAATGTATCGAGCAGGGTGAATGTCACCATCCGCAGTTTGGAATTTCACGTCCTCGGTCTTCAACTCCAATGCCTGAAAGGTCTTGATATTCCCCTCCTGAGTCCACTTCACGTCTAGCGCATAGGCGTTGGCGAAGAAGAACGAAACTATCGATGGGCTCAGGTCAGGCGGCGGGCGGAGTTTTGTTACACCAGTTGGAATGCCTACAACATCTTCGGAGAACTGTGCTCCGTACCATGTATCGGCCTCAAAATAGCAACGCCCATCTACATTGATCCGCACGCGGTCTTCGTCAAGTGCGATGAATGAACTCACAGATTCCGTGGGGAAAGCCCAAAATTTTTCGATGAAACGCGGGGCGAAGTTGTTTATCTCTCCCAAGCCCCGGCGAAAATACGGGTGAGCCATCGCAAGGAAATTACCGCAATTGACGTAGCCTTCTTGGCAGCCTGTAAGAGAAAAATGATCAAGAAGCGTCTTGAACGGCAGAAGGCCGTCGCGCTCAATAAGAATCTCGCCAATCAATCGGAACAAGAGCCCTGGGGACTTCGCGACTATTCCCGTCGTTTGAACAAAGTCAAAGTCAGTATGCGTTAGTTCAACACCCTTTGAGGCGCAATAGTCAATGAAGGCGTCAACTATCGGGGCGCTTTCTTCCAGCTTTTCCGCTTGCATTCGCACGAGTCCTTCGCGGTAGCGGGCGAGTAACTGTTCGTCTGAAAGCTGATCTGGTTTATCCATGACGTAGCTATTGGGCTAACTGCTTAAGATATTCGGCAGGGCAATTTTCCCCGACAGCAAACGGGGCAGCAGCAGGTCGCGGGTGCGCCGGAGGTTTTCAATCTTAGCGGTCAGAGCTTCGTGCGTTTCCGCCATCGGAAACGTCAGGCGTGCGAAGTCATCCTGGAGCTTTCGCGGAGGAAGGCGCACTGGGACAGATGACAGCACGCCCGTGTTGAGATTTGGCATGGTTACACCTTGGGCGCGACCTTGTATGACGCCCACCACGTCGTCCTGCCCAAGGTAGTTGAATAAAAACCAACCATTCACCGCTTGCAGGTTCGGCCGAATGCGTAAGCAGCCCGTCCCACAGAACCATCCGGCTTGATGCGACATGACAAAAGCTCGACGACCGATGTCACCACGCCGTCCATAAACAATATCGCCCGGTTGCATACGATGGCGACCGAGCTTATCGGCTGTTGCTTCGGGAATGCGAGCAATGCTGTCGGGGCGAATGCGGAAACCAATGAGGTCCTTCGGCATGACGACTGGGACGCCCTCATCGGAATAATCGGCTTCATGAAGTTGGCTTCCGAATGGTCCAGTCTGGATACCATTGCCGTCAGCGCAAACCTTCACGAGCTCCGTAATATCCCACCCCTGCGGAATCTCGCCGAGGGGGGAAGCGACGCGGGGGTGATTTTCATGGCCGGGAAATCGGAAGTGGACGAACCACTCGCGGTAGAGGGCGCGGGCCATCGTCTCGAGAATCCTGATGCGCCGCTGGCTGTTCTCGATGAGTTCGTCGTAGGCCGACAGGATGCCCGCGATGCGTTGCTGGACGGGGAGTGGGGGAAACCTGACTGGCACACTCCGGAGAATTCCCGTGTTCAGGTTGGGCATCGTTGCGCCAACAGCTTGATTGGTGATCCAGTTCACCACGTCGTCTTGCCGGAGGTAATAATGCAGGAAAAGCGGGTCAAGTACTGAGTCACCAAGGCTCAGTCGCAGGCAACCAGTCCCACACATCCATCCGGCCTGCTCGGGTCTGATTAGAGCTTGGCGACCTATATCGCCGCGTCGTCCATAAACGATGTCGCCACTGCGTAGCTTGTGCCGAGACAAGCGCTCGGCGTGATCTGATGAAACACGCGCCAGGGTATCAGCGGCGATTCTTCCTTCAATGATGTCTTTCGGCATCACGACCGGAACGCCCACCTCTGAATAGTCTGACTGATGGAGTTGTGATCCAAACGGGCCGGTTTGGATGATACCGCTCACTTCGTCGCACACTTCGCCAAGTGTGGTTTCTCTCCAGCTTCCCATCATCATGCGCTCAAAATCCCCGCCACATTCGCGGCAATGATCTGCTCCAGTTCGTGAGCCTGGGCGTTCAGCGCTTCCAGTTCCTCGTTCAGTTCTTCGAGCTGTTCCTTGAAGTCCTCGTCGCTGACTTCTTCGCCCGGCGCGACGCCGACGTAGCGGCCGGGGTTGAGCGACCAGCCCTGGGCTTCGATCTCGGCCAGCGTCGCCGCCTTGCACAGGCCGGGGATGTCACGGTAAACCGGCGTTTCGCCGAAAATTTCATCGAGCCTGGCCGCCGTCTCGGCGCCGCCGACGGTCAGGTCGGGCGCCTCGCCGCGATAGAGGCGCACCAGGTTGGCGATGAAGCCGGTCTGCGCCGGCGTCCAGTCGCGGTGGGCGCGGTCGACCTGGCGGTAGATGTGGCGGGCGTCGATGAAGAGCACGGTGTCGCCGCGCTTCGTCCTGGCCTTGCCCTTGTCGAGGAACCACAGCGTGCACGGCAGCGTGACGGTGTAGAACATGTTGGGGCCGACGGCGACCATGACATCGACCGCCCGCGCCTCGATCAGCTTCTGCCGGATTTCCTGCTCGGAGGAACGGGCATCGGAGGCCGAGTTGGCCATCACGAACCCGGCGCGGCCCGTGGCGTTGAGCGCCGACCAGAAGAGCTGAATCCACAGGTAGTTGGCGTTGTCGGTGCGCGGCAGGCCGAAGGGGAAGCGGCGGCCGGCGCCGACCATGTCCGCCAGCCGTTCCTTGTCCACCGCATTGACGTTGAAGGGCGGATTGGCGAGGACGAAGTCGAACGATCCGGTGGCGCTGTGCGGGTCGTCGTAGTAGCTGTTGACGTTGCCGCCGTGGCGAATGTCGCCTTCCAGCCCATGTACCGCGAGGTTGAGGCGACACAGGCGGCCGGTTTCGTCGGTCTTTTCGACGCCGCAGATGGCGAGTTCGGCGGCCGGGTTCTTCTGGTGCTCGGCGACGAAGCGCGCCGACTGCACGAACATGCCGCCGGAACCGCAAGCGGGGTCGAGGATGCGGCCGTGGAAGGGTTCGATGATCTCGGCCAGCAGCTTGACGATGCTGGCGGGCGTGTAGAACTCGCCGCCGCCCTGCCCCTCGGTCATGGCAAAGGCGCCGAGGAAGTATTCGTAGATGCGACCGAAGGCGTCGTAGTCGAGCGTGGCCGGAATCTCGGACACCTTCTTGAGCAGTTCCTTGAGCAGGGTGCTGGTGAACAGGTTGTAGGTCTTGGGCAGCACGCCGGCAAGCTGCGGGTTGTTCTTCTCGATCTCGCGCATCGCGGCGTTGACCCGGGCGCCGATGTCGGCGACCTCGGGCAGCGTCAGCAGGTAGTCGAAGCGCGCCTCGGGGGCGAGGTAGAGGATGCCTTCGGCGTGGTAGGCGGCGGGATCATCGACGCGGCTGCCCCGCCTTGATGACGCGCCGGCGCCTTCGAGCCGGGCGCGCTGGCTGGCGAAGCGGACTTCGGCGAAGCGCAGGAAGATCAGGCCGAGGATGGGGCCGGAGTATTCCTGCGCCTTGAGGCCGGAATTGGCGCGGAACTGGTCGGCGGCATCCCACAGGCGCTTTTCAAGCGAAGCAGTGGCGGCATCCTTTTCGGAGGGGGCGATCCAGTGCATGGTTTGTGCTTCCTTGGCTTGCCGGTGCTGGCCGAAGGGATTCCCGGTCGTCAGCCTGAGCGTGACATTGTATGTCAGCTTGGTCGGGTCATTTCCTCGTCATGGTTCGCTGGTGCCGGAGAGCTTCGCCGGGCGAAGGCCGCGCGCGCGGCTGGTCAGCCGACCGCGATTTCATGCGCGGGGAAAGACGGGGCATTCTTGCCGATTTTTGGATGTCGACCGCAACCGGCGTCCGCGAGGTTGCGGCGCCGCGCGGCGGTGCGGCAGGCGGCGGCTTCGCCGGGGGAGGGCGCCTGTGCTATCGTTACGCCTTGCCAAATATCACCGGTCCTGTCCCATGCACAACGTCGTCATCAGCGGTACCGGCCTCTGGGTCGCCCCCGAGGTCATCAGCAACGAAGAACTGGTCGTCGCCTACAACGCCTATTCACGGCGCTTCAACGAGGAAAACGCGCTGGCTATCGCCGTCGATGAAGTCAAAGCACTACCGGAATCGAGCGTCGAGTTCATCGAAAAGGCTTCCGGCATCAAGCAGCGCTACGTCGTGGACAAGGCCGGCGTCCTCGACCCGGCACGCATGCGCCCGCATATCGCTCCACGCCCGGACGACTCCCTTTCGCTGATGGCCGAGATGGCCGTGGCCGCCGCCACCCAGGCGCTCGCCGCCGCCGGGCGCGCCGCCGCCGATATCGGCATGGTGCTCTGCGCCGCCTCCAACATGCAGCGCCCGTATCCGGCGATGGCCGTCGAGATCCAGGGCGCCCTGGGTGCCGGCGGCTACGCCTTCGACATGAACGTCGCCTGTTCCTCGGCGACCTTCGCCCTCGAGCAGGCGATCAACGCGGTCAGGACCGGCTCGGTGCGCGCCGCGCTGGTGGTCAGCCCGGAAATCTGCTCGGCCCACCTTGCCTGGAAGGATCGCGACTGCCACTTCATCTTCGGCGACGTGTGCACCGCGCTGGTGGTCGAACGCGCCGACACGGCGCAGGCCGCCGTGACCTGGGAAGTGCTTGGCAGCAAGCTGGCGACGAGCTTCTCGAACAACATCCGCAACAACGCCGGATTCCTCTGGCGCTGCGAGGATCGCAACCCGGACGATCGCGACCAGTTGTTCCGCCAGGAAGGGCGCAAGGTCTTCAAGGAAGTCTGTCCGCTGGCCGCCGACCATATCGCCAGCCAGCTTGCCGGGCTTGGCTTGACCGCCGCCGGCGTGCGCCGCTTCTGGCTGCACCAGGCGAACCTGGCGATGAATCAACTGATCGGCAGGCGCCTGCTCGGCCACGATGCCAGTGCCGACGAGGCGCCGGTGATTCTCGACGAATTCGCCAACACCGCGTCGGCCGGTTCGATCATCGCCTTCCACCGCCACAGCCAGGATCTCAAGTCAGGCGACATCGGCGTCATCTGCAGTTTCGGCGCCGGCTATTCGATCGGCAGCATCGTCGTGCGCAAGAACTGAACCGTTCACACGGTCGGAACGGGCGCGCCGACGTCTATCGGCACGGTCGATTCGGCTTGCTGCAGTGGCAGTTGCGGGTCGGGGCGGTCCCAGTCGGCATGCCGCGTGACGAAGTCGGCGATCCTCTCGAGCGCCGCCTTGCCGTGCGACAGCACCTGGAGTCCCTGGAAGACGTGGGGAACGTTGGTCCACAGTTCGACCTCGACACTGACGCCGGCGGCCTCCGCCCGCTCCGCGGCGCGTAGCGAGTCGTCGCGCAGCATCTCACTTGCGCTGGACTGGAAGAACAGCGGCGGCAGGCCCGTGAAATCGCCGAACAACGGTGACGCATCGGGCGACAGCATGTCTTCGGGCGCGATGTAGTGATGGCGCAGGCCGACCATCGCCGACGTGGTGAACATCGGGTCGCTCTTCTCGTTGACCACCATGCTCGGGCTGCTCAGGGTGAAGTCGACGAAGGGCGAGAGCATGACGGCGCACGCCGGCATCGGCTGCCCGGCCGCTCTGATCCGCTGCAGCAGGACCAGGGTGAGGTTGCCGCCGGCCGAGTCGCCGCCGACGATGACATCGCGGGCCGGAATGCCCTGTGCCATCAGCCAACGCCAGGCTGCCCAGACATCCTCGACGCCGGACGGGAAGCGGAATTCGGGCGCCAGCCGGTAGTCGACCATCAGTGCGCGCGCCCTGATCCGCCGGCACCAGTTCGCCACCATGGCATGGTGCAGGCGCGGAAACTTGAACATCCAGGCGCCGCCGTGAATGTAGAAGATGACCTTCTCGTTCCGGGATTCGGGCAGGGTGATCCATTCGGCCGCGACGCCGTTGCATTCGGTTGCCTGCGCCGTCATTTCCGGGTCGACCTTGGTCAGCTTGAGATCCAGCCCGATCTGGCGGTGGCGCAGGAACCCGATCTCGGCGTCGTACCTGAAGGCGCGCTTGACCGCCACGCGCAGCAGCTTGTCCAGCCACCACAGCCGGAAGCGCGAACCGGCGTGGCTGACGAGCCTGACGTAGCGGGGCAGGGGGGCGTAGGATGTGCTCATGAAAGGCTCCCGGGATCGATCGGACGGACTATCCGCAACGGTGCGAATGTTCGCACATTGGCGCGGATCACGAGAATCGTCGTTCTCGCTTCGGGAGCGGTGCTGTCCGTGCTGATCCAGAGGGCCTCGCGCCGCCGGTGGCCCTGACGCCGGCGACAACGCTGCGGGCAGTGCGCCGACCTCACCCGTTGGCGATGGATGCAACGAGGCCGTTGCTATTGTTCAGCGACGCCAATCTGCAATAATTCGCGGCGTCGCACCGTCGGCGCGAATGCCCGGTCCAGGCAGTTCCGCACTTTGCCCGAGGTTGGTTCGGGCTCGACGCCGTTACCATCCATTCACTCCGGAGAAAGCCAATGAACCGAATACCATTCGTCCACGCGACGCTGGCGGCCGCTGTGCTGTCGCTCGCGCTGCTCCCGACGCTGGCCAGCGCCCAGGCACGCGTGCAGTACGGGCGGATCACCAACGTCGTCCCCACAACGGTCAACAACTCGACCGCCCAGAATGTTGGCACGCTGGTCGGTGGCGGCGTCGGTCTGGCCACTGGCAGCGGGCAGTCCGGCAGCAACCGCGCACTGCGTGCCGTTGGCGGCGCCGCGGCTGGCCGTGGCGTCACCACCCTTGCCACCCGTTCGCAGGCGTTCGAGTACACGGTCCTCATAGGCGGCGCGACGACCACCCGCGTCATTTCCGACCAGGCCGGAAAGCGGGTCGGCGATTGCGTGGCGGTGGAACAGGGGCAGTTCACCAATATCCGGCTGGTGCCCGATGCCCGCTGCAACGTGGCGGCAACGCCTGCATCTGCTGCTGCCGCGGCGGCGCCGGCCGATGTCGAGGCGGCGAGCGCATGCGAGCAGGCCAAGGCGCAGGTGCTGAGTGCCGACACCGACGAGGCCTTCGCACTCGCCGAGCGCCGCATGCGCCTGTTGTGCGGCGAGTGATGCCGCAAGCGCAATGACTCGGGACGGTCCGCCCCGGCCGCGCGGCCAGGGCGGAATGTCTCTGCCATTTTGCCGGCGGCGTGCGTGGGACGGTTGCTGTGGACCTGTCAGACGTTTCCATTGACGACTGTAGTTGCGGTCAACGATACTTTACGCCATTTTCCCATCCTGCCGATTCGACGTTGCCGCTCGCGTGCAGACACAGGCCCAAGTTTGCTGAGAAATCGTGCGCCGCGAGAGGAATCCCATGACAGAACCCGACACGCCGAACGCAGGTCTTCCGCCCACCAGGCTCCACGATTTCCCCGCGACCATCGAGGAGCGGAAAGTTGCGGGTAAGGCCGCCCGCCAGCGGGTGGCGCCCGGCGACCTGGGACACTGGGACGAGAAGGGCCGCGGGCACGACGCGCTCGCCACGATCACCAGCCAGAACCTGGTCCGCGTTCCCGAACTCGTGCCGCTCCGGCACGGACGCATGGCGGTGTCGCCGTGGAATTATTATCGCGGGGCCGCCGCGGTCATGGCCGCCGACTTGGCGTCGCAGCCGCACAGCGGCCTCGAGGTACAGCTCTGCGGCGATGCCCACGTCCTGAATTTCGGCCTCTGGGCGACGCCGGAGCGGAACCTGCTGTTCGACCTGCGCGACTTCGACGAGACTCTACCTGGTCCCTTCGAATGGGATCTCAAGCGCCTCGCCGCGAGTCTGGTGGTGGCGGCCCGCGCCAGCGGGATCGAGGCTCGGACCGCCGAGGCGGCGGTAGTGGCCGCCACCTCGGCCTACCGCAACCGCATGAGCCGGTATGTCGAGGCGCCGGAGTTGGACATCTGGTACGACAGCATCCCTGTCGATAGCCTGATCGAGTACTTCGAACCGGCCGACCGTGGTCGTGTGTCGACCCACATCGAGAAGCAGGCGGAGGTTCGCACGAGCCAGGGCGCGTTCGCCAAGCTCACCAGCATGGTCGACGGGCGGCCCCGGATCGACGTTGAGCCCCCGATTCGCGTTACCGTCGACGACGACGAGCAGGCTGACCTGGTCGACCACCTCTTTGCCCAGTACCGCCAGACTTTGCAGGAGGACCGGCGGTTTCTGTTCGACCGTTTTACGCTGGTCGATGTGGTCCGCCAGGTCGTCGGTGTCGGCAGTGTCGGCATGCGGGTCTACCTGGTGTTGCTCGAGGGCCGCTGCGGCGACGACCCGCTGTTCCTGCAGGTCAAGCAGGCCGCCGCGTCGGTGTACGAGGGCCACACCCGGCCGAGCCGCCATGGCAACCATGGCGAAAGGGTGATCAGCGGCAAACGGGCCCTGCAAAGCGCCACCGACATCTTCGTCGGCTGGGGCTCCCTGTACGGGCGGGACTATTATGTGCGCCAGTTCCGCGACATGAAGATCATCCCCAGCATCGATCTCGTCGCCCCCGTCCTGGTCGAATTCGCGAGCGCTTGCGGCGAGGCCCTCGCCAAGGCCCATGCACGCACCGGCGACCCCGCCGCGATCAGCGCCTACATCGGCAAGGGGGGGAAGTTTACGCGAGCAATCAATGACTTCGCCCGACTGTACGCGGACCAGAACGACCGGGATCACGCGCAGCTCGCCGCTGCCATCGCGGACGGCACCATCGAGAGCAGATCCGACGCGTAGAACGCACCGATCGATCCGCCTGACTCCTGCCCTTCGGCGTGAGCCGCGAAGCCAATGCTTCGTTCAGGACGACGAAATGCGATGCCTGAACCCGATCACACCAACGGCGCCCTTGGGCGTCGTTGGTGTGATCGGGTTCAGGCGGACGGCCGGGCCGAGAAGCGTCTTTGGCGACGGCGGGCGAAGTCAGACGGAACAGACTCCGTTCGGGATACCGATCATGAGCGCGGCATCCGAATGTAGATTCATCATCCTCGTCAGATCCGCAACTCGGCAAGCGCAGTTCAGGCGAGCGCCTTCGCCTTGAGCTTGGCGTACTCTTCCGGAGTGATCGTGCCGTTGTCCAGCAGCGCTTTGGCGTCGGCGATCTGTTCGGCGGGCGACTTTCCGGCAACGTGCCTGATGTAGGACTCGGCCTCGGCGCGCGAGCGCTCGAATGCGGCTCGCTGCCGCTGCGCCATGCTCTTGCCGCGGGCAATCACATACACCAGTGCCGTCAACATCGGCAGGAAAATCAGGCAGATCAGCCACAACGCCTTGGAGCCGCCGCCCAGTTCGCTGTCTTGGAAAAGATCGGCAATTATCCGGAACAGGATCAGGAGGTAGGCCACGAAAAGGAAGGTCGACGCGATCAGCCAGACGAAGTCCCAGAAATTGCTCATTTCAAACACCACCTTTCAACAAGAAAAAAATACCGTGACGGCTCGGCGTCATTTGCCTTGACCCATTGCGGCCTTGACCGAGCCGCGCAGCAGACCGAGCAAGGCACTTCCCGAGACCATCCCGAGAATGTAGACGCCAATGATCAGGACGGACGTGGGCATGGTGATGCTCGCGCCAAAGAAGGAGACCGTGACCGCCTCGAAGTTCTGGATCTTGAACAGCAACACGACCGCCGTTACCACGACAATCAACGAAATATGAACGTAGCGCATATGCTTCCTATCCGGGTTCTCCCTTTTTGCTTCAATGGTCGGCTGGGTCGCCAAGTCCTGGCACTTACCGTGCCGACACGGCACCCCCTTTGAGATTCCTCTTCACCAGCATGTAGCAGACGACGAATGCAGCCGCCGCCGCCGCGAGGTGCTTGAGCGTGTGGCCGCTGACGAAATGACCGATCGCCAGTATCTGGCGATCGAATGTCTCGAGGAGCTTGCTCAGCACGTACCAGCCAAAAACCCAGTAGATGTCGCCGCCACGCGTGTAGCGCGATGGATTCAGTCTGGCCAGCAGGAGCAGGACAACGACGGAGTACAGTTGGAGAATCCCGTAGGGCAGGACATTGCCGGCCCCCATGCGTTCCGTCGCCCGCCAGTAGACGACCGACGCTACCCCGAGAATCAGCATCGGCAACAGCAGCATGAGTCCTGCCCGGACATTGATCCGATCAACGATCTGGCTTGAAACCAGCGCCATGAAGGCGATGGTCATCGGCAGGCGATCCCAGAACAGGGTCTCGTTGTCCGGCGCGAGGTGATAGTAGGCCGATCCGAGCGCGGTCAGGAGCACCCCGAGAAAGAAGACCACGAATGGCCAGCGCTCACCGGGATACTCGAAGCGGGTGCGACCGCCGATGACGATGACAAGGCCGGTGACGCCGGCGACCAGGAAAGCGAGGTTCGAGACGACATCGAGAAAATTGTCGATTCCAAGCGCGTGCCGGTGATCGGCGAAATCATGGTATTCGAGGGGCTGCCGCATGGCGGGCAGGAGAAACGCCGCGGCGATGGCCGCCAGCGTAAACGCAACGATCCATCGCGCGCGGGCGTTCATCGGCAGTGACCCTTCCCGCGACCGCAGATTTTCCTAAGCGGCTCCGGCATGGTCATTTCGCGACCGGGTTCGCGGTCAGTACCCGCTCGCCATCGGCGCGGTGCATGTCCAGCATGCCATCCTGAACGGTCCACAAGGTCGCCGTTTCCAGCGCCGCCAGGAATTCGCGTTCCTGCTGCATGACGCCATCGCCGGCACATGCCATACGCGTCGCGGCCGCCGGGCCGATGACCAGACGATTCCCGTCGCGCTTGAATGTGGCGCGGAAGCTGTTGCACCCGGCCTGGCCGTGAACCACGCCGTCCTGGAACGCAAGCGTCAGTTTCGTGCCGGACAATGTGCCCACCACCGCCTGCCGGCCGTTGTTGAAGCCGGTAACCTCCCAGGTGACGCCTTCGAGCCTGGGCTCAGGCGCCATCCGGAAAACCAGAGGCGCACCGAATTCCGGCGTCAAGGTCAGCGTATCGTCGCTGATAGTGTAACGGAAGGTGCCGGCCAGCGCGCGCTGGAAACCACTCTCGAGCGCCATCTCGGGGCCCGGACAAGCCATCATCGTGCCGGCCAGCTTCCCGATGACCAGCCTGTCGCGGTCAACGGTGTACCCGCCCATGAAACGGTTGCAACCGGAGAAGCCGGCGATGCGTCCCGCCTCGAAGCGCGCCGTCACCGGGCGCTTCAGACCGCCAAGCGCGGCGGAGTCATGCCCTGGCAGGCGGACGAGCTTCCAGGTCGAACCCTCGATCGTCGGCGACTGGGGCGGCATGGCATTCCGCGCGGCCGGAATACGGCAACACCCGGCGAGGAAGCGTCCGTCGGGCAGCGACACGCGCGCCGTCACCGGATGCTGGACGTCGGACATGTTGTCGTTGCAGGCCGATTCGCGCAGGAAAGCCACGAGGTTGCCACCCTTGCCACCCGCCTTCCCGCGCCACGCCCTTTCCTTCAGGAAGTCGAGCCGCGTCTCGCTTCCCCGGAAATGGAGTGGCCGCTGATCTGGAAGCAGCAGCCGCGCGGAACCCGGTCCCGCGAACTCGAGGCCCCACGACGGCTCGTTGCCGAAACATATCAGTTGCGGCTCCTCGGCGCGTGCGGGTAACGCAGACGCCAGGAGCGCAAGAACCGCGATCCATGTCTTGATCATATCCACGATGGCTCCTTGCTCTGCGACACCGTGCGCCTGGTGGCGCGCAGGGTCATCAACCACCCGCGCTACAGCAGTTCGATTCCGCTGTTGCTGACCCGCACGCGGTCCCCTATGCGCAACCCCGGAGAGGATGGCTGCTGGACGGTCCCTACGGAACCATCGTCGTAACGGATGCCGATGATCCACACCAGGGTACTTCCGCTGGTCATCCGGTTCCCCGCATAGGCGCCGCCAGCGGCGCCGACCACGGTGGCCGCAGTCCGGCCTCTGCCGCCGCCGATCTGATTGCCGAGCAGGCCACCGACCAGCGCACCGCCGATCGTGCCGATGATGGCATTGGAATTGTCCACCGTCTGCGACCGGATCGATTCGACGGTGCCGACGCGGGAGTACGGTTGTGAAACCTGGAAGGACGGCTGGGTCTCGCAGCCGGACAGGACCGGAACCGCGAGAATGACGCAGAGCGCAAGGGCGCGCCAGAAGTGGAAGTGGTTGAATTTCATTCCTTGATCCTCATTCGACATGGTTGCGCACTATCATTCGGGAATCGAATACAGCAGGTACATGGCGGACAACAGCGGGGTCGGACGCCCGAGCACCCCCAGCCAGCGCGCGAAAATGGTCTCGATGTCATCGCTGAGATAAACCTGGGTCAGGGCACGATTGACTTCCAGCCGCAACGCGGAATCGCCTCGCGGCAACGCCATCGCATAGGGCTCGAACGAAATTTCCTCGGCCAGCATCACGAATTTCGCGGGATCCTTGGCCTGCGCCGCAAGGCCCACCAGCTTGATCTTGTCGCCGGCATAGGCATCGGCACTGCCGGATTCAAGCATCGCCACGCCTTCGTTGGCATCGCCAACAGGGACGACGCGGGTATTCACCATGTGCTTCTGGACGATGGCATTGAGGCGCGCTTCGGTGGTCGTGCCCTTCAAGACGGCGATCTTCTTGCCATCCAGATCCGCCATGCTGTGGAATGGCGAGTCGGCCCGAATCATGATGCCGCCGGCGTCGATGAAGGTGAGGCCCGAGAAATCGACGTTGGCGAGGCGGGCGAGGGTCTGCGACGTGTTCCCGCACTCCAGGTCGGCCTTGCCGGTAGCGATCATCTGCAGGCGCTCCGGAGTCGAACCGGCGAGCCAGTTCACCTTGAGATTGGGCTGCCCGACTGCTTTCCCGATACTGGCGATGACGCGCTTGCAGAGGTCGATCGAATAGCCTGCCGGTTCGTTGTTGGTGCCGACGAATGAAAACGGCAGCGCATTGCCGGCAAATGCGACATTGATGACCTTCGACGCCTTGACTTTGGCGAGCGTGTTGGGCACGGATTCGGCGATGGCGCCGCTTGCGAACAGACTGCCCGCAACGAGGGCCCCGATGAGAAATCTCTTCATGTCAAACCCCCTGGAGAGTGGATCCGGCAATAACGGGCATGCCGACTGGACTGGCAGCTTGGAAGCTACCAGACGCCTTGTGATGGGTCAACGACCACCAATTCAAGGGATGGGCGAAGCGAGGTTGGGCGAAACGCGGGGGGCCGGCCATTTCCGGTTTTCTCCGAAAACGTGAATGCGTTGCTTGGAGCCGTTGCGGTCAGAGCCCACGCGGCGCGGCACATCGATCCTTCGAAACATACGGTCGGCTGTTAACGACAGGCATTTCCGAGTTTTCGTGCCTGGGCCAGCCAGGTCAGGCGATCAGGGCCTCCGCACTCTAACGGAATAAAGCATCCATCATAGCTACACAGAAAAATTCGTGCCCTGTCAATGACTTATGGCAACCACTTGCAAACCTTCAGGGAATTCCGTCTACTCTCGTCTTTTGAGCAACGCCGAAGATGACGAGAGGGACAGTTTTGATGGAGATGCTGTCTGAACTCCCGGGACCGCTGCGCGTCGCGGCTTCTTGAGCACTTGACAGCTTGGAGTTGTATAATTTGAAGGGAAAGTTTGGCTTCAAGCGAGCAAGGAACCGGGATTTGTGCGGCGGGTGGACATCTCCATGCTGGTGGAGTGCCAGCGCCGAGACTGGGGCAGCGCGCGAACCACTAGCAACATCATTCGGGAACTAGCTTTCCAATAGCGGTTCACTGTTGCTTAACAGCTTGGAACCACAGTAGTTTTTCATGGGAACCTGCACGGTCTTTTTGCCTGACGAAGTCATCGCGAAAAGGAAACAGCGGTTTGAACTGCCGTTTTTAGTTTTGGGTCACTCTAAACCAAGCCCTGAGAGCCCTTGCCACCGATTCATGCTTTTGGGTTGGTAGAGCGAAGCATTTTCCCCCGGCCCTTTGCTGAGCCGTTGACGACCAAACGCTTGTACAGACATATTGAATATTATGGTGAAATGATATGGATTTCGATGATGCGATGATGCTTGAGCGAAGGTTTCTAACCCGCTTTCAAGAAATGTCGATTTGTCGACAGGCCCTTCCCGTTTAGCGTGAGAGAAAAGTGAACCCAATCAGCTCTAGAAGGAATTTGCCACTTTGGCTGTCAGTTGTATTATTCGTGGTCTTCTTCGCTTTATCGAGTCAGGCAAGATCGGATGTTTCTGAGTGTGGCGTCCTGAGAAATTATGGAGACATAGGACCTTTTGACTTTGCAGATGCAAGTAGTTCAGCTTGGACGGGCGAAGCCCCCAGGGGGCGAATTAGACAGGTTGAAAATGTTCATTTTCAACCTGAAATGGAGAAGCTAAATCTCAAACTTTTTTCAATCGATCGATTGACTGACGAATTCCATTACACGTTAAGAGTGTTTCCGAATCACCCGCGTGCACTACTTGCGATGTCAAAGTTAGAGAGAATGGCAGGCGGAAAATTACCGCAGCGGACCGCAACGCAATTCACTCCAAAAATTACAGCCGACTGCTTCTTTGATCGTGCCATAAGGTTTAGACCCAACGACAAAGCGGTTCGGATGGTTCATGGTATTCATCTACAACAAAGAGGAAAGCAAAAGGAAGCGCTTGCAGAGTATGAGTTGGCAGAGTCATTGGGGGAAGACGGGCCAAATTTTTATTACAATCTTGGGCTACTGCATGCTGACATGAAAAACTGGGACAAAGCATACGAATATGGTATTAAGGCCGAGCGCGCTGGATTCATGTTGCCAGGACTTCGAGGAAAGTTGGAAAGAGCGGGGCGCCCCCTTCCACCGGTGCCCCCAATCAAAAAGAATCCTCTTCCTGACCTCCCCGCGAATTCCGTTGTTTCAGATTAACGAAACGCTGCGCAACTAATGGCATGCAGCCGAATTTGACGAAATAGACCCTCATTTCATTTTCGCATCATTCTGACTGTTTTTAGCAGCTCACGGCCGAGTGAATGGCGTGTCACGACGATACCTAGCAGCCACCCTAGCGCCGATGCAAACGCACAGCCTGTGAGGATAGTGCCGTTTCCTGCTCCGCCGGCAACGGACTTGAATGCGAAACAAGGAATTGCAGCACATGCGGCAATGGATCCTGACATAGCCATGTTGTAAATAAAGGCCTTCCACTTGAAAGCAGTGATTTTTTTTGATATAAGCACCATATATGCGAGAATTAATATGTCACCGAATGCAATCGCCGACGCAACGTGGCTGATAGAATAATAAGTTCCGACGACTACAAGTACTAACTTGGTGGGTTGTCCAAATAACTGACCTCTCAAGTAATCTTTCGCTTTGCCCATTCCACTGAGGGCCGAATTTATAACCCAAGCAATACTCATTCCCGCGGCGCCAATGCAGAGAATGCGTGCAGGTTCAACGCTCGATTTCCATTGTGTTCCATACAAGAGTGTTATTGCCGAATCCATTACGATGTAAAGACAAGCGAAAATCGGAAGTACTACAGCGGAAACGCTGCCGAGCGTTGCAAGAAGCAAAGTGCCAACCTCTTTTTGCTCACGTTGGGTCTGGGCAAAATGCGATACCAGTACCGGAAGCACGCCTTCAACGATGGTTCTGGAGAACAGTCCGACTATTCCCTGGGCACGGCCCAAGAAGGCAGTGCTTTCGAGACTCATCATTTTTCCCACGATCAGTTCTGGGCCGGCTTGGCCACATTCATTTAGTAGCGAGGCGCCACTAAAGCGGCCGGCGGTGGTCATTACGTGCCTGAACTCGGAAAGCGTTGGAAGCAAGGCAACTCTGAATTTTGAATAATAGGCGGTGAGCGCTACAGTAGTGATCGTACCTGCTACTCCGGCCCAAGCCAGGCTGATGAATCCAAAGGCCATTGAAGACAAGCCGATCGCTGTAAGCGCATGGACGATAGCGGCGCTGGTATTGATTTTGAACAGTGAATCAAAACGCATGTCCCGTCTCAAGAGCGCAGATGCAAGCGCCCCAAAAGGCAGTATCAAGAAATTGATGGAGAGAACCTGAATGACTTCTCCGACCCCGGGTTCTGCGTAAAAAGACGCCACATGGCCGCTTGCAAGCCAGAGGATTGCCGCAAGCGACCAACTGGCAATGAAGAGCAATGTTTGCGCGGTCTGTAGCTTCTCCTCGGTCAAACTTGCTTCTTGTATTATGTAATTTGAGATACCAATATCTCTGAATATATGGGAGAACGACAGAATAATGCTACCGACTGAAAATATTCCGATCTCCAGTGGCGTCAGCAATCTGGCGATAATAATCGACGAAACAAACTGGATTCCGAAGTTCAGGTATCTTTCGCCAGCGGAATAGAAGAGTGATTTCTTGAGAGAGGCCATAATGATATTAGGATTCCACTTGGATTTCCGCGGTGGTCACGGTAGCGTGGATAGCCACCAGGGTGGAATATGCTTAGGCTGTAGCCGTAGAAATGGTTTTTGACTTTCCCAAGCCGAAACGCGCAATGGCTTGAGCGCCGTAGGCAACCTGTAGGCAAGCGGTGTTCCGCCCGCAAGGACAGCTATTGGGGGAATCCAATCAATTGACCGTGCCAATTGGGAAGTCAGGATTATCGTCGTCGAACCTGGACGAATTGGCTTCGTTGTCAAAAGCCTCTATTCGCGGCGATTTCCCTCCTTCACGGCGCAACGGTCCTGTCAGTCGACGCTACACAGCTTGACACACTCACAAGAAAGATGGCTTAGCACCCGCCCCGCTGTTGCTTTTAGGCTTTTCAGTCATTTCTATCGGGTTGTCCGGTCAATCCATAGCGGGTTCCTTTTGCATTGGCGAGATCCATCATCAGCGCATCAGCATAGAACTTGGTGGCCCAATTGGGATACTGCCAAGGATGGTAGCCCCCATCGATCGGGTGGGATCCTTTTATTCCACCTAGGGTGTCTTTGTCTTCACCATTCAGCTGTTGCGTGCGTTTGACATAGTTGAGAATGCGCGTAGTGGATTCCTGATACCTCCGCTTGCCGGTGATCCGATAAAGACGGCCCCAGTTGATGCCTAGCTGGCAGTCGCCGGTGAGGCATGACCATTTGACCGTCGGCTGCCATCTGTCGTCAAAGCGCCCGGGCAAATAGCCGTCAGTCTGTAGTCCGGCGAGCATGGCGTCTCCGATAACCTGGGCGGCAGTGATCAAGTCCTCTCGACCTGCTGCTGCACCAATCTCGAGTAACCCGCGCATAGCGTAGGCAATGGTATGTGTGAAGGGTTGGTTGTTGTCCTGAAGGCAGTTTTGGGCGAGCCAGCCCACGGCGTTGCGCTGGGTCATTGCCCATTCGGCATTCCTGACTGCGGCTTGCAGATAGTGTGGCTCTCCGCTGATGTCGAACACCCGGGCGAGGCTCCAGGCCGTTCTGGTGTTATATGTATTAATCTGCTTTCCGGTCATCGGTGACCCGAACCGGCGCCAGCAGCCATCATCATCCATGGCGTTGATCAGCCAGTCTGCGGCTCGAACTGCGGCCAGACGGTATCTTTCATCACCTTCTTCTTCAAAGGCGCGGACCCATCCGAAAATAACCTGGCCGGTGTTGAAGATGGTTGGTTGGTCGGAGTCGCCCAAGGCGCCGGCAAGGACGCCACCCGTAGGATGTTGGATGTCGATCTCCCAGTCAGCCATGCGGCGGGCTCTGCGGCGTGAGTCATCGTCACCCGTGAGTGCTGCGTAACGGTACAGCGTTGGGATGATGTACCCAGTCGTCTCCGGGTAGGACGGAGCCCAGCGTTGATGACGGACAAGGTAGGTCTGGGCGACGCCGCCATTGCTTGTGACATCCTGAGCATGCTTGAGCCAGGAAATGGCGGCATCAAGATGGGTGTTGTTATCGGTGGGGGATGTCATGCCCAATCCAAGCCGATCTTTTAGTATCAGGCGCTTCAAACGTATGGTTTCAGTGATTCCCATGAGTTTCCTTGGATTTACTTACGAAATTCGCTTACGGATTGTCAAAAAAATGGGTGCCTTCCTGGACAAGGTGCTTGGCACCTGTCAGCAGGGACTGGGCGCGTACCCATACAAGTCCGGTATTTCCGATTTGTCCCCTGTGCAATGATTGCTCTTGCTCCAACTTGGCGACCAGACGATCTTCACGGCGTAAGCGGTTGGCTTCGGCCGATATGACGCGAATGGATTGCAGGCTCTCGTTTCTTCTGGCGTCAATCACCGTTCCTGTGACTGGATTGGCTTCATATAGAGGCACAGGCAGTGTTTCGCCGAGGTGGTCTTCGACGAAGTGGGTAAAAGTGAATGTCGAGAACGGTGCGTCGAATCCTACAATCAGAGCATCGCGTTCAAGAAGTTTTGCAAATGGGGAGTCTGGTCCGAAGGGGCGGTCGGTGTTTTCATGGCCGGCAACAAAAGCTTCGGCATCGTTGCCCCACGCGAGCAAGGGGTGCGTGGCGCTCAGGCTGCGGTGAACGCCTTCGGAGCGGCGAAATGTTTCGGAGATGAGCCCCATCATTGAAGGGCTACGGCGCACATCCATCGGCTTGCCTCTAAGTAACCACTCGGCGGAACTCATGTTGTGGTAAGGCATGGAGGGCATCACGAGCAGACCTTCATTGCCAATCACTGTTTTCAATGCCTTGATCAGATCCGCAGGTTTGCCACGAAAGCCGTTGTGGATCAGCCAGGAGGCATGGATAACCAGTGTTGTGCCACGGCCAACGCCAACTTCGTTCAGTTTCCGGGATAATTCATCCGGACCATATGCCCAAATGGTCTTGGCAAGCCAGTTCTTGATAACGGGTTTGAGCGCAGCGATCATCGTTAGCTTTGTGTGGCCGTGCGGCTGGCTATCACTTCGTCGAGCAGGTTGGCAAATCGACGAGTGACTTCGCGACGGTCAAATTGAGCCAGAAAGTCATCGTCAGCATCCACGTGCTCTGGTACTGGCGCAGTCAGCCATTCAAGCAGCATCGCTGCGCAGCCCTCGACCGATTCCGCGGGAACAACTTTCCCGAGCCGGGCGCGTTCGATGATTTGCTGGGTAGCGCCAGGATCGCAAAGAGCAAAGATCGGACGACGAGCGGAGACGTACTCGAAAAGTTTGCCGGGGATGACGCCATCGGAGGTTTCACCAGTATCGACGATCAGTAGCAGATAGTCGCAGTTGATCTGGGCATCCATTGCTGTGTTGTAGCTGACGTCACCAGCAAAGTCGTAGAGGTGGGCTATTGCATGGTCGGCCAGTATCTGGTCATAGCGTGCCCGGATCTCCGGCGCCACTCCACCGAGGATACGGACCCTTACGTTCTCGACTAGGGCTGGATTCGTCTTGCGCAAGCGACCGAGGGCTTCGGCAAATGCATAGCCGCGGCGGTTCTTGAAGAGTCGCCCGGTATAGACAAATTCGATGGACCCTTTTCCAAACTGTCGGGTTCTTTCCCGATTTGCGTAGGTATCTTGATCGTAACCGTTGGTGAGCGTTTCCCACCGTGCCTTTAGCTTCGGGTGGAGCTGCCGCATGAAGGAAGTCTTGGGTTCCGATACGGTAACGATAACATCCGCGGCACGCAGTAGCCGCGTTTCCATCCTCAGTTCGATGCGCTTTCGCCATTCGGGCAGCCATTCGCGAAGGACGTCGCCGAACCAAAGGTCGCGGTAATCAACTATCCAGGGCACGCCGGTGGCAAGCCGCAGATCGTGCCCGACACAGGCGCTGGAGAATGGCGGAAGCGTGGTGTAGATAGCATCGATCCTGCGTTCTGCACAGATCCTCAGGCATTCCATAGTCGCAGCCTTTGCCCAGGGACGGTAATTGTCGGGTATGTAAATGAAATTCTTGAAAAACCAGCGCACTGTGTCATGCGCCCAGTCAAGAACGCTTGGTGCAGGCTTTGCTGCCGTCGGGAATTTCAGCGAATTGGTGTGCTGGCTGATTACTGTTGCGCTTTGGGGGTCATTCGGTAGTCTCCGAAGCCAACCCTTGACCGTTCGGGCGATCGTGCCTTCGATGTCGGGAAGAGGAAGGCGAACAACCTCAACACCTTCGGCGATTTCTCCACACAACTTTGCGTCATAGTTTGGTTCCTTGGTGGAAGGTTCCAACGTGACAACAATGGCTTTCCACCCGTAGGCACGAAGGTGGTCGACGAACTTGACGGTTCGGATGCGACCGATGGTCTTCAGGGGGGGGAACTCTCCTGCGATAACCAACAGGGTTCGGTTTTCATCGTTTTTCATAAGGGAGCCTGCACTGCGATGTTCCGACATAGCTCATGGAACTGGAGTGCCCGAACAGTCCAGCTGTTTGCTCGAGCATGGGCCAATCCGTTATTTTCAAGCCGAGAACGCAGTTCGGGATCGGCCAACAGGCGAATGACGGCGCCCGCGATTTCCCCGACCACATCGCCATCGACCAGCATTCCAGTTTCACCATCCTTCACTGCTTCCACAGCTCCACCAGCTTTGCCGCCGATAACGGCACGGCCACACGCGTTAGCTTCAAGGAAGACCAGTCCAAAACCCTCGGTATCTCCGTCCGGCATCGTTCGATTGGGCATCATGAAGAGTTCGGCGCTGCGATATGCTGAGAGCAAATCGGCCACTGTTAGCGGGCCGGTCAACGTCACCGATTTCTGAAGACCATGGTACGCAATCAGCGATTCGAGTTCGCCACGCTGCGGGCCATCGCCAGCAATCATTAGGTGAGCGTCCGGGTGCTGCTCCAAGACCGACGGCCATCCTTCAATACTTCTGTCGAAGCCCTTTCGGGGTACCAGCCGTCCAATGCCGACCACCAATCGCTTGTCTTCCACTTCCCAGCGTTGTCTGAACTGGTGATCGACTGGCCCAGGGCAGAAGTGCTCGGTATCAACGGCGTTTTCAATCAGATGGATGCGATCGCTTGGCAGACCAAGTTCCAACAAGGTGTTTCGGGTAAAGTTGCTGACGGCAACGATCGCGTCGGCGCGACTCAGATGCTGAAGCCGCTTTCTTCCGAATGAGCCTGCTTCGAATCTGGTTGTAACTTCTTCTCCGTGAATGTAGTAGATCACGCGGCAACCGCTCAACTTTCTGCATAGCTCACCGAGCCAGGCCGATGAATTCAGTTCACCGATGCACACGATGCCAACATGGTGTTTCTTTATCAGCCTGACGGCTCCCGTCAGTGCCCGCAATGCTATTGGCAAGTCAATCGAGAGCAAACGCCAGGCAGAAACAAGTCTATTGCGCGGTGGGGGCAATATCGGTGGGCGCAGCAATGCCAAGCGCTCGACTTGGTATCCGCAATCCCTGTCGTGCTCTTCCCAACCGCGAATCGGTTCATTTCGGTCATAGTTTTGCCGAGCCGCCAGGACAATCATCGAGCCCTTTGGGGAGAGGCGACAAAGGCTGGCATACACGTTGGCTGAGCCGCCATGAATCGGCGCGAAGATGTTTGCTATGAGTAGGCAAGTGCTCGAATGGATCACGGTTTAACAGGCCTGTGTCTGGACGTGGGTTTCGTTGTTCAATAGTGGCGACTCGCGATGTACCCTCTTTCGGATACTGTAGTCGGGATTCGCTCAGATGCGTTGGTTCCTTTTTCTTTGGCGAGTGCCTGATTGGTGACTTCCTTGACGCAGCGATCCGTGCAAAGAAGCAATACGAACAAGTAGAATGGCATATCCCAGTAGGCCAGACTGAGAAAGGCGCCGCCTACCGCAAATCCGATCAGACTCACCCTGATCACAGTAGCGAGAGAATTCGCCCAATCCAGATTCTCTTGCCCGGCAGATCTGCGGGAAACCCTGCCGGCAAGGGTGTAAGTGGCTATCCAGAATGCCAAGTACAAGACAAGGCCTATGTAGCCGTGCTCGCCGAGGACCTGAAAATAGATACTGTGGGCGACAATCACAAAATCTGGGCTTGGCGCATACTTGTCGTAGATTGCTTGGGAGTCAGTTACGAATCCGGCGCCGGTCAGCCTGTCGTTGGCGATGTTTGCTGCCATTGTCCAGGCGTTGATACGACCCAAGGCCGATGCATCCTGGTCGTAGGTTTCGATGGTTCCCATGCGTGAAGACCACTTCTCCGGCATAAACGTAATAGCCATGACCCCTACCAACGCCGCAATAACGAAAAGCATCATCTTTGATTTGCTGCGCCACCAAAGGACACTCCCCATGGCGATCATCGTGAGGAGAGCGCCTCGTGAATGACTGCCTAGGGCTGCGGCCAGACAGAGGAGGATGGACACGTAGAGAAACCGTTTCACCCATTTTTCCGGGATCCTTCCGATTATGGGCAGGCTACGAAGTTGGAGTGTTTGATTACTCAGGTAGTAAAGAAGGGGTACGGTGATAAGCAGCGCAACCGCAAGTTCGTTGTTGCCTTCGACAGCACTGGAAGGGGGACCCCACACAAGAAACTCTCCTCCTGCCAGTAGCGTGAATAGTCCTCCTTTAACACCAAAAAATGCCAGCGATCCAGCGATAGTCACGACTAGCCCCAGGATTTCTTCCCGCGTACGCACGACGGCAGCGATCGGAAGCAACATCAAGAGAACCTTCAAGACGAATACGTATTTTGTATAACTCTCTTCAGGGAAGATGGCAAAAGCCGTTGTGATCCCCATCCAGCCAACAAATGCCAGGAGTACTGGAACCGGGAAGGCCAATGTCCAGCGTACCTTTCCGGAATTGAGCACCATTGAAAAGAACAATACCCCAGCGGCGGCCATGGCAAACGGCAATGAATATGCAAACCCCCATGTCAGCCGATGTGGATTCATCAGACTTATCCATACCCAGAGCAGGGCAGCAACATAGGGGCGGCGAAGTGCAAGCAGGGTGCCGCAGGCAAACAGAAGCACAACCAGAATGTCACGCATTCGTTATAGTCCGGAACAGATCGAGCTGGCTGTTTGATGTTTCCAGCCAAGGGAATCGCTCAGCATTTCAACGTTAGTTATTTTGCCGAACCGTTGTTCGAACTGGGGCCCAATCAGCGACAAGGTCCACAACCCGTACGCAAACTTGAATGGCAGCGCTACGTTGTCTTTCACAGCCTGCGCCTGCCAGCACATTTGTTTCTCGCTCGCCCTTGATGGGCGACCGGAGATTGACTTGGCTCGGAGCGGATTCTGTCCACGGTCGGCAACATCTGCCAACCAGCGAAAGACACTGCGCACATTGATGCGGTGGTCCGGAGCGAGACTGTTCAAGCCTTGGCCTGCGCGAATCGCTTTCACTGCCCGTTGCCGCATGACCTGAAGCGGTTCGTGCGAGTGGCTGCGGCCCTCCGACGTCCTATTGCATCTTTCACGTTTCGATAGTCCCATAATGATGACGAGACTCTCTGAAAAGTCGGTGCCCTTGGCGCGCCTCCGGTGCCAAGTATTCATTCGCTGTTCTTTCCCGTGAGAATCAAGTAAGTGGAACGGTAGTTGGCAACACTGTTGCGCCAGTTGCGGACATTTTCCACAAACTGGCGGCCGTTGGCCTTGAGTTCCGGCCAGTACTGTCGGTTGTTGAGCAGGGCCACGATGGCTTCCGCAAGCGCCTGCCGATCTCCAGCCTTGAAGAGGATGCCTGTCTTGTTGTGTTCGACGAGCTCCTTGTGGCCGCCGACGTCCGAGGCCACAAACACCTGGCCTTGGGCCATTGCTTCCAGGGGCTTCAGTGGTGTGACGAGTTCGGTCAGGCGGATCGGGTGGCGTGGGTATGCGAGGACATTGATCAGGTCGTAGTAGCGACCTACTTCCTGGTGCGGAACACGACCAGCAAAAACCACCACATCCTGAAGGCCAAGCTTTTCAGCTTGCTGCCGCAGATTGGCTTCCTGCGGGCCACCGCCAACGAGCAGAACACCGATGTCGGGTTTCTCTTCAGCGATGGCGGGAAGCGCTTCCAACAGCAGGTCAAGCCCTTCGTAGGCATAGAAGGAGCCCACAAAGCCGATAACGGTCTTGCCTGTCAGCCCCAATTTCTGCCGCAGTATAGGGTCAGGGGGGCTGGCCGGTTTGAATGAGGCAGTATCGACGGCATTGGGAATGACCGTAACTTTGTCTGCCGGAATGCCGCGGGCCAGGATGTCGGCCCGCAATCCTTGACAGATAGTGAAGACATGATCAGCCTGCTGGATGGCGTGGGTTTCGAGTTTACGGGTGGCTTGATAACGCAGACTTCCTTCAGTGGTGCTGCCGTGGTCTACCGCCGCATCTTCCCAAAAGGCGCGGATCTCGTAGACAACGGGAATCCCGAGTTTGCGTGCTACCCTGATCGCCGGTAGAGCATTAAGGACGGGGGAGTGGGCATGAATGATGTCTGGATGCACTTCGCGTGCGACTTCTTCGAGCCGTTTTTCCGTTTGCTTCATGAGACCAAGCTCTTTGCCAATTGGCAAGTTGGCCAGCGCACCCGTCGCTGCCGGGGTGCGGTAGAAACGCAGGCCGTCAATATCTTCAACGGCTGCTGATGTTTCGCCTTGCTTGGGCGAGGTAATGTGAAAGGTCTCCCAGCCGAGCGCGCGCTGCTCGCGCAACAGCGCGGCCGTGCGGAAGGTATAGCCGCTGTGCAGGGGAATGGAGTGATCGAGGACGTGGAGCGTCCGTATCATGCGAGCTCTCCTGGTTTCATGACGTTCCGCAGGAAGGCTTCAAACATCAGCAGCGTCCAGATGGAGGCACTGTAGTCCCGGCTGCCGTTGTTGTGGGCATCGACCAGGTGCTTGAGGTATCCTCGATTGAACCAGCCGTTAGCGGCAAGACGAGGGCCGAGCAACGAGTCCTGGACGCGTTGCTTGAGCGGACCGCGAAACCAGCGGGCGAGCGGAACTGCAAAGCCCATTTTCGGACGATAGAGAACGTCGCGAGGAAGATAGGGTTCCATCGCTTTCTTGAGCAGGTACTTGGCTTCCTGGCCGCGGATCTTCTGCGAAGAGTTCAGCGTGGCCAGCCACTCGACCAACTCGTGGTCCATCAGCGGTTCGCGAACCTCGAGCGAATGCGCCATGCTGGCCCGGTCGACCTTGGTGTTGATGTCGCCGACCAAATAGGTCTTCAGGTCAAGGTACTGGATCAACGCCAGGGGGTCATCGGTTTCGGCCTTGGCAGCGTGCTGCTCGAATACCTGGATGGCATCGTAACCACCAAGGGCTGACTTGAATGCCGGGCTGAACAACTGGTTGCGCATGGGTGCCCGCAGGATGGACACGGAGTGAAAATAGCTTTGTACCGAGCTACGGGCGATGCCTTCGAATGTAGTCTTGGCACGGAAGACGCGGGGTGCCCAGTCCGCCTTGGGGTAGAGCTTGCCGAGAGCACCGAAAAGCGGGCGGCGCAAACTCTGCGGCAGTGCCGAACGCATCTTTTCTTCCATCAGGTGCAACTTGTATCGGCGGTAACCGCCAAAGCTCTCGTCACCGCCATCACCGGACAGGGCAACGGTGACGTGCTTGCGCGCCAGTTGGCAGACGCGGTAGGTGGGAATTGCCGAACTATCCGCGTAGGGCTCGTCGTATAGCCTGGCCAGCGTGTCGATGAGGTCGAAGTCGTCGCTTTCGACCATGTCGAGGTAATGTGTTGTCTGGTAACGATCGGCCACCATCCTGGCGAATTCGGATTCGTTGAAGGCAGGGTCGGAAAAGCCAATGGAACAGGTGTTGACCGCAGCATTCGACAGGCCGGCCATGATTGCCACCACCGCACTGGAATCGACGCCGCCGGAAAGAAAGGCACCGAGCGGGACTTCGGAGATCATCCGCAGACGAATGGATTCTTCGAGCCGATGGGTGAGTTCGGCGCAGGCATCGGCGTCGCTGATCGGATTGTCGAGCGTGAAGCGGACATCCCAGTATTCGCGCGGCTCTCCGGCGGGCTCGCCGCGGCGGAGCAACAGCGTGTGCGCCGGTGGAAGCTTCCGGGCCTGCTTGAAGATGGAGCGCGGTTCGGCGACATAGCCGAGGGCGAAGTATTCCTCGACAGCGCAAGGGTCGATATCACGCTTCAGGCCGCCGTGAGCAAGCAGCGATTTGAGTTCCGAACCAAAGACAAAAGTGCCGTCGTCGAGCATGGCGTAGAAGAGCGGCTTGACGCCGAGACGGTCGCGGGCCAGGAAGAGGGTCTCGCGGTTGCGGTCCCAGAGCGCGAAGGCGAACATACCGCGGAAGCGGTGGACGCACTTTTCACCCCAGGATTCCCATGCGTGGACAATGACTTCGGTGTCGCTGCGGGTATGGAAGGTGTGGCCAAGTGCCTGGAGTTCGGGAATAAGTTGCTGATAGTTGTAGATTTCGCCGTTGAAGACCACGCAGACGGTCTGGTCTTCATTGTAGAGTGGTTGCTGGCCGGTGGACAGGTCGATGATTGACAATCGGCGATGGCCGAGTCCGATCCCTGGTTCGATATGCAGGCCGCCCTCATCCGGGCCGCGATGAAACTGAGATTCGTTCATGCGGTTGAGGACCGCGCGATCGATTTCGCGCTTGCCTCGCGTGTCGAATATTCCGGTGATGCCGCACATGTGCCGTTACTTCCTGTTCATGCTGCCGCGCCGGAGCGGCCCAGAAGTTTGTCATAAGTGCCCAGATAGGCTGCCACCATCGCGTTCATGCTGAACCTTTGTTCCACCCGCTCGCGCCCAAGCTGCCCCGTGGTTTTCGCCTGACTCGGAGCGTTGGCGAGTTTGACGATCTGATCCGCCAACGCCTGCGGGTCGCCGGTCGGCACGATCTGGCCGGTGATGCCCGCGTTCACGAGGTCGGCATTGCCTCCCACGTCAGTGGCGATCACCGGCAGGCCGGAAGCCATGGCTTCGAGGATGGTATTGGAGATGCCTTCGGCGAGCGAAGGCAGGACAAAACAGTCGAGTCCGCCCATGATCTCCGTGACGTCGCCGCGTTCCCCGGGCAACCACGCAAGATCGCCGATTCGTGCGGCCTCAAGCAGTTGTTTGCACTTTGCGCGCAGAGGGCCGTCACCAATGATCGCAAGGCGAAGACGCCCGGATAGGCTGGGGTCGATTTCCAGGGCGCGGATGAATGCCCGTACCAGCATGGGCTGATCCTTCACCGTCTGCATGCGGCTAACGGTACCGACAATCCAGTGCTCGTGGCGCGAGAACGGGCAACCGGGGATCGAGTGATCGATTCGGGCGGGGTGAAAACGATCGGTATCGACGCCGTTGTATATCTGCAGCACCTTGTTTTCCGGAACCTTGACTTGGGTGGTCAGATATTCGCGGAGATCTTGCGACAGGGCGAGGTAATAATTCACGAACGGCCGATAGAAACGTCGAACGCGCTGATAGGTGGCGTTGGAGCCATCGAGGTCTCCCACATCACGCCCGTGTTCGCCATGAATGCGAACCGGAACGCCCGCGGCCCACGCCGGCAGCTGCGTTTCAAGCGCAGCGAGATTTCGGCTGTGGACAATGGCCGGGCGGAGGCGGCGAAAGAGGGAAAACAGCCTGGGGAAGAGCCAGATACCATGGCCAGGAGCCTTGTTCAGCGAGATGAACTCAACATCGTCATGCTTGATGCGCTGACGGAAGTTGGTGACCTTCGTCGAGGCGATCACGGCATGGCGATAGCGGTCGCTTGGCATGTGATTGATGAGGTTGACGATGCCATTCTCGAGACCACCGGTGTCGAAGCGGTACATGACGTGGGCAACAAGCGGGCGCGAGTCATTGCTCATCTGGCTTCACGCGTCGCATCCAGCATCCGATTGATCGGCTCGATCGCTTGCATGGCGAAGGCGGGAAGGGTATCCGCAGCCGATTCCTGATTAGCGTAGAGGATGATCACCGCCGAATCATCGCCTCGCCCGCGCAGCCGCGCGACTGCGGTCAACAACTTCGCCTCGATGTCGGAAGCCGTCGGTTTGCCGTCGATCCAGTACCACTGCCAGACAACAAGGCGTTGGCTGGTTGCATCCGTGCGCAAAAGTTCCGCGGTCCGCACGCCTAACGGCATCCCATCCAGCGTAACCTTTTCACGCTCCCCGGAGACGACCAGCCAGGCGGGGTCATTGCTCGCGACCAGCACATTGGTTGACGTCACCAGCTTGCGTTGGTAATCCTGATTGCGGTAGTAACCAACGTACAGGCCAACCGTCTTTTCATCCTGTGTATAGGTGGCTTGTCGCTCGACTGACGCGCTGGGATATGCCGGCTTCCAGTTGGTGAAGGGCTCGGCCTCGCTCCATCCCGCTGGGAGCGCCAATCTGGCGAGCCTTGGTGCGGCCGATCTTTCATTCCCGTCAATGGCGACAAAGCCGAGCGGACCGGCGGCAGCGACGAGCGCAATGCCGACAGTCACCAGCCACGTATTGCCGGCAGGAGTTGGGGGGTGGATGTTGACCTGCCGCATCGGTACCGGCTTGGTGGCCGGCGGGACTTCGCTCCAGCGGGCGCCGATAATGAACATGATCGCTATGACGATTCCAAAAAAAAGCCAACCATAGATGAGGTGATCGACACCGGCAGCCACCTTGTTGCCGGAAAGGTGGCCTAGCATGACGATGATGTAAGCGCGCAGCCAGTTGGCAATAACCGGAACGATGGCCGAAATCCCGATGAAGATGAGTCTTCGGCGAAGGGATACGTAGTTCAGATACGCGAAGAGCGTGCCAACCGTGACCGAGGCGATGACGTAGCGGATTCCGCTGCAGGCTTCGACTACCGACCACTTGCCCGAGGGGATGATGAACTGCATGCCTTCCTGATACGCGGGAATACCGGTTACCCGCAGCGCCAGGACAGTGAACCACGCGGTCCACTCCATCAGCGTGGGAACCATGAAGTCGCCTACCGGCACGCAGAACAACAAGAATCCCAGAGGGAAGGCAATCCGGTGGCTGATCCGTAAGCCCAGTATGGAAACGATGGCGAGTAGTAAGATGAGGACAAAGGTGAATTGGGTCAGCGCGTTGACTGCGGCAAGTTCTCCCATCAGCCAGAAGGCAGTGGTCACAAGCACCGGAAAGACTAGCAAAAACGTCGGTTCAGGCCGCAGGAGCGCCAACTCGTGACGCTTGCGCCAGATCAGCCAGAGACTTATCGGTGGCACGACGAATGCATGTGCATACGTGTCGGCGCGAGCCCAGATCGCCACCATGGCCAGCGCCGTATCGCGATACCAGTAAAGTATCCAGACGACCAGAGCCAGGAGCAAGGGCAGAAACTGTATCCAGGAAACCCCATGGTACCCGGGACTTCCCTGTACCCTCATGTCTCGCCAAGCGAAGGTGCCGGGAGATAAGGGTCGATCGCCTTCATGTGGGCTTCCCACGTGTAGCGCTCGACGACCCGTTGCCGCGCTGCCCTGCCCATTGCGGTTGCCGTTTCCGGGGCTTCCAGCACTTGACTGATCGCGGCAACGTATTCCTCAGGGCTGGTAGCTGTCAGCAATTCCTGCCCCGCGACAGCGTCGACCGCGGCAGCGCAGGTGGCGGATGCGATGACCGCTTTGCCCATGGCCATGGCCTCCAGTATCTTGTTCTGGATGCCGCGGGCAATGCGTAAGGGCGCAACGACTGTAGCTGCATGCTGAAGGTATGGGCGTACGTCGTCGACCGTGCCGGTAACCACGATACGGTCACTTGCAAGTGCAAGCACCGCCGCCGACGGATTGCGGCCGACGACATAAAAACGCACTGCAGGCCAGCGTTGAAGAAGGTCGGGGAGGACGTCCGCGGCGAACCATGTTGCCGCATCGACATTCGGCAAGTAATCCATGGCACCGGTAAAAACCACCGGCAGTTCGCCGGCAGGGAAGGGCGTCGAGCGCGCGTTGTCGGCAGAGAAATAGTCGGCATCGACGCCGTTGCCCATCGCTTGCACGCGCACCCGGCATTCAGGCGCTTTCTGGGTGAACAGTGCGACCTCGTTGTCAGTCGCAAAAAAAGAGCGCGATGCCCGTGCAGCCATGCGTCGTTCGTAGTCAAGAAGCAACTTGCCCTCGCGACGGTAAAGCCAGGATAAGGGCCAGCGATGCTGCGGCGCGTACTGGGTCCACTTGGCTGAATCGACGTCGACGAAATCGATGATCGTCGGAATCCGTGGCTGCTCTTCGAGATACTGGGCCATCGCCGAGGAGAAGATGACGGAAGCGTCAATGTGGCGCCGCAGGCAGGTTGCGTCTACCCAGTTGCGGAGCGCTGAACTGCGATAATAGCCAAGCGTAAGCGCTTCACCCGCAAGCAGGCCGCCCAGGCTGCGAATCCTGGCAATTCGGGGATCAAGCCTGGCGACGTGAACGTCAGCGCATAGGGAGCGCACTGTCGCAATGTGCCGCTCGTCATCCGGATCGTCGATGAACGTGCCGAGAAAGATCCGGTGCTGTCTGGCCAGATGTTTCAGCAGGTTGTACGAGCGCACCTTGTCGCCCTTGTTGGGCGGGTATGGCAGGCGATGAACGAGAAAGAGGATGTCGGCCATCTTCGCCTCAGCCGAGATTGCGGACAATATGAGGACCCAGCCAGTTGGCCAGCCCGATCGGCATGCGTCGCCAGGCGGCGATCAATAGCTTGTACTTGGGGTTGTTGGGATTGTTCTGCGGCACCGCGCCGTGCTTGTAAAGGCAGTACTCGTAATGCAAGCGCTGCGGCTCGAACCCCCAGTTCTTCTTGAAGGAGTATGGGCCGGTACCTTCCTTGCTGCGGCCATAATCGAATATCCTGACACCACGGCCGCAGGCGCGGCGCATCAGTTCCCAGTACTTGAAATCGTTCGCGGCAAGTTGGCGGGCGCTTTCGTCGTCGCCGGCGTAATAGGGCAATACCTCGTCACGGAAATAGAAGGAGAGCACGCTGCTCAGCAGTTGGCCATCGGGGCCGGTGACCGTCAGCACCTCGCAATCGTTGCCAAACTCCCGGAGCAGGGCCTCGAAGTAGCGCTTGGGCATGGCGGGCGTGCCATGACGATGAACGTTGTCGGCAAAGAGTTTGAAGAATCGGTCTGCGTTGCGGTCGACCGTGCTAACCAGGCCATTCTTGATGCCCTTGCGGACCATGGCGCGCTGTTTGCGTGGGATGGCCAGCATGTTGGCATCGATATCGGGCAGGAGTTCCTTGCGGAAGGTGACGTACAGGTCCTGAGTCGGCCAGTCCGCATGGCGAGGATTCATGTTGCGGAACTCGAGATGGTCCACATCGAGTTTGCGAGCGAGAGCTTGCGCCTCATTTTCCAGCGCCACTGCGGCCCCTGCGTCTACTGCAGCGACACCGCCGTAGACAGCAAATGGCAGGGCGACCAGGGAATTGCCGAAAAGCCGGCTATTGACATGAGCCAGCGGGAGAATGGCGCGGATGCCACGGTAGTCCTCGGCGTAAAGATAATGAGTGGGATGCCTGAACACCTCGCGGATGATCTTTTGCCAGGCCGAACGATGAAAGAAGGTCGCTTCCGGACAACAAAGGACGAACTCATCCCAGCGCAATGCTGTGGCGGTGTCGGCCAGGTCGAGATGCCCAATCTTCAGCATGCGTTCAGGCTTCGCAAAGGAAGAGGTGATCCATGCGTCCCCACCGGAAATCGCCCAGAAGACGTTGCAGGCGTGCTTCCATGCGATGGATATTCACGTAGTGACGGAAGCGCGTCTTGGAACTGATATCGCGAATCCGGGGCTGATCCGAATCGATCTCCCAGGGATGGAAATAGAACACCGCGGTCAGCTTGTCCACATGATTGATCCGGCGCAGCATCCAGCGCGACAGGCCATAAGGCATCAGGCGGAAATAGCCACCGCCGCTGGCCGGCCAGTTGCGATTCAGAAAACGCAGGGTGGTGGCGGGAATTTCCAGGAGGCCGCCGACGGGGTGAGCATGGCGCGGCGCCTCGGGCATGCCGTAGTGGTCATGACGAATCGGATAGATGCTCGAACTGTAGCGATAGCCGGCACGCTCAAGGCAGTCGAAGGCCCAGAGGTTCTTGGCGCCGATGGAAAAGCTTGGAGCCCGGTAGCCCTTGACCTCCTGCCCCGCGAGATCCTCGAGGATCAGCTTGGCGAGGTTGATGTCGGCGAAAAATGCGGTATCTGTCTGGTCGCTGGCGCGTTCGTGGCCGTAGCCATGACTCGCCAGTTCGTGGCCTTCGGCAACGATCCGCCGGACAAGCGCCGGATAGCGCTCGGCAACCCAGCCGAGAGTGAAGAAGGTGGCTTGCGTTCCATGCTGATCGAGCATCGCGAGAATGCGGTCGACGTTGCGTTCGACCCGGCACTCCCGGGTCGGCCACTCGCTGCGTGGGATGTGCGGGGCGAAAGCGGAGACCTGGAAGTAGTCCTCGACGTCAATGGTGAGGGCGTTTACGACTGTTGCAGAATCCATGGCTACGAGATTCAGGCGCTCGCCCGGGATTGGTGTTGGGCAAGGAGCCAATCGGCGAGGTCGTTGGCGATGCGTTCAGCGGCATGGCCATCCCAGAACTCCGGAACACGCCCATGCTTTCCCCTCCCGGCGAGGATTTCGGCAGCTTCCCGGCGGATTGCTGCGGTATCCCTGCCGACCATGGTATTGGTACCCTGTTCGACAGTGATGGGACGCTCGGTATTCTCACGCAGGGTGAGGCAGGGAACACCAAGCGCGGTCGTTTCCTCCTGCAGGCCACCGGAGTCGGTGAGCACGATACGCGCACCTGCCAGGAGACCCACCATTTCAAGGTAGCCCTGCGGTGGCAGGAGCACAAGCCTCCGGCTCTTGATCTGATGATCAAGGCCAAAGCGCTCAATATTGGCTCGGGTTCGCGGGTGCAGGGCGAAGATCAGCGGCAGTTGCGCTGCAATGTCGTTCAGGGCCTCCAGCAGGGATGCAAGTGTCCCGGGATGGTCGACGTTCGAAGGCCGATGCAGCGTCACGATCCCATAACCTTCCGGGCCCGCTATCAACTCGGGTGAAAAGCCCTCTGCCTTCAGCGTGTCTGCCGGTTCGCGCGCAAGTTTCCGGTTCTGCAGCAGCGAGTCGATCATGACGTTGCCGACGAAACTGATGCGCTCGGGATCGACACCCTCACGGAGCAGGTTGCTCTCTGCGCCGCGCTCCGTGGTATAGAGACGGTCGGCAACCTGGTCGGTCAGAACGCGGTTGATCTCTTCCGGCATCCGCCGGTCATAGCTGCGCAGTCCAGCCTCGACATGAACTACCGGAACGTCTTTCTTGACAGCGACCAACGTACATGCCAGCGTGGAATTGACATCGCCGACAACGAGAACGCAGGATGGCCCATTTGCGTCGATGACCGGTTCGAAGCGACGCATGACTTCGGCGGTCTGAACAGCATGCGTCGCTGATCCGACATCAAGGTTGACGTTGGGCTTGGGCAGCCGCAGGTCTTCGAACAGCTTGTCGCTCATGTCCTTATCGTAATGCTGGCCGGTGTGGACGAGCAGGGTGGGCACAGGCGGAACCCTTGCCGCAAAGGCGCGCAGGATCGGTGCCATCTTCATGAAGTTCGGGCGCGCTCCCACGACGCAGACTATTGGGCCAAGGCCTGTCGGCCAGGATGTTGAATTCACTCTGGTTCTCTCGGTGGCGCTGTGTCTTCCGGAGCGTTTTCCGACCGCTCTGTGTCCTGGAAATCCCCGACTTGCGTGGTGGTCGGAACGATCCTTCGACGAAACCGCTGCTTGGATCGTTTCGTCCTTGGCAAGGCTGGAGGTGTACCGAGTGAAGGGACATTGCCCGCAAGTTCAGCTTCTGGGGCGGCGGATAACGGGTCAACTGTGCGGTGTCCGTCCTCGCTGGCAGTGGCTGTCTGCTCGAAGTCGTGAACTTCACAGTCCGGGCCAGAGGAGAAGGGCACTGCCACTTGAGAAACCGATGGCGTCTCGGGAGATTTCGCCTTTGCCGGGTCGTCGGGAGCCATTGATGACACGATCCTCTGGAGAAGCGATAACGTGGTCCCGTTGAGAACCTCCAGTTGTCGAAGGCTCTGTTCAAGCCGCCCAAGCCGTTCGTTGAATTGCCACGCGTTAAGTCCTTCGAGAAGAGCCGAGAGTTCTGCCCGCGAGCTGCCTCCCAAGTCCAAAGGGGGTGTCATCGACTGCCGGTGTCTCTCTGTCGTCTTTGGCAGTTGCACCGCCATATCCCTCTCATTGCTGGCGGACTTCGGCTCGGATTCAATGGCTCGACCATCTGCGCGATGTGACTGAGCGGATGACCTGCCCTGTGTTTCCTCGAAGATCTCGTCAGCGACCAGGTCGACATCACCCACGTCGAATTCCTTCTTGTCACTGAGGAATCCGGATAACAACAGGCGATCGCAGAGCGAATTGATGCGCCTGGGAATTCCGCTCGTGGCCTTGAAAATCGCATCGAAGCTGTCCGGAGTGAAGGTGGGGAAGCCATGCGCGCCGGCACACTTGAGCCGGTGTTCGACATAGCCACGCGTTTCCTCCACATCCATCGGCCCGATATGGCTGGAGGCAATGACCCGTTGTCGAAACTGCGTCATCTGCGGACTCTGCAGAATGTTGCGGAATTCGGGCTGGCCGATCAGGAAGCTCTGTAGTAGCGCATGATTGCCATACTGGAAGTTCGAGAGCATGCGCAGTTCCTCGACCGCCCTGGACGTCAGGTTCTGAGCCTCATCGACGATCAACAGGCAGCGCTTTCCCTTGCCGGTCATGCTGATCAGGTAGGCTTCAAGGGACATCAGCACGTCCGCCTTCTCGACATCCTTGGTGCGGATGCCGAATGCAGCGCCGACAAGACGGAGGGTGTCTTCGGCATCGATCTGGGTGCTGACAAGTTGAGCGGCAAGAAACCTGTTTTCATCGAGACCGTCCAGCATGTGTCGGACGATGGTCGTCTTGCCGGCGCCAACCTCACCGGTGATGACGATGAAGCCCTCGTTCTGGTGCATGCCGTACTCGAGATAGGCGGCGGCACGCCGGTGCTGCTTGCTGGGGAAATAGAACTTTGGATCGGGATTTAGCTGGAAAGGCTTGCTCGTCAACCCGTAGAAATCTTCATACATGGCTAGAACACCATGACCACTGAGGCGATCAGTGCATTTTCCTTGTAAGGAGTCGTCGTGAGCTCCGAGCCGTTGAAGTCCTGATGGCGAGCATTCAGTGCGCCGGCAGTCTTGGCACCGAGTCGCGTCGAGATGCCGACCTGGTACCACGTCAATGTCGAGTTGTCGATTTCACCCGTCAGGCCGCTTTTGTTCTTCTGACGGGACGCGAGCAGGTTCAAGCCGGTGAGTTGCGTCAGGCGATGCGAAAAGCTGACCGTATAGCCCCGCTGGTCAACAATGCCAGCCTCGCTGACTATGCTGTCGAGCCCATTGGGGGCGCGTGTCAGTGGCTGGCTATTGCTGCGAGCCGCAAGGAAAGTGATCGAATTGCGGCTGCCGTAGAAGACCAATGACAACTGCTGATTTCGCTGCACCTGGGGACGGTTCGTCAGGTAATTGTTTATCGCCTGGGCATTCGGTGCGATGCCCGCGTTATTCAGAAGGTTCCGGACGTAGGTATCGCGGTTGACTGGATCCGGAATCAGACTGGCGAAAATCTGGAAGTACTGGTCGTAAACAGTTCCCAGTCCCGTGTTGGTTAGCTGATTCGGGATCAGTGAAACTTCCTTGGTGTCGGTGTAGCGAATGGCGCTGAGTGGAAAGCGATGGCTGAGAAGCACATTCCAGCCAGTGCCGAAGAAGCGGTGTTCCCAGAAGCCAGTGGCTTGGGTGCGCTCGGTGGGTGTCCAGTCGAAACCGGCGCCGTAGGTACCCTGGCTTTCGTTGTCACGGGACTGATAGTTGTTAGATTCCCAGCCGCCGCTGCCAGAGAGGCGGAAATCTGGGAACAACCTATAACTCAGCACAGCCCGAATGCGGGTGTCGTCATAATCCTGCTCTGGCAAGAAGCCTACCTGGCTGTAATTGGTGTTTTGCTGGCTGCCATCGATGGCCCAGTTGAGATTCTGGAACCTCGTGTTTCCGCGAATCTGGCCGAGCCATTGGGAGAGGGTGACATTGGAGATATCGCCGCTCCCGCTGTTGGTGTACGCCGCGTTATAGCGAAGGAAATAATCCGCCGAGCCGCCGAGTTGGCCTCTTATGTACGGAGAAACGGCATAGGTCTGAGTCTGAGTGGTATTCCCAGTATCATAGACATTGCTCGCTGACTGCTGCCCGAACGGGTTGATCACTTGCTGCGAGATCTGCCCGCTGAAATCAACGAAGAGCCAGTTGTCGATCGCCTCGAGCGTGCCGAATGCATTGAGCGCACTTTGCGTCTGGTTGCCATTCTCGCCGGTTGAATAGAAGATTCCATTGAGCTGATAGTCAAGAAACATCTTCAGGCGGGCTGTTCTGGCATCGATACGAATGCCCGGGGACAGTTCGGAAATCAGACCGCTCTGCTGGTTGGTCGATGACAGATTGATATTGTCGGTCAGGGTTTCGGTCAGGCCGATCCGTGGCACGATGGTCCACGCCCGCGGCGCACTTGTTTCGTCCGAGGCTGTTGCTCCCTGTACGCCGAGATTGGGGACCGTTGCGGCACCGGGTACGTTCTCCCCGGATGGTGAGGCAATAGGTGTTATCAACGATCCAGAGTCCTGCCCCATGACCGGTCCGACGACGCAGTAACACAGGACGCCGGTAGTTGCCGCCAGCCAATTCGGTCTAGTCTTCATTCCCGTACCCATATCCATAGGCATACCCGTATCCGTAGCGCTCTGTTGCCGGTTGCGTCGCCTGATTCAGGACCATCATCTTCAGCGGGCAGGCCTCAATCGTCGATAACGCCTCCTTGACGGCTGCCTGCGCTGTTTCTCCTGCCTGAACGACGACCACGATCTGCCCCATGTGCGTCGCGAGCGTCCTGGCCTCGGTAGTCGAGAGTAGAGGCGGCGAATCGAAGATAATGATCCGGTCCGGGTAGCGCTGCGCCATGTCATCGAGCAGGCGGACCATCACATCGCTGGCCAAGAGTTCGGTAGCCTGCGCATGCTGTGTACCGCTCGGAAGAATGGAGAGCTTCTCGATATTGGTGCGTAGCAACACACCGGAGATGTCAAGAGAGTTTGCCGTAACCACATCGAGCAGCCCCTCCGCCGGCGGAAGGCCAAGCATGCTCAGCACGGTCGGTCTAGCGACATCGGCATCGACCAGCATGACCGTATTGTCCAGTTCCATGGCGATACTGACAGCCAGGTTGATGGCGGTGAAGCTCTTGCCTTCTCCGGGCAAGGCACTGGTGACCATGATCAGATTGCCGTTATCTATGGGTGAAGCACCCTTGTTCATGGCGTTGGCAATTAATGGGCGCTTGATCACGCGAAACTCGCTGGCCAGCAGGGTACGCGTCTGACTCGGAACGAGGAGACCGGAAGCTGCAATCGCCTCGAGGTCAAGCTCGACTCGCTTCCCGGGAGAGGACGCCGCATCCGAATGCGCAGCCAGCCTGGAGTCGCCTGACGAGCTCGCGGCAAGATGGGGTGTCTTCTGCTGACGCTGCGGTGCGGTAGCCGAGTCGCGGGCCGGCGACGCAGGCGGGAACTCGGGGTTTCTGTCCTCGGGCAATTCGACTCCTGCCTGCCGAAGTTGCTCCAGTCGCTTGGCTGCTTGTTCAATAAGGCTCATCGATTTTCCTCAGGCAGCGCGTTGAGAAAGGTATGTAAGTACTGCGATGCCGATTGCGAACAGAGTCACGAGAGCGGCGCCGGCAAGAAGAAATCGCATGAGGCTTGCGCGCTCCTGCTGGCGGCGGCCTTCATTGGGAAGAATCGAAACAATCCCCAAAACCGGCAGACCGGTCTGGTCACGCAATGACTTGCCATCGAAAAACACCGGACGCAACTGGCTGGCCGCAAAGGCCACAACGAAACCACCAGCAATCGCCAGCAGCAAGCCAAGCGGCAGCAGGACCATACGATTGGGGGCTACCGGAGTTGAGGAGGCGCGCGGTGGATCGACCACGCGAAAATCGGCCATTCCTGCGACCGATCCGAGATCGCCGGTCAGTTCCGCCGACTCGCGACGGGTAGCGAGTTGTTCGTAGTTCTTCTTGTGGATGTCGTAGTCACGATTGAGTTGCACCAGTTCCGCCTCTAGTTGCGGCTGGAATTTCATGAATTCCTTGGTCCGCTTGTATCTCGACTCATACTCGGAAACCCGGGTTCGCAGCGAGGCGACAGTGGCTTCTGCCTCGCCCAGCGACACCTTGAGTTGCTGATAAGCAGGATTGTTGCCGACTCCCGAGCCGGGATTCGCTGCTGCGAATTGTCTCCGGGCCACAATCTCGGTTCGCTTCTGCTCTTCCAGATCCTTGATGAGGCGCCGTGTTCCAATCACGTCCGGATGCTTGTCGGTGTACTTCTGCAGCAGGGTATCGAGATTGCGCTTCTGGGCATCGATGCGACCGTCGATCTCGGGGAGGGAGATGCCTGCGTCAGCTCCGGGGGCCTCTGGTAGGAGCACCGGTTCATCGCCGACGATCTGGCGACGCAGTGCATCCCTGGAGTTCTCCGCTTCGCGCAACTCGAGCCGGGATTTCTGGAGCAACGCGGCGATGTCGCCCAAGCGCTCCATGCTGCCCTTACCGTCGGCGGTCTCGAATTCCACGTTGCGCAACTTGAACTCCTTCAGCCTATTTTCAGCTTCCCTGAGCTTGTTTTCGGAGTGGCGAATCTGCTCGTCGATGAACTTGCGGGCGGCATCGGTGTCCTGGCGCTTGTCGCCAAGGCTCGATTCGACAAAGATAGAAAGGAGAGACTGCACAACCTTTTGCGCCACTGCCGGGTCGGTGTTGCGGTAGGAAATAGTGTAAATGTTGTCGCGGTTGGTACTCTTGACCTCCAGCGCCTTCGTCAGAGCCTCGATCTGGGCCTCCCGGGCCGCCTTGCTCTGGATGCCGAGGTCCATGTCCGCCATGCGTACCACTTTTTCAACATTGGGGCGGCTGATGAGCGTCCGGCTCAACATCATCACTTGCTGCTCGCTGTTCGGCTGAACCGCCAGTCCGGACATCAGGGGTTTGAGAATCGACTGCGTGTCAAGCGATACCCTCGCGGACGCTTCATACCTGTCGGGAATGTTGACGATGATCACGGCCGCTAAGGCACCAAAAATCCATGCGCAAAGCATCCCGAGGCGACGGTGCTTCCATGTCGCGCGCAGAATTGTCGTAGCCTGACTAAGGAATTCTTCCATCAATCTTGATCCGAGCTAGGGAGTCGCCAAGGGGCAAAAATTCCCCGGCGACTCCTGAGGTGTTACGTGATGATGCGCTTCCCTGGTTCAGAACCAACTCTGCGGAATGATCAGAATGTCGCCAGGCTTCATTTCCACGTTGGCGGAAACATCTCCACGCTTGATCAGGTCCTTGAGGCGGACACTATATTGGGCGTTGTTTTCCGAAGTGCGCAGGATGCTCGCCCGGTTGCCATCTGCAAACTCGGTCATTCCGCCGACCGCGATCATCACGTCGAGCGCGGTCATTTTCTGCTTGTAAGGAAGAGTCTGTGGCTTGGTAGCCTCACCCACGACGCGAACCTGTTCGCTGTATGGTCCGACAAAGCCTGTCACGATTACGGTGACGACGGGATCGCGGATGAACTTGCCAAGTTCCTGCTCGATGTCGCGCGCCAGAGCAGTGGGGTTCTTGCCCATGGCGTCAAGATCATCGATGAGCGGCGCGGAAACCTTCCCGTCCGGACGTACCGGCACCGACATGGACAATTCGGGATTGCGCCAGACCACGATGTTCAGGTTGTCCCCCGGCCCAATCCTGTAGTTGTAGTCAGCCGCAGCGGCAACCTCGGGGGCCGGCGGATAGGAACTGGCGCATGAGGCCAGGACCAGAACGGAAAGTCCGGTAATCAGCCAATTGGCACCGGAAGATACAAAGGAACGAATCGCAATCATGGTTTTCCCCCACTCAGGTCGCAGAAAGATCCAGCCGAACAAATTCAGACTCAGATGATAATCGAATTGCGGCTAGCGTAACGCCAAGGCAGCGAAGGATACCGGAACTATTTCACGGTTGCCACCAAGCTATTCGATTTCACCCCATGTGATCGGCGCCCTGATCTGCCCGGATGCTTTACAATCTCGCCCGTTGCCGGCCTCTGGCACAAATGCACCCACATCCGAATTCAGCGAGGTTGCCTTGGAACTCATTCCCGTTGTTCTCTCCGGCGGTTCGGGCACTCGCCTGTGGCCGATATCGCGCGAAAAATACCCCAAGCAGCTATTACCGCTCGTCGGTGAGCACTCCATGTTGCAGGATACCGTCAGGCGCCTTGACGGGTTTCCGGGGTTGCGCGACCCACTGGTTGTCTGCAACGAGGAGCACCGCTTCGTGGTCGCCGAGCAGGTGCGCCTTCTCGGCAAGCAGAGCAGCATCATTCTCGAACCCTTCGGTCGCAACACCGCGCCGGCACTGACCCTGGCGGCGTTGTGGACGACGCGCGACGACTCCGACGCAGTACTGGTTGTTATGCCGGCCGATCATGTGATTGCGCAACCCGAGATCTTCCGCGAGGCAGTGGCGCGGGCGGCCAGGCTGGCCGCGGCGGGTATGGCGGTGACCTTCGGCATCACGCCGGATTGTCCGGAGACAGGTTACGGGTATATCAGGAAGGGGTCGTCCCTGGGAGACGAATCGCTGGCGTGTCATCTTGCAGGTTTTGTCGAGAAGCCGGATCGCGCAACGGCTCAGCGTTATCTGGACTCGGGCGATTTTCTCTGGAACAGCGGGATCTTCGTGATGCGCGCGTCGACCTGGATCGCCGCGCTGGCGATCGCCCGGCCTGACATTCTTGCCGCCTGCCGCGCCGCCCTGGCCGGCGCCACGACGGATGGCGATTTCGTGCGGGTTGACCGCTCCGCTTTCCAGCAGTGCCCATCGGACTCGATCGACTATGCAGTCATGGAGCGGCTGACGACCGGGCAGCCGGGCTTGCCGAAAGGCGCCGTGATACCGCTCGCGGCCGGATGGTCGGATGTCGGCGCCTGGGATGCGCTGTGGAAGGTGCTGCCGAAATGCGATGCCGGGAACGCAATTCGCGGCGATGTGGTGCTTGAGGATTGCCGTAACACGCTGGCCTTCTCCGGGAGCCGGCTGGTTGCCTGTGTCGGTCTCAGCAACCTGGTGGTGGTGGAAACCGACGACGCGGTGCTGGCCGTGCATCACGATTCGACCCAGGACGTAAAAAAGATCGTCGATCGGCTTAAGGCCGAGGAACGAAGCGTCGCCCACTGGCATCGCAAGGTGCACCGGCCGTGGGGCTGGTATGACGGAGTCGATTCCGGCGAGCGCTTCCAAGTCAAGCGGATAGGTGTCAAGCCGGGCGCAGCGCTCTCCCTGCAGATGCACCATCATCGGGCCGAGCACTGGATCGTCGTCAGCGGAACGGCCAGGGTGACGCGTGGCGACGAGGTATTCCTGGTCTCGGAGAACCAGTCGACCTATATTCCGCTCGGCGTCAGGCACCGCCTGGAAAATCCGGGGAAGGTCATGCTGGAAATGATCGAGGTACAGTCTGGGAGCTATCTCGGCGAAGACGACATCGTCCGTTTCGAGGACACCTACGGGCGCAGCTGATCAGTCGAAGAGCAGGGCGGCAGCCACTTTGCGCCCCTCGGTGGCGAGGATGTTGTAGGTTCGGCAGGCCGCCTGGACATCCATCACTTCGAGACCGATACCGGCGGGAGCGAAGGATCGCATCAGCGGCCCGGCGGGGAAGCGCTGGCGGTTGCCGGTGCCCAGCAGAACGATCTCCGCTCCGAGTTCGAGCAGTTTCTGCATGTCGCTTGCGGCAAGCGTCGCGGGTGTTGCGGTCGACCACTCGAAAATGATCGATTCGGGCAAGACGATCAGGTTTCTTGCATGTTTTTCCTGGTTGACCGCGACAAAATTTTCCCCATAGGCGGTGAAGATGTTGAGCCCGGCGGTATTGGAAAGATGAAGTTTCACTCTGGTATCTGCCCGAAAAGCCCGCCGAAATTGCGGTGCACCATGCGATCAAGTACGATTATACCTTTTCGCCTCCAGCGCTCCGGACTTGCCCGTCATGAAAGATTTTCCCCGCATCAAGCGCCTGCCGCCCTACGTCTTCAACATCACCGGCGAGTTGAAGATGGCGGCGCGCCGCCGCGGCGAGGACATCATCGACATGAGCATGGGCAATCCGGACCAGCCGACGCCGCAGCACATCACCGACAAGCTGGTCGAGGCGGCTTTGCGCGAGAATACCCACGGCTATTCGATCTCCAAGGGCATCCCGAGGCTGCGCAAGGCGATCTGCGACTGGTACAAGCGGCGCTACGAAGTCGATTTCGACCCGGAATCCGAGGCCATCGTGACCATCGGTTCCAAGGAAGGCATCGCCCACCTGATGCTCGCCACGCTGGATCGCGGCGATACGGTTCTGGTGCCCAACCCCAGCTATCCGATCCATATCTACGGCGCGATCATTGCCGGCGCTGATATCCGCTCGGTGCGCATGACGCCCGATGTGGACTTCTTCGACGAACTGCAGCGGGGCATCAAGGAATGCACGCCCAAGCCGAAGATGATGGTTCTCGGATTCCCGAGCAACCCGACCGCGCGCTGCGTCGAACTCGCGTTCTTCGAGCGCGTGATCGCGCTGGCCAAGCAGCACGACATCCTTGTCGTCCATGACCTGGCCTACGCGGATATCGTCTTCGATGGCTGGAAGGCACCTTCCATCATGCAGGTTCCGGGTGCCCGCGACGTCGCCGTCGAGTTCTTCACGATGTCGAAGAGCTACAACATGGCCGGCTGGCGCGTCGGCTACATGGTCGGCAACACGGAGCTTGTCTCGGCCCTGGCGCGAATCAAGAGCTACCACGACTACGGCACCTTCACGCCGATCCAGGTGGCTTCGATCATTGCGCTCGATGGCGACCAGGCTTGCGTCGAGGAAGTCCGGGCTCTGTACCAGAACCGCCGCGACGTCCTGGCCAGGGGACTGCATGAGGCCGGCTGGATGGTCGAAGTGCCGAAGGCGTCGATGTACATCTGGGCGAAGATCCCCGAGGCTTACGCCGCGATGGGTTCGCTGGAGTTCGCCAAGAAACTGCTCGCCGAGGCGAGGGTGGCCGTCTCGCCGGGGGTCGGATTCGGGGAATATGGCGACGACCACGTGCGCTTTGCGCTGATCGAGAACGAGGCGCGGACGCGGCAGGCGATCCGTGGCATCAAGGACATGTTCCGGAAGGATGGGTTGCTCTGATGAAGCCGGTCAGAAAATCGGCCAAACTCGCCAACGTCTGCTACGACATCCGCGGCCCGGTGCTGCAGAAGGCCAAGCAGATGGAGGAGGAGGGCCACAAGATCATCAAGCTGAACATCGGCAATCTGGCCGCGTTCGGCTTCGATTCGCCCGAGGAAATCCGGCAGGACATCATCCGCAACCTCCCCACTGCGGCCGGCTACACCGATTCGAAGGGAATCTTTGCTGCGCGCAAGGCGATCATGCATTACTGCCAGCAGAAGCGCATCAAGGGGGTGACGCTCGAAGACATCTATGTCGGCAATGGCGTCTCGGAACTCATCGCCATGGCCATGAATGCCCTGCTCAACGATGGCGAAGAAGTGCTCGTCCCGGCGCCGGATTACCCGCTGTGGACGGCGGCAATCAGCCTGTCCGGCGGGACACCGAAACACTACCTGTGTAACGAGAGGAACGGCTGGTTGCCCGACCTCGCCGACATTCGCAGCAAGATCAACCGGCGCACACGGGCCATCGTCGTCATCAATCCCAACAATCCGACCGGCGCGCTCTACCCCGACGAGTTGCTCCGCGAAATCATCGACATCGCCCGCAAGCACCAACTGATCATCTATTCGGACGAGATTTACGACAAGGTCCTCTACGATGGTGCCAGGCACACCGCGATCGGATCGCTTTCCGAAGATGTTCTGACCATCACCTTCAACGGCCTGTCGAAGAATTACCGCTCCTGCGGCTACCGTGCCGGCTGGATGGTGGTTTCCGGTGACACGCGCCATGCGCAGGATTACATCGAAGGTCTCGACATGCTGGCTTCGATGCGCCTGTGCGCCAATGCGCCGGGTCAGCATGGCATCCAGACGGCGCTCGGCGGCTACCAGAGCATCGACGACCTGGTCGCCGAAGGGGGGCGCATGCGGCGCCAGCGCGATGTGGCTTACGAGCTGATCAGCGCCATCCCCGGCGTCACCTGCGTCAAGCCGAAGGCCACCCTTTACATGTTTCCCCGCCTCGATCCCAAGGTCTATCCGATCAAGGACGACCAGCAGTTCATTTCCGAGCTGTTGCAGGAGGAAAAGGTCCTGCTGGTTCAGGGCAGCGGTTTCAACTGGCCGTATCCCGATCATTTCCGTCTCGTCTTCCTGCCGCACGAGGATGACCTGCGCGAGGCCATCGGCCGTATCGCCCGTTTCCTTGAAAACTATCGCAAACGTCATTCAACCTGAGCAAATCCCGAACATGAAACCCATCAACGTTGGCCTCATCGGCATCGGCACCGTCGGCGGTGGCACCTGGACCGTTCTCAAGCGCAACGCCGGGGAGATCACCCGCCGTGCCGGGCGCCCGATTCGCATCACGGCCGTGGCCGACAGAAATGTCGATCTGGCGAAGCAGGTGACCGGCGGCGAGGCACGTGTCACCGACGATGCCTTCGCACTGGTCAACGATCCGGAAATCGACATCATCGTCGAACTGATCGGTGGCTATGGCGTGGCCAAGGACGTGGTCATGCAATCCATCGCCAACGGCAAGCACGTCGTCACCGCCAACAAGGCGCTGCTGGCGGTGCATGGCACCGAGATCTTCACCGCCGCCCAGCAGCAGGGGGTCATGGTGGCCTTCGAAGCCGCCGTCGCTGGCGGCATTCCGATCATCAAGGCGCTGCGCGAAGGGCTGACGGCCAACCGCATCGAATGGGCGGCCGGCATCATCAACGGCACGACCAACTTCATCCTGTCCGAAATGCGCGACAAGGGCCTGTCTTTTGACGACGTGCTCAAGGAGGCGCAGCGTCTGGGCTATGCCGAAGCCGATCCGACCTTTGATATCGAAGGTGTCGATGCGGCGCACAAGGCGACGCTGATCGCCTCCATCGCTTACGGTATCCCGGTCCAGTTCGACAAGGCCTACATCGAGGGCATCACCAAGCTGGAAGCCTCGGACATCAGGTATGCCGAGCAACTCGGCTACCGCATCAAGCTGCTCGGCATCGCCAAGCGCCGCAGCAAGGGTATCGAACTGCGCGTGCACCCGACGCTGATCCCGGCCAGGCGCCTGCTGGCCAATGTCGAGGGCGCGATGAACGCCGTCATGGTCAAAGGCGATGCGGTCGGCACCACGCTTTACTACGGCAAGGGCGCCGGCGCCGAACCAACCGCTTCGGCTGTCATCGCCGATCTGGTCGACGTTACCCGTCTGGCCACCGCCGATGCCGCCCACCGCGTGCCGCATCTGGCGTTCCAGCCCGACTCGATGTCTGCGCTGCCGATCCTGCCGATGAGCGAAGTCGAAACCGGCTACTACCTGCGCCTGCGCGTCGAGGACAAGCCGGGCGTGCTGGCCGACGTCACCCGCATCCTGGCCGATCAGGGCATCTCGATCGACGCCCTGCTGCAGCGCGAGCCGGCCGAAGGCGAGGGCGAAACCGACATCATCATCCTCACCCATGTCTGCAGGGAGAGCTCTGCCGACGCGGCAATCGCCAGGATCGAGGGTCTGGCCGCGCAAAAGGGCAAGGTCAAGCGGATCCGGCTTGAGGAATTGCAGTAGCCTGCGGATGCGGAGAGGGCAAGCGGGAACCGCGGTTCCCGTCTTCTCATTCCCGATCGCTCCTTTCGGCTCCCACCTCGCGCCGCGTTCCCGGATCGTCATCGTGCGGGGCAGGCGGCGGGGGCGTGCGCATGCCGAGCGCTGCCAGGAGCACGATCAACACGAACAGGCTGGCAGCGCCGGCGAACACGTTGCCGGTGATGAACATCAGCGCCGGGAGCAAGGCCAGACCTGCCATGACGAATTCAATGGCATCGTCGATGTTGCGGTAACCAAGCGCACTCAGCGCACGGCGCATCGCATTGACCTCTAACCAGGGTGGCAACCGAACCAGCTCACGTTTTCCTTATAGCAGATTGCATGGGAAAAGCGAGACGAATCGCAGGTTTTCTTGACAAAAACCCGGGAATTGCGATTCTCATCAAGGAGCGGCACCTTTCGTTTCCCCACAATTGCCGGCGGCTGCCAATTCCGGCAGCGTCGTCGAGGAACACCAATGCAACCCATTCACGTCTGCAATCACACCACCGAGGAAGCCCTTTACCCTTTCGACGCACGCGGCATCGCCAAGCGTTTTCGCCATGCCGCCATCTTTGGCGCTCTGGATGCCCTGCAGCCGGGCGAGACCATGCGTTTCTGCAATGATCATGATCCGCTACCGTTGCTCGCCCAGTTGCACGCCCGTTACGGCGAGCGCCTGAAAATCGAGTACAGGCAGCGTGAACCGGGCGCCATCGTGATCGACTTTGCCGTGATCACCTGATTGCTCTGCACCGCGAGCCTGACCCTTCTTGCGCTGCTGGGCAGTGCCATTCTCGCGCTGGGGGGAATGGGCTCGCCGCTGGCAGTGGCGCACCTTGCCTTCGCCGTAGGCATCGTGCCGCTGGTATTTGCGGCGATGAGCCACTTTGTGCCGGTACTTACGCGTACCGGCGATGCCTCGCGTTCGATTTCCCTTCTGCCGGCGGCTGCACAAGTGGCCGGCATTGTGGCCGTCGCCGCCATGCAGGGCCTGCTGCCGGGCTGGCTGCTGCAACCGGCAGCTGCGGTCGACCTGCTGCTGGCCGCCATTTTGCTGAGCTGGATCGCGGGGCGCGTGCGGGCGACGCTGGGCACGCCGCATCCCGGCTGGCGCTGGTATGGCGCCGCGCTTGGCTGCCTGATGCTGGCGCTGCTGGCGGTCGTGCTGATTCCGCTTTGGCCGCAGCACTGGAAGGGCTTGCGCAACTTTCATCTGCACCTCAACGCGGTCGGACTGGTCGGCCTCGCAGCCCTCGGCACGCTCCCGGTGCTGGTGCCGACCGCCATCGGCAAGGCTGACCCGGAATCCGCAGGCTGGCTGCGCCGGCGGCTGTGGTTCGTTGCCGGCGGGGCGCTGATGATCGCCACCGGCGCATCGATCAGCTGGCCGTATGCCGTGCCCGGTGCCGCGCTCGTGCTGACCGCCGCGCTCGGCCTTATCGGCCAGTGGAGCAGGCGCTTCGGGTTGCCCAGACTGCTCGCCGATGGCGTCACGGCTTCGCTGTTGGCAGCGCTGGTCGGCTTGTTGCTCGTTTTGACCGCTGGGGTGATTCACGGCGCCGGTGTGGTATCCGCGCGGCCAACCTTGCTGGCCTGGGGCATCGGCTTCCTGTTGCCGCTGGTCAGCGGTACGCTCAGCCAGCTCCTGCCGGTCTGGCGCTGGCCGGGACCGGAAATTCCCGAGCGCGCGCTGATGCGGAAAAGGCTGGCCGCCAGCGGCGCCGCGCGCTCGGTATTCTGGATCGCGTCGGCGCTGGCCGTGCTCACCGGCTTCGAGTTGGCGGGCGGCATCCTGCTGGCGGCAGGATTGTCGCTCTTTCTCGTGGGGCTGCTGCGAGCGGTGTGCGTGTCGCGGTCCACACGGTAGAATCGCCATTTCCCGCATTTCAGGGCTTCGCCATGCGCTACATATCTACCCGCGGCCAGTCCGCGCCCCAGGCTTTCTGCGACATCCTCCTCGGCGGCCTGGCCCCGGATGGCGGGCTCTACCTGCCGGAAAGCTACCCGCAGGTCACGCGGGCGGAGCTGGATGCCTGGCGCAAGCTCTCCTACGCCGACCTTGCCTACGAAATCCTCTCCCGCTTCATCACCGACATTCCGGCTGCCGACCTCAAGGCGCTGGTCGCCAGGACCTACACCGCCGAAGTCTATTGCCACACCCGCAACGGCGGCGATGCGCGGCAGATCACGCCGCTGACCCGACTGGAGGACGGCCTGTACACGCAGGAGCTGTCGAACGGCCCGACGCTCGCCTTCAAGGACATGGCGATGCAGTTCCTCGGCAACCTGTTCGAATACGTGCTGGACCAGCGCGGCGAGGCGATCAACATCCTCGGCGCCACCTCCGGCGACACCGGCTCGGCCGCCGAGTACGCGATGCGCGGCAAGCACAACGTCAAGGTCTTCATGCTCTCGCCGGACGGCAAAATGAGCGCCTTCCAGCGCGCCCAGATGTACTCGCTGACCGACGCCAATATCTTCAACATCGCCGTGCGCGGCATGTTCGACGACGCCCAGGACATCGTCAAGGCCGTCTCGAACGACGCCGAATTCAAGGCCCGGTACAAGATCGGCGCCGTCAATTCGATCAACTGGGCGCGCGTCGCGGCGCAGATCGTCTATTACTTCCAGGGCTATTTCCTCGCCACGAAATCGAACGACGAGCAGGTCGCCTTCTGCGTGCCGTCGGGCAACTTCGGCAACATCTGCGCCGGCCACATTGCGCGTCAGATGGGCTTGCCGATTGCAAAGCTGGTCCTGGCGACCAACGAGAACGACGTCCTCGACGAATTCTTCCACACCGGCGTCTATCGCCCGCGCACCTCGGTCGAGACCAGCGTGACCTCGAGCCCGTCGATGGACATTTCCAGGGCGTCCAACTTCGAGCGTTTCGTCTTCGACCTTGTCGGGCGCGATCCAGCGGTCGTCCGCGACCTGTGGGCCAGGGTTGACAATGGCGAAGCCTTCGACCTGTCAGCCACGGTTCACTGGAAAAACCTGCCCGATTTCGGCTTCGTCTCGGGGCGCAGCACGCACAAGGACCGCATCGCGACCATCCGCCTGGCGCAGGGACGCTACAAGGTGATGATCGACACGCACACGGCGGACGGCCTCAAGGTCGCGCTCGAGCATCGCCAGCCGGGTATCCCGATGATCGTGCTGGAAACGGCACAGCCGGCCAAGTTCGAGGAAACCATCCGCGAGGCGCTGGGTGCCGAGCCGGTGCGCCCGGCCGACCTCGCCGGGATCGAGAGCCTGCCGCAGCGAGTCGTCGTCATGGCGCCCGATGCCGCGGCCATCAAGCGGTTCATCGTCGAGCGCGCGTGAGTATTCCGGACAACGAAGCCTTCTGAACTCGATGCCGGGGCGCTGTTGCGGGTGAAATTCGCCGATCGGGAAATCGCGTTACTGCACGAGCACGGTGCTTTGATCGGGGAGGGCAAGGCCAACTCCGGCCGATCGGTGCGGATCGACCTGGTTGCCAGGAAGCCTGCTAGAGGTAGATGACTGCCGGGAAGACGGCGACGGCAAGCACCAGAACCAGCCATTCGAGGTTGTTGCGGGCAAGGAAGCCGGTGAAATGCAGAACCAGGATCAGGATTGCAACCACGTAGAACAGTGCAAACAGCATTAAAGTCCCCGTCAAGAAGAATCGGCGTTTTCAGCCAGTCGTTGGCGATTATGACCAAAAATCCCGGCAACGCATAGTCCGTCGGACTAATCGCCGAAGCGCAGCGACAGGTCGAGCGCCTTGACGTCCTTGGTCAGCGCGCCGACCGAAATGCGGTCGACGCCGGTTTCGGCAATATCGCGGATGGTTTCGAGCGTCACGTTGCCCGATGCCTCGAGTATGGCGCGACCGGCATTGATCGCGACGGCATCGCGCATCATGGCGAGCGGGAAGTTGTCGAGCAGTATCATCGTCGCGCCGGCGTCCAGCGCGACGCGCAGTTCGGCGAGTGATTCGACTTCGATCTGGATGAACTTGCAACGGTCGCCAGCCTGTTCGGCAACCGCCCGAGCTGCCGCCAGAACCTGTTCGATCCCCCCGGCGGCATGAATATGGTTCTCCTTGATCAGAATGGCGTCCCACAGCGCGAGGCGGTGGTTGCCGCCGCCACCGCAGCGCACGGCGTATTTCTGCGCAATGCGCAGCCCGGGCAGCGTCTTGCGGGTGTCGACAACCTGCGCCCCGGTGCCGGCAATCGCGTCGGCGTAGATGCGGGCCTTGCTGGCAACTGCCGACAGCAGTTGCAGGAAATTCAGCGCACTGCGCTCGGCGGAAAGCAGGGCGCGGGCATTGGCGCGGATCCGGCAAAGCACCTCGTCGGGTGCGATGCGGTCGCCATCGGCGGCGCGCCAGTCGATCTCGGCGACCGGGTCGAGACCCTTGACGCAGCCCTCGAACCAGGCGCGACCGCAGAGCACGCCGGCCTCGCGCGAAATGACCGTGGCCCGTGCCACCTGCTCACCGGGAACCAGGCTGGCGGTCAGGTCGCCGGGCCCGATATCCTCGGCGAGGGCGGCAGCTACGTTGCGGGTGATCTCGGCGGCAAGGAGTTGATTGAATTCGATGGACATGAGGGCGGCTAAGAGGCATGCTGAAACAAGAATTGTACCGTCCGGAAGTCTGTCATGATCGAGTTAGCCAGCGTTTTTCGCGTCAGCGTCGGGGTTTTGGTGGCGATGCTGGTCGCCCTGTTCGTCGTCTATTGGTTTGTGCGGGATATCACGCAAAAGCGCCACACGGTGCTGCGCAATTTTCCGGTCATCGGGCATCTGCGTTTCTTTTTCGAGAACCTTGGCGAGTATTTCCGGCAGTACCTGTTCCTGAACGACCGCGAGGAAATGCCCTTCAACCGCGCAACGCGGGCCTGGGTCTACCGTCTGGCCAAGAACGAAGGCGGCATCCTCGGTTTCGGCTCGACCTACGAACTGTCGCAGCCAGGCGCGCTGGTCTTCGTCAATGCCGCCTTCCCGGTCCTCGAAGGCGAGTTCCAGCCGACACCGCCGGTGATCATCGGCGAAGGCTGGTGCGACCAGCCTTTTGCCGCCCGGTCGGTCATCAACATCAGCGGCATGAGCTACGGCGCCATCTCGCAGCCGGCGGTGCGGGCATTGTCACGTGGCGCCGGGATGTCCGGTTGCTACATGGATACCGGTGAAGGCGGACTCAGCCCCTACCATCTGGAGGGTGGATGCGACGTGATCTACCAGATCGGCACGGCCAAGTACGGGGTTCGCGACGCCAGTGGCCGGCTCGATCCGGAAAAGCTCCGCCGGGTGGCCGCCCATGAAAGCGTCCGCGCCTTTGAAATCAAGCTTTCGCAGGGCGCCAAGCCGGGCAAGGGCGGCGTCCTGCCGGCGGCCAAGGTCACCGAGGAAATCGCCCGTATCCGCGGCATTCCCTTTGCCACGGATTCGCTGTCGCCCAATCGCCATCCGGACATCGGCAACATGGACGAACTGCTCGACATGGTCGAGCGGGTGCGCGGGATGACCGGCAAGCCGGTCGGCATCAAGACGGCAATCGGGGGCCGGCAGTTCATGCAGCAACTGGTGGATGCCGTGCACCGCCGCGGCCTCGGCAGCGCACCGGATTTCCTGACTGTCGATGGTGGCGAGGGCGGATCGGGCGCGGCGCCGCAGGCCCTCGCCGACCACATGGCGATGTCGATCAACGAAGCCCTGCCGCGTGTCGTCGACGCCCTGATCGAGGGCGGGCTGCGCGAGCGGATCAAGGTCATCGCTTCCGGCAAGCTGGTGACGCCGGCCAGGGTCGCCTGGGCGCTGGCGTGCGGCGCCGACTGCATCAATACCGCACGCGGCTACATGTTCTCGCTTGGTTGCATCCAGGCCCTGCGCTGCCACCAGAATACCTGCCCGACCGGTATCACCACCCATGTGCCGCGCCTGCAGCGCGGTCTGGTGGTCGAGGACAAGGCCGAACGCGTTGCCGCTTATACGCGGAACCTGACCAAGGAGGTCGAAATGATCGCCCACGCCTGCGGCCTCCGGCATGCCCGGGAATTTCGTCGCGAGCATGTGCGCATCGTCCAGCCCAACGGCCAGAGCGTCGCTCTCAATATGCTTTATCCGTACCCGCCCATTCGTTGAACAGTTCGCGCGAGGCGTCGATCACTTCGCCGGCGGTCAGGCCGATCGGCCCGACCCCGTTGGCGACCAGCCGGTCCGCGGCGGCGCCGTGCAGGTGGACGCCGGCGATCAGGGCAGCTTCCGCCGGCCAGCCCTGGGCGAGAAGGGCGACGATCATGCCGCTGAGGACGTCGCCCATGCCGGCCGTCGCCATGCCGGGGTTTCCGGTGGAATTGATCCACCAGCGGCCGTCGACCGTGGCAATCACCGTGCCGCAGCCTT
>ERZ761603.154-NODE-154-length-59630-cov-29.630785_pt1 | contig 59630 bp, 62 predicted proteins | sample MGYA00511879_ERZ761603 | MGnify/ENA primary metagenome ERZ761603 (study PRJEB28899, sample SAMN02850040) | bioreactor sludge metagenome | biome: EBPR Sludge; feature: EBPR Bioreactor; material: flocular biomat | place: Australia: Thorneside Wastwater Treatment...
TAGGTAGGAAAGTAATAATTCAAAAACCGCTATACACAAGGATTTGGAGGCAAATGAAAAATTTAATTCCTGGGTAAATCATCTGGATTTTGATAAGGTCATCCTAAAAGGCAATACCGTCAAGCATGGTGACTATTAATCATCTACCTACTTCGGAGGCGGCACCACCCACAACTTCCCCAAAAATCGAAGTAGGTAGGAAAGTAATAATTCAAAAACCGCTTTATACAAGATTTTGGGGACAAATGAGGAATTTATTTCCCGAGTAAATCATCTGAATTTTAGCAAGTTCACCCCAAAAGGCAATACTCTCAATCATTGTGGCTATTAATCATCTACCTACTTCAGAGACGCCATCCCCCCTCACTCCTTTTCTCCTTCACCCCAACTCCTGCCATATTCTCCCATTACATGCATCCCTAAACTAATTTTATTTTTCCATTGTTCCTTCATTATGTATTACCTGAACCGTCTACTCAAATATGTGCTGATTCTGCCTATTCGCTTCTATCAACTTTCAATTAGCCCACTCTTGGGAACCAACAAGTGCAGATATCAACCGACATGCTCGCATTATGCCATTCAGGCTATTGAAGAATGGGGCGTATTGAAAGGGTCCTGGCTGGGATTCAAACGCATCATGAGTTGCCATCCATGGGGTGGCCATGGATTTGATCCTGTACCCGACAATCCGCAAAAAAAAAATGGTGACCGGAATGATCACCATTGATTTATCTTAATTGGCCTTTTTATTTTTGAAAACGGAAGTCATTGATAGCCTTGGCTACCTGTGCACCTAATTGTAACCCTCCATCGACATCAAACTGACTATTGACACCAATCTGTGTCCTGGAAAATCCACTTTCTTCCGCCATCTGACTAAATTTGTAAAATGTACGCGGATTACCCTTGAATTCTGTTCTTCCTTCATGACAATGGTCAGTAAAATTGCATTCATTGCCAAACAGGTTGGCTAATACACCCGTCGCAGCCGCTGCATAAGTCGCATGTTCGGATGGATAGGATGGTGTAGCCGGTGTATAGAATCCTTCTTCCAATCCAGGTTTCATGAGTGTATTCCAGTCAGCATCCATATTGGCCCGAATATAAGTAACAGGCCTACCTACATTATATTTGTACTTGTTCTGCCAGCAACCAATTGCCGCATCCGAAAGTGCAAAAGATACCTTCAAATAGCTCATGACTGCCTCTTCCAAATTACTCTCCCTTTCTTGCAATATTTGTGTAGTGATTGCATTCCAACGGCTCGCAGGACTGAAAGTTAACGGAGAAAAATCATCACTCCAGAATTGCGCAATCCAATTACTTTCATTTTCCGGATTGTCACGCAAAAAGTTGCCGCGGTCATGTACATACTTGGTCTCCTTATACATTCGTGATTGTGGCACAGTCGAATATTCAGGTGGCCCAGAAATCCAGAAATCGGAATCGACAGCTACCAATGTCCTGACATTTCCCCAGTAAGGTAGAACGGCAGGCGCAAAATCCGGTGGAGATGGCTGCCAATTACCTTCGCCTGCTGGCGGAATGTAATTCGGGTCATTTACACGTTGGTAAGCAGCATCAGCCAATTCATCCTTTGTGGAAAAGTCGTAAATCAATCCCGCTATGGTGCCGCCATACTCTAAGGAACGAAGAACAGTCTCCGGACTGATTTTCTCAGAGTATTTCTTTTGCAATTTCTCATAAGTATCGAGTATGGCCAATTGTTGTGCAGAAGGAGCAGTGGGATAGAATTTCTGAATCGCAACTTTATAGCATGTGTTCAGAACCAATGGCCAAAAGTAAGCTTTATCCTTTTCGGGTGCAGGTATTGAGACACGAAAATTGTCTTTAGCCAGAGATATATACTTGCCGGCCATTCCCGGTATCATAGCCTCATAGGCTGCAAGATTGACAAATGCCATGGCACGTGCAGCTATCGGCGATTTGTAACCTTCCGTATAACGATCCAGTTCATTCAAAATACTGTTCCATTCTATAGCTACATCGCCTTCGAAGTGAGACGCATCCTTATATTGCGGTTCAATATCATAATCTGATTCACTACATTGTATAGCAAAAAGAGAAAGCGTAAGGAAAAGAAGTGGCCTACCAAATTTTGTCAGAAATTTTTTCATATAATACTGTATGATATTCTAAAGAGAATTCTCGGCGCAAAGATAAGATATATTGTTGATTTTTTTTATTATAAAAACAAATAATGTATTGTAAATGAAAGTTCTCTGTCGATTTGCAATTTGACTTTTATTTTTTCATTTTTTAAGGTAAAGTTTTTCGATTTACACAAGCTGAAAGGTTACGTCTTTTTTTATCTTGCACTTTTTTAATTAAATATTTGTTAGTATATATCCATGATGAATATTGATACCGAATCGAAAAGTAGTGTCTTTGACTCTGTCAAATCTTACCTTGCTTCCATTGGCTTGGCATTCAGAAGTATTGATGACTCCCGTCCATGGGGTGGCTTTTTTACTTTTGAGGAAAACCTTGCTGAAGCGTTTATAATGCATTTTTACTCAGGCACTGAGATCCACTTTAAAGACTTTCCGGAAGGTGCCACCCTGAGCCCCAAACTGCTTGTTGTGGCCCCGGGTCAACGTCTCAGCTGGCAGTATCATTTTCGGAGAGCAGAGGTTTGGCGGTGCATTCATGGGGATATCACCGTAATCACAAGCGATACGGATGAAGAAAAATATTCCCGAATCCTGGAAAGCGGCGATATCATTCGCCTTGCCCAGGGCGAAAGGCATCGTATCATCGGCAATGATGATTACGGAATCATTGCAGAAATATGGCAGCATACCGACGCATCCAATCCAAGTAATGAAGAGGATATCGTAAGGTTGCAAGATGACTTCGGCCGTAAGTGACAGCAAAAAAATTTTCTGTGAGGAAGGTCCCTGATGATGTACTCTTCAATCCATACCATGAAAATATACAAGTCTTTTGTCAGGACTTTTTGTTAAATCATGACTTTTAGGAATGGTTTTTGCAGTGAAACTATAGCCGGAACTAAACAGATCCGGAAATAGGTATTCAAAGAATGTCAAATACAGCAACAACATGACCAGTCTTACTACTAAAGGAGTGAATGTCGATATCAAAGTGGATTTTCATACAGAGTCGGATACTGACGGACGGGCAGGATTCATTTTTATTTACCATATTTCCATCCGTAATCATAACCGCTTTCCGGTCCAGTTGCTCAGCAGGCATTGGCGCATCTTTGATAGCAATGGAGAAGTGCGATATGTGGATGGCGAAGGCGTGGTAGGACTGCAACCCATCATCGAACCCGATCAGATCTTCGACTACTCAAGCTTCTGCAATTTAAGTACCGAACTGGGTACTATGTCTGGGACCTACACTTTGGAAAATCTGCATTCAGGTAATCTTTTTGAAGTGGATATTCCGACTTTTGAACTTGCGACTCCTGCCATCATGAATTAAATACCACAGAATCATTCCGTTCAAAACTATATCTTTTCAGACCGGTAACCTTATCCGTCATAGCCAATATTTCTTTCATTAACACCGGATACTTTCCGACTTCCTGGCATCATTAAAGGCTTAATGAATAAAAGCATGCGGACTTTATCTCCTGGGTAATATTAATTTCAATTTGTATTCCGATATCAGTAGAGGTGAATAATTACAATGTCACCAACAAACAACCACATTGCCTGATAGCTGCTCATATCTTAGTTTACAGGAACTTTAGCATATTTTTCAATGAGCTGAATTGCTGTTTCCCTGCCACTCTCAGCAGCTCCATTCATAAATCCCTGAAAATTGTTACTGCAATGCTCACCGGCAAAATAAAAGTTACCGACCGGTTTTGCCTCATGACCGGCAATCGTTGTCCATTGCCCGGTTTTATAACAGGCATAACTCGCCTTTACAAACGGATATTCAATCCAGTTGACAAATACATGCTTTCCTTTAAATTTCTTTTTCGAGCGAATGAAAATCTTGTCAAGGTCATCTACAAACCCATTGACCCTCTTTTCTGGTAGCATTGTACGCCAAACATGTTCCGGTGGGGACATAGGATTTCGCGAGGATTCATCACAAAGCGACTGCGAAAACTTGCCACCGAAAAAAGCCACATATGCACCATTCTCGTTATTCTCCGTGCGGTTCAGACTAGCATCCCATCCATTGGTCATATCTTTGGTAAACAGGTACCCCATTGCATTATTTTCCTTACTCCGCCATGGCTGACCTTCATAACCCAGCACCAATTTGGTATTGATACCGTAACCCAGCTCATCGATGCATTTACGTTTTTCAGGTGTCATTCCCTTTAGTGAGAGTTTTATTTCCCGAAGAATTGTAAAGGGGATTGTGCATACAATTACTTTTGCTTCGACCTTCTCTCCATTTTCAAAGACGATGGTATACATTCCGTTATCTCCTTCTGATATCTCCGTTACCTTATAGTTTTTGAGAATATTGTCCTCACCGATCTTCTCTGCCAGCTTGTTTGTGATCTGCGAATTCCCTCCTTTAATCCGATAACGCTCATCACTGGTTCCAAACACTTTAAATCCTTCAGATGTGTCTGTTATGATGAGATCCAGCATATTGATGGCAGATTGTTCACTACAATCCAATCCAAATTCGGCTACAAAGGCTGCATCCAATAACTCTTTCATCCATTCTTTGCATTTCAGTGAATCGAGATATTCAGACAACGACATCTTATCCATTCGACTTGCTTCAGGCGTGTCATAATTTTCGCCAAGCGCATCCCTATCCTTTGCAATTTTCGGTGCTATTTTCTTAAATTCACGGATGATTTCCTTTTCAGAAATTTTTCTATTGTCAAAAAAATAAATATCCTTTACCCATTGATTAGCCTCCTGTTCAGCTATCTGATCCACCAGGTCCAGATTAAACTCCTTCGCAAGTTTGATCATATCCTCATGGTCGGAATCAATAAAGTCACCTCCAAATTCAGGAAATATTCCCAATTGCATAGAGTCGTTATAATGTGTGAGGATTCGCCCGCCGACCCTCTTACTTCCTTCATACACCTTGAACGTAAGCCCTGATCCCAGTAGATGATTGGCACAGTTTAATCCCGCCATCCCTCCTCCAAGGATTGCAACATCGAGGACAGGGTCCTGCTCTACTCCTTGGGGAGGCCGTGTCTCCTGTTTGCATGAAATCAGCATTGCCGGCAGACTCAAAGCGACACCAACGCCTATTGCTCCTTTTGTGGACTGTTGGATAAAAGTCCTCCGGTTGTATCTTGCAACACCTTCTTTTGATGAGGTCTCCAGTTGATATTCATGCACAGCTTTATTCAGGCCGGCCATAAGTGACCTGATCAGATTCCCTTTGGTTCGTTTCATAAAAGTGGTGTGAAGGCTCCCCTTCCGGTTTTATTTGACAGAAAATATTGTTCCAATATATCCAACTCCTCGCAAACCAATGCTACACAAACTATCCGAAACTTCCCGGATAATGCCTGCAATTTATGAAATTATAAATAAAAATAGTGCGAGTCCCCTCGTTAAATTATTACCACCGTAGCCTTGTAGGCTTTTTTTCCATCCTTTATCAAAAGTAAATATGTGCCCGGAGGCACCTTAGCCACGGGGATCGAGCCTACCCCGGCTGTGAAATTTATTCTTCCGGAAAATACCAATCTACCATCATTTCCCATCATACTAACCTGCATCTCCTGATAAATCGATTGCGGAGTTTTAATATAAATGGCATGCCCGGCAGGATTCGGAAATACGCACGCCTCCAAAATACTTCCTGTATATGTTTTATTCTCACCCCTATAACCAAACCTTAGTATATTGGTAATGGAATTGTTGGTATCTTCCAGATTTTGATAGTATTCACTGAGTCGATCTTTATCATCTGTCACATAGAGATTATTAACCCTGAAATTAACAGAATCCGATGTGAAAATATAGCGAGCCATACGCCCCAATTCATTATATTCAAAGGTCGATACTTCCGGTACTTGTCCGGTTTCTACCTTGTGAATCCCCTTTAGCCTTCCCTGACCATCAAAAGAATATTCAATCCTGTATATCTCCTTTCCGTTCGGATCACTGATGATGGAAATAAATTTATCCGGATCATACACTGCAGACTGAACCAAGGCTCCTGAACCATCTGTCCTGTATTTAAGGTATTGCACCGGTTGTTTGACATATGCCTTGGCGGCATCCCTGCTGCTCAGGAAGAAATTATCAACGCCTAACGAGTCAATTTCAAAAAATTCATCAAAATCAGGAAAAAGAATGGATGAGTCATCATTTAAAAACCTGACATCCTCGTATCGGTACGAGACAATCGTATCCTTCCCGGAATGCCCCCTTTCCGCTTCATCGGCATTATATCCTACAATATCTTGTCCACTATATTGGACATCATAAACTTTCCCACCAGAGTTCCATCTACCCAGTTGAAAATAAAGATATTCATAGAATACGATTTGCCCGAGTCCATTGAATTCTAAGCTCAACGAATCACCATAGATCAATTGATTGTCCTTGTCCAGTTCCCTGGAAGAAATCAATCGTCCATGATCATCATAAAGATGAATCTGAACACCGGCATAATGCTCCTCACCACCCGAATGCAGATAATAGTCCAGATGTGAAAATCTGTTGTCATCACCGGTATAATTGTATCTGTATTGGTAATAATCTTCAAAGCCCGCTTCAATAATCCTTGCATCCTTGATTCTTCCCCATGCATCATAAGTCACCGGCATGGTGGACACTAAGGATTCCGGCTCTTCAGGCCCTGCAAAAAAAATGGACAACGTATCAAACTTCAAGGTAAAAGCGCGGCTCCCGGACTTATTCATATCGGCAATCTTATTCAGGAATGCAAGAGCCTTATTTGCAGTATTGATCTTGTCTTCAGAAGCTGTTTGGCCATTGGAAATGTAGGCCAATAGGCAAAATAGTGCAATCGGGATTATTCTGAACATCGATTTTTGGTTAATATGAAAGGTCGAATGTACGGAGAATAAACCGGCTACCAGAAAATTTAACACATGATGTATCCGGATCTTTTTCCTACCAATATAACGCTCCAAGCTACCATGCCGGCCTCAAGGATTGATTTCAGCAAATCATCATCAAAAGGATTTCTACTCAAACTCATAATCCTTCTCCGGATGTCGACCTTCCACCCCCCGAAAGAATTCTTTCATCTTCTGATATAAATCATCATAGGAAATACTGGAGTCAATTGGTGGATGAACCCTTATTTCATGTGTCTTATAGTCAAATGCAACCATGACAATCGGTACACGGGCAGTTTGTGCAATATAATAAAAACCAGTCTTCAACCGGTCCACCTTGCTTCGGGTACCTTCAGGCGCAATGGTGAGTCTGAACAAGTCTTTGTCCTTGAACATGGCGGCTACTGCTTCCACATAATTGTGACTTCTGCTGCGATCCACCGGATATCCCCCCAGACGTCGGAATATGAAACCAAATGGCCAGCGGAATAGACCGGACTTACCTACAAAATGTATCTTGAGCTTTATGGAACTGCGCACCAGCAAACCAAGAGGGAAGTCAAGATTAGAAGTATGGGGCATGGCAATCAGGACATACTTTTTCAAAGCATTCATATCCCAGCCTACAATCTTCCAACCCAACATTTTCAAAATCCAAGCGCTGATCCTGTGCATCTCTGTTTTTTCAATCAAATATAACGTTTATGTCTGTATATCCAATGATGGATGTTTATCAACGGTGCACCTCATATATTTTTCTAAGATTTGATGAGCAGTCTCAATAACTTTTCAAACCAATTTTCAACATTCATACCTGTTATTTCCGGCCCATTCAATTCGACTGTCTAAGGAGTGATTATTAGGTTGACTCCTGTACCTACATTGTTCTTGCCTCTTTCCCCTTTACTAAAAACTATAGGGCGCAACAAGCCCTCCCGCTTCTGTACTTTGTCTTGAATCGGATTTTTTCGGCTGAATATTCCGGTTATACCTGTGCCCATGGACAAACACCCGGCTCAAAAGTTTTATAAACTCGTAACAATACACAGATCGAAATTTTAGGTTAATCTATGTCCCTTATCAGGTATGGACAAAAGTTGTCGCATATAAGGGATGAAAGTTAGCCCGGGAGCAACAAGCATAATTCCATGGTCTTACCTTCAAAAAGTCGGACTATTCGTAAGGTTATTAATAATCCGACACCTTTTATTCACTGGAGCCAATAAACAAAATTCAATTTCCGTCTCTACCTTTGAATTTCTTCATGGTGTCATAAACACCGAAGATATTCTTCATCACAAAATCAAATGCTGAAACCGGCAATATACCCTGACTCAGGCGAATAAACCAGTACGGCACCGGCGTAGCGAACAACTTTCTTTCCCTTTCAATGGCCCGTATAAATTTTTCGGACGATGGTTCTGGTTTCAGAATGGGAATCAGGCCGGACCGGACACCGTCAAACATGCCGGTATTGATATAATAAGGCATTATGGTTGTCACCTTGATATCTTTGCCAAGCTGTTGCATTTCAAGTCTGAGACTCTCACTCCAGCCCACGGCCGCCCATTTTGATGCAACATAAACCGCCATTTTCGTATTGCCGATCAAGCCGGCCAGGGAACATAAATTGCCTATAGACCCTGAATTACGCTCTATCATGCCCGGAAGAAATTCGAGTGTCAGGTGCATCATAGCATCGGCATTGACTGCCATGGAAAGTGAAATATTTTCATGACTATGTTCGTAAAAATATTTACCGGTGACTATGCCGGCATTGTTTATCAGTACATCAGGCACTCCATAAGCTTCTTTGACTCTTGCAGCCACATCTCTGATTTGGTCCACTTTGGAAAGGTCCGCATGGAAGGTGATAACCTCACCGGAAAAGGCTTCCCATTCTTTCTTCAAATCCTGAAATACCGCATCATTCACATCAATGATAATGACACGTGATGCGCCTCTTTCAAGGGATTTGCGTGCCATAATCTTACCGATACCGGAGCAGCCACCCGTTATTAAAACCGTCTTTTCATAAAAATGCATATCCCTCCATCAATTTAAAACATAAAGTTAATCGAAATATCGGACTTGGGATGATGCTGTAAAAGATTACATACCTACCAATTTATCTGACCGGATTACAGTTGGGCTTAAATGTATGGCTGACTCTAGAGGTCACCTTTTTCTTTGGAGCGGAATCCGAAAAGGCATTGTGTCGCAGGACAAGCCGCAATTATATCCTCAGCTGTCTCAACAAATCAAATCAGGAATTTTGAAATCAAACAGGAAATCAACTTCCTGTTCGACTTCAAAACCAATTAGAATGACATATTTTACCCACACTATCCTTATTATTTCTATTTTTGAAAAAAGTATCGTCAATCCAATGAAAAATCTTTTCCTGTCTCTGCTGTTGATTTTTCCGGCATTGGTGCAAGCCCAGGAGCTGAAACCATACCAATTCTATAATTCCCGTGGAAAGGCCGTCACTTTTGGTAAGATGATCAACAGCCTGAAGGATTACGATGTCGTACTCTTTGGCGAGTATCACAACAATTCAGTCAATCATTGGCTGGAGTTGAAAACAGCAGAAGCACTCTTTGAAAAGAAAGGAAACCGGCTCATTCTGGGTTGTGAGATGTACGAACGCGACAATCAGGAGGCGATAGACCGATATCTCAGTGGTGACATCAACGATGAAAAGCTGGGTGAAGAAGCCCGACTTTGGAATAATCATAAGACGGATTACTTGCCAATCCTCGAATTTGCCAGGCAAAAGAAGCTTCTGATGATAGCCACCAATGTACCGCGTCGTTTTGCAGCCCTGGTCGCAAAAAAAGGCAAGGACAGCCTGAAGTTGGAGTCACATGAAGTGCCTTGGGTGGTCAAGCTGCCCTATGAAGTCAGTATGGAAACACCCGGCTACGACGAGATGCTGAAAATGATGGGTGACCATGCCGGCAGCCGCGCCATGAATTTTGTCGCTGCACAGGCCATCAAGGATGCGACGATGGCTGAATCTATCCTAAACCATCTTTCACCGGGGACCCTCTTCTTCCACTATGAAGGTGACTTTCATAGCAAGGAACATGGCGGTATATACTGGTACCTCAAGAAGGCAAGACCCGAACTGAAGATTGCCGTAATCTCCATATCGGAGTCGGCAGATCCTGCTCTCAAGCTGCCCTCAGACTTCAAAAAAACAGAATTCAATCTGGTAATGCCACAGGATATGACGAAGACTTATTAGACTGAAAATTCTTGTGTATTTTTGAATAATACGATCCAACGAATGTTTGACAAGGAAGAAATCATCAGACAGGTAGCCCAAGTGCTGAAGGAAACACGCACCGCGCAGGATACGGTCCGGCAGGGACCTGGCAGGGACAGGCGATTTACCTTACTTGCGCGGTATATGATCGAAAAGGCAATCCGCCACAATGCCTTACTTACAGATGATACAGGAACCGGTATCGCATTGATGTTTAGAATGAATGCCGGTCGGAATCACTTCTTCCGGGATGTATGGGAAGATATCAAGCTGGCTTTCTGTGTCATTGGGCTTACCAATGTCCCGAAAATCATCCGGGTACGGAAACACATCCGCAGCCGACAACCCAAAAGTGAACCATTCTTCTATATGTGGTTTTGGGGTGTGATCCCCGGCAGCAGGGGAGCCGGCAAGGGAGTCGCAGTCAACATGAAAGATATGTTTCTACGAATAAGTGAGGATGAGCAACTCCCCATCTACGCTGAAACCCGACTCCGTACCAATGCCATGGTTTATCAGCGCTATAAATTCATCCATTATGACACCTGGAATATGCCGGGTGGAGATACAATGTGGTTTGTTCGGTATTTGCCAAAAAGTTTGGGTAGGTAAATGAAAAAAATATTGACTAAATTACAACATGAGAATCAAAACACCGAAAACAGGGACATTGTCCGGAACACTTACGTCCTGAAATTTTCAGGAGATGGATTTGAACAGAATCGTATAAGGCTGATTAAAGAAGGACGGTAGAAATGCTTCAATTTTACCGCTATTTTCCCATATACTTGAATCTTCCCTCCAAAGCAATCAGTAGCATTAACCCATCAGAAATGCTTAAGTGTACACGACATGCCGAACCTGGAAGGCATGGACACCTACACAATGCTGTTGTCCGGCTTTTTACCATTTAAAAATGTCGTAGAATAAGTAAAATCTTATCTTATACCAAGATGATTTATATAATAGTCCATAAATTTTAGGTATTAAAAGGATTATATGGATCGACCCTCAATCCATAATACTATCCATCTTGTGTTTTCTTTTGGTTCACTTGATGGCAACCGTGCAAATAGCTCCCGTCGATCGACACCCCATCTGGAATAAAGATAAAATTTTATTGTTTTTTATTTTATTTTTATTGTTTATCAATAATTATTTATTATCTTTGCATCATCAATCAAAATAAAATTACCAATGTCAAAAACAAACAACTTCGTATTCTGGGCCCTTTATTCAGTAGCCTGGATCATATTTGTAGGCCTGTCCATCGAAGCAGGAGGCTTATTAGTCAATTTTATCATCAGTCTTTATAAGCCAGAATTGATTCAAAGCCTATACCAAAAGCTGGACTTAACCGAAATATACAAAGAGAGCAGATTGGCCTTCTTCTGTTACTATAGCTTTATCCTGACCATTGCAATATTAAAAGCGTGTTTATTTTATACTGTGATCAGATTGATGCATACTATGGATATGTCCAAGCCATTCAGCGACTTTGTTGCAAAGCAAATTGCCTTAATCAGTTATTACACCCTTGTTATAGGATTTTTAAGTTATTTAGCTCACCAGGTGACAAAAACCATGATGCATCATGGGCTTGTGACTGACAAATTACGCCCGTTTTGGGAGGATAGTGATGCATATATATTAATGGGGGGAGTGGTTTATATCATTGGAGTGATTTTCAGAAAAGGGGTGGCTATTCAAAACGAAAATGATTTAACAGTATAAGATATGGCGATTATTGTAAACCTGGATGTAATGATGGCTAAGCGGAAAATGTCGCTGAATGAACTGTCGGAAAAAGTTGGATTGACACTTTCGAATCTTTCCATATTGAAAACCGGAAAAGCCAAAGCCATACGTTTCAGCACACTGGAAGCCATTTGTAAAGTATTGGAATGTCAACCCGGGGATATTTTGGAATTTGTGGAAGAAGACCGAGATTGAATCAATAACACAAGGCTGTTTGTCCTAAACTTGTATAATGTCGGTATGGATAACAGCAAATACACGGTTAAGTATAAGGTTGTACCATAGAAAGTGGATTGTCCGGATAAAAGAGAAAGTTTGAAACCAAAAATATTAGCTGGCCAAATAAGTATTCAAACAGTTGATGAAAAAGAAGAAAAATTCTATTCTCAGACAAATTGCGAAATATATTTTACGAGGTATCGGAATAATCATTCTGATATTTCTCACCTGGAGTATGATTCCAATCCGCCAAACCATTCGTCCTATTCAAAAGCGGGCTGAAACGAAATATTGGACAATGCGGGATGGCTCCAAAATTGCTTATTCCTTGTTAAAGGGTGACTCTGCCAATATCAACCCTCCAATAATATATTTACATGGCGGACCCGGTGGTTATGTTCATTCAGCAATCATTAAACAGATGGATGAAGTCGCCAAAAAAGGCTATGATGTCTATCTGTATGACCAAATTGGCTCCGGATTATCAGACCGACTCTCCCGACCAAAGGATTATTCCTTTGAAAGGCATTTGAATGACCTGAAAGAAATCATCAATTCACACATCATGTCTGACAAAGTTATATTGTTAGGACATTCTTTTGGAGGTATTCTGGCTGTTCACTTTGCTGCCCGTTTTCCGAATAGTATTGATAGACTGATACTTTCGTCACCGGGAGACTTGCAGCCATATAGGGTAAACGCTGATGGCACAATGGCAGATATGGGTAGACTTTACCCAACTCCTGCCAATTATCAATTTAAAGCACCTATTGAAGTATTTGAACAGACTGAAAAGGATTTTCTTCAGCCGCGAATCGTGATGTCGATGTTTTGTGCCTTGGCTTTTAATATCAAATGGGCAAGTGATAAAGAGTTTGATGATTATACTAATACGATGGCATCTAAATTTACCCTGGGAATGGTAGCCGACCCAAGGAATGTGAAAATGGAAGAAGGCGGGGCGGGTGGATATTCGCACGGATTCAGCAATTATTACGGAGATCTGAAAGATGCAAGAGAAAAACTTCGAAATCTGAACATCCCGACCCTCGTTATGCAAGGGCAATATGACCAGGGGGAATATTCCTCCGTATATGAATATGTGGACTTGCTCAAAGGCAACTATATATTTATCGAAGATGCGGGACACATCATATGGTGGGATAAGCCCAATGAATTCAACCGGTCTGTCATTGAGTTTCTGATGAAAAAAAGTAGCGTTCAATAAACAATAATTTGATCCGAATCATTCCCTATTGCTAACTTTAACTAATTTAAAATCTTAAGGTAGCCAAGTAAATATGAGCGCTCAGAAAAAAATAGTTGAAAAGTATATGGAAGGATTCCGAAGGACCGACCATAAAGAAATATTGTCATGCCTGACAGAAGATGTCGTTTGGGAAATGCCGGGTTTTTATCTTCATAGAGGGATTGAGGCTTTTGACAAGGAAATCGAAAATCCTAATGCTGACGGACACCCGGATATAAAGGTAATCCGGTTGATTGAAGAAGGAAATATAGTCGTCGCAGAAGGAAGTGTAAAAGCAACTTTGAAAGACGGAAAGAAATTAGATGCCGTGTTTTGTGATGTTTTTCATTTTAGAGGAGGAAAAATAAGCAAGCTAACGTCTTACCTAATGTTTTACAATCTACCGTAACTTACATTTTAAGTTAATACCAATGGGTTAAAATTGTGAAATAAAAAATAGAGAACATCATGATTACCATAAAGGCTCTTATAAAGGCAGATGTACAAAAAGTGTGGGATTACTATACACTTCCACATCACATTATTCGATGGAATTTTGCAGGCCCAGGTTGGCATTGCCCCAAGGCTGAGAATGATATGAGACCGGGCGGAACATACAAGGCAAGAATGGAAGCAAAAGACGGAAGCTTCGGTTTTGATTTTGAAGCAATATATACGGATGTTCAACCTGGCAAAGAATTTAGTTATGAATTTGGTGGGCGTAAGGCTTCAGTCTCATTCAGCAAAAACGGAGAAGAAACGGAGATTGTAATTTGTTTTGATCCGGAAACAACCCACTCCATAGAATTGCAAAGGAGTGGGTGGCAATCCATTCTGAATAATTTTAAGTCATACACGGAAAATAATTAACTGTATTTTCATAGTTAGTGCTCACTTTTTTGGCCGGCTTGCATAAAATGAACCTATAGAATATACCGCATTTTGAAATTGTAAAAAACGGATAGAATCTATGTTCATATTCGAGGCTCGGCTAAAAAAATCAAAAACCGGCAATTGGAACGCCGCAAGTTTGAGACACACACGCATTTGAATACAATTTCATCATCTAAATGTAAAAAAGGAACACCCGCAAACAATACACTTCGAAGTCTGAGCAACTTAATTTCTCTTAATACTGAAAAAAGTAAAAGCTTACGCGGCATGCGCTTCACCTGGCAGGCTGATCAAGTTGAGAGTTGTAAGTACCTCAAGCCTGCATTGTTATTAAATGCCGGTTTATTACAGCCAATCTCTACTCTCGGATAACTTTATGCTATACCCTTAGTTGATTATCAAACGTACAGCAGGGATGTTTTGCAATTCCTCTAATAGTCAATATTCTTATTTCCGAATCCAGACACTATGTTTTTTATTAAAAGATGAAAGACGACTATGAAGTCTTGGCGATAAATCGTTATTAAAACCCTGTTAAGTAAATATGTAATTGGTGGAGGTCAATGTGGATACAGTTTCCATTGTCAGCGATTACGACTTTTTATTCCCCAATCTAAAACCAATTTTGTATCTATTGTCTGTAAGGCGAGGAGATGGAAGTACAACCGGACAATGAACCGGTGATGAAGGTTATTGAATAGCCAATTTTGCCATTTTTACCATAATTTTTCTTAATATTGTCATTGTAATGAGCCCCACCATGAAAGGCCATCATCAGGAGAGGCTTCCAATTTACTCAAATCACATGCATTTCAACCCTTCGACATCGACGCTATGAGTTCAAAATACATTACGCTTATCATGATTTACCTGGCGACAGGAATCATTTATCTGACTGCCGGATTGAGTAAGTTTTCACCCGGCAATATAGGCAATCTGATCGGACCGGTCGATTATCGCAAGATCTCCGATTCCACCGTCTTTCTCCTCTTCATGCAAGGGATTGCCGTGCTTCAAGTTGTTGTCGGAGCACTTTTATTGTCCCAGCGATATTCGGTATTTGGGCTGATCATGGTATTACCTATGTCCCTGGGCATTCTGATTTTTACCATCGTTGCCGGCTTCGGGCTTACACCCATCATCAATCTTTTGCTTTTGTTGCTTCTCCTGTACGCATTCTACCTGGAGAAGGAGGCAATCAGGCAGTTATTCCGAAAAGACCGGAAGGGCATCCTTTTCAAATCACCTTCATTTCAGCAATTTCCTGAACGATTGGTACCAAATATTGCCTTGATTCTGATCGGCCTTACTGTTCTTGTTTCCTTCCTTGACAACATTGTTCTCAACATACTTACGACCACTGCCCTGCTACTTTTTACCATAAACCTGTTCCAAAGAAAAGACTATATCTTTGCCGATAAGATCCTCATCTTTCTATTCCTGATGATCAGTTCTATTACAGTCAATGGTATGTTGATCAATAAAATGATTGCAAAAGGTTTTTATGTTGTCTTCCTGTTGATTCCAATGGGAATTTTAATTTATTTGTTCAGGTTGGTATATTGGAAATTTTCCGAAAAGAATGTCCAAGACCGTCAAAATCAAGTTAAGGAAGGATGAGGTGTTGTAATCGGGACTATGACAAAGGCCCTATGAAAAGGCGGTATTTGACCACACCTCATTTTCCGCTGAAATCCGGTCCGGCATCAATAAACACAGCGAATGGATTGCAGGCAAGCAATTATTTATTCAAATTTGAATCCATCGTTACAACTACTCCCATTAAAATACGTTAATATTCTGAAAAAAATTACAGTGTGATACGATTTCTGATTGCAATTATTTTGACAACAAGTATGAATGTTGTGACGCCTGCCCAGATTGAAACCATTTCGACAAAAGATACAACAACCTATAGTGAAAAACAAGCCATGGCGGAGGATCGTTTTGTGCAAGCGACATCCCTCAGGCTGATTGGCAAGTCAAAAGAGGCCATTCCGATTCTTCAGGAACTGATCAAACAAGACAAATCAGAGGCGTCTTATTATTATGAACTCGCCCGATCGCTTTTTGTGGAAAAAGATTACGACAATGCCCTGATGAATGCCAACAAAGCTGTCTCCCTTGACAAAGGTAATCTCTTTTATGCCCTGTTTGAGGCGCAGATATATGAGAAACAAAGCAATCCGGCAATAGCCGCTGAAAAGTATGAAGCAATCATAACGGCACATCCTCGTGTCGAGGAGTATTATATCAAGCTTGCCCGACTTTACTTTGATGCAGGTTTGCCTCTAAAGTCCTCAGATGCTCTTGACCGGATGATGCAGGTTCTTGGTGAAAGCGAAGAGGGTTTATACCGTAGATTTCAGGCCGAATACGAATCCGGTAACATCGATGCCTGTATCACCACGTTGAAACGATTGGCTGACATTGCCCCTGAGAATATTTATTACAAGGAACGATTGGCATGGGCATACGAATACAACGGTCAAAAGGATGCTGCTGTTGGGATCTATAAGGAAATTTTAAAGGTTGACCCAACGAATGCCCGCGCCAATATAGCCATGGCAGAAAATAAAACTCCGGAATTGGCTCAAGGGGAAAAATTAAGCTCAATCATGGGTTTTGTCAAAAATCCGGACATCCCTTTAGACCGGAAGGTCAATGAGATTATCCACTTTCTTGATCTGTACATTCAAAGTCGGGATACCGGCCTTGTTTCTCCATTGGATTCTGTGGCGACACATCTCCCGACACTTTACTCCGGCGACCCGAAAGCATGGGCGTTGTCCGGTGATATCAAGCTGCATATCGGTCAATACCTGAGCGCCCTTGTCTTCTATGACAATGCATTGGCGATGACCAGAAAAGTCTATGCCATTTTTGATCAAAAAATGCTGATCCTTAAATATCTCAAACGTTACAATGAGCTCAGAATAACCGCAGAGACCGCGCTGGATGTATTTCCCAATCAGATTGGCGCATACATCAATCTGGCATACGCCCAGGTGAAGTTAGGCAAAGCTCAGGAAGCAATATTCACACTAAGTACTGCTGAACTCATGATACGCGATACAGACCCGCATGCTTCATTGATAGCCGCTTTGATGGCCGTTGCCTATCATGATGTAGCCGATAAGGTCAAAGAGGATCTCTACATCGAGAAGGCCGACCGGCTGAGCAAAAACGGACCCCAGGCTATGATGCAGGTTGCAACGGTTTTGGGGGATTTTGATATCAGGCCTGATATTGCAAAAAGCAAGATTGCAGATACTTCCCTACAGGATGTGACGGATCCCTTTCAGTTGGCAACTGTAGCGATGGTCTACTTCAGGACTAAAGATTATACATCGGCTCTGAAATGGATTGAAAAAGCCATAGCCCGGGGAGGGTTGAAGTATCCTTCCATCACAGAACAGGCCGGGGATATCCTGTATATGGCAAAAAAGGCGGAACAGGCCATAGAATACTGGAAGCAAGCCAAAAAGATGGGAGTTTCATCTTCTGTCCTGGACCGCAAAATATCAAACCGGACCTATGTCCAATAAAATGAGTGAATCATGGTAAAGGAAACATACATCATTGATGGAATAAGAACACCGATAGGGAGCTTTTGTGGCACCTTGTCACAGGTCAGAACGGACGATCTGCTGACACATGTTTTGAGAGGCCTTGCTGCAAGGAACACCAACCTGGACCTCTCAGCAATCGATGACGTCATCATAGGTTGTGCCAATCAGGCAGGAGAAGATAACCGAAATGTAGCCAGAATGTGCACACTGATGGCAGGCTATCCGGTAACAGTCCCGGCAGAGACAATCAACAGGCTGTGTGCATCCGGCATGTCGGCAGTGGTACATGCTCATCGCGCAATTCAAGCGGGAGACGGGAACTTATTTGTTTCCGGAGGCGTCGAACATATGACACGCGGGCCCTGGGTCATCAGTAAGACATCGACTCCGTTTGGTCGGGATGCCCGAATGTACGACTCCAGCTTTGGCTGGCGATTTATCAATCCTATGATTCAACAGGTATATGGCACGGAAGCCATGGGCGAAACGGCAGAGAATTTGGTGGAAAAATATGGCATCACCAGAGAACGACAGGATGTATTTGCCTTTCACTCCCAGCAAAAAGTGAAAAAAGCACGAGAAGCGGGATACTTTAAGGATGAGATTTTGCCAATAGAAGTAGTCAAGAGCAAGCGGGAAATATATACGATGGCTGAGGATGAATTTCCAAGGCCGGATACTACCCCCGAAATCCTTGCCGGACTCAAACCTGCATTCAAAAAGGATGGAAGCGTTACTGCCGGCAACAGCTCCGGTTTGAATGATGGCGCAGCCGCCCTTTTGGTGGCCTCCGGCCAGGCAGTACAGGAACACGCCCTCAAACCATTGGCAAGGATTGTTTCTTCCTCGGTAGCTGGAGTGGAGCCCCGCATCATGGGTGTCGGACCTGTGCCCGCAAGCCTTCGGGCATTGGAGAAGGCCGGCCTGGCGATTTCAGACATGGATATCATCGAGATTAATGAAGCCTTTGCCGCACAGGTTCTTGCCTGCCTCGATAGTCTTAAGATCAGTGACAACGACCCCAGAGTCAATCCGCAAGGAGGTGCCATAGCACTCGGACATCCGCTTGGAATGACCGGAAGCCGTATCTTGCTGTCTGCGGCATTACAGCTCCAACGGACAGGAAAACGCTTTGCATTGGTAACCATGTGCATCGGTGTAGGTCAGGGCTATGCGGTGATTATCGAGCGCGCTGATTGATCCCCAATTCAGCAATAATCGATGTTGTGATCTGTCATCATGTATAGATGACCTTAAAGAATCAAACCAAGAATGCCATTTTGTTATGGACATATCGAAGATATAACCTACCCTACAAGCCATTTCCGGCTCAGGACTTTCACGTTTATTATAGAATAAATAACTTGTGAAAATTTTTAATTTCAATGATTTAAGTTAAGTAAATAACAAGATATAGGCGGAACTTTAATTTTATTATTTACCTTTTAATAGATAAGCAATCCCGATTAATTACCCGGATTATTTTAATCATTCAAATAACTCTAAGCAAATAAAAAATTCATTTTTCATTTTAAATAGAATATTATGGAAAAGTATTTCAACAAACCAATATTGATTGTCGCTTTGATTTTGGTGACCTTAAACGTGGTTAATGCGCAGCGTGACCTCAAATCCATCAATGTTTTGTCGGAGAAGATTCAGGACCGGTATAGCGTTTTTATCAAGTGGAAAAAAAGCAATTTCCGCAATCTTTTCATAAACAAAACCGACCTGTTTCCAACCGGGTTTGATGGCCGACTAAATGGATCAAGAATTAAGGCCTTTTCTTTACTAGAAGGAGAGGACGAATTGCTGCAAACCGTTGATTCTACTATATTTTACTGGAGTGGTGACAGGGACAACACAGAGAAGATCCTGTTTCCGGTGATGAATTCTCTTGATATAACCATTAACCAACTACTTTCTGACCCTGAAAACGAATTCATTCCTCCTGTGCCTTTGACCGACTCTATCCTCTCGCTGGAATTTGAGGAATCAATTGGGGCCTTTGTTCCGGATGACAGGTTGGTTCAGACGAGGAATAATCAGGATTTAACAGAGCTTCAACTTAATTATGAACACGATGGTTTTGCCTGGATTTTCGATGAAAAGGCTGAGTTTGAATATGACAATCGGGGAAATATGATTCTAGCCAGAGAATATGACTTTAACGGAACAAAATGGCTGCAAGATGACGATCAGTCACTGGAATATAATTCATCCAACAGGCTCACTGCTACACAAAAAATCAAACACGATTCAACAACAGGAGGAGTGTACGGTCAGTTTAAGCATGCCTGGAGTTATGATGATAAGGGGCGTTTGACAGAAGTCCTGAATTTTGATTGGAGTGATGCAATCAATGGTTGGGAAGACGATGAAAAGGAACTGTACACCTATGATGATTTGGGCAATCTTACTAAAGCAGAATTCTTCTCATGGAATGACGATTCCAAAACATGGGAGGGAACAGAAAGACATCATTTATTGTACAATTTGAATAACCTGAAAGAATTTGTCCGGTCTGAAAATTTCATCGGTAATCAATGGGTAGAGGTACAGCAGATTTACTATACTTATGATGATAATAACAGGGTTGTTACTATGGAAATTTTCCATCAGGACAGCTCTCAATGGGTTAAATCACAAAAAGCAGAATTGACATATCCGGATATTAATCAGGTGGACATTACCGTCCTTGAATGGGACAAAGATGCCGGAGTGTACGAAAACCTAATTAAAAATTGGGTCGTCTATAACGATTTGAGACAGCCGTTACGAATTCGGTATCAAATCTGGGATGAAGATAAGTGGACTTATTTCACATTTTTGCCAAACTCTAATTTTTATTATGAAGATTATGGTCCATCCGGCCATACTTCTGGTAAGGAGAGAGAAGCTGAATTTACCGTATTTCCAAGTCCGGCCAGGGATATAATTACCGTGAAATGCGAGAATGTCCGGGTTGAAAATATCCGTATTTTAGATATCAAAGGCCGGGTTGTTAGATCATACCAATCTCGTCTTCATGAAAATATCATTGCCATTCCGGTATCCGACCTGACACCTGGGACCTATTTCGTCCGACTGGAGGGGGCAGGATGTTCCGGGATCAAGCCATTTGTCGTGCAACGATGATATAATACCGAGGTTACAGTCGTACAGACCAATTTCATTGATTGATACGACTGTAACCTCGGCATTCCGGAACCCCGAATTGTTTCACTCCCGGGAAAGAGCAGAGCTCTAGTAGCATAGCTGTCCGGACAAGTATACCAAAAATTTATGGACTTTTATATAAATCATCTTGGTATAACATCCTTGAAATGGAAATCATCAGAGCTTGATGCTTTCCATTTCTGTTGTATAACAGATAGGAACAGGCCTCCCGACAATTGCAACGGCACCATGGCAGCACGTCATGAAGCTACCCGGAGCAGGATATCTGCTCATTAAAGGGATGCAGTCTCATCCTTGCTAAATTCTTCCAATTCTTTATAAAACTGCATTGCCTCCATGACTGACTTTCCACCGGACCCCGCAATAAGGTTTCTAAACCATTTCTTATCAAGATTCTCCGGTTTGTGATTTTTGTACAACCAATAGCTAAACACAACAAAGGTTGTAGTCATGGACACCTGAAAAAGTATATATCCCAGGCCCACCTCATGTGGAAACCAGCTATTGCTCAGATAAAAGGTAGTGTAAAAAGGAATTTGAAGACACATCATTCTGGCATGATCAATTATCGATAATTGTAGTTTGGACAATTGCTGTTGTATCTGCATGACACTTCCATTGTAGTTGATATTGTTGGCCCATACAAGATGTTTAATATAGTCTGCAAAGCCCTTGACATTGACCAAGGCAATTACAGCAACGGAAACAATGAAATAATTCCACGCCGAAGAATAATGGGCGATTGCAAAGGCCAGTGCATTCCCTAAAAGCAACAGATAGAGTACAAAGGCAATGATGCCTGCTGTTTTCAGTTTAATCAATGATCTTAAAGAAGTCCTGGCCTTATTGTTGATGAGTTCTTTCAACAAAATCTCATTGATGGTAAGCGTCTTTTCTAATTTTTCGTTTTGGGTTTTCCAAATGCCGATTAGTTCTGTATTTTCCATTTTAATTCTTTTTAAGTTGAGCAAATTTTTGTTTTAAATGATTTTTGATGCGGTTGATCTTTGTGGCGACATTCGTTTCCGATATTCCCATAATACGGGATATCTCTTTATGGTTTTTTTCATCCAGATAGAGTAGGATCAATGCTTTGTCAAGGTCTTTGAGCTGAGCAATCATGCTCCTCAACATACCTACTTCCGTTTCTGTATCGTTAAAATCATCCTGCTCCGGAAAGTTGATGATTCCTTCCGTCATCGGATTGGATATTCTCTTCCTGCTACTCTCTTTCCGATAAAAAGAGATAGCGACATTCAGGGCAATTCGGTACATCCAGGTGGAATGTTTAAAACTGTCATCATATTGACCAAATGACTTCCATAGTTGGATAATGATCTCCTGAACCAGGTCTTCACGATCTTCCGGATTTTTACAATACGAGTTGACGACCTTGTAGATAATACCTTTATGGGCATGAACAACAGAAAGAAAGAGTTCGGATTGCTCAGATCTGTTCATTACACTTGTATGCTTGTGATTTGACAAGATAGTCAGTATAGGTTGTTTTCATGATTGACTTGTTCTCGCTTTGGTAAGGATAATAATAGTAATTATTTCTGTTTACTGTGATTCCACATCCTGTAGCAAATAACGATATTGCGATTATTGCAAATGCCAAGTTGGCTTTTACACCTTTCTTCATTTTATTCATTGATTAGCTGTTCAAATTTTTATTTCCTGATTATTCGCATCAGCATCGTAAATATCACATTTCGGGAATTTTTTTTTGGGGCATTATAATTGACCGGGGTAGATATTTTGTAACTTTTTCGTTCTAATCCAGGCAATTATTACCAATGCAATCCCCATCCCACATACCTTCTAAATGGTAGTGATGGTTGAATAAATAGTCAAAAAAAAGTAATCAGTACTGTTTTTAGCTGACAGCTATTCTATCCGGATGTAGGAAGATGGATGGTCATAGCGATCTTGGACCAATCATTGTTTTTACCGGGATAGATAATCTTCATGGGTTAAGAATTCATCCTGCATTATTCCCGTACGTACTCTCCATGAACACGCGGAATCTTTCTTCCCAGCTACCCATCAGGCCCGACACTTCGAAACCATTCCATTTCAGATAGTTAAGAAACCAATCCCGGTGTACAGGAATGGCACCCAGGCTCTCCAGATGCTCGGAGTGCATCTGGCAGTCAATCACCTCGATGCCCAACTCATGCATAAAGTTACAAGCCAGGATAAAGGCGTATTTGCTGGTATTGGACACATCGGAAAACATGCTTTCGCCGACAAAGACACTTCCCGTCAATACACCATACAAGCCGCCTATCATAACCCCTGAATGATCCCAGACTTCGAAGCTATGTGCTCTCCCGTCCAGAAAAAACATTTTGTATACGTCAATATATTCACCGGTAATCCAGGAAGGATGCCTGTCTTTACGTCCTTTCCCTTCTGCGCACCTATGCATTGTGAGTTCGAAGTCCGTGTCGCAGGTGGCCCGCCATGGCCTGTCCCGAAGAATTTTCCTCATGGACTTACTTACGAAAACCTGTCCCGAAAGTAAGATCCATCGCGGGTCAGGGCTCCACCACAGTATAGGTTCGCTGGGATTGTTGACCGGGAAAATACCAAATCGATAGGCAGTTTTCAGGTCTTCGTATCTCAACTCGTCTGACAATCCCAATAAACCATCGGGAGCCACAACAGACGGATGCCTGAAAGTTGAGTCGGAAACGAAAAAATTTTCAGAAACGCCCAAGGAAAATCGTCCGGAACCCGGATTTTATTCTATTACGACAGAAAGGCCTTTGTCCAAAAGAGCTTCCTTGAATGGCTTGAGGGCATAATAAGAGCCGATCTTGACCGATGCCTTACCCTTGAAGTGTATGATATAAGCGAGTTGCTCTGCCTGTTCTGCGGTATGACGTAGTATCTCCACAAAACAGTTGATAACCCAGTCAAATGTATTGTAATCGTCATTATAGACTATCAGTTCCTGTTGGTCAATAGTTGTTGCTTCCTTCAACAGGACATCTTCTTCAAAATCGAAGCCTGAAAATGTGGAATAGTTCATATAGTGTCAAAAATTGTCAGGATTATTATTGATTCTTCCGTTATCGGAAATATTCAAAGGTGCAAAATTAATGTTTATATCACCAAAGTTAATAAAATTTTAACTTAAATAACAAATGAATTTTATCCTAATGTATTGGAGACTCATATTGTTCAGAACAACATCTTACGCTTTGCCATATTCATGCGGACACCTGCGGATATCCATGTTTCCCTTGTATTATAAGCCTCCAACACACTCTTTTTGCTCCTATAGCCGGCTGACAACTCGACAAACAGATTGTGGTAAATCATATACGACACATCAATGCCTGCGTGGACGATATCTGCCCGATCGCCGTTTGGCAGCCCTATCCCGAAATCTCCGGTTCGTGTCGTGTATGGTTTAAGAATATTGCTCCCATTATTGATATCTCCATGGTCTTCCCCGGTAACTGCAAACATACAGTAAGGTTCGATGGTCCAGCGTGACGTTGGCGCATAACGCACTTGACAGATGATTTCGTAAAAATTGGCTCCCAAGGGATGCGCCAGTGGTTGGAAATGGTGTGAATAATTAGAAGCACTGTCGCGTTCCGAATAAGTATATGGCCTGACCATATTGTATTCCAGCCTCATATCAAGGTGGTCGATGCCGGCGACATCATAATACTGTATGCCGGCCTGTATGCCGTATTTGTTGCCCCACCAGCCATTTTGCTTCAGCATATTCTTGATGATTAGCTCGTCCAGCATTATCTGACCGTACAACTTGATCGACCTGCCTAACCGGACCTTCATATCGGCACCGACCATGGCGTTGTCAGGGCTGCCCACTAATTGTTCGATTGTACGGTAGAAGATGATCGGATTGAGATATTGAAGCTCGAAATGATTGTCCCTGCTGAATACGACACTTTCAAAGAGACCGACATTGAGCCATGGTGTGATGTTGAGGCTCAGATGGTGATTGGCGAAGTATTTCTTGGGGATGAGCTTGTCGCCTCCGGTCTGTCCGGTGGCATTCAATTCGGCAAAGATGTTCTGATAGTCAAAGATCCACACCTTGGTATTCAGTTTCAGATAAAGGTAGTTGGCGGCAAAGTCGGAAAGAAAAAGCGAACGGTACCCATCACCGATAAAGTTGCGTCCGTGGCCAAATTGGAGTCCAATTTGCGGGATGATATTAAAGCCGATGATCCCCTCCGCATTCATGTAGTCTTTACCTGTGAGACCTTTGAAGAGAGAGGATTGATAGGTCTTCAGGAAGCCGGCTCCCGGCACGGCACCCATAGTTTTCACCCAGTCATTGACATAAGCCGGATAAGCTTCCTGGGTCTCATGAAGATTGGCATAAAACCACAGTCGGTTGGCTATTCCTCCCCGCATCTCTACTCCTCGTACATTTTGAAAAGTTGTGCCGGCGCCTTCTCCCGAAACCCTGCCATAGCCAAAGTTAAGCACCGGATTGAGTCTCACATAAAAATCCTTTTGGTCCGCCTGGAGGAAATTTGCCGGTGTCTTGTAGAAGAGCTTCAGAATCGGTCTGGAATTCCACAGTGGCAGAAAGTTGGTCAAGACAGTCGAATCTCTTTTGCGGCATGCATATATTTCTCCTTCCAGATTTTCATCCACGAGATATTGGATATTCTCCTTGTCCTGATATTCCGGTTGCGCCAACGTATCAAAGCGCAACAACAGACGCCTCAGCTCACCCCGCGTCAGGTATTTATGGGATGAATGATACTCCGGATCAAAACCGGCCTTCATATCCAGACGATCGACCAGGGGCTGCACAAGGCCATTTTGTGTAATGGGAATAACCTGTGAGTATATACTTATAGAACAGCAAATGCTAAAAACCAAGATATAAGATATCCGCAGCGTAAAGGCTTTAATTACTTCGGCAGTCCATGCCTGAATTTTACTATGTTGATGCATCAATCTCTCCATTTGAATGTCTTGATCATGTGCTGCACATCCTTTCGCATGAATTCCGCCACCGGAGCAAGGGAATCCTGATTGGTGCGGGCATTGAAGTAAAGAGCCCCCCGCAGGAAGTGTTTCGTACTATCGGTAACAAAAAACTGGTAAGTAGATGCTACCGGACCCTCAATTGAAAAAATGGTGCCATATACCTTACCCGGCAAGTCAATGGGTATCTCATCGATAAAATTGGCTTTTTTGTTGTGCACTCCTGCTAATTTATACGCATCATTAAGCACCTTGAAGAAAGTATTCTTCTTACCCAGGGGATAATAGGTGCAAAAGATGAGACTCTGAAATTGCGGCACATAGATGTTGAACCAGCAAGCATCGACCGGTTTTTCACCAAAAAATGCTGTATCCTGAATGATTGTGGCATATGCCGGGTATTCGAAAGTAAATTCACAAAAAGAAGTGTCAAACTGCCTGTACACCTTCTCCGGATATATGACCCGCGGAAAGGAGCGTGGCTTGGGTGTAGGTAGCGTATCGTTCTTGCATTGTATAAATACAGCCATTCCGGCCAACAGGACGCACACGAATAACAGTTGTTTCCGACTCATATCTTTTTGTGAAATTCTATCTAAACAGGATCATCGACATCATAATCGCAACAAAAGTAATAAAACTATGGATTTGGATGAGAATGGATTATGGCCGATCGTCAGATACCTCAGTCCTATCTTGTATAAAACAACAGGACCATACATATGTTGGACCTTGTGGCACAGGGAAATGATCCCAACCCTGTTTTGAGTAACATTGTAAGAGCCTAACATCCAATGGGCAAGGGCGTCAAGGGTCAAAGGCCGGTCTTTACCTTGTTTTTTAAGCGGGTTTAGGAAGCCATACGGACATCTACTATTCGGCCGTAAGCGGAGATCCGGAATAGAAGTCGATATGGAGAAAAAGAAAACTGCCAAGGCATATGCATAGTCTCCCAAAATAGCATACATTTGCAAGCAGACAATGGCAAAACCACTTGATCTTATAAAAGCTCCCATCCGTGAAGAGCTGGAAATGTTCGAAAAACATTTCAGAGATGCCATGAAGAGCAATGTAGCTCTTCTGGACAGGATCATGTTTTACATCGTCCGTCGAAAAGGAAAGCAGATCAGACCGATTTTCATATTTCTCAGTGCAAAGGCAGCAGGTGGATGTACTGATTCGACCTACAATGCAGCATCTCTGATCGAACTACTACACACGGCAACGTTGGTGCACGATGATGTCGTAGATGAAAGCATGGAACGCCGTGGATTTTTCAGTATAAATGCCTTATGGAAAAACAAGGTTGCTGTTCTTGTTGGCGATTACCTGCTATCTCAGGGACTGTTACTTTCGGTCAATAATAATGAATTCGAACTTCTTCGAATTGTGGCCAAAGCAGTGAAGGATATGAGTGAGGGCGAATTGCTACAGATAGAGAAGGCGCGCCGACTGGACATCCAGGAGGAAATTTACTTTGACATCATCCGTCAAAAAACTGCTTCCCTCATTGCAGCTGCCTGCGAAGCCGGCTCCACTTCCGCAGGCGTATCAAAGGAAGTCGCCAAGCAATATCGATTATTTGGTGAAAAAATTGGTATCGCCTTCCAGATCAAGGACGACTTGTTCGATTATGGATCGAAGGATGTAGGCAAGCCATTAGGTATCGACATCAAAGAGAAGAAGATGACCCTTCCTCTTATCTATGCGCTGCAGAATACTGACCCTTCCAACAAACGTCGCATCATCAATCTTATCAAGAACCACAGTAAAAAGCAGAAGGCCGTCCGGGAAGTCATTGAATTCGTAAGCCAATCCGGTGGTCTGCAATACGCTGAACAAAAGATGCAGGAATATTGCGATTCCGCTATTTCAATTCTCAGGACACTATCCACCAATGATGGAGCCATTGCCTTAGAAAAGCTGATCGCGTATGTCACCCAGCGGGAAAATTGATCGTTACCCAAAGCCCGATGAAAGGAACTCTTGAAGGCTCCGTGCCCGCCTGACTTATTGGCCCTCAATCTATTTATAATCTAAAGGCCTTCACCTTCTTCCGATTCCCTTACACGGATTTACCCCTCCTCAAAATACAAGATTGTCTATCAACCGCACATCACCCCACCAAACCGCTGTGAGCAGGATCGCCTTCCTGTCCGGATCATAACGCTCCAATGGTAACAAAGTCTCCGCATCACAAAGGACGATGTATTCCGGCTTACAATCGAAATCCGCCAATTCACTTTCTGCTTTCTGCAATACTTCGGGAATATCCAGGCCCTCTTTGATGGATTGAGCCGCATGGGTAAGCATCGCGTATATTGCGGCTGCTTCTTCCCTTTGAACCGGTGTAAGACGCATATTCCTGCTACTCATGGCCAGACCGTTTTTTTCCCGCATTGTAGGTTCAGCGACCAACGTCACTGGCAACTTCATCTCCCGGATCATCCGCCCGACGATGAGCTGCTGCTGATAATCCTTCAGTCCCATATAAAGTCGGTCAGGCTTCACCGCTTTTAGCAGGAGATAGACGATCTGCACTACACCGTCGAAATGTCCCGGACGGAATTCTCCTTCCAGCCTTGTGTCCAGGCCATCCAGGTCAGGACGAATGGGCTTGGTACCCGCGTACATCTCCTCTACATCCGGTAGGAAAAGCACATCACAGGATGCCTTTTCCAGCAAATCCCTGTCGGCCTCGACTACCCGCGGATATTTCCTGAAATCATCGGCATTGTTGAACTGGGTAGGATTGACGAAGATGCTGCACACAGTGACATCACAGTCCTTTCGGCTTCCGATAATCAGCGAAAGATGGCCTTCGTGCAGGGCTCCCATAGTCGGGACAAAGCCAATAGACTTACCTTTTTTGCGTTCCTTATCCAGATAGGCCTTCAGACCGGCTTTCTTTGTAAAAATATGCATAGCGAGAGGTGGATTTTTATTTATCCCGGGCCTGAACAGACTTGCTTTTAAATACAGGAACGGTACTGCATGGTTCTCCGAACATCACCGATTCTGCAATCTTAATCAGTCTGCCGGTTATCGTGGTATATGCAGAAGGTGGCACCGGCCGGTCACTGCAACCCTTGACAATCATCTTCTTTCCCTCATAGGGACTCAGGTCCAGAGTATCAATCGTCTCCTTCCAAATCCGGGAGCAATAGGCAGCTTCATCCTCCTGAATGACATTGCTTGCATAAGGCGATGCTTGTGCCACAATCAACATATAGGCCCACATCGGGATGATGGCGTCATTGGAGCAGAACACCAGCAAATCCTTGCCCTCATACTGCGTCCAGTCCAACTCCTTCAAGGCCTGACGAAAATCCTTCTCCTTCAGAATAAGCCCGTGAAAAAGATAGTCTTTAATATCAAACAAGGCGTAATTCCACTGCGGGGCATGTTTTTCCATATCCAGCGTGATAAGCGGACTGTTGGCAATTCGATTGACTAATTCCTTTTCCATTCGTTCATGTTGTGTTTTTTAATAACAGCTATTCAGGTGAAGTGGTTTACTCCGTATCCGGCTTTCCGATGGCCTCTTCGGGTTCTTCAAATTCACGGAGCTTAGGCAGTTCGTTCAGGTCATTCAAACCGAAATGTTCCAGAAAAGCATCACCGGCAGCATAAAGGAGCGGCCTGCCAACATCCTCACTGCGCCCGATGATCTTGACCAGACCTTTCTCCAGGAGTTTTTGCAAGGCATAGTCGCTATTTACGCCGCGGATGCTTTCGATCACTGCCTTGGTCACAGGTTGTCGATATACGATGACGGAAAGGGTCTCTAATGCGGAAGTGGAAAGCTTCTTCTTGCTTAAGTTGCTTTGTACATGGGCGATGACCGGATCATATTCCTTTTTGGTGAGCAATTGGTAACCACCGGCGATGTTAAATATTTTAAAAACCGAGTGGATCGACTCGTAGCGCTGATTGATCTTTTCAACCGCTCCGACCACAACATCGCGTCCGATGTCCCTGCCATGAATCTGGCTGACCATCTCCCCGATGAACTCAGCGGTCACCGGCTCCGATGCTGTAAATATGATTACTTCAATATGTTGTTCGAGGTTGTTCAAGACTTCTTAAACCATTTTATATCGTCAAAAAATTCCTGAGTCCGGATAAAATCGTTGTGCAATACCCGATCTTCGTCCACGAAAGGTACGTATTTCCGGTATTCATCCAACAGGTTTTTTAAAACAGGACTGATGCTATACTGCTTCATCTCCACTGCCTGACAGGCTGCCATCCATTCAATCGACAGGACGGTAGCGACATTGTTGACAATCTGCCAAAGCTTTACGCCTGCATTGGCCGCCATGCTCACATGGTCTTCCTGACCATTGCTCGAAACGATACTGTCCACGCAGGATGGGCTTGCCAGCTGTTTGTTGAGGCTCACGATGGATGCCGCTGTATATTGAGCGATCATGAAACCAGACTGCAAGCCCGGTTTGGTTACCAAAAATGGAGAAAGGCCGCGCTGTCCGGACACCAATAGGTAAAGCCGGCGCTCGGAAATACTACCCAGTTCGGCCACGGCTATCGACAGATAATCGCTTGCCAGAGCCAGGGGTTGCGCATGGAAATTGCCACCCGAAATGACAAGACCTTCATCAGCAAAGACATTGGGATTATCGGTGACACTGTTGCGCTCCCCTTCGATGACGGAGCCAATGTGCTGCATTGCATTGTATGTGGCACCGTGCACCTGTGGGATACAGCGGAATGAATAAGGATCCTGCACCGCTACTGCAGGCTGTTGCATGTGCTCACTACCGCTAAGGATATCCCTGAAGAAAGTCGCTGTCTCCACCTGACCATTGTGCGGCCGCACGGCATGGATGGAAGGGTGGAAGGGGTCAAGCCGGCAGTCAAACCCTTCTATCGACATGGCAGCAATGGTATTCGCTGCCCTGAGCAGCTTTTCGGACAACAGGTAGGAGGCTTGAAGATAAGCCAGGGAAAACTGGGTACCATTGATCAGCGCGAGGCCCTCCTTGGCTTTCAGGGTGTAGGTGGTCAGGCCTTTCAGTTCCAGATATTCACCACCGGAGATGATACTGCCACGATAATGGACAAGTCCCTCGCCGATCAGCGGTAATGACATATGTGCCAAAGGAGCCAGATCGCCGCTTGCTCCCAAAGAGCCCTGCTCGTACATCACCGGGATGGCGTCATCGTTAAACATATCGATTAGGCGCTGCACGAGCTCGGTTGTCACGCCAGAATTGCCATACGATAGACTTCTGATCTTCAGGAAAAGGATGATTCTGCTAATGCCCGGCGGCACCTGATTGCCGGCGCCACAGGCATGTGAGCGGATCAGGTTGATCTGGAGTTGTCCAATGTTGTCGTCGTCCACCACCACATTGCAAAGGCTTCCGAATCCTGTATTGATGCCGTATAATTTATCGTCCGTTGTATGGATTCTGTTCTGCAGGTATTGATGACAATGGTCGATGCGCTGTAGTGCCTCACTACTAATAACAAGTGTGGCCTTCCCTTTGAAGACAGCCTCCAGCTTATCGGAGCTTATGTCGGGTGAAGATACTTCTAAAGATAGACTCATGCTGAGCATTTGTAAATTCGAAAATCCGGGTGTGAAGTGGTGCAAAGATAGGATTTTTAGATAGAAGATAATGGAGGACGGAAAAATGTGAAATTTTGTGGGTATGAATGAATATCCTTGTAGGCTATGTTTTCCCCAATAGCTGATTCTGAAGAAATATTGGCATATCCCTTCACTTCCCTGTAAGGTTAATGTTTCCGGTGTCCCCATACAGGGTTGGTCCCCACCTGGTGATTTCTTAAACGGTTGTTTTTTTGCGGTGAATATAGATTAGTACACCGACTCCAATTACAATAATTAAGGCGTTGTCGAAGCCGTCCATCCCGATATCACAAAACCCCGGGGCAAAACGCAATTCCGCTTACCTTCATGCGTTTTACCCCGGATTAATATGTTCAAGATCGATGCCTGGCTTGGGTGAAGAAAAACCGATCTACCGTTGAAAATTACTTCGTGCAAATAATTAAACCGAACCCCGGAGCATTTAATTTTTTGAGTACAGTCTGATTAAATCCGGCTTTTTGAGTGAAAGCGTCCACCTCGTTTTTAGAATAAGTCTTTCCTCCCGCCTGATGAAGTAAATTCAAAGCCATATATGACGTTGTCGCTTTTGACATCTGCGAACCACCACCTATACCTTTTATTTGGTCAAGTATTACATAAATTCCACCGCTATTTAGCGAATTATACACCTTTTGAGCAAGCGTTTCATTTTCTGATGGATTTAGTCCATGAATAATGTTGAAGGCAAGGATAACATCCACATTTTTCGGCAACTCGTCCTTCATAAAATCTGAAGGGAGAAATGAAACACTTTGACTGGCATTGTGCTTTGTTATGCACTCTTCTGCATATTTTTTTACAGGAGGAAGATCAAGAATAGTAGCCTTTAAAGCAGGATGCCGATTACAAAGTTCAATACTGTATAAGCCATGCGAACCACCAAGGTCTAACATCTTCAAAGCACTTTTGGGTATCGGAATTTTCCCTGCCACCTCTTTATAATTTGTACTTGAAATATCGATCATGGCTCTTGAAAACAGCTCCCATTCATAATCAGACATTTCTTCCAACATAGTTGAATGAGCCCTTTTCCCAAGCCGAATGGTTTCATCTAAATCAAGATACCCTTTGTACAGGTAATCGCAGAACAAAATGAAATATCTGAAATTTTGAGGCGAGTTGGGAGATAAGTTTTTAAACCCTCTTTTCGTAAATGCATATTGATTACCTTGTTTCCGGACATATCCTAAAGCGTCCAAACAATCGAGTATCAGTTCTGCACCAAGCTCGCTTACATCAGCTCCTTTGGCAATGGCCTTAATGTCTTTAAACTCCATCGAGAGCTGGTCGACAATTTTCAATTTTACTGAACTACCCAAGGCAAATCCCAACCCAACTGAAGAGGATGCATCGGTAAATGGATGCGGTATAATGTCATTGGCAAGGAGTATTTTTTCAATTAAAGAAAATTTGTAAATCATAATGAAGACAATTTATAGTTTGGGACAAAAATGAGAAGTCGATATTCGTCATAATTGTATATTACGGACAATTTGAAATCATCGGAAAAAATGTCTCTGTATATCCTTACCGCATGGATGATATTCGCCAGGTGTCAAGACGAGGTATGATGTGCATGTACGGATGAAGGGTGATTGATCGTAAAACCCCACCGGCAGGACAATTTGAGAAAACAATAAATCATAATGGTGCAGCAGGTCCGACGAAGAAGAATATCAGGAATAGATAAAAAATGTCCCTTGTTGATCCCCAGCCGCATAATACAAAAAAACAAAAGGAGAGCTGAAGTCAGCAGCCGGAACAAAATATAGTATTTCGTCTCTGAGATTGAAGCTCAGCTTAACCGCACACTTTGCTAACAATTATTTTTGTCTGTTTGCGAATTGTACAATTCAGAAGTCGCCAGATACGCTTCTTCTATGCCTGAAAATTTAGATCATCCGGGAAACAAATCTTCAATAGCCCGCATTATTCAATACTGAATCCATAGCATTACACCGGCCACTCCGGCAGCCACTTTTCAGACAATGGAAAGCCAGGACATCAAGTCGGGGTTATAACATGCCCTACCGATTTGATGCGGGTATTTTAGACCGTATTTGTTGTGTCTAACTTTTCTTTAAGCTTGTGGTTGCTCATCAAAATTGACCATCCAATTGATGCCAAATTTGTCTGTAAACATTCCGTAATAGGCTCCCCAAAAGGTATGAGTCATAGGCATAGTAACTTGCCCCCCTGCTGAAAGTGCGTTGAAGATTTTGTCGGCCTCATCTTTACTTTCAGTATTGATAGAGATTGAATAATTATTGCCCTCCTTGAAACTTGCTGACCATTCACCGACGGTATCACTTCCCATCAGGCATGTTTCTTTGCTTATGGGTAAGGTTACGTGCATTATTCGATTTGCATCTTCCTCCGATAAGGGTTTATTGTCTTCTCCCGGAGGCATTTCGCCAAAAGTGCCAATGTATGGAAATTCTCCTCCAAAAACTGATTTGTAGAAGTCGAATGCCGCTTTGCAATTCCCGTTGAAGGTTAAGTAAACATTTACTGTTGCCATATTTGATCTGTTTTAACTTATTGTTCTGATAATTCTTTAATTATTTTTAATGCTTGTGGGAAGGAAGTACTCATCATTGCTTCCCAGGGTTCAAGCGTATCCACTTTTACGGTAAGTGTTACCGAATTTTCATTTTTTTCCAGTTGATAGGTTTCCAAATATTGGTGATGATCATCTTCTGCTTTGAACGTGCTTTTCTCCCCATTTACAATGATTTTATCTGTGCTGGTCAATTAAGATATTATTTCCGTCAGGGTCAGTCAGGGTAATGTATTCCGGACCTTCTGTTGTAGGGTCTGCCTCTTTGGTTAAATCTATCCCACGATTTTTCAAAGTATCCTGGATCACTCTTACATCGTCAAAATCTTCAATATTTTGTGCATTACCATCCCATCCCGGATTAAATGTAAGGATATTTTTATCAAACATTCCTTGAAACAATCCAATTACTGCGTTTTCGTTTTTCAAAACTATCCAATTCTGGTCTATGTTCCCGCCTTTATAGGTAAACCCTAGTTTCTCATAAAATTCTTTCGATTTATGAATATCCTTTACAGTCAGGCTAATTGAAAATGCTCCAAGTTTCATAGCTATTATTTTTCTAAAAGATTTTTCAAATTTTGTAATCCTACTTCCAAATCTCCGCCCACTGCTTTTTCCATATCCATAAACAGCCCCATTAAATTAAAAGGATAGGGAAATGCGCCCTTAAAACCCCATTTTACCTTAGTCTGGTTGTTACTCATGTCTTCAGTAATCATATACGCATCGTTTTGAGACTCAAAAGGCACTTTAAAACGAAGTTTCGTATCTATTCTTTCACCGTCAATCATGTTAACAATTTCTTGTTCTCCGGCACCTACATTTTCCTTTTTACTTTCCCAGGCTGAAATAAAGCCAACCGTTCCGTCTGTCCCTTGATAAGTTTTCTTCATATCAGGGTCCATCATATTCCATTTACTGTAATTGTCCTGGTTCTTGAGAAACTTAATATATTCAAAAACCTCGGCTTTGGGTTTATTAATAATAATTTCCCGTTCTACCACATAGTCTTTTTTTACAAAAAGTGCAACAACTAAGGGAATGGCAATAATTATTGCTATTACAGCAAAAATTTTTTTCAAATTTTTCATATCTCGTACATTTTAAATTGTTAGTTTTTTAAAACTATTTTAATATATCAGCCATTTCCGTAATTCAACATTTGCGATAACGATTCGTCAAATATTTAGGGAACAGCGTGTCCTAACTAATGTTGATAAAATTTTTCCGCCTGACCTGTCACTAAAGTCCAATGGCAGCCACTCGCCCTCTTGTGGATTTATTTGCCGGACCCGGGTTCTAACCTTTCATCTTCATCATACAAATCACATCTTTCAATCCTTTATAGACCTCTATTGATGGGCTGTTTTTTTCCACTCGTTGATCTTCTGCCATTTTATCAAAGGTTTGTCCAATTTTAGGAATATTGTCTTTCCAATTATAAATTGTTACTCCCAAATATTTACCTTTTTTGATCGTATAATTTTCAAGCCCGTAAATAACGTCTTCATTGTCGGCTTCTTTCAACATTCCTGCCCGATACGTTATTCCTGAATCATTTTCCTCATAAATGCCATAACATTCCCTTCCTTTTCTACCCGGAACCGTACTTTCCAGAACTTTAAAGGACTCTTCAATGCCTTGTGGGAATGATTTTGCACGAACACAGATTAATTGCAGGTCCGATTCAATTTTTATTTCTTTCATAATGTGACAGTATCATTTAACCTTATTAATTTGACCAGACTTGTTATTGATGCACTGTTCTTGATTGTGCCTTGTCTGAAAAGTTGACTTACTTTATTCGTTTAAGCTGTAGCGTTACATGACCCCAATTATTCCAGTAAAACCCTTTAACATCATTGGCAAAACAATAGAGTATACCACTTTCATTAAATGGAATGCAACTTTTCGTTCCAATGAGATAATACTTATCCTCATTTTTATCCAAAGAACCAATCAAAGCAAACCATCGATCTTGCTTTGCTCTTTTACACTTGTCAAATAGTTGCATACAAGTACATGTATAACCGTCAGCATCCTTTGTTCTTCCAAAATCCGTCCATTTGCCCTCAGCTGTAAATTCATATTCTTCCCCTTCTGAAATTTCTACTTGTGTTGAATTCCACCATTTCCTCGAACATATCTTGACAACTCTGGCTTCACCTATCTGCAGTTTCATTTTTTGTTATGCTTACGTTTGATAAATTTCTCTGCCAAAGTTTAGTGAATGGGATATACTGAACTAAACTTTCTCCGGTTCCACCTCCCTTCACGTAATCTCTTGTAAATATACATAAAGTTTTCGTCCTTGCAAATTTATCAAAAAACAGGTTTATAAGGCTTTCCGGGAGGAATAATTTACCGGAAGGTGGAGGGGGTTTGGAGAGGTATCAGTGCCGGCCTACCAATCATTCCTTAAGCTATCCATCAATCCATGGAATGCCGGGACTATTAACCGGGAGTCAAAGGGCAGCTCTACATCGTTGGGGGTATTGAATCCGTTGTGTCATCATCCATGTATTGCAGCTTGCAGTGCATGGGGTCACATAGCGGTTTTAATTAAAGTCAAAAAAAAATTGATACAAGTAATAAAATGTTTTTTACTTTTGTCCATCCAATTGAAGGAAAATAATGAGTATTGTAAATTTAATATGGTGGCTGGATTATGAACGAATAAGGTCGTAATCTGTAACTGTGTTTAAATTTCAAAAAAGGTTTGTCGATTACGGCAAACCTTTTTTTTTGACCAAATTTTGACGATGGAAAAAATAAAATTGAAAATTGAAAAATTGAAAATGCTCTCCGACAGCGTGACTCCTGTTGGATTGTATCTTAAATTGAGGGATAAATTTCCGCATTCTTTTTTGCTGGAAAGTTCTGATTATCATGTCAATAGTGATAATTTTTCATTTCTCTGTATCGAGCCGGTTTCATCATTTGTCCTTCATAAGGAAAAAGTTGTTGAAGAATTTTTCAGCAAGGTCGAGGTAAAGGAAATTCAGAAAAGAGAAGATGTCCTCGATTTGTTCCGGCAATATATCGGAAGATTCGAAACCGATGAACAACTTCCAAATAATGGATTCTTCGGCTATACGGGATTTGATGCTGTCAGGTATTTTGACACGATGAAGATGAGCATAAAAGGCGACCACGACATCCCCGAAATGTACTATGCGCTGTTCAGATTTATTATCCAGATTGATCATTTTAAAAATGAGATGACTATAATAGAAAATAGGCTGGAACACCAATCTTCGGCATTACATACCATTGAGGCATTGATACTCAATAATACACATCCGGCTTATGATTTCCGGTTGGTTGGCGAAACGTCATCACCCGTAGAGGATCAGCAATTTATGGAATGGGTACAGCGGGGAAAAAAACATTGTATGCTGGGGGATGTCTTTCAGATTGTCCTGTCCAAGCCGTTTGTCCAATCTTTTGAAGGAGATGATTTTAATGTTTACAGGGCTTTGCGCTCTATCAATCCATCGCCCTATTTGTTTTATTTTGATTTCAATAATTTCAAAATATTTGGTTCCTCCCCTGAGGCACAATTAAAAATCAGCAACAACAAGGCGATCATCAATCCTATTGCCGGCACTTTCAGGCGAACAGGAAATGATGAAGAAGACCGGGTTTTAGCTGAAAGCCTGAAAGAAGACCCGAAGGAAAATGCAGAACACACGATGCTGGTTGATTTGGCAAGAAATGATTTGAGCAAATATGGGCGGGATGTAAAGGTTAATGTGTATAAGGAAGTTCAATTCTTCAGCCATGTAATCCATCTGGTCTCAGAAGTCGAAGCCACGCTCACAAATCAGGATGATGCGATGAAATTGTATGCGGCTACCTTTCCGGCAGGAACATTGTCAGGAGCTCCTAAATATAAGGCACTGGAATTGATCAATGAAATCGAAACCCAAAACAGAGGATTTTACGGAGGAGCTATCGGAATGATAGGCTTCCATGGGAATGTCAACCAGGCTATCGCAATTCGCAGCTTTTGCAGCAGAAACAATGTCCTGTATTTTCAGGCAGGTGCCGGTGTAGTGGCGGACTCTGTGCCTCAGAACGAATTGCAGGAAGTAAAAAACAAATTAGCAGCACTCAACAAAGCTCTGTCACTCGCTGAAAAAATTAAGTAAAAATGAAAAGACTTTTAGTATTGGATAATTACGATTCTTTCACCTTCAATTTAGTGAATTATGTGCGGGATATCGGGACACACGAGGTGGATGTGTACAGGAATGACGCCATACCACTTGAGGATGTGGAAGCCTATGATTCGGTCATTTTGTCGCCGGGCCCCGGAGTGCCTGTAGACGCCGGTATTCTGATTCCGCTGATACAAAAATATGCCCCTTCAAAAAAGATTCTGGGTGTATGTCTTGGGATGCAGGCGATAGGCGAGGCATACGATGGTGTGCTGACCAACCTGGACAAAGTCTTTCACGGAGTCGCTACGCCCATCTTAGTCAACAATCCGGATGACGTCCTGCTGGGGTCTCTATATCCTTCCTTTACGGCCGGAAGATATCATAGCTGGGTCATCAATAAAAATCACTTGCCCGAATGCCTGCTAATTACAGCTACGGACGAAAATGGGGAATTGATGGCCATTCAGCACAAAGAGTATCAGCTTTATGGTGTACAATTTCACCCGGAATCCATCCTTACACCACAGGGAAAGTCTATTATCCAAAAATTCCTGACCTTATGAAAAAGATCTTAGAGCTACTTTTTAGTTATCAGAAATTGTCTCATCAAGAAGCCTTTGACGTGATGATGGCAATAGGCGCCGGCAAGTACAGCGACAGCGAAATAGCTGCCTTCCTGACAGTATTTTCAATGCGCCCGGTAAGCGTCGAAGAGCTGCATGGCTTTCGGAAAGCATTGCTTGAACTGTGTATTAGAATAGATTTTTCGGATTTTGACACCATTGATGTATGTGGAACCGGAGGCGACGGCAAGAATACCTTTAATATCTCTACGCTAACGGCTTTTGTTTTAGCAGGAGTAGGTTATAAAGTGACCAAGCACGGAAATTATGGCGCTACTTCGGTAAGCGGTTCGTCCAATGTTCTTGAATTCCTTGGATATCGCTTTACAAATAATTCGGATGTGCTGCGATCTCAATTGGACAAATACAACTTCTGCATGATGCATGCCCCCTTGTTTCACCCTGCCATGAAATATGTGGGCGGGGTCAGAAAGGCCCTGGGTACCAAAACCTTTTTTAATATGCTGGGTCCTTTAGTCAATCCGGGCTTCCCGGACCGGCAGGTGGTGGGTGTGTACAGTCTGGAGGTAGCAAGGATATACAGTTACCTGTTTCAAAATACCCGATCTAAGTACATTATTCTGCACAGCCTGGATGGTTATGATGAAATCTCATTAACCCAAAAGTTTAAATGTGTCATGCCTTCCTTTGAGGAGACAATTGCCCCTGAAGATCTGGGATTCAGGAGGCTGGAACTTGCACAGATAAGCGGCGGTAGCCGGATAGAAGACGCTGCTGACATATTCCTGAAGGTTTTAAAAAATGAGGCTACTCCGGCTCAGAAAGACGTGGTAATAGCCAATGCAGCCTTTGGAATACGATGCTATGAACCCTTCAAATCGTATGAAGATTGCATTGCAGTCGCCCGTGAATCGCTCGAATCGGGTGCAGCATATCGCTGCTTCCACGGAATCATTCAATCAAATTAACATGGATATTTTAGAACAAATTGTAGAAACAAAGAAAAAACATGTGGCCGATTGTCAGGCTATATATCCGGTGGCTTTTCTGGAGAAAAGTATTTATTTTCCAACCAAGCCCGTGTCACTTTCCCGATATATTCTCAGGGATGATAAGGTAGGCATCATCGCCGAAATCAAAAGAAAATCTCCTTCGAAAGGCATTTTCAAGAGTGAGCCGGACCTGGAGCGCCTCTCAGTCGGATATATGCAGGCAGGCGCATCGGCACTTTCAGTCTTGACCGATCAGCCTTACTTTGGCGGGTCAAACAGCGACCTGACCGCCGCCCGACGTTTCAACTATTGCCCCATTCTGAGGAAGGACTTTATCATCTCCGAATATCAGATTCTGGAGTCAAAGTCCATCGGTGCCGACGCAATATTGCTGATAGCAAAAATCCTGACCAGGGAAGAGATTATCCGATTTACCGACCTCGCACACACATTGGGTATGGAAGTATTGCTTGAATTTTATGATGAGCAGGAGCTGGACCGTTATTATCCGGAGGTAGATGTCATCGGTATAAATAACCGCAATCTCAATGACTTTGAAGTTTCTTTCCAAAGAGCCATTGAGATGAGTAAGCTCTTGCCTCCATCCGCTTTAAAAGTGGCTGAAAGCGGTATTAAGTCTCCGGAAGATGTGATGTTGCTGAGAGAAAACGGCTTTGACGGATTCCTCATCGGCGAAACATTTATGAGGGAAGCAGCGCCCGAAGAAGCCTGCCGGATTTTTATCAACCGCATTGAAAAACTCAGAAATATCAAGGCATGATGCTTAAAATCTGTGGCATGAAATTCCCGGAAAATATTCGGGAGATTGAGCAGGTCAGGCCCGACTGGATGGGATTTATTTTCTATCCCCGATCCCCGCGCTTCATCGCAGATCTGTCACCTTTGGATATGCCCGAATCCGTCAATACCGTCGGAGTCTTTGTCAATGAATCAATTGCATTTGTTCGGGAAAAAGTGCAGCAGTACAACCTTTCGGCAGTTCAGCTGCACGGACATGAATCTCCGGAATATTGCGCCGATCTGTCCGGGTTGGATATACCGGTATGGAAAGCATTTGGGGTTGACGACGAATTTGATTTCCAAGTTTGTTTGGCCTATTCGCCCTATTGTAAATATTTTCTTTTTGATACCAAAAGCCAACAATTTGGAGGCTCCGGCAAGGTGTTTTCCTGGGAAAAACTGAGCGATTACCACGGTGATACTCCCTTTTTTCTCAGTGGGGGAATATCTCCGGCAAATATGTCATTTCTACCTTCATTCAGTCATCCACGATTCGCCGGAATAGACGTCAACAGCGGCTTTGAAGACTATCCCGGTTTTAAAAATTTTAGTAAATTAAATTTGTTGAAAAGTGAATTATTCAGTTGATAAGGATGGTTTTTATGGAAATTTCGGGGGCGCCTTTATCCCCGAAATGCTTTATCACAACGTCCATGAGTTGAAGCAAAATTATTTAAGGATTATCGACTCTCCAGCCTTCAGGAAGGAATTCAATGACCTGCTCAGGGACTATGTAGGCAGGCCATCTCCCCTCTTTCGCGCTTCCCGCCTCTCAGAAAAATATGGCGCTGAAATCTATCTGAAAAGAGAAGATCTGAATCATACGGGTGCCCATAAAATCAATAACACCATCGGCCAGATTATCCTCGCAAAAGCAATGGGTAAAAAACGGATTATAGCAGAAACCGGAGCCGGTCAGCATGGGGTTGCCACAGCCACAGTATGCGCCCTGATGAACCTTAAATGTATCGTCTATATGGGAGAATTAGATGTCAGAAGACAAGCCCCGAATGTAGCCAGAATGAAGATGCTCGGTGCTGAAGTGCGACCTGTCATTTCGGGGAGCCGAACACTGAAGGACGCTACCAATGAGGCGATCAGGGATTGGATCAGCAATCCGGAAGACACTTATTATCTGATCGGTTCCGTGGTGGGGCCCGATCCTTATCCCGATATGGTAGCGCGATTCCAGTCTGTCATAAGTGAAGAGATTCAAAGCCAGTTGTCCGAAAAAACAGGCAGAAGTTATCCGGATAAAATCATCGCCTGTGTCGGGGGAGGAAGCAATGCTGCAGGGGCATTTTACCATTTTCTCGACAATCCTTCCGTTACCCTTGTGGCGGTAGAAGCCGCCGGAAAAGGCATTGATACCGGACACACGGCAGCTACGAGCCGGGTAGGCTCCGTCGGCATAATTCATGGAAGCAAGACCTTGTTGATGCAGACAGATGACGGCCAGATCATCGAACCTTACTCTATCTCGGCAGGCCTGGATTATCCGGGTATCGGGCCTCTGCACGCCCATTTGTTTGAAACAGGCAGATTGACCATGCTTCATGCAACCGATGATGAGGCACTGGATGCGGCCTTTGAACTTACACGGCTGGAAGGCATTATTCCTGCCCTGGAATCAGCGCACGCCCTGGCTGCCCTTCCCAAAATGAAATTTGTTAAAAACGAATGTGTCGTGGTCAACCTTTCAGGACGAGGAGATAAAGACATGAATACATATATCCAATCGAAAAATAATGAATAGAATAGACCAACTTTTTCAGTCAAAACGTAATGTTTTAAGCATTTACGTAACTGCAGGCTTCCCTGAAGTAAATGATACGATGCGGATAGTCACACATCTTGCCTCTGCCGGAGTGGACCTGATTGAAATAGGGATGCCTTTTTCCGACCCTCTTGCCGATGGCGAAACCATTCAGCACAGCAGCCGGATTGCTCTGAAAAACGGAATTACGGTTGCCCGGATTCTGGATCAGGTTAAGATAATCCGTCAGACTATTTCTATCCCGATTGTTTTAATGGGCTATTATAATCAGGTACTTCGCTATGGAGATGAACGATTCTTCAGAGACGCCAAAGATGCCGGAGCAGATGGAGTGATCTTGCCTGACCTGCCTGTAGCCGTTTTTCAGGAAAAATACATGGCATTGCTGCTTGACCTGGATTTGAAAATGCCCTTCCTGATCACCCCACAGACTACAACCGAAAGGATCCGTTTGATAGATTCTGTTTCTACAGGATTTTTGTACATCGTGGCACAATATTCCACTACAGGTGGCGACAATTGGGAGATAAATAAACAAACTGCCTATTTCGAGCAAGTGAGAGATATGCACCTGAAAAACCCTACCATGGTTGGTTTTGGTATTTCATCAAAGGACAAACTTCTTGCTGCATGCTCTTATGCAAATGGCGGAATTATCGGTAGTGCCTTCATCCGGGCTATTGAAAACAGTAGCAACTTAGAACAAACCATCAATCAATTTATACAAAAATTTAAACAATGATTATTCAATTAGATAAAAATATTACTCAGGAACAACGACAGTTTCTCGTTGAAGAATTGAACAGGCTATCCATTTCGCCAAACTTTGTTTCAACTCAGTTTACTAACTATATTGTAGGCATTCCAAAGAAGGAATTTGACATACGGCTTATCGGCAATCTGCCGGGAATAGCTGACATTCACTTTGTTCCCGATAATTCCAAATTAGTTTCCAGAAAATGGAAAACAAAAAATACCATCATTGATTTAGGAGATGAAGTAAAGATCGGAGGTGATGAACTGGCTATTATGGCAGGTCCTTGTTCAATAGAAAGTGAAAGTCAGATAGAAAGTATTGTACAACATCTGGTCAGAAATAATGTGCGTATTATGCGAGGTGGAGTTTTCAAACCACGTAGCTCGCCCTATTCATTCCGCGGGTTAGGAATAGATGGCTTAAAATTGTTTTACAAACACTGCGCTGCAAATAAGATCAAAATCATTACCGAAGTAATGGAGGCAGATCAGATAGAAGAAATGTACGACTATATCGATGTATATCAGGTCGGGACCCGGAATTCTCAAAATTTTAATCTACTGGATGCTCTTGGGCGGGTAGATAAGCCGGTGATGATCAAGCGCGCTATGTCAGGCAACATCGAAGAATTATTGAGTTCTGCCGAATATGTATTTTCTAATGGCAACGAGAAAATTTTGCTGTGTGAAAGAGGAATACGGACCTATGAAAAAATTTATAGAAATACCCTGGATTTAAACGCTGTTCCTATACTGAAAGAAAAATCCCATCTGCCTGTTATCGTTGATCCTTCTCATGGCATCGGAATCCGTGCCCATGTCGCAGATATGGCATTGGCAGGCGTGATGGCAGGTGCAGATGGAATCATTGTCGAAATTCACGAATATCCCGAAAAAGCTTTCTCGGATGGACAGCAAACACTGAACTACCAGATGGCTTCCGGACTGTATTCTGCACTCTTAAAGACAAAGAAACTGAGAGAAGAACTTTCCCTGGAAATGGCGAATGGACACAGTTACTAATAACCGGGATAGATCAAAATCAATTTGCTGATGGCGAAATGTTTCGACTGCATTTTTGTGGAGGTATAACGGAATTAAAAGACTTTTATCTCATTTTTGATGGCATTTGCTCCCGGAGATAATGTAAGCCGATAATTAGTCCTGTGTTAATCCGCCAACGGCAAATACCTTTCCCGGATGATGTTGAAATGATGTATCTGGTGTCCGAGAATATTAAACCCCATGGCCAAAACCGACATCTGCGTCTTATTGAATTTGCAGTCTGACCGGAGAATCCGTTCGTCAAAGTTATTGAACATCCCTTTCGTCGCCATCCGCACTGCACGTAACTCATCGAGTAATTGGTCGATGGATAAGTCGTCGGCATTGGCATGGTCTGCCATAAGATTGTGATCGAGTCCCGGCGGTATAGTGCCCTCATTTCTGACAGACAGAAGTAATCTGTAACACCAGATACGCTCCCAGTCTGTGAGGTGCTGGATGATTGTGTGCGTTGACCATTTTCCTTCCGCATAAGTCCGTAGGCCGATACGCTTCAACCTGTCAACATCCAGGGTGTTTATTTCCTTTATACTTCTTTCAAAGGCATCATTCAGTTCAATGTCATAATTGAGCAATATGTAGTAGTCATAATATTCGGGCAATTCCCTGATGTCTGATTTTTTCATCTTTTTAAAGGCTTTTAATCTGTTGTGAATGTTTATGGAGCATGACAATAAGGTTCTGATATCATGCACTCAGCACTTATTGTTCATGGCTTTCAAAGATATGGCATGGGGATGGTTCAACCAAGTTTTTTACAATGACTCCCGGCAATGGGAAAGGCGATCAAAAAAAGCGCAATGTTCAGCCAATCCTGCTGAAATAAACCTTTGACAGCTATACTTCTCTGACGGGATCTCTTGTTTACAAAAAAATTAGCCTTATCATGTTGTCAAAATATTGAATACCGGAATGCTTCAAGGTTATAACTCCCGGATTATTCAGTAAAAAATCGTCACCAAGTCCACCTTTTCCTATTGTAAGTTCATTACTTTAGATTGACCACACCTAAAGCTGTCACTCAATCTCCGGAATGCCGGGACTATTAATAAAAGTATCAATTGCAACCTCATTTCACTGCTGGTGATTAAATCCTAATTGTTGCAATTGGCTATGTTTAGGTTGTTTAAAATTTCAGAGGCTTGTTCCAAATGCCTTCGCTCGTGGGCAACAATGATGTCAAAGGCAGTTTCCAGCTTATACACAATATTTCTGTTTGCCGGGGATGAAATGATAGTTCCTTTTTCAATTAATTCGTTGGATGTCTCGATTTGATGTTTCAATTCATTTTGATGGTTTTTAAAACTTTGAAGGATATCTCCCTTGACTTGACTAAGGTCCGGCTCCCAAATCGGAAACGTTTTCATTCGTTTCTTTCTGTCCGGATTCACGGCGCGAAGAACAGTCTTCCCTATAAATGAAACCATAAAATCAAGTTTTGCAATGAAGGGTGGTTTATAAGCGCCTTCTTTCAAAGAAGCCAAAACAGGAAAATAGGTTTCGTTTACAACCATTAAATGGTCAATATTCTGGGCAATACTCCACGTCCGGGCATTGGGTTTCCAGTTCAATTCCTTTTCTCCCAAATGACCAAATTTGTCATTAAACGACTGTGTGATAATATCTATTTCGGCTAACCAACCCTTCACCATAAAATAAGTCTGTTTTATTCTTTTGTAAATGAAAATATCCGTCCGCCTTGCTTGACAAAAACCATTTCCTAATTGGGATTGAGCGTTATAAAAAACGGCATTTAATTCCCTTGTTTAGTTCCAACGGCAACAAATAATTTTCCACCAACCTTATTTTCTTTTACCGGTAAATATTCCTGGTGAAAGTTAACTGTTTTGGTTTGTAAGGTCTGCCATATATTGCGGTTAAGATCGGCCTTCGCTATTTTTTCAACTAACCAGGTATTAAAATTTCTTTTTTCGGCAAATACGTCAACGACTACTATTTTTCCACCCTCATTAAGCAATCTTAGTGCATTGTCTAAGACCATTTCCCAATCAGGAATTACCGATAGACCAAGTACGCAAATAACTCTGTCAAAGCTTAATTTTTTGTTGGTGAATTGCTCAATCGAACTTATATTCAACGATCGAGCGTCAGCTTGAAATAAGAAGACATTTTCCCAATTATTACCTTCAATTATTTTTTGTCCTTTTTTAAGCATCCCGCGAGAATAGTCTGTCCCGTATAGAGTAACTTTGTCGTTGGCGGCTATTATATGCTTGAAGTTGGCTCCTGTTCCGCACGCAATATCAATTACGATCTGATTATCCTTGAGATCCAATAGCTCGACAGCTCTTTTTCGACTACTGTAATATAATTTCTCTAAAGAGCTATCGTAAAAACCAGAAAAAAAGTCATACCATTTCATATTAATTTCTTTTAGTCTTCCGTTCGGCTATGCGTCCATAACCAGGCATCTCCAATTTCATGGTCTTGAACTATTTCGGTAAACACAAAATGGTTGTTCTCTAAAATTTTTGTTGATGCATTGTGTTCGGGTGCTGTCTTTGCTGTTATTATTATGCCCGGGTCTGTCTTATAGGCAATATTTAAAAGCTCTCTGCATGCAAATGAAGCAATCCCCTGTCCTTCAAACGCTTTAAATGTCCAATACGAAACTTCAACCTTACCATCCTGTGGTTGTCCTACGAAACTGCAAGCTCCAACAATTGTGTTGTGCCTGACCACAAAATAACCAATCCAGGGTGTGTTGAAGCCAATCTGGGGATAAAAGTCGTCATACATTCGCAACAGATGTTGACAATCCGTTGAAGCAAATGCTTCATTTGTTTTGTCTTCGTTTAGTGAAATTGGTATTAATTTCATAAAGCCTGTCTGTGTTTTCTTAAATAGAATATGGCGTAAATGGCTGTCTATACCGGATTCGGTCGGTTACCATCCTAAGTATAGATTTTACCACTAAACTCCGGCCGATAGACAACTGCTCAAATGTAGTAATTAATTTCAAACGATGCACTTTGCCAACCATATTACCACACCGATTTTAACGGTGGTTATACTTGTCTGTCAGGAAGTCGAGTATAGATTCCGTTACTTTTTCAGGTTGTTCTTCCTGTGGAAAATGACCACAGGTGTCAAGTTGAATAGTCCTCGAATTTGTAAAGCCGGTTTGAAACTTGTCAAGGTATTGTGGTTTGATTACAGGGTCTTTCATTCCCCAAACGAACAATGTCGGCTTGTCAGAAATTGCCAGCCGTTTCTTCCATAGTTGCTCAAACCAATCCTGGTCGTTAAGCAATGATTTGGCAAATGCCAGCGCACCGTTCCGTTGGGTTTTGTCGGCAAAAGGTCTGGTGTATTGCTTCAATAAATGGCCGGAAATTTTGTGATCGCCAAACGATTTGGGTAAAATAAATTTTGGCGAAAAGTTCAGATAGCGATACAAAAAGGGGAGCAAGGGGCTTTTCAATATTTTACTCATCTTTATAAAGTCGGGGTCGGTTTCACTGCTCCACAACCAGGAGTTGAGAATAACCAGGTGCTTTATTCTTTCCGGGTGTTGAATCGCAAAATTAAGACCTATCGGGCCGCCGAAATCGTGAACGACAAGAGTCACGCTGTTTATTTGTTTTTCAAGCACAAACCGTTCAAGGGTCCTGCTGTGATTTTGGGTGGTATAGTCGTAATGTTCGGGTTTGTCCGAAAGTCCAAAACCGATGTGGTCAATCGCAATGCACCTGTAGTTGGACTTTAATTTTTTAATAATGTTTCGATAATCAAAACTCCACGATGGCGTTCCGTGCACAAACAATATCGTATCTCCCTGTCCTTCGTCAAGGTAGTGGAGCTTGTGACCGTTGATGTCAAAGTATTTTGAAGTAAACGGGTACTCTGTAGTATCAAGCCAATGATGTTCCATAACAATTTTTAAACAAAGATCACATTTATCGGGAAAGCAAATCTTGGTCTATACCAACATCAGAATTTTACGCTGTTGAATAGCTTGCTGAAATTGGTTGGGTCGATTCCCAAATAAGATGCGATATATTTGTGTGGCACAAACTCAAGTAAGTGTGAACTTCGTTGGCAAAATGTTTTGTAGCGTTCTTCAATGGTCATACTATGAAGTTCTATATGGCGGTTAATCATTCCCGCTAAAACCGCTTCTGTCATTCGCCTGAAAAGTCGTTCAATCTGTTGCGATTGATCGAAAACTTTTTGCAATTCATCATAGGTAATGTATTCCAATTCAGTTTTTGTCAGGCAGGTCAAAAAATATTTTGAGGGCATCTGAAAAGAAAATGATTCCGGTATTGCACACAATCCCGGAGGGTAGGTAAAAGCAATAACTTGTGTTTTATTGTCGGCGTCGAAGTAAGACATCTGCACGCCGCTCTTTACAAAATAGAGCTCTCGCTGGACCTGGCCCGGAACGGTTATACAGTCGCCTTTTTTAAAAGACTTTGTTTTCAGGTTGTCACCCAGCAAATTATATTCAGCCATAGTTATGGCATGAAAATGGTTGAAAAAATTGTATAGCTCCATAAAATTAACAAGTATTCATCTACATGAATTTCTTAGCTACAAAAATAAAGGCACGAATGATAATGGCATGAAAAAAGATGCACTTAGACGTAGCTTACCTATCTTCTTACATTGACTGACAAAAGTCAGCCATCCATCCGGCAAAAAAGATACTAATCCACCTAAGAGAAATACAGCCCATCATCCAGTCTCGCTGAATGGCAAATATTCAAAAGCTGCCCGGCTTAGTGGCTTAATGTGGAAGATTTTTAGCGGGCTTTTGTATATTCGGCTTAATGTTGTGCGCTGCCTTTCCTTTATTGTCAATGCACTGCTGTAACATTTACTTTTTTTATTCCTTTTAAGTTTAGTTTAATGTTCCTGTCTTTTGCTTTGTTATCGTATTGGCTGATAATTTCCAATATGTCGTAGTCAATAAAATTACATTCGCTTCCATCAATTGTCAATTTGCTTTTTTCAGGCACATCGTCTAATGCCTTTCGTAAGTTTACTTTATTGAGAAAAGTTACGTTGCTGTTGAGTTTAATTAAGAAGGTGTCAATTCCATTTTCAACTGTTTCAGTTATTTTATATTCCTCTTTGAAATTGTTGCGAATAATATAATAGAAGGATAAAACAAGCCCAATAGTCACTCCAATCAGTAAGTCAGTCAATAGGATAGCAAAAATAGTAATCATAAATGGGAGAAACTGTTTTAATCCCAAACTCCACATATTGCGAAATAGCTTTGGTTTTGCCAGGTTATAACCCGTTACAATGAGAATTGCTGAAAGCGAAGCGTAAGGAATTTTATTTAATAAGAATGGAATAAATAACACAGACAATAGTAAAAACAACCCGTGTGTAAATGCAGAAAGCTTTGTCCTTGCTCCAGCGTCAACATTGGCTGAACCCCTTACAATTACCGCAGTAATGGGTATGGCTCCTAAGAAGCCACAAGCCATATTCCCTATGCCTTGTGCAACCAACTCACGATTTACAGGGGTTATCCTGTTTCGCCTGTCTAATTTATCAATGGCTTCTATGCAAAGTAGTGTTTCAAGTGTCGCAAGCATTCCTATTGTCAAACCGTCTTTCAAAAGTCCACTGGATGTAAAAAGTTTTGTAAAGTCAGGAAATGAAATGTTTGCAAAAACATCGGATGGAATATTGACCAATTGTGTTGGTTTGAGTGAAAGCTCAGAAGATAGGCTTTCAAATGCAGTATTTGTTAGAATCCCAATTACCACAATGACCAGTGGGGCAGGAAGTATTTTAAGTTTATTGGCGAAAGGTCGTTGAAGCAATCCCATTACAATAATGGAAATACCTGTTATTAATATTGCCCCTCTTGTAATGTGCTGATTGAAATCATTTATGTTTCCAACAAATTGGTCAGTAGAGAATAGTTTTAAAATACCACCTGCCCAAAAGTCGGGTTGGTCATAACCTAATGCCACAGGGATTTGTTTAGAAATAAGAATAATACCAATAGCTGCTAACATTCCTTTAATAACTGCCGAAGGAAAATAATTTGCAATGACACCAAGTTTCAACAGTCCAAGTATTAGTTGAAACAATCCTGCAATAATTACGGCAAGAAGAAATATTTTATAGTCGCCATGCGAAACGATGGATGCTGCTACTACGGTTGTCAAACCCGCAGCAGGTCCTGAAACCGCTAAGTGCGAACCGCTAATGAGGGAAACAACTAAGCCGCCAATAATACCTGAAAGAATTCCTGAATAGAGTGGTGCTCCCGAAGCTAAAGCAATTCCTAAGCAAAGCGGAAGAGCGACAAGAAAAACTGAAAGTCCGGCTGGTAAGTCATATTTGAGCCATATTATTCTGTAATACTTTATTGTTCTTTTCACTTCCTTGTCAAATTATTTTTGTCTGTCAACGATAGAGCTTAAATGGTTGAGATGTCGTCATAAAGTTACTCACAACATCTGCATATACGTCATATGGCGTATATTTTCCATATAAAAGTAAGCTTTCCCTCAAAACTCCAATCTATCCAACGGGCTTTTTATATTCTTTCTCAGCTTATCCGTTACATTCGTGTGAATCTCAGTTGGATATTCCGGAGTAAAATTAGCCGTCCATCCGGTCTCGTTGAACACCGAATATTCAAAAGCCGGGCTGGCTTAGTGGCTTAAGTTGGAAGTTTTTTGATGGGCTTTTGTATATTCGGCTTAATGTTAGCGGTTCGTTGTTATTTTTGTCACACATTATCATCTAATTTGTAGTGTCCAAGTTGAATAAGTCCGTTTAAGTTATCATATTCAACCCAACTTTCTTTAATTCTGCCTTCTGTCACACGAAAGAAACAATTGAAATCTGCTGTTAATTTTTTACCTGTCGGGGCAAAGTTTATAAGCTTCCCTAACTGTGTCCCGGAAAAATTTATTCTCGCGGCAACTAAGTCGCCTTCTTCAATTGCGAAAATTATTGTCTCTTGTAAGTCAGGAAACGTATCTAATTCTGTCTGATGAAATTTAACTAATCCAACATTTGTTTTTATTTCCTTTGGTTCTGATGAGCTATATCTTATGAAGTCATTGTGAACTAAGGTCAAAACTCTGTCCCAATCTTTTTGATTTGTAGCGTTGATAAATTCCGCTACTATTTCTTTATTACTTATCATTTAGGTTGTAAATATTCAAAATATTGTTGATTTTTATTGTCGGATGTCAATTTGTTGATTGTCGGATATTTTTACAATGACCGCGAACGGTTTGCGGCTTTGCGTTCGTGCGGGATTTCAGGGCACAGAACTGTCAACCCAGCACTAAAGTTAAATTGAAAAACTGCACTTGAATTTAAGCACTTCACCCCGCATGACGCAAAACTGCTGCTGGCAGCTGGCGTTCTTGTCCACCGTGTCTGAAGGTCGCTGTATGATTGGGTTTTAGCTGTCATTGACTGGGTTTTTCTTTTCTGTCTAACTGTTTACTTCTTTCACCTCTCTCACCTCAAACGCCTGATGCAGCAATGCTTTTAGTAGCTGCTCGGTGGCTTGTTGGTTGGCAAGCACCTTTTCTTTTAATTGTTGGGTAAGGGCAAATTGCTTTTCTATGGCTGCTACTATGCGTTTTTGCTCGGATAGTGGGGGAAGGGGAATTAAAATTCCTTTTAGTGCAATCATTCCAATATTCGCTTGATTTGCTGCACCTGTAGAAGAATCAAATACTGGTGTTAACAATGCTAAATCTTTCAATGCATAATTAATGAAAGCAGGGAAAATAGTATCATCAAATCTGAAACAACCAACTCGTTGATTAAGGAATAATTTTTTTGTTTTAAGATCATCTGAGCTCAAGCATAGCGAAAAAAGATAATCTCGTTTGGCTTTCGTTCCTGTCATTGTAATTAAAATGTCGTCTTGTTTAAGTATAGATTTTTCAACTTCATAAGCATATTTATCATCAATAAAAACTGGAGAAGTTTCTAAAACCAGTTGATTTGGTTTTACATTGCCTAATCTTATTACTTGGTTTTGAGTTTCAATTTTTGAGTATCTGGTGCTATCAAATGCAAAACCACCTAACACATCACAAATCTCCCCCAACCTGCACCAGACCCAATTTTCAGGGATTTCAAAAGGAATTTCTTCGGGTTGGATGGGTGGTAATTCTTTTATTTTTTTCGAGCCCTGAGCCTGTCGAAGGGCCGCCTTGATGCGTTTGAGCAATTCGCTGGCAGGTTCGTCATTCGGGTCTTGTGGCACTAATTTTCCCTGCACCGCTTCTTGCAAAATGGCTTGGTTGAGATTGGAAAGCAAGGTGAGTTGGTGGGAGAGTTCATTGTTTAACCTCTCACCTTTTTCCTCAATTGATTTAATTGAATTGATAATTTTTTCTTGTGTTTCTAAATCAGGCAAAGGAATTTCTAATTCATATATCTGTTCAGGGTGAATCCTTTGAGTTGCTACACCTCTTGCAATTTTTGCTAATTCTAAATAAAAACCGCCTTGCTTAAAAAAATAGAAAATCCATTCAGACAAACAATCCTCCCTAACATCAAATGATGGCAAATCAGCACTGCTTTCAAATCCATCTAGTTCCTTTGGTATTATTCCAAAAGCACCTTTGTGAAAATTCTGTTTTCCATATATGAATTGTCCTGCCTTACGAATAAATTGTTTCGTTGCACCTGCTTTCTCATTCTCTAATGGTCTTTTTTCAACTCCTAAAACATTAAGACGAACAGTAATTCTCCTATCGGCATCAGGATTCAAAGACGGTATGCGACTTTCAGAAATAAGCTCCCCTAATTTAACTTTATTCCAACTCATAATTTACTCTCATTTAACTCATCAATTAATTGAAGGGAAGTTTTTAATGAATTTTTCATATTTTCAATAATCGCTTTTCTATCATACACCACTTCTTCCACTACTTTATTCGGGTTTTTAATATCCAAATCGTAATTGCGGTCAATAATGGTTTGCATCGGCACTTTCCAGGCTACTTCGCTTTCGGCTCTGTTGTTCCACCAGTTTTTTATGGGTTCAAACTCTTCTATGCGTATGGGCTTGGTTTTGCTGTAGGCTTTTTGTCCTTCGGGCAAGGTGTGTTCGTAATACCAAATTTCTTTAGTAGCGTGCCTATTGTCTACACCTTGATTTCTAGGATTAAAGGATTGCCCTGATTTTTCAAAAAAGATAAGATTTGTATTGACTGTTGCGTAAGGTGCAAATACACTTTGGGGCAAGCGCACAATGGTATGCACATTGCAATCTTCCAACAGTTTTTGCCTTACCCGTTGTTTTACGCCATCGCCTGTTAAACTTCCGTCTGGTAACACTATGCCTGCTCGTCCGCCCTCTTTCAGCAATTGGATAAATAAAACCAAAAACAAGTCGGCACTTTCCTTGGTGCGGTAGTTCAACGGGAAATTGGTTTCCATACCATCACCCACCACACCACCAAATGGCGGATTGGCTACAATGATGTCCACACGGTCTTTTTGCTTGATGGAAGTATATTCACGGCTCAAAGAATCACCGTTTTCAATTTGTGGCACTTCTATGTCGTGGGTAATCAGGTTTACCACACTCAGCATAAAAGGCAGGGGTTTTAGTTCGCTACCGGTTACGGTGTCTTGTAAGGTTTTTCGGTCATTAATATTCTTCACCTGCTTTTTCAGATGCTCAATGGCACAAACCAAAAATCCTGCGGTGCCACAAGCCGGGTCGGTAATTTTTTCGCCCAATTGTGGATTTACCATATCCACAATAAATTGAGTTACGGCTCTTGGGGTGTAAAATTCGCCTGTATCTTTTTTTGCTGCCAATCCTTGCAAAATCTCCTCATAAATCACATTAAAGACGTGATGTTCCTTGCTGCTATTAAAATCAATTTCGTTGAGTTTGTTAATGGCTTGGCGGAAGGTAGTTCCGCTTTTCATATAGTTGTTGGTGCCATCAAAAATTTGTCGGATGGTAATTCCCAAACGGTCATCAGCAGCAACGGTCAGGTTTTTGAGTGTTGGAAACAAATCGTTGTTCACAAAATTGATGAGTTCATCACCTGTGATGCCTTCGTCATCTTCTGCCCAATTGCGCCATTGCAATTCAGAAGGAATAGGTGATTTATATTTAGGGTTTAGGATTTCTTTTTCCTTGTCTTTATCGTCAAAGAGTTTTAGGAAAATCATCCAGCCGAGTTGTTCTATGCGTTGTGCATCGCCGCTAAGACCGGGGTCTTTGCGGAATATATCCCGGATGGATTTTATGGTGCCTGCTATATTGGTCATATTTTTATTTTATATTTTGAATGTTCAATAATCCCGAAGGGATTGAATGTTTATAGAATATTGATGTTGTTGATGGGTGCGACCCCGTAAGGGTCGTATGTTTATTTGGTAATTCGTTTCTATAAGCATTGGACCCTTTCAGGGTCTTTGATAATCTCAAATGTATTGAATATTTGCAGAAATGTTGTACATTTAGAAAATGCAACCCTGTAGGGGTCGTATGTTTATTCGGCAACACGTTTCTATAAGCATTGGACCCTTTCAGGGTCTTTGATAATCTCAAATGTATTGAATATTTGCAGAAATGTTGTACATTTAGAAAATGCAACCCTGTAGGGGTCGTATGTTTATTCGGCAACACGTTTCTATAAGCATTGGACCCTTTCAGGGTCTTTGATAATCTCAAATGTATTGAATATTTGCAGAAATGTTGTACATTTAGAAAATGCGACCCCGTTGGGGTCGTATGTTTATTCGGCAACACGTTTCTATAAGCATTGCACCCTTTCAGGGTCGTTTGGACGTTTGATGCAACAATTCTATAAACGTATAACCTATTGGCATTGGACCCTTTCAGGGTCTTAGGATGAAGGGTCGAACAGATGTGGAACATATTTGTCTCTGGCAGGTCTTTAGGATTTCGAATTGAACCGATGAGATGCATATACGTCCCTATCAAGGTTGTAGAAAGCGGGATTAAATCGTTGTGATGCTCATTTAATCTTTTTACGGTCGTGTAAATATGGCTTGTTTCAATTGTCATCCTTTCTTGTTGTTTTTTTGCAATAATCCCAAAGGGATTGAATGTTTATAGAATATCGATGTTGGGCAATGGTGCGACCCTGTAGGGGTCGTATGTTTATTCGGCAACACGTTTCTATAAGCATTGGACCCTTTCAGGGTCGTGTGGGCGTTTGATAAAATATCTCTATAAACATTGGACCTTTTCAGGGTCGTGTGGGCATTCGATAAAATATCTCTATAAACATTGGATCTTTTCGGGGTCTGATTAATCAATCCATTCAAATAAATATTCATCCTTATGATCAATTTGAAATTTAGTCAAAAATTCTTTATATTCATCTTTGAACGTTTGTTTTTTGTGATGTTCTTTTTGATTGTTGATATATGCTATTACTTTATCCAATGCAGAATGGCTATATGAAAAAGCACCATATCCTTCTTGCCATTGAAATTTGAAGTTTGAAAACTTTTTTTCTTTGATAAATTCATTGGATGACTTTTTGATTTCTCTAACTAAATCTGACAAACAACAACTCGGCTTCATCCCGATTAAAATATGAATATGATCGGGCATTCCGTCTATTGCAAGCAGTTTTTGCTCTTTGTTTCTAACAATCCCTGAAATGTATTTATAGAGTTCTTCCTCCCAGGAAGAATGAATTAAACTTTCTCTGCCTTTAACGGCAAATACAATTTGAATATAGATTTGTGAAAATGTCCCAGGCATTATGCTATTTTATACAATTCGTTTTCTAATTCTTTTATGGCTTTATCGTATGCTTCGCGACTGCCAAATGCTTTGATGATTTCGGTTACGGATCCAAAATCGCTGATAGGCGGAACTGTCAGGATTTGAATGTTCTCTATGTTTTCAATGCCTTGGTCAGCGTATTTCTCTAGCAATGCTTCCAATACTTTTCGGGCTTGGTCGCCATACTTTGTAAAGTAGTTGCGTTTCTTCACGTTGTTGGCTCGTTCTTTTCGGGTCAATGGTGGTTGGTCGTAAGCAACATGGCAGATTAAATCAAACAAATCCACTTGCTTGTCAACGGCTTCATATAATGCTTCCACCATTACACCTTGCTCTTTTAATTCGGCAATGATGGCTTCTTTGCGGTCTGAATTTTTCCACTTGTTCAGAAAGTCGTCTAAGGATGCAAATTGCTCTTTGATAATTTCTTTGGTATGGTCTTTCAAACTTGTTGTAATGGGTCTGCCGTGTTGGTCAAAATGCAATTCACGGCTTATTAATACCGAAACGTCAACTCCATTCACATAAACTTTTTCTCTTGGCTCCTTAATTATTCGTGGAGGCAATTCTGCCTCAGGATAACGAATTGTTGGAGGCGTCATTTGAATTTCTTCACCTGTTTCAATATCAATGATTGGTTCTTTGTTATCTTCTTCTTCGTCAATAATGCTTCCTAAATCAGCTCCTTCTGTAACTGGCTTAATCCTGATTGGGTCACCGTCAAACTGAGAGTCGGCAAATAGGTCTGTTGCATTTCTGAAATCCAAAATGGTGAAATACAGTTTGCCGTATTCTTCGTTGATACGTGTTCCTCTACCAATAATTTGCTTGAACTTGGTCATAGAATTGATGTTGCTGTCCAAAACGATTACTTTACAAGTTTGTGCATCAACACCTGTGGTCATCAATTCGGAAGTAGTGGCAATAACTGGATATTTTTCTTCGGGATTGATGAAGTTGTCTAACTCCCTTTTGCCTTCGTCATTGTCGCCTGTAATCTGCATAATGTATTTGTAGTTTTCGGCAACTAAGTCAGGATTGTGTTTGGCTAATGCGGTTCGCATTCGTTCAGCGTGGTCAATGTCTACACAAAACACAATGGTTTTGGCAAAACGGTCGTAACCTTTTAAAAACTCAGTTATTTTTTGAGCTACTAAATCGGTTCGTTCTTCAATCACTAAGTTTTTATCGAAGTCTTTACGGTTGTAAATTCTGTCTTCCACTTCGTTTCCTTCTTTGTCAGTTTTACCTTGTTCGGGTCGCCAGCCTTCGGCATCCACATTTAGGGCAACTCTAATTACACGATAAGGAGCAAGGAAACCATCATCAATTCCTTGTCGCAAAGAGTAAGTGTAAACAGGGTCGCCAAAATATTCGGTGTTGCTTGCTTCGTTGGTTTCCTTTGGTGTAGCCGTCAAACCGATATGCGTAGCATTTTTGAAATAAGTTAAGATTTCTCTCCAACTGCTATCTTCTTTTGCACTTCCTCTGTGGCACTCGTCAATTACAATCAGGTCGAAGAAATCTCTTGAAAATTGTTTGTAAACATTGGCAGCTTCGTCTGTTCCCGAAAGTCCTTGATACAATGCCAAGTAAATTTCAAAGCTCTTATCAATTTGCCTGTGTTTTACAACAGTCATTTTATCCTTAAAGTGTTTGAAGTCGCCTCTGCGTGTTTGATCAATCAATGCGTTTCGGTCGGCTAAAAAAAGAATGCGTTTTTTTGCTCCGCTTTTCCAAAGTCGGTGAATGATTTGAAAAGCCGTATAGGTTTTTCCTGTTCCTGTTGCCATCACAAGCAGAATCCTGTTCTGTCCGTTAGCAATGGCTTCAACAGTTCTGTTTACTGCAATTTGTTGGTAGTATCTCGGTTTGCGGTTAGTTCCGTCAAAGTAATAATCTTGTGAAGCAATTTTTTCTGCTTCGGGTGTCGCGATGCCTTTATACTTTTTGTATTTCTCCCAAAGTTGTTCGGGAGTTGGGAAGTCGTCTAAACTGATTTCCGTTTCAATGCTTCCATCGGTCGCTGTGCGGTCGTGAAATAAAAATCCGTCACCGTTGCTACTGAAAACACAAGGAATGTCGAGTATTTGAGCAAAGTCTAAACCTTGTTGTATTCCTGCCCTCACCGAATGGTTGTTGTCCTTTGCTTCAATGATGGCAATGGGAATATTCGGTTTGTAATACAGAATATAGTCGGCTCTTTTTCTTGTTCCTCTTGCTGTGATTTTTCCTCTTACGTGGATTTTACCATCGGTAAAGGTGTTGAAGGATAGTTCTTCCCGAAAATGAAAATCTTTTATCCATCCCGCTTTTAAAAGCGAAGGCGTGATAAACTTGGTGCAAATATCTCTTTCAGAAAGTGTCCTTTTATTCATCAGTTAATTGTCAAAATATAGTTTACCAAAATACGTATTTCTGTTGGTGCGTAGGCAAAAAAGTGGCTCTTTTGGATTTGCGAAGGGTTGGCTTGTGTGTTGGGCAAAGCCAAATGTGCCACTTGCGGGGTGGCTTAAAATTGTTTTTAAAAAATGCGGGTGAGGAAAAAATAAAAAACAATGGGTCGGCAATGAGTGTCGGCTTACTCGCTGTCCGTTGTCAATATGGTCTGTATGTCGTTGTTCACCTGTCAAAATTTGTTTCTCTTTTTTCTGTTTTCACTCGGTCAATGTCTGCTATGTCGTGTCGTTTTACGCTTGCTGCTAACGGTTTGGGTATTGCCGAAGGCGGGGATTTTTAGCACAAAAGTTCAATCGAAGAACGAAAGTTGAACCTTTCACAAATGTCCAATCGAAGCCGTTCAGCCCCGCTTTTGGCAATACCGTGTTCAAGCGACACCTCCGGTGAAATCTCCCCAAAGCTAAAATAATACCCACAGCCTTACTTGTTATACATATTTAATCATATAAAAATAAGTAATAAACATGAAAGGTAATGAATTTTCAACAAACAAATTGACAACCCATGCAGAAGAATGGATCAAAAAGCTCATTCAGACCCTGACCATTAAAGAGTACGGAACAGGTACCATCAAGAGCTATGGCAAAGAAATGACACTCAGCCATACAGAATTTGCACGGCGGTTTGAACAACACATCTTGCCACATCGGTATGTCAAGATACGGCATAGTGGCTTCCTGAGTCATCGAGGCAAGACAGCACGCCTTGAAAGGCTACATCAGCAAATGAATCTTCCGCCACCGATTCCAAAGGTCAGTATCTCCACAGCACTTCGAGTATTGATAAAGACTGGCGTTGACATCACAATATGTCCCGTATGCAAAAGAGGTAAATTGATGTATGAAAAAACCGTAACCGACCGAGCAACTACACGTCATTTATCTGTATATAACCCGGGAGCAGAT